>Ga0209174_10000399_pt1 | contig 33834 bp, 54 predicted proteins | sample JI91814BDNA_FD_187505 | JGI IMG/M metagenome (GOLD analysis project Ga0209174, IMG submission 187505) | Wastewater effluent complex algal communities from Wisconsin, to seasonally profile nutrient transformation and Carbon sequestration -... | ecosystem: Engineered > WWTP > Effluent > Algae...
AAATGCCAACAATTAAAATAGGTAAATTCATAATATCAGATATGTCAGATGAAGAAAATTGCAGCACAGTTTGGATTTATGATACTGAATCGAATGAAGGTGGTCAGTTTTGCAAAATAAAACTTTCAGAAATATTAGACAAGTTTTACAAAGAGTTATTTTAAATTATTTCTGTTAAAATATAAATTTAAAACGATGGACAAATACGAATATCCAAAAACAAAAAGGTGTGAATCATTTGCAAAAAGATATAAAAAAAGTGGAGTTTTTAAGCCTGAAATAGTTGAGTATGGTAACCAAATACTATATGAAGTTGAACAAGATTTAAACGCTATGAAGTGGGCTATACAATATTTAAGGAGGTATTTTGAATATATTGAAGAAAAAGGTAAAAAACTTGAAACTTTTGGTGATATGGATTGCAAAAGTGCCTATGACGTTTTGGTAAAAAGAGTGTCAGAGTATAGTTGCCCAAACAATTATAAGAGTGGGAAACTGTGCCCGTTAAATGATGCTTGTACTTTCCCAAAGTGTAGGTTTTAGCATATCATATAACGCTTTCTGGCTTGTAGAAGGTTGAACTTTAGAATGCTAAGATTTAGCAGAATGTTTCTTCACACTTTTTTAAAACCCGTGTTATGTGAAGTACCTACTTATTTAGCAATAAACTTAGTTTAAAACGATAGACAAAAAAGTAATATAAAAATGGAAAAATACGAAATACACATTGGCGAAATCTTTGATTTAAAAACAAATACAATGATTCCAAAGCAAATATTAATTGTTACGAAAGAACAACATGAGGTTATTTTGCACTTTGCAGACCAAAGAAAGGATGCTGAACTTAATACAATTTATAAACTGAATGAATGTGAATTTAGTATTAAACACCTCTTTACATATGAAAAATAAAGTATTTTTAGCAAAGATATATCGTTGGAATGGGCTTCATTCTTGGTTTGAAGTACACAAAACATTTGTACCAGAAAAAAATATTGAATATATATATTTTCTTCGAGATAAAGACTGTGTAAGCCCCTTTCATTGTGATTCACTACCAATAAACCATTATAGAATTTTAGAGATTAAAGAAAAAATGTAAATAATTTTGCCCTATTATAGGGGGAAATAGGGCTAATTGTTGGATAAAATGAATAAAATATGCAAAAAACGTCAACACAATTTAAAAAAGGAGAGAGAAATACTGGTAGACAAAAGGGTACTAAAAATAAGAATACACTTGTTATTGAGACATTTGCTAAAACCATAGTAGAAGGTGGTATGGATAAGTTTCAAAATGAGTTAAATAGTCTTACAGGAAAGCCTTATATAGAAGCTTATATGACTCTATTTGAGTACGTTAAGCCTAAGTTGGCTAGGACAGAGCATACTGGTAAAGATGGTGGAGATATAAACATATCTGCTACAGATAAGATAGTAGAAGGAATGACAGTAGAGCAATTGTTTGAATATAGAGCCAAGTTTTTAAATAAGTAAACAATTATAAAATACAAAATTATATGCCAAATATATTTATCGTTTTTATCATTACTATTTTAGTTTTATGGATAGTTTTTGAAATTGGAACTTTAATAATTCAAGGTCTTCATCATTATATTAAAGGAAATGGGAAACTACTTTTGGAAATAGAGCTTTCAGATTGTCAGCAGATCAACGTTTTTTGTGATAGCGTTATTTCCTTAAACAATAGAAGCGATTTGCATGGAAAGTTCATTTCAAGAACAGGAAATTCTATTTTATTCCCATACTATTTTTCAAGCGAAAATGATATTGATTACGGTATTTTAATTTTCAGTGATGAATACTTTATGGTAAAAAATAAATTCAAAGAATTAAGGAAGTCTTCAAAAATGATTTCTCAAGATAAAAACAAACGATATAAATTTAAAAAAATATGACAAAAGAAGAACAAAGATTTACTGCTGCTGTGGCTGCGATGCAGGGTATGTTAAGCAATCCTGAAATTATGCGAGCCAAACTTGATTTTTTCAAATACGAAACGATAGATAACTGTATAAAAATGTCTATTCAATATGCAGACGCTTTGATTAAAGAGATGGATAAGAAAGTAGATTATAAAGAAATACCAGAAAGGCCTTATGTTGAAGATTTACTGGATTCTCATATTAAGAAAAATGAACCATTGCCGCCTTACGAAAAAGATTTGTTTTCTAATATAAAAAAATGGGGATGGTAAAAAAATTACTGCAATTGATCTACCCTATATTGAATCTTTTCCATCTCAGAATAGGAATAGTATACAAACTACACCTGATCCGATAACGGAACCTTCTATGAATGCAATTTGGAATATAAAATTAATAAAATGAATATGTTTAGAATACAAGAATATACAAAAGGATGGGTTGTCGAAGTACAAAAACAAAAGTGGTATGGTAAAAAATATTGGACACATTTTGTTTCAGTAGCAGGTATAGAAAGTGAGCCTTGGTATTATAGCACTCTTGATTTTGCTATTATTGGTTTTCAGAGCGAGTTAAAGAATTATATCAAAATAAGACGTAAGCCACACTTACAGACAATTACTTATGACCAACCTTGTCAAATTGATTGCAGAGTAACCAGTTGCAAATACTATAAAGGTGCTGGTGTCTGTTCAAACGTTTCACCTGCAATAACTCTAAATGAAAACGGAAAGTTTGTTTGCTGGTCGTCCGAGTCAACTGACCTATAACAATAAAATTTTAAATCAATAATTATGGAAAAAGATTTTGTAGATATTTATAAAGAAGGTATAGAATATTTAGGCTTTTGGACAGAGGAAAGTTATCAATTTGTAAAAAAGTGTATTGAAATGCAGTACAAAAAAGAGATTACACAAAACTATTTTGTAGAAAAAATTGAACTTGTTAGAGATGGTTTTCTTATTAAGTGGAAGAAACGGATTAACCCATTATCTAAAACAGAACTGTCAGAAAAGCAAGATATGTAGTATTCCCAATTGATAACTGGTTTCTTAATTTGTCCCAATATTTCCAATATTTGGAAATAGTGCCACTAAAATTTAAGTAAAAATATAAATATTATAATGTATAATAAAATAAGAAATAAAAAGTAATATATAATGACCTCAGCTAAACACAATGAATTCATTCGATTAGTAGCGAGTGGAGAAACACAATGGAAATCATATAAACTAAGTTTTCCTAAGAAAAACCTAAGTAAAAAAACGTGCGAGGTAGAAGGAAATAAATTGGCCAAAAGATACGCATTTCAAATACAGCAAGCCAAAGAAAACGCCCAAAAGGTAATAGAACAAGCAAACAAAGAAAAAGAGGCTCAAATAGTCTTAAAACAAATACTTACACAGGCAGAGGTTGACGCTAAACTCTGCAAAATAATAAACGGAGAACTAATTGAAGTACAACAATTAAACCAACAAGGGAAAGTATTTAAAGCGCTAATAACCCCAACCATATCCGAACAAAGAGCTGCTATAGAAACCTATAACAAGAGATTTGGAAGCAATGCAGCAGAAAAAATAGATCAAAAAATTATAGTTAAATACCAAGATGATGAAAAATAATGGAAATACTATGGCCTCCGTGGCGAAAAATAATAAATGAAAAATTCATACCGCTAACAAAAAATACAGATAGATATTTAATACTATACGGTGGAAGAGGCAGCAGCAAATCAGATTTTGTTTCCAAATTACTTATTTCAAGGTGCTTATCACACACATACTTTAAGTGTATTTTATATAGAAAAAACTACAATAGCATTACCGATAGCTCCTACGAAACCATTAAGCAGACTATTTATGACCTAGGATTAGAAAATCTATTTATACTAAAAAAGAATCCTTTAGAAATCATTTGCGTTTTAAATGGCAATAAATTTATTGCTAGAGGGGGCGATGATCCACAGAAACTTAAATCTATTAAAGACCCTACTTGCGTTTGGTATGAAGAAGACATACCGGAAGAGTCTGATTTCGCCACCATAACCCTAACCGTAAGATCGGGCAAAGCAGAGCTATTACAAGAAATATTTACCATAAACCCACAAGTAGAAGGCAATCCAGAAGACAATTGGTTTTGGCAAAGGTTCTTTAAAGACAATAACGAATTAAGTTTTAGGAACGAAACCATAGTAGAAGTAGAAAACAAACAAATAAGCTACTACTATACCGTACACCACAGCATATACCAAGATAACAGATGGCTATCTGACCAAGTAAAAGCACAGATAGAAGACTACAAAACAAAAAACACATACCTATACAGCATATATGCAAAAGGATTATGGACAGCTAAAGAAACGGGAGGTAACTTTTATAAAGAATTTAACAGAGCAAGACATACCGGAACTACACAATACAATAAAGACATACCCTTACACATTACCTTCGATTTCAACACAAACCCATACGTATCCTGCTCTATTTGGCAACTCATAGGAAACAAAGCAATTTGTATTGATGAAATAGCTGCAAAAAGCCCACACAATAGCCCAATAGGTGCCTGTAAACTATTCTTAGAAAGATACTTTGCCCACAAATCAGGATTATACGTATATGGCGATCCTGCTGGCAAAAGCGAAGATGGCAGAACAGAAAGGGGAGAAAACGCATTCAGGCTAATATCGTCAGCATTAGTAACTATGAGGCCTACTTTAAGAATACAATCTAAAGCCCCAGCTGTTAAAACCCGTAAAGATTGGATTAATGCCATATTCAAATATGAAGAACAAAACATGAGCATAATAATTTCAGATAAATGCACCAATCTAATCAGTGATCTATCATACCTAAAAGAAGCATCGGATGGCACCAAGCATAAGCAAAAAATAAGGGATAGCGAAACCGATGTACCTTACGAAAAATACGGACACTTTTCAGATGGAATGGACTACCTACTAACCACGGCATACGCTGGGAATTACGAAAAATTCCAATCTGGAGGCTTCTCCTTTATACCTAGATACGGTAAAAACATAAGAAAAAACATATAATAAATAAATCATTGAAAATCAATGCTTTAAAATTTTTATCTAAAATAATGTTCATTATTTATGCTTAAAGTTAAACTTTAGATAACATTTATAAAGTTTTGTATTTCAATTATTTATATATTTGCAATAGATATAAAACATTATAAATGTCTTACCTAATTCCAAAGGATTATTCCGTACTCATACAAGAGAAAAACATTCTTCAAATTATTAGTAATGATGAGAGTGTACGCAGTAGAGCGCAACTTGCAGGGGAAGCAGAAGCACAGAGTTATTTAAAGCAGAAATACGATATATCACAAGAATTTAAAAACACCAATCAATGGGATAAATCATTTATATACAAAGCGTCTGATAGGGTTTATGTGGATGCAAATCCTTATATACAAACTAACAACTACATCATAGGGAATTTTACGGTAAATGCAGGAAATTTTTATACGTGCACAACAAACACAACAGGCGTATTTAACCCATTACATTGGTTTCTAATAGCTCCTCAATACACAATGTATTACGCACAATATCCATATCTACCTTTTGAATACAATAAATTTTACAATGTAGGAGACGATGTATTTTGGAAAAACAGCATATACAAAGCAAAAATAGCTACACAGGTCATAAACCATAATGCAGCCCTACAATATGGTAAAATAGAAGATTTGCCATTGACAAACACTGCGCCAGACGATCCTAATGCGGGAACTGAATATTGGCAATTTATGAGCAATTATATCATTCCAGCAAATACAGACATTATAAATACAACTTACTGGACAAAAGGAGACAACAGAGACCCTCAAATGGTATTATACCTAACTGACATCGTACTATATCACCTACACACCCGAATAGCACCAATGAATATACCTGAAATAAGAGTAAAAAGATACGATAATGCAATAGATTGGCTAAAAATGTGTGCTGAAGGACATGTAACACCAAACCTACCATTATTACAGCCTAAACAAGGGAATAGGATTAGATATGGTGGTAATATCAAACTTATAAACATCTAACATGGCAAGCATATTAAAAAAAATATCAAACCTATTCCCATTATTCCCAACAAAAGAAATTGAATTAGCTGGCATAGGAACAAATAATGATAAGGATAAAAAGGAAAAAGAAAAAAACCTTAGCAACTATATAAGCAAAATAAAATTTGTTAGGGCAAGCGTAGATGTAAACGCATGGAAAGAAGCCATATCAGAAGCGGAAGATATGTACTTACCATTTAGGGTAAGTATGCAAAGAATATATCAGGATACCATACTAAACGGACATGTATATGCTTGCATGAATAGAAGGATAAACCTAACACTTTTAAAATCATTCAAACTATGCGATGAAAATGGAGAAGACACTGATTACAAAAAACTATTTCAAAAAAAATGGTTTTATGATTATTTATTCTATGCATTACAATCGCAAGCGTTTGGATACAGCTTAATATCATTAGGAGATTTGGTAAACGATGAGTTTCCTGAAATATCTGTTATTAGAAGACAAAACATTAGCCCAGATAGACTAGAAGTAGCTCAAAACATATACACGCCTATAGGAGAAAAGTTTTTAGAAGACCCTTATAAAGATTGGCATGTTTGGGTTCCAACCGCTTCAGAACTTGGTGTATCCACTTGCGGTTATGGTTATCTATACAAAGTAGCTAGGTATGAAATTATTTTAAAATACATATTAGCTTTTAATATGGATGCTGCCGAATTATTTGGTATGCCCATAAGAATAGGCACAACAAACAAAACCAACGAAGACGAAAGGGCATTATTTGAAAGGGCAGTAGCAACAATGGGAAGTGCAAATTATATAATAAAAGATGAATTAGATAAAATTGAATTACTAGAAAGAAATAATGGGTCAACAGGTGGACATGATATATACGAAAGCCTAGAAAAAAGAAGCCAACAATACATAAGTAAAATAATACTAGGACATGCAGATGCTATGGACAGCATACCAGGTAAATTAGGCAATAGCCAAGGAGAAGATAACCCCATACATAAAGCACTAAAAGATACGCAAACTACAGATTGCCATTTCATTAAACACAATATTAACAGTTGTTTAATTCCTAAAATGAGAGCATTGGGCATATCCATACCAGAAAATATATGTTTTGAGTTTGATAACGATGAAGAAAAAGAAGAGTTTAGAAAAAAACAAGACCAAAGCAACCAAGCTACAGCAAACATATTCAAAACCATTAAAGATGCTGGCGGAAAGCCTGATTGGGCTTATTTTTCAGAGAGAACAGGTATTAATGTTGAAGAAGCTCCAGAACCTGAACCAATAAAACCATTTATGCAAAATAAAGAGTTGAATGATAAGATTAAGAATAAGCTAAATAATATATATAAATAATATGGAAGATTATATAGACGATTTTAGAGAAGAAGAGTACATGTTACTAATGCTATTTATGAGCATGGGAATGACAGATGATCAATTAAAAATTATACGTGAAATGTATCTTAAGAATAAGGAATCTGAATTTCTTCCTATTTGTTTGAATTAAAATGAAATACACCGACCAGCAAATAGAAGACCTAATAGATGGAATATATGCAGGTAAAATAACTGTATATAACCTACCAGAAGACTTATATATAGCCATAGCAGATCATTTAAAAAAAGGGCTATATAAAGGATTTGGAGGAACCCTAATAGAATTTGGAGGAAAAAACTTAGAACTTTTAAAAGAACTAAGAGAAAATATTTACATTTTTAGTGGAGCAAAAACATACCAACAAGTTAGAGAATTAACAGACCTAGTAGCAGAATCAGAAACATTTATCGAGTACAAAAAAAAGGCAATAGACATTTACGATACTTACAACAGGGTTTGGGCAGAAGCAGAATATAACACAGCTAAAGGACAGGCACAAAATGCTATACTATGGTCGGAATTTGAAAAAGATAAAAAAAACTTCCCATACCTAAAATATAGCGCTGTAATGGACAACAATACAAGCGATATATGCAAGCCATTAAATGGGGTAATAAGAAAAGTAGACGATCCATTATGGAGTAAATACAGCCCATTAAACCATTTTAATTGCAGATGTACACTAGAAAAATTAGATAAATACGAAAATGTAGTATTAACACACAACGATAAAGTGGATGAGATAACAAAGAAACTAGATGAAACAGTACAAAAAGAATTTAAAATGAACTCTGGGAAAGATGGATACATATTTAACAAAAACCATCCATATTTCAGCGTATCAAAAGGAGATAAAGGATTAGCAAGAGAAAACTTTGGATTAAAAATACCAGAAAAAGATTAAAACCAAAAACATGACAGCATTAGAACTATTCACTCAATTTTTTGAAGTTAAAACACAAGCGCACCACTTACACCATATCACCACATCCTATGCAGAGCATAAAGCATTAGGTACATTCTACGAAAAATGGGATGAATTAGCAGACAATTTCATTGAAACCTATACGGGAAGATATGGAAGAATAAGCGGGGAAATGAATATACGCATAACCAGCTTTTTAGATACAAAAATTTATATTGATAGCATTGTAATGACATTACAAAGCAATACAGTTAGAGGGATTCTATCCGAAGTAGATACAGACATGAGCAATATACTAGACGAAATGCTAGAATTATGCAACCATACTTCATACCTACTAACACTTAAATAAAATGAAAACAACAACTGGAAACAAATCATTCGACCTTGTACTATCCATTATTGAAGATACAAAAAGAAAAAATGTACCACTAAAATCAATATACCTACACCCTTTGTACTATAATTGGTTTCGGGATGGCGTTAAAATAATAATGGGAAAAGATATAGAGGACGAAAAAGGATTACAATATGATGGAATATTCATAGACAAAGGAGATAGAAGACAATCAAAACCTGCGTTACTAGAATATGAACAACCATTATTAAATAATTAAAAAAATGTGCAAAAACTTAGATTGGATAGACATTAACTATAAAACACCTCCATTAGAAGAAGGGGTAATAAGCTACTCATGCGATGTATTGCTTACAGATGGGAAAGATATGTGGGTTGGATTTATAGACTTTGAAACAGGGGAATGTTTGGGAAATAAGCCTAAAAAAAACAGCATACCAACGCATTGGAAATTATTGCCAAAACTACCATAAAGAAGAATAATAATGGACAAATTCAACTTTGACCAAGTCATTAAAAAACTAGAACAAGCTAAAAGTTCATTACCTAAAGTATTGGCCAATGACACAAAGAAGTTTTTTTTAGCAAGTTGGGAAAAGCAAGGATGGGATGACAATGGAACAAAAAAATGGGCTCCTAGAAAATATAATAAAAATAAAAGAGCCGCTGGAAGATCAATATTAGTAAAATCAGGTGCATTAAGAAGATCAGTAAACGCATCGCTTAAATCAGCAACATTCGATAGCATAAAATTTAGTGTTGATTTACCTTATGCGCAGATACATAATGAAGGTGGAGTAATTAATAAAGGATCAAGTATAAAAGTTATTCATTTTAGTAAAAAGGGAAAATTCTCAAAAAATAATAAGAGAGCAAATTATGCTCAAAAAGTAAATATTGGATCGCATGATATAAATATGCCTAAGCGACAATACATGGGAGACAGCGCATCATTAAGAAGGATACAAAAAGAAAAAATACAAAAATCAATAGACAAAATATTTAAATAGTATAATGGCAGGCATAGCAACTGTATATCGATCCATATTAAACAAACTACGTACAGATATTACGCAAGTAAGCTATATACACAAGTGGAACAACCAGCTAGAATTTATACTAGAAGGGAAAACATATTTGTTCCCAATGCCAAGCATATTTGTAGAAATACAAGCACCTACAAACTATACACCATTAGGGAGAGGATACAGCACATCTGACTTAAATGTTAGAATACATATACTACATGAAGAGTACGATGCAGGGGATGGGAATTACGAAGAAAACTTTAATGTATACACCTATAGAGACGCAGTAAATAAAAGCTTAAACAGCTTTATGCCGGATTTATGCGGGTGCTTAATGCACAGTTCAGAAAACGAAGACTTTGTACACAACAACATATATCATTACACCATAGATTTTATATGCGGATTTATTGACGATACAGGAAGCAAAGACGTACAAGAAATAACAACAACGCTTAATCCTCCTATTACAATACAAATAAATCCAGAAGTAGAGCAAAGCATACCTAATGAAATAAATATTACACCCATAAAATATGTTATAAAATAATGACAAGAAGTATAGCAACCATACAAGCAGCATTAATAGCGGACGTTATAGCCAACTTTACAGCATTAGCAAATGATCCTGATACAAGTGCTTCAGATAAAGCTGATTTATTAAAATCTGTATCTAATACCAGCAAAAGAGCTATATGGAGAGAATGGACATTTAACATAGCTGTTGCCATAGCACTAAGCGAACAACAAATAGACGTATTACAAGCGCAAATAGATGCAGTAGTAGCCAAAGCACCAATTGCAACAAATAATTTTATACAAGATAAAGTACTAAACTATTTTCAGTTTGACCCCAATGTACCACAAGTTGTTAAAATGGTAGATTTTGTACCTAAATATCCCATAGAAGACCCTAGCCTTAGAATTATAACTAGGTGCAGCGTAGTAACAAGGAGTAGTTATATTGTTGATGTTAAAGTTGCCACACAAAATCCGCCTGTACAATTATCTGCACCTCAAGAGGCTGCACTAGTTACATTTTTAAAAACTATTGGTATAGGAGGTGTAGAATATAATGTGATTAACCGAGTAAGCGATAAAATATACATAGAAGGAGAGGTTAAATACTTTGGATCATACAGTGCTGTAATAAAAACAAACGTAATATCAGCTATCAATAATTATTTAGCATCCATACCATTTAACGGTATACTTAAAGTAATAGACATAGAAAAAACAATCCGTAATGTAGAAGGGGTAGACGATGTGCTGCTAAAAAATGTAAGGGTTAGAGAAAATGGAACTCTTTTAGCTAGTGCTACTTATTTAATAAACAATTTCACTTTAGTACAAAGTGCTTATCCAACGGTTGCTGGGTACATTGTAGAGGAAACAACAGCAGGTAACACTTTTATAGACAAAATAAATTTTAACTCTATATAAATGAGCATATACGATATAGATTTTAGTACAAAAGCTGTAGAGTTATTACCTACAGACAAGCGTTTCCCTATAACTATTGCTTGGATTAAAGCATTAGTAAAACAAGCGCAATACATAAGAGATAAATACTTAGGAGATTACAACATAGGCGCTAATTACCCAATATGGGCTATAGCTACTAATTATAACAAAGGAGACAGGGTTATATACAAAGGATCAGTGTACGAAAGTTTAACAAACAGCAACCTAGGCAATCAACCTATTGAAGGTATTAATTGGACTTTATATCAAAAAAACTTTATAGGCGTTTCAGAAAGGGTGTATTACAATGGGCAAAAAATAGTATTAGAATGGGCTTTAAACAAATGGTTTCATACCACTTTTAGGCAACCCCCGTTAGTAAGCGATATTTTTATAGGAACTAATACTCCAGCATTAACATGCTTTATTGTAGGCGCTTCAACGGATGGTTTTACAACCAATAGTAGTTCAATATTTTCTGATAGAAGTAGCGAATATATTGAATATACATACAATGCGCCCATATTTTATAATGCAACCATAAACATACCAATAGCAGTATACAACGCACTAGATGCTATAGCTATAAATAGAGAAAAGATAGTAAGAAACTTTGCCGATCTATACTTTCCAGCAGGCATAACCTATAACATAGCAACATATTAAAATAAAATACCTAAAACAATGAAAAAAATAGATACATCGTTTATAACTCCAATAGTAGGAATGCCTTTAAAGTCAGGCGGTTTAGACCATTTACAATCTGCCTACCAAGAAGGTATACAACAAATGGCTATACCTATTATAGGTCAACAATATAATACAACCAACTATTTTATAATGCAAGGTTGTAAAAATACAGGTTCTGGTTCTAACTATATCATAAGCGCAGGAAGCATATACCACAACAACGAATGGTTTTTAGTAGATGCAGCCACTTTTACTGCTGGTGTTGGGCAAACTGCTGTAGGTACAATAACAACAACTTCTTTTACTGGCCCAAATGCAGACCCTACAACACATACAGATGGTGTTCCTCATAATGTAAATGTTATAAGAAAAATAGTTTTTGCAGCTGGTGTTAGTGGTAGTGGAGATGTTGATTTTTCTGCTTTGGTTAAAATTGGTAAAGAAGCTGTCCGTATAGTAGGTTCTGCTGGAGAGCCTGTATACCAAAATAGTTGGACAACTGGTTCTATAGGAGTCGCAAATTTTGATATCGGATTTAGGAAAGATTTTTCTAAAAATATAGTATACTTTTCAGGAGCTACATCAAAACCAATGTATAATGGGACTACAACAACTGTATTCTTATTGCCAGCTGGCTATAGGCCATCATCTTATGTAAATTTATCAACATCGGCTTATACAGCTACTGATAATTTTAGTGTACAGGTTGGATTTACAAATACGGGTATTGTTGAAGTGTTTGCAATCGCTGCTTTACCTATGGTAGATATATACGTAACTTTTGAAGGATTATATATTCATACAGATTAACCAAATTAATAAACCAAAACAATGCCAAAACAATATCCCCAAACATCGGTACAACAATCACAAGCTGCTTTAGCTAAAGCAGATATAGGTACCTCCTACGACCCTACAAAATACTACATCCTAACAGGGTGTAAAAATACAGGTATAGGTCAAAACTACATCATAAGCGAAGGCGCTATATTTGGTAACGAAGAAATCTACCAAGTAGATGCCACCACTTTTACCGCAGGTGTTGGGCAGACTGCTGTAGGCACAATAACCAAAACCATTTTTAAAGCATACAATGAAGATAATGCAACAAGGGAATGGGCAGTAACGAAACCAGAACATGTTGTAAACAAAATTGTATTTAAAGCAGGCACACCAAACAGTGCAGATATAAATTTTGCAGATTTACTGGTTATCAACCCCTCTACTGGAGCCACAGGGCCAGCAGGCGGTGATCTTTCGGGTACATATCCTAACCCCAATGTAGTTAAACTACAAAATATACCTGTAAATATCGCAGCACCATTAAACAACCAAGTATTAAAATATGATGGCGTCAATTGGATACCATCAACTCCCCCACCAGCAACACCAACAGGGCCAGCAGGCGGTGATCTTTCGGGTACATATCCTAACCCTAATGTAGTTAAACTAAATAATATTGCCTTAGATACAGCTGTTTTACCATTACCCAACCAAGCATACATATTTGATGGTGTAAAATGGACACCACAAAACGTTCAAGGTCAATTAATTACCAATGGTAATACGCTTTGGATAAACCCAGCACTTGGAGAGGTTGGATACATTTCAGGTGCTAAAACATTCCAAAAAGCTATATCAACATCTTTAAGCACAAGTTACGGAGTTGGTGTTTATCAAAGTATTCCCGGTTCATTGAAATTGGGTGGTGAGTTATTAGGTTTATTAAAACCAGGATTATTACTCATGCCTAATGATGTTCTGTACTTATCTGACACAGATGCAGGTACATTAACAAATATTGCACCCATAGCCGCTGGGCATGTTATTCTAGTTGTAGGAAGACTTTTAGATAACACAGGCTACAATGCACTTACAGGAACACCACTACCAGTATTATGGAATTTAGAAACACCTATTGTTATCGTATAATTTATAAAAAAAAACAAAAAAATGGCAAAAATTTTAACACAAGATGGAGGAACAACAAAAGCAGTTTCTTTTGTTCCTAAAGAAAACGGAGGCTTTGGTCAAAACGTTTCGGTAGGGCTTACAAACGGTAATATAGCTATAGTTAGTGGCGGTGCAATTACCATAGGAGCTATGCCTCCATTTGTACCAACAGGCGCAGCAGGCGGAGACCTTTCTGGCACCTACCCTAACCCTACAGTATCCAAAATACAAAATGTAGATATTGCTGCCACGTTACCAACAGCAGACAAAGTATTTAGTTATGATGAAACATTAGCATCATGGAAACCATCGGATTATCTAATAAGACAAAATGGACAAATAGAAAGCGATCAATCTATAACGGTACCTTATACAGTTGGAGATGATAATGCAGTAGTTACAGGACGAATTTTAATGAGTAACCTAGACTATAATAAAAAGTTTTCTATTCCGCCTATTTCATTTACGGTAACGGAAGTAAATAACAATAATATTGATTCCCCTCCATTTGTTGGAGGAGGTCACGAGTATGGCGCATTTGCAGTAGGCATTTGTTCTGGTTTACCAGTAGCAACGCCATATAGTAACGGATATATAACAGTAAGTCTATAACAATTAATAAAATCTATCATTTAATAAAAAACAATCATTATGCTAAAAAAATTAACAACTAAAAAAATTACTGACGTTTGCGAAGTATGTAAAACAGAAAATGACCACAATTGGGATTCCGTTTTTATAGGAAGATCAAACTCCCAACCCTACTCTAAAGGATTTGGAGCTAACGGATTTATTATATTTGGATTAGTGTCTGGCGTAAAGCTAGAAATACTAGACCCTGCAAAAGTAACCGCAGCATCTTCCATTGCTGTTGCAGGTAAAACAATTTCTTACACCTGTAAGCATGATGGAACAAAAATAACATCATTGGTTAAAGATTTAAAAACAGACTTAGCAGCTCATGCTATGGCAAAATCTTTAGTAGCAACCATTAATATGACAGATGGTACAGAGGCTCTTACTGCATTACCATTAACAACACTTGTATACAGTAGCGGACCTTCATCATTTATGTATAACAAAAATGTAATGCAATTGCCTAAATGCCCAGTTTGCGGTTCTAAAACAACCTATCAAAGAAGTTTTGAAGTAATTGATCCTACTACATCTTATTACAATCGTGTTGCAGCTATTAACTTTTTAGGTAGCGAGCTAAAAAAATTAGATAAAATGCACCCACACTGTAAATCGGAATTATCTAGCGAAGTAGACCCTCCTACAATATTATCTGGTTATCCTGCTGGCGATGGTTCTATTTAATAAATAAATATGATTTAATTCCATGGAAAACAATAAAAAATCAAATTATTATAACACCAGAAATAAAAGAAGAGTTACCGCTTATTTAAAACCATCGGCAAACCACTTTTTTAATAACTACGTTTCCTCTAATGAGATTAGCGATAGTTATGCTATCAATATTATAATAAAAGATTTTTTTGCTAAACTATCGGAAGAAGAAAAAAAATATTATTCTAATTTTTCTAATCATATAAAAGATTAGATTATATAAAGCAATAAATTTTTTAGCCCAGCATTGCTGGGTTTTTTTATGAAAAAATGTACCACACTTTTCCATACATCTTTTTGCATAAAAATAACTTGCATAAGAATGGATTACATATACACCATAGACCCAAATGTTGCAGAACCTATAATGCTCATAAATAAGCATATTGGCTATGATGAAGAAGACGGAATGGGTATTGATGGTGCAATATTCCAAAAGGAGTTGTTAACGTTAGATAACATGGGTAAAAAATCCATCCAAGTATGGATGAGCAGCCCTGGTGGAAACGTAATAGATGGTCAAAATATATATAATGCCATACTAAAAAGCAAAACCAAAGTAGATACCTACGCAATTGGACTTTGCGCAAGTATAGCAGCAGTTATTTTTCAAGCAGGAAGAAACAGAATAATGTGTGATTATGCTGCTTTAATGTACCATGGCGCTCAGGGAACAAAAGGAAAAGAACTAGATATTATAAATAATTCTATAGCTACCATGATTTCTAAAAGAACATCTAAAAACATAAAGGATGTTTTAGCTATGATGAATAAGACAGAATGGATATCTCCAAGCATAGCTAAAGAAACTGGTTTTTGTGATGAAATAGAAGATAGTGCAGACCTTAATAAAAAGCATGGAAACGTTATAACTGCATATTGGAAAAATGGATCAATGATATTAAATAGTATTAAAAATGAAAATCAAAAACCAAAACAAAATAAAATGATAAAAGTTACTAATAAACTTGGACTTAATGAAGATGCAAGTGAAGATGCAATTGTTTCTGCTATCACTTCCATAGAAAACAAATCAGCTAAACTACAGTCATCATTAGAAGAAATAGGAAATAGCTACAAAGAAACAAAACAAGAATACGAAAATATTCTTAGTGAATTAAATGCTATGAAAAAAAAGGCAGAAGACGCAGAGTTGGAAATGAAGAAAGTGAAAATAACAAACATGGTAGAAGATTTTGCCAAACTAGGTAAAATAAAAAACGAATCCGTATCAAAATGGGTTGCAATGGCAGAAAAAGATTTTGATGGTACAAAAGAATTGCTAGAAGATTTATCAGTTAGCAAAGTATCCAATAAAATTGAAATTAATAAAGATCAAAGTAATACACAAGACGACTTTGTAAAAAAAGAAATGTTTGAAATAAATAGAAGAAAAAACAAATTATAAAACAATCAAAAACCAAAACAATAAAAAATGGCAATAAATAATTTAGATGCCTCATGGAGTGGTCCAGCCGCTGGATACATTTTAACAAGAGAAGTAATATCAGCAGAAACTATTCAAAGTGGATGCGTATTTGTTCAAGACAGCATTAGAAAAAAAATTACTATCCCAAGACTTGAAGTAAAAGACTTTATACAAAGATATAGTGCTGTACCAACCTCTGTTGGTAACCAAGTGGATATTGATGGAAGGGTAATAGAACCTAGAAAGTTCAGCCTATATTTTGAATGGATCCCTGCCGTAATGGAAGACCATTTTTATACCGAAAACTTCTCAGACAAACTCATTGATCGTTCACTTCCTAATCCTGTACAAGCGTACATGGTTATGCAATTAATGAAAAGGCTTAATGAATTTTTTGAGAATGCTATTTGGAGAGGACGCATTGAATATGACCCATTAGGTGCAGCCGTAAATCCAGTTGCCAAAGGAGATACTATAGACGCAGCTGAGTATTTTTATTTTGATGGTTTAATTAAGCGTTTACTAGATGACGCTTCTTTACCATTAAACCCAACTATTCTAGTTCCTACACCAGGAGTTTTAGTTGCAGGAACACCATTACTTGGACAAGAAAACATCAAAGAAGCTTTAGATAGAACATACAAACTATTGCCTAAAGCATTAGTAAAAAAATATAACACGGTAAAATTCCTTGTAAGTATTAAAACATGGCAAGTATATGAAGATTATTTAAGTCTTCAGCCATTTAAAAGTATTGATGTTACAGAGCCTGGTGTAAAACCATACAGAAACTACAAAGTAGTAATGCTACCAGGCATGCCTGATAACACGATAGTTGCTTGCGTTTCAACAGCAGATACCTCAAGTAATTTATGGATTGGGTTAAACTCAAAAGACGATGAAACTTTCTTAAAGCTAATGCCAAAAGATAATTTTTCAGACGTATGGTTTGTTAAAGGCTTATACAAAATGGCTACACAAACAGGATTCCCCGATCAGTGCGTTTTATACACAACATTAATTCCATAAAAAAACAACATAATAAAAAAAAATGAAAAAAATACTATTTATACTATCATTTATATCTGTAGTAAATATTGTTAATGCACAATATACCACTCCAAGATTTGGAACTACGCCAACATCTGATAACACAGGTAGATCGTTAACGTACGCTTTATTAACCATTGCGGATGTTGCTGGTAATGATACCATTACTTTAAAAACAACCAATGCTTGGGAAACTATTGTAAAACTAACCCTTACAGATAGTGTAACTATCAAATATCCCCTTTCTGCAAATAAAAAATCATACTATGGAGATCATTTAAAATTCATGGTAACAGGCGCAGGAAAAGTAAGATTTATTGGTAGTGATTTTTTAGTAAAAACAGCATCTACACCATTAGTACTTACAACAGGATTAGGAAGTATAAACTTTATATACCGATCTTCTGCAATTACAACTTTTTGGCAAGAAGAATATCGCTTTGAATACTAAAAAAAATAATTATATGACAAGAGAACAAATAAAACAACAATACGTATCCCAAGTTCCTCATGTAAAAAAAGTTTGGGCAATGGAGGGCAATGAAGGCGTTTTTTGGTTAGCTCCGGTACCTGGTAGTATTGAAATTGATCTATCAGGAGACCCTTTAGAAGAAATTAAACCTACAAAATCTAAAAAAGATAAATCTAATGGCATTTAGTGATGTTACCTTTATAAAAGGTCAGGGTGGATTAGGGACTCCTTTGCCTGGTGAAGACTTTATTAGTGGGATTCCATTTTATACAGCTAATGGAAATCTTCCTAGTGGTTTTTCAACAACAAACCGAATAAAATCATTTGGAAGTATACAAGATGCAGAAGCAGCTGGAATAAAATTGGATTATTCAGATGCAACTGCAGCAACAGGAACTGTAACCATTACAGCTGTTGGAGCAGATGGTAATACTTTAAATATAAGTGTTACAGCTCCAGACCCTTCAGGACCAGTAGTAGTAGATTTAGGTACCTATAAAAAAGTGGCAGCCGATACTACAGTTACTTTAGTAGGAACTGCTATAGCTTCTATTATAAATACAGGAACCGTAACACATGGATATAGCGCTACTGCTTTAGCTGGTGTTATTACTATAACAGCACCTAAAAAAACAGGTATATATCTTAACACAGGTACCCCAATAATTGTAACTATTACAGGAACCATTGCAGCAACTATAGCACAATTTACAGGAGGTGTAGCTAGTCTTAAAGCAGTTTGGTATTACCATATCAAAGAATACTTTAGAAAGCAGCCTTCTGGTTTGTTATTTGTAGGATTCTTTCCAATACCTGGAACGTATGATTTTACAGAAATACAAACCATGCAAGTATTTGCTAATGGTAAAATACGACAACTGGCCATTTACAAAGACGGTACAACCCCATCTACTGGGGATATGGGATTAATACAAGGGATTTTAATAACATTAGAAGACTTAAAAATGCCTATTAGCTGGGTTTTATACACAGCTAATATGGTTTCCATAACAGACTTAACAACGCTTACAGACCTTAATTTACTCAACTGCTCTAAAGTAAGTTTTGTAATATCACAAGATGGCGCAGGATTAGGGAATTTTCTTTTCCTAACCACAGGAAAATCAATTACAACTTTAGGGGCAGCTTTAGGAGCAATATCGCTATCAGCCGTTAGTGAAAGCATTGGTAACCCAAGCAGATTTAATATTAGCGATGGGTATGAGTGCGATACCGTAAACTTTGCTAATGGACAAGCAGTTAAAACATCAACACAAAGTCTTTTAAATAGACTAGACAACTATAGATATATATTTCTTATAAAAAGAGTAGGTGTAAACGGAACATTTTTTAACAACTCTTATACAGCTGTAACAAGCACAAGCGACTATGCTTTTGGGTACAGAAACCGTGCAATAGACAAAGCAAGAAGAGGTGTATACAGCAGTCTTGTTTTAGACATTCAATCGCAACTAGTACTTAATGCAGATGGTACACTCAAAGCATCAACCATAGAGTTTTTTAAAAGAGAAGCAGAGATTAACCTAGCACAAATGGTAAGAGATGGGGAATTAAGTGCATTTGAGGTTTTAATAGACCCTGATCAACCCATTTTGTCTACAGGGAACCTAATAATAACACTAAAATTAGTTCCTATAGGAATAGCCAATCAAATAACTGTTTACATAGGATTTACAACTCAAATATAAAATAATGCCAGTAGCTATTATAGATGGCCCAGCAATCGGTTGGGGAAATATTGAATTTGTTCTTTTTGGTAACCCTGTTAGACAGATTACTAAAATAGAATTTAAACACAGCCAAACAAAAGAAAACCTTTATGGTTCTGGGTATGAACCTATACATAGAGGATATGGGAAAGTAGAATATACAGGAAGTATAGAACTATATATAGATGAATGGAAAAGAATTATTGCCGCATCGCCAGAGAGAAACCCATTGAAAATAAAGCCTTTTGATATTACTATAGTATACACCGTAAAAAATACAAATATCCCAACAGGCCAGGTAGATATACTTAGAGAATGCGAATTTACAGAAAGCAATATGAGCACTGCTTCAGGTGATACTAAAATACTTGTATCCGTACCATTAATAATAGGTGGGATAGATAGATAGATAGATAGATAGATAGATAGATAGATAGATAGATAACTGCTTATGTACATTACTTAAACAATCATACAAAACATATTATGACAAACGAAGAAATTCAACAAAAAGCGGATGAGCTAAGCAAACAATACAATTGCAAAGTTCATCCGTTAGTTTTTAAAGCAGAGGATGAAACTGAAGAAATTATAGGGTATTTAAAAGAGCCACAGCGTCAAGTAAAAACAAGTTTAATGGATAGAGGAATGACTCAACCAGTAACCGCTTGTGCAGAAATTTTAGAAGCATACCTTATAAAAGAACATAGCGATAGTAGAATATATGATGGCGTTTCTGAAAACGACAGATATTACCATGGTGCAGTTTTAGAAATTTACAACATGGTTAAAGTATCTACCAATCAGTTTAAAAAAAAATAGAAGACAATCTTATAAATGAAGATTGCGATGAAATGACACAGTGGACTTGCTTAGTACAATTTTATCATGGAGTAGACCCAGATACATTAGATGATGATGAATTTATAAAGCATATTGTTCGGCTACAATGGTCTTTGAATAAGACAAATCAATGGAAATCATAAATGGCACAAAAGGTTGAATATGAAGTATCGTTAAAAGACCTTCTTACTGGAAAGCTAAGAGAAGCGGATAGTGCTGCAAAAGGGTTAGAAAATACGATAAGAAATATAGGTACTGCTGTTGGTATTGGTTTTGGTATAAGTAAAATTGCAGATTTTGGTAAATCTATAGTTGATGTAGGTAGTAAGGTAGAAAATGCAACAACGGGGTTAACTACACTCCTTGGTAATAGTGCAGCTGCCACAAAAGTAGTTAATGACACCATGGCCGATGCTATGGCAACACCATTTGCTTTTGAAAGTTTACTTAGCGCTAACAAAGCTTTAATATCTGCTGGGGTAAGTGCACAGGGGGCAAGACAAGATGTTTTAAATCTTTCAAATGCTATAGCCGCTACAGGTGGAGGAGACGATGAATTACAACGCATGGTTGTAAACCTACAACAAATAAAAAACGTAGGTCAAGCAAGCGCATTAGACATTAAGCAATTTGCTTATGCTGGTGTAAATATATATAAAGTATTAGAAGCAGCAGGTATTAAAGTAGAAAAAGGGAATAGCGATGTTAAAATAAGTTATGAACAGATAACAGGTGCACTACAAAAAGCACACGAAGCAGGTGGCATATACTATAATGGGCTAGAAAACATGGCTGGCAATACCAGCGTTCAAGTTAGCAATTTAGGGGATATGATGTTTCAGCTCAAAAACCAAATGTTCCAAGACCTTAAACCTGCTATAACATCAATTATAGAAGGGTTGGGTGATTTTATTAAATGGTTGAAAGATGGGTGGAGTTGGTTGGTTAAGAATAGAGAAGTTATTATACCATTAGTAAAAACAGTAGCTAGCATGTGGGTAGCTTTTAAAGGAGCTCAAATATTACAGTGGGTAAGCACACTATTAACTGCAACAACTACGGCAGCCGTTTCTGCAACAGGAGCTACAACTGCATTTTCTGCTGCTACTACAACTGCATTGGGACCAGTTGGATTATTAGTTACAGCACTAGGAGCTTTGGCTTTTGCTTATAATATGGCAGAAGAGGCAGCTAAATCATTAGAAACTCAAAGAAAAAATAATATAGATATAGCTGGTAAGCAAGAAGAAGAAAGTATTTTATCAATGATTGAAGCTTTAGAAAAAAAAGGAGTAAATCATGAAGAAGCTACAAATAGGATTTTAAATATGGAGAGAGATAATATCAATAAAACTCTCAGAGAAAATGCAGATTTCAATACGTCAGATCAAAATCACATGTTATTGTCTCAATTAGATGTTGTTGAAGGGATGCTAAAAAATTCTAAAAAATCTGGTTTAAGTAGAATGTCAGATATGAGTTCAGGATCATCAGCATCTGAAAGAAGAAACAAAAAAGACGTTTCCGCAAAAGGAGCAGTAGGCAATAGATCAGTAACCATTAATATAAAGATGGATAATTTGGTTAAGGAGTTTAAGGTTATTACAACCAATATAAAAGAATCACCAGAAAAAATATTAGAATTATTAAAACCTGCTTTTGCAAGCGTTGTTAACGACTCTCAAATAATAGGCAATAGATGAGCATAATACCAAATATAATAAGAGAATACAACACCTTTGGCATACGCATATTAGATTATAGGTATCCAAAATCTGTAGTACAAAGAGGTTATGAGCCTGGAGACCCTGCCATTGCTTATTCAGCATTAGGTAACCCTATTTTAGATAGAGTTACGCTTATGGGTGGCAAGTATACGGATATGCAAACCAATAGAGAAGTTAAATTTGAAAGCATCATTATTGATGCTGTTTTAGTTACTGTAAACATTGTATCAAAAGTTATAAAAACAGAAATACAGGGTAGAGATGGAACGGTTAAAGAATACATAGGGCAGGATGATGCACAAATAACTATAAATGGAATAGTAACTGCAAAAAATGGTTCTTATCCAAGAGACATCGTATCAAAAATAAACAATTGGATAAAAGCACCCGTTACAAAAGGGATAGTAAGTAACTATTTACAAAACATAGGGATAACAGATGTAGTAGTAATGGATGCTAGTTTTGGACAAGAAGAAGGAAGCTACAGCCAAGAAAAATTCACTATAAACTGTGTTTCGGATTCCCCAGTAGAATTAAAAATATCAAACAGTGCTGTATAGATGTGTAACAAAAATAACCATACAACAAATAACAACCTCTTACACTGGTAAAAAGAGGGATAAGTTATTACTATTTGATTTCGTAAGCTCTTTTACAGCCAACAATAATTGGGAAGACTTAACCAATAAGGCAACTATAACAGTACCTAAAAACATATCCATAAGGGATAAAGATGGTAAATTATTTCCATTAGGAGGCGTAAACCAAAGCATAGGAGGATTTGATAAAGAAACGCCATTATTTTTAAGAGGGGATGCAGTTACTATAAACTTTGGATACATATACCCAGACAAGCTAGGAAACGACTTTTTAGATTTACCCAAACAGCCAATATTTACAGGGTATATTTCTAAAGTAATAAGCAAAAAACCTATAGAACTAGAGTGTGAAGATAATATGTGGAAGCTAAAACAATTACCAGCAGAAGGGGGTGATAATGGATTATTTAGAGCATCTACATACACTTGGGAAAATGTATTACGGGAATTGATGAAAACAACTCCATTTACCGTAAATGCATTAACCCAAACGAACATAGGAGATTTTAGGTTAGGAAGCTACGAAACCGTTGCACAGGTAATTGAAAGGGTTAGAAAAGACTATCATTTAGAGGCTTATTTCAGAGGTAATGAATTAAGAACTGGAAGTAAAGTGTACATAGACGCAGAGTCAGTAGAAAGCACTTTTAAATTTCAGCAAAACATTATTTCAGACGATTTAGAATATACTAGAAAAGATGATGTAGTACTAAGTGCTATTTGCTATTCCGTAAACAAATTTGAATTATCCGGAACAACTAAAAGAGGAAGAAAAAAAACAACCAGCAAGCGATTAGAAATAATAGTATATACAGACAGAAAAGGAACGTTTAAGTATGTTGAAAAGACAAGTAATAAAAGTTTTCCAGAAAATGTACAAGGAGAAAGAAGAACGTTTTATTTTAACAACGTTAAAAGTGTAACCGATCTTTTTAGCAAAGGTGTAGACCAGCTAAAAAAATATTACTACACAGGGTTTAAAGGAAAATTTACCACATTTGCCATACCGTTTATAAAGTTAGGGGACAATGTAAACCTACTAGATGATAAACTACCCGAAAGAAATGGTAGGTATAAAGTAAAAGGAGTTGAGTATACAGGTGGTATAGATGGGCATAGGCAAATTATAGAATTAGATTATTTAATATTTCAATTAGATGCAAAAGGTAAAATCATTCCATCTGCACAAGCTAGTGGAGGATAAAAAATATGAGTAACAGAACCATTATAACAGCTGTACAAAAAATGGCAGGAACGTTTTTAAAAGATAACGTTTTATATGCGTATGGTACGGTAGATTCTGTTGATACGAATAATGAAACCTGTGAAGTATTACTAAACACTGGAGAGCAGCAAAGCCTAATACCAAATGTAAAGCTACAAGCTGGTATTGGGGATGGGCTATTATTAATACCAAAGCAAGGTAGCGAAGTGATTGTTTGCTATTCAAGTAAAGATTATGTACCGCCATATATTGTACTTACTAGTGATATTGAATTTGTGTATTTAGTAGCATCAAATACTATAACACTTAACGACGGTGCTTATGGTGGATTAGTAAAGGTTATCGACTTAGTTACAAAACTAAACAATTTAGAAAACAAGGTAAACAGTATTATAACGGCGTACAACGCCCATAGCCATCCAGGCAATGGTCTTCCTACTGCAAGTACTATTACAGGGTCATTAACACCTACTAATAGGAATGATATTGAAAACACTAAGATAAACCATGGCAGTTAGATACGATATAGCCCTAAAAAACAACGATATCTTTTTAAGAGATGGAGACTTTGTAATTGCACAAAGCGACCAACAACATATTATAGATACTACAGCGGCATTCCCTGGATGGTGGAAACAAAACCCATTAGATGGGGTAGGTATATTAAACTACGAACAATCACCAGCTGTACTTCCAGAGATAAGCAGAAAAATACGTATAGAATTACAATCGGATGGATATGTTGTAAACAACCCTATTGTAACCATAGAAAATGGACTTTTAACCGTAGACCCTAACATACAAATACCATGAGTATATTTTACGCAGTAGACGGATCGACCTTATTTGATGTATGCTTAAACACATACGGTTCACTAGATTTTTTTTATAAACTATTGATAGATAACAACATACCCAATGCAAACTATACACCCAAAACAGGGCAAGCTTTTAATTACGATGAAACCTTAATAGTAGATGAGCAAACCAATAGAACAACCACTTTAAGCGGTATAAAATATGCTACCGCTATAAACAACAACACAGGAGTATATTATAAAACAGAAGAAGGATTACCAAAATTATGAAACAAGTACAAACAAAAAATCGTAAAATATTTATTACCATTAATGTTGATGAAAATGAATATACTATTGACTTATCCAAAAAATTCGTAGAAGAAATTAAAGATAAGTTTCCAACATGCAAAGTAAATTTTTTTGTAGCAGCTATTGAAAGCGACCCAACAGAACCAAGACCAGACCCATTAGATGCTTAAAAAGATTCTTTTACCCTTATTGCTTATATTTTCTCTTCCATTAGGGGAATCGTATATGCTATTCAAAACACCCTATAAAAATGAGAAAAGCTGGTTTTTATTAACAGATATAAAACAAGCAGTTACATGGTATGCAAAAGACACATCTGAAGCATTAATATGGATAATATTTTTATGGGTATGGTATACAAGAGAGCGAAAAAGAAACAAATTTTGGAAATGGCTTATCCTTCTTTTCTTAATATTTAGAATAATAGACCTATTGTGCTACTGGTTAAACCATAGGCATGCAGGTATTATTTATGGATTATGTTACTTATCAATTATAATTTATGCAGGGTATAGCAGTATCAAAGAGTATAACAAATACAGATTACACAGAAAATAAAATACAAAAAATGACAAAACCTGTTCAATGGTGGCATCTTTTTTTATCATTTATTGGAACAATGATAGGAATAGCAGGATTTTATATGATGGCTACAAAAACAATGGAAGAAAAAACAGAAGAGAAAGCAAAATTGTTCGAAAACCACGAACAACGTATAAAATTTATAGAACAATCCATGCAAGAATATAGAGAGGATAAAAAGGAAATGAAGTCAGATATAAAACAAATACTTATCATACTACAAAACAAACAAGACAGAAAATGAAACAAACAACTTTATTTACTTTAAAAATAAGAGACTATGCTTATGCTTTTTTATTAGCATTTTTTACAACAGCTATTACCAGCTTAATAACTGTACTAGATGCTGGTACTTTACCCAATAAAGAACAACTGTTACTTGCCTCAAAAGCAGGTTTGATTACAGCATTATCCTATCTAATAAAAAATATATTTTCTAACTCAAAAGGGCAATTTGCAAAAAAAGAACCTAATGACGCGATTACTAGTAATGGCTTTTGTGCTAATAACGGCATGCAGCCCACAAAAAAAAATTGAACGATCAAAACAAATTGTATTAACCAATAAACCTGCATTTGACAGTGTTGGAATGGTTTGGTCACAATTACATCCATGTGTAAGTGATACAGTTATGAATGAAATAACAGATACTATATATGGAGAAAATGCAGTTTTTATAGATACAGTATATATTCCAAAAGAAAACATAAAATATATTTATAAGACCATTACTAAACCTTCTACCATAATAGAAAAAAAAACAATGGCTTATGTTACAGATTATAGGCAGGTAAACCTATTAAAAGAACAACTTAAAGAACAACAAATAAAAAATAATTATTTATTAGGTAATGTAGATACAAAAGAATTATTAATAAAAGAGCAAAAAAAAATAGCAAGTAACAGGCTATACTACATAATAGGACTAATTATTGCACTAATAGCAAGCCATATATTACGATCAAAAATAAAACTATAAGTTTATGATACTACTACCCAAACAATACAATCATTTAAATATAGAAGCAGAACCAAGGCAAATAAGAGAAGCTATAAAAATATATGGTACGCACGAAATACAAGGCAGTAAAAGCAACCCCGAAATACTAAAATGGGCTAAAGAATGTGGGTTAGAAAAAATATACACTAACGATGATACTGCATGGTGTGGGCTGTTTATGGCTGTTACCCTATTAAGGTCTGGATACAGTCCTCTACAAAGTTATGATGCTTTACGAGCAAAAGAATGGGCAAAATTTGGGATACAAAAAAATATTGCAGAACTAGGCGATATACTCGTATTTGAGCGTAGTGGTGGTGGACATGTTGGTTATTATGTTGGAGAAGATGAAATGGCTTACCATGTATTAGGTGGCAACCAAGGAAATACTGTATGTATTGTACGCATACTAAAACAAAGATGTATGACTATAAGATCAGTTCCTTATAATAAAAAACCGAATAACATAAGGGTTATATACATCAATGCTAATGGGGAGGTTTCTAAGAATGAGGGTTAGTTCTGCAAGGCTAATCATCCACTTCGAACGCTTTACTCTGCTTAATTAAACCATCAAAATAGAAATACTCAGCTGCGTTTATAGTATCTCCTTTTACAACTGGGCTTACGGTTGCACCTAATGGATCGTATAAATCCAACATTAACAACCTATCAATACCTATAGCAAAACCAATTCCTCCATCATACTCCCCACCGCCACATATTTGTTTTGAGCTTCCTAGCTCATTACATGTAATTTCAAATCCTTTACCTTCTTTATAATAGTCTAATCCTCTTGTAACGTTTTTATGTAATTTAAAATCGTTTTTATCAAATATTTTCCTTAACAGATCGTGATATGCTAAAAAGGATAAATATGGGTTGTAATCTTTTGTTGAGTTTAATATTTCAACGCCTAATTGAGTAAATTGTCTGTACCTTCCTGCTTGTGGATTTTCTCCTCTAAAACACTCTTGAATGTAAAATAGTTTAACATCTTTTTTACCCTTAAAAGTAGTGGAAGCAAGTTTTTGAATTATAGCTGTGTATTCAGGTGCAAGGCAAATATCTCTATCTCCACGATCTTTGAAATTAAACATAAGGTTGTTATTCTCCTCCCCTACTTTGTTTTTAAATGTTTCTTGAAATTGTATGATGGGGATGGATATCTCTTGAAATCCCTCTAGTTTTAGAGTATCTATCATTTTGCTTATGATGTCTCTTTTTTTATCCCCTAAAAGTATTCTAGTTCCTTTGTAGCAGGTTTCTTTAATTTCTAACATGGTATGCAAATGTATAAATAAAAATACCCATACATAAAAAGTATGGATATTATTTATAAGCGTTTTTGCACTATTTTTTTTGATCTTCTAAAGATTTATTTCTGAATGTAACAGCCAAGTAAATAGAAATACAAGTTGTAGTTAAAAAAATAATGGAAAATATTGAAGGTATACATGCTAGAAATAAGATAAATGACATCACAGACATTAATACGTATTTAGCCCTAGAATCATTACTAGAATTAAATGTACTACCAAACGTTTTATGTTGAATTCCTGGGGTAAATTTATTTCCACAATTAAGGCATGTAATCAAAATTTTATTACTGCCTAAAGTTCCGGCTAATAAACCAATACCCCCAGTTAATAGCCCTCCAAAAACAGCCTTCCTACCACTGAATCCTTTTTTATCAGCATACAAATCTTTTGAATTACATTTCGGGCATTTGGCTTCCATATATATTTTTTTTTGTTATTGTATTTAGTCTTTAATGAATCTAATTGCAAGGCCTACATTTGGATATTTATTATTATTAACAATAAAAACATCTGCAGCACTACATCCTATTAAAAGATTATAAGAAAAATCTGCCCAGTATTGAGCAAAATCCATAGGAAAATATTCCCCATAAATATTTCTAATCCCTATATTTATAGAACTAAATCCTGTAATATTTCTCCTTGGCGCTAATGTATCTTTATCTTTTAATGGCCAGTTATGATTGTATTTTAATTCGTTTGCTTCTTGACCTTTAGTAAGACTAGATAAAAGTTTTTCAATATCTGATTTAGTAGGAATATGCCACCCTTTTGGAGCTATTCTTGAATCGAGCGTAGTATAATAATTATACATACCATATCCTAATTTTTTATCATCATTAAAATAGCACATAGCAGGTTGATTTGTTGATGCCCATACTCCTTTATTAGCCACGACAGGAATTCCTGTACCGTCATTAAAATGCTCTCCTTTAAAATTTGAAGCTGTCCAATATTGTTCGCCAATTTTTACCACCTGATATGTGTTTCCATCATAATCTTTTATTGGTGTTAGTGATTGTTCATACTGTGTTTTAAAACTTATTACTTGCCCATAAGCTGTACCTGCACTGTTTATAGCATAAGCACGTACATAATAAGTTGTGTTTGGCGCTAATTTTTTTAACGTATCTGTAAACGTATTTACTTCTTTTTTTATAAATATTTTTTCATTTAAAACAGTAGGTGTTGTAACATACCCTGTGCTGTAGCAAATACCCATTTCTTGTATGCTGTCTTTACCATTACTGCTAAGGTTACAACCACTAATAGCATACGTTTCTGTAATAGATGTAACTGCTGCTGTGCTTATGGTTGGTAAAGCTTTATTTATTGGAGGTGGCTCTGGTGGAATATTTGGTAAATCTGTTTTTTGTTTTGAGCAACTGAAAACAACAGAGGATAAGGTTATTAATAATAAATAGTATTTCATTGTAAGTTTATGTTTATGTTATAAAAATAATTTTGTAAAAAACAAAATTAGTAATTGTTTTTTACAAAATTAGATATTATCCCATTATGGTTTATGTAAACTTTTATAGAATAAAAAAAAATAACAAAATAAATTTGGTTGTTTGATTTTTTTTTCATATCTTTGTGTTTTATTGGTTGTTGTAGTGGATAGATTTTTTTTGTAAGAGTAGTTTGTATTTTACATAATGACAAATTATGAGAAAAATAATTACAAGAATCTATTTATCTAATTTACTTACCAATAATGATATTTTTCAACCCTAAAAAATTTAATTATGGATTATAATAGGCATCGTAAGCTTATAGAACAAATACTTTTGGAACTATCTGAACTTAATGGCAAAATAGATTTGAACGATAAATGGAGGATAGCAGCAACATTGGGAGTATCTGCACAAACTGTATATAATTATACGGGAAGCAAAAAAGGATATTTACCTAGAATTGATCTTGGAGAAAAAATTTTAGAGCAAGCACATATAATCATAAAAGAAAAAGAGGATAAACTAAAAAATACATAAAATAAAAAGCGTAATGCTAGAGACATTACGCTTTAATAAATCAAAACAATAGTTTTTTAGGGCTATTATTTTTTAACATAAAAACATTACAATTATTCCAATTTTTAAAAAAGTACAATTAATCACAATCAAAAAACACAATTTTAAAACTAGAATTATGACAAAGCTAAGTAAAAGATTTCAATTTACCTATCCTATTACAGAAAAAAGTGTAATAAATGGTATAAAAACAACCACCTTAATCGGAAACATAACCATAGAAGGCGTAGGATATGAAGACACCGGCACAAGCACATTCTACTCAATAAAAAATCAGGAAGATAAGTACGATTTTGACATTGATGTAATGCAAATTCAAGGAACTGATATTGGTTTCCTAAAAAACCTCCTAAGCGATGATCTTATTGAAAACATACATAAAGAGGCACACAAAGAAGTAATGCGCATGTTTAATGAAGAACACATGCGAGAATTGTACCACCAAATGGAACTAGAATTAAAAATGCTAATTAACTAACCAATAAAACTAAAAAAAATGGAAACATTATTACTTACCAAAGAACAATTACGACAAAAAATAAAAGTAGAAGACTATGCAATAGACAAAGAAGGCATAAGCATAAAATACAATTATGACGATAAAACACTATTACTAGTTCCTTCAGGGCAAGAAGGCGCCGCTACCCTACTCAAAAAAGCCAAACTAATAAGCAACTTTATTATAGAAAACAAAAAAGTTTTTATACTCATTCAAGAAGATGTATACGAACTTGATGAACATGGAGAAATGTCAAACAATCAAATAATAATAAAGGTTTCATGGAGTGAATATGTAGACTCTATAAAATATAAACTGTCTCAACATGCCGCTTTAGAAATGTCCACAGCACACGAATACGATAACATCATGCTTAATATCATAAAAAAATCAGTATCCGATCAAATTAAGTATAAAAAACACATTGTTTAACAATTAAAAAATATTATATGCAACTACAAAAAGTAAATAAAAAACAGGCCATAGAAATAGATTTTACACCTGAGCAAGTACAGCTTTTAAAGTCTCAGATTGCTCCAAAAGCAACAAATGATGAGTTAAAACTATTCCTTAACCAATGTAAGCGTACCGGATTAGACCCTTTTGCAAGGCAGATATATGCAATACATAGAAACCAATATAATTCAGATAAAAGATGCTACGAAAACAAAATGACAATTCAAACTTCTATTGATGGATTCAGGGTAATTGCAGAAAGAAGTGGTGATTACGCAGGTCAAGATGAGCCAATATTTAATGAAATAGGTGGAAAGCTAATATCATGTAAAGTAACAGTTTATAGATTTAAATCAGCTCAAAAATATGCTATTCCTACAAGATATGCTGCTGCTGTTGGTGTAGCTTATTGGGATGAGTTTAAGCAGACGGGAAAAGACGGAAAAGAAAGTGGAATGTGGGCTAAAATGCCACACACAATGTTATCCAAGGTAGCAGAGGCAATTGCACTTAGAAAAGCATATCCACAAGATTTGAGTGGGCTTTATACAGGAGAAGAAATGGCTCAATCTGCAAATGAAATTACACCTAATGAAGAAAAAAAAACAAGCATAGAACATATGAATGTTGATTATAATGCTATGTTAATGAATTGCATGTCTATTGATGAATTAAAAATGTTCAAATCAATACTACCAGACCATTTATCAAAAAATGATGAATTTAAGAAAGCAGCAATAGAAAGGTACAATCAAATAAATAAAACAGAACAAAAAGAGTATTTATACAAAAAAAATAAAAACGGATTTTTAACAAAGAATTGGGAAGATGTAATACATAATATAACCAACAACAATTACACACTAGAAAAAATAAAAGAACAATTTAACCTTACAAAAGAAATGGAAGAAGAAGTAAAATTCCAAATAAGCATTTTAAACCACATAGATGATTTTAATGGCGATGATGATAAAAAACAATTGAATGAACATATTGAATTAACCCATATATGAACATATACACACATATACTAAACATAGATGTACACAGTTACAAAGGAAATCTATACGGTAAAAAAGGAGAAAAAGTAATGATTTTAAAAGTTGATGCAGATAATTGTATTGTAGAAGATACCAAAGGAAGTAGATTCCTTGTACGTAGAGAACATTTAACAATAGTAAATAACCAAAACAATGCTAACCAATGAAAACACTAATTAAAATAGCTTTTTGGATATACGGATTATTCGTTGCAATAATATTCGCACTAATGATATCCGCATGTGTAATGAGTATAAAACATTGTATCAACGCTTTAAATGAATAACAATATGATTAAAATTGAAAGTCTTACAAAAGAACAAGAAATACAATTAATAGAGTTTAGAGAAGAATGGAGAAAACATGCTTTGTCATGCGAAAGAATAGACAAAGAAGCTACCAAGAATTGCATTTTGGAATTATATAAACTTATTGGTAAAAAATCTCCTGTTTTTATATTTTGCCCATCATTACTATTTGCACAATATCAAATAGAATATTGTAAAAATATATTACCATTAAAAAATAATATAAGTCATAATATAAACGATAATCTATTTCCTAGTCTGTCATATAGTGTAGAGGACAATATAGAGGCTAATCTATATGATACTTTAAGGAAAAATATATATGATACTTTAAGGAAAAATATATTTAATAATCTATGTGATACTCTAAGGGTGAAGCTAAGGTATAATCTGGGGGATAAGATAGAGGATGATTTAATGAATAATCTAAGGCGTAATCTAGGGGTTAATATAAATGAGAATATAGATGATAATATAGATGCTAATTTAAGGGTTAATCTATGGGAGAATACATGGGCTAATATAAATGAGAATCTAAGTGATAATCTATGGTCTAATCTAAGGGATACTCTAAGAGATAATCTAGGGGAGAATCTAAGTGATAATCTATGGTCTAATCTAAGTGATAATCTATGGTCTAATCTAAGGGATACTCTAAGTGATAATCTATGGGCTAATTTAAGGGTTAATCTAAGTGCTAATTTAAGGGAGAATCTAAGAGATAATCTATGGTCTAATCTAAGGTATAAGCTAGGGGAGAATCTAAGTGATAATCTGGGGGATAATCTAAGGCGTAATCTAAGGGCTAATCTAAGGGAGGATATAATGGATAATTTAAGTGAAGATATACTTGATAATCTAATGGACAATCTAGGGGACAATCTAATGGATAATCTGGATGCTAATTTAAATGAGAATCTAAGAAATAATCTATGGGATAATCTAAGGGAAAAGATAAAACCACCATATGTATCCACTAATTTATTAGGTAGTATGGATGCTTTTTGGATATCATTCTATGAATTTCCAGAAAAATTCTTAGGCGTAGAATATAAAACAGAGGATAAAAAAATACTCAATATATGGTCAACTTTAGCCAAAAGTTGTAGTTGGTTTTGGTGCTATGAAAACTACTGTTTTGTAAGTGATAGGCCTGAAAAACTATCATTTAATACACAAAATAAACTCCATTGTGAAGATGCTCCAGCAGTTAAATGGATAGATGGATGGGAAA
>Ga0209174_10000400_pt1 | contig 33823 bp, 35 predicted proteins | sample JI91814BDNA_FD_187505 | JGI IMG/M metagenome (GOLD analysis project Ga0209174, IMG submission 187505) | Wastewater effluent complex algal communities from Wisconsin, to seasonally profile nutrient transformation and Carbon sequestration -... | ecosystem: Engineered > WWTP > Effluent > Algae...
TGCTTTTCTTCAGTCAAGATCCGCATGAACGCACTGCTTTGGCGCGTTCGCATCGGTGGCGTCCCGATTACAGGGGCGGCGCTGCAGAACTTCGCCAGGGCGGAGGGCTTCGACACTGCAAGAGAATTCTTCCAGTTTTTCGCCACCCAATACCCCGACGAAGCCGAATTCGAAGGCACCTACATCCTTTGGGACAGCCCGCAGTACAGATACCCGTACCTGTGGGAAGTCATCAAGGACGTTTTACCCCATTCACTGCCATCGAAGAACGAATTGCGGCGAGCGCAGAAGACCACAAGCCTTTAGGGAGGTCCTTCAATTGCTGAACCTTGAACGACGCGAGGATTTGCTGGCAAGCCTCGAGCCCGTGAGTGTCAAACAGGATTTTGAACTCCTTGTTCAACTGGTCCTGCGTTGGGGCTGGGTCGTCGTTCGTCGCGCCCGGGGGGATAACCTCCGTGCGCGCCGCCGCAATCAAGTCGTCCTCTCGCTTGGTGACGGCCGCTCCAATCCGTCGCTGCTGTGCGCTCGAAAGCGTGTCCTTGATCACTTCGGCGTTCACGGTGATGATTTGCTTGAGCTCTCCTGCGGTCTTGGCCGCGGCCAACCAGCCAAGCAGCATGTCGACTTGATCCCTGACCGCGCCGGCCGTCAGCTTCATCACGGACGTCTTGTTGGTGACCGGGTTGATGATTTCAATTTCGCCTTCAGGCTCCGCCCGTTCCTTCGTGGAGCGTGACGGCTGTTTGTTCTTGCCGATGCGGTACGCAAGCATCGCCATTTCTTCGTTGATCCGAACCGCTTCCTTTGCGTCGTCGGATTCAATAGTCCAAGTGAATTTCGCCATTTCAATCTCCAGGGGTTAGACCATGACAATGAACGCAACGGACCAAAAAATCAAAACCCACTTCTCTTACTGCCGGGAGTTGCTGGACTGGTACTTCGACAACCACATCATGGTGAGCGCGACCGTGAAGACCCAGAACGTGATGCGCGGGACGGTGAAGCGTCTCAAGTTTCACTTTGGGGACATTCTGGTCGAGGAGTTGGACCAGATACACGTCGAGGATTACAAGCAAATCCGGGCGGCCGGTGGCATCGGGTGCAAGCCGTCGAAGGGCACGTCGACGTCATACGAAATCAGGATGCTCATGGCCGCCATCCGGCGCGGCATCGCCAAGCGCAAACTCCCGATGTCGTGCAACCCTATCATTGAGGCCGGAGACGGGCCTGCAGCCCGGGAACGCTACCTGACGCGCAAGGAGGCCGCCTACATTCTGAGGGCAGCCAAGAAGGCCCGGGTGAAGCGGGACGGGCAGCGCCCGCGCATGACGCAAATGGAAATGTTCGCGTGGCTGGCTCTCTACTCTGGGCAGCGCAGGGACGCCATCAAAAACCTGCACTGGATCTTGCAGGTCGACTTCGCGAGACAGGAGATACAGTTCCAGCCGCGGGACCAGGCCATCACGAAGAAGAGGAACGCCAAGCAGTACATCCACCCGGCGCTGTTCCGCGCGCTTCGCCGCTTCTACCACGATCGGCTGGACAAGGGCCCGACTGTGTTCACGCCGTACTTCAACCCCAACGAGGCCATGCAGCGCCTCTCAAACTTGTCTGGGGTGAAGGGCCTCTCACCGCACGTATTCCGCCACACGTTCATTTCGTGGCGTCTGGCGGCAGGCTGTGACGTCTTCTACGTCTCGCAGGCTGTTGGCTCAACCCCGTCGACGATTTGGAAGTCGTACGCGCACGTCATGCCGGCCACGAACAAGCGGGTCATGATGGCAACGAAAGACCGCCGTATTTCAGGCGGCCACGTTTAGAAGATACGGATGAACCTGCGCGGGGGCTTCGTGATGGTGACGGTCTGGTTGCAGTTGGTCTTTATCCAATTCTGCAACCGGAAGGCCCGGTCGACGATTTCGAAGTAGGACTTGTCGTCGCCAATCCCCGTGAACCACAACTCATCAAGGGACAACTGTTCCGGTAATTGTTCCAGTTCCGCTGGGGTCAGCATCAGGTGTGCCGGTGGCTGGCACCGCTTCTCTGTAAGCGTCTCGACGCGCGGCGTTGCGCAACCGGATAGCATCAGGAGAGACAGCACAAGTGCCAGGGACCTTAACATTGACGGGGACCTTCTTGTAAATCACCTTCACGCGCTCGGTGACTTTAACCGAAGCAGCGCCATCCACAAGGCCGTTGTGGTACGCCTTGTTCTCGACGTCCTGCAGTGCGGCCTTGGCGTCGAGCTGAGACTGCAGCTGGTCGGCCTCATACCCGAGGCGGATTTGCTTCGCCGCCCACGAGTAGAACAGGAAAAGGGAAAGGGCCACGAGGGCCAGGCCGCCAATCTTCAGGTAGGTCATGCGAGCTCCGCCGTCCTCATCGAAAGGCCAAGCTTCGAAGCGTTGACCGATACGAGGTCTTTAATGGCCTCAGGCGGCTTGCCTTGCAAGTTGAAATACTTCAGAACCTGCCCCGACCGATCGTTCATGTACTGGTTGGTGTTCGCAAGCAACTCACTCGGGATGTCGACGTTGACGCCGGCCTCAATCTTCGCTTTCACGCGCGCCGCTGCGAATAGGATGCCATTCCTCAAGCCATCATGCAGCATGTCTCTCATCTTCTGATCCATGTCGGCCCTGAAGAGGGTGCGCCACCACATTGAAAGCCACCCGACGAGCCCGGTGACACCGGTGAGCAACATGCCGACGACTGCGTCAAACGTCGCGCCATAGAAGACTGACGTGGGACGCGCTGCTGGCGCAGGAGGGGCTGCGATCGGCGCCGCTGGACCGTCCTGGAAGATGGCCGGCTGACCCGTTGTGATGTCCATCACCAGTTCCTGTGGAACCATTTCGACCGGAGGGCGTTCCCTCATGACGGCGATCGAAATCATTGGCGTGAAAGCCGTGAGCGAAAGGAATGCAAAAACAACTGCGTCGCGGATCATGATTGGCTCCTAGTGAGGTTCAAAATTTCAGATGCCATTGTATCGCAAGATGACTTCCTACAAAACTCAGCGTAGATAGTCACCTCAAGGTCATGGATTTTCTCCTTGAGCGCCTTGATCTCGCGCTCCTGCGCGTCGAACTTCTCCATGAAGTGGCGGTAAACCGGGTAAATTACCAAGTTGAAAAGCGGGGTGAGCGCCGGCAGTAAGGGGATCAGTGCTTCCATTTTCACACCAACTACGGGTTGAGGCCTACCGCCTTCAGCCAGCTTTCTACCTTAAACCCAGGGTTCCGGCGAATCGGCTGACCCGGCAACTCACATTGCCCCACAATCTTAACAGTTGGGTAGGTTTCCCTAAGGGAGCGCAAAAGCTGTTCGAGAGCCGTGAATTGGGCTTCGGAGTAGTACGGGCCCCACTTGCAATATGATGTCGGGGACTGCCCGCCGACCATTGCGACCCCGATCGAGACGGCGTTGAATCCGTGCAGAATGTGACCCCGATACTTCAGGTTGCGGCCGTCTTCGACCCGGCCTTCGGTGCGGACCACAAAATGATATGGGCAGTGTTGCGCGGAATCCACACCTGAAAGCCATTTTGCAAGGTGCCGCGCCCCGATGTCGTAGGCGGGTGGCGTCCCGGTCCCGCACACGATGATGTAGCAAGTGTCAGTCCGATCGAGCATCAGCCTCTTCCACGGCCATGACAGCAACGACTGCTTCAACGGCTTCGACCGCTTCCAGCACATCACTGTTAAGTTCTGCCTCCGACTTGTAGGAGCCGTCAGGCTTGCGCGCAGACACGACAAGGCGCGCGGTGTGGGTTGCTGGTGCAGCTTCGCGGGTGTCTGGGTCCTTTGGCGCAACCGGCTCGAGAGTCGCAACGACTTCGACGGCGCCAGCCTGCTCGACAACGTCTACTTTGAGTTTGCGCTTGCCCCTTGGCCGCTCGTCGTCCTCACCCGTTCCTCCGTACACGAACGAAATGCCCGGACCAGGCCCGGAGCCAGTGACGGATGCGGTCCCTGACAGCGTTGCAACGCCACCGGAAATGTTCAGGGTGCCAGTGATGATTGCCGATGCAGACGCCACAATCGTAGCCGCGCCTGCAGATGTGTTGAGAGACCCCGCGACGGCAACGGACGCCGTCCCGGAAAGAGTTGCAGCCGCTCCTGTGATTGTGAGTGACCCAGCAATCGCTACGGCACCTGTGCCCGATATCGTCGCCGCAGCGGCCGTGTTCGTCAGAGACCCAGTCACCACTGCATCGGCGTCGCCGACCAAAGTAGCCGCGGCAGCCGTTGCAGAAAGTGTCCCTGTAATGACAGAGTTTGCCGTGGCCACCACGGAGGCATTCGCAGACGAGACTGTCAGAGACCCAGTGACCAAAACACTTGCGGCTGCAGATATCGTTGCAGCCGCGGTCGTGATGCTCAGTGTCCCATTTACAGCGGGTGGCGGGCCACCTCCGCCAAGGAGCGCGAGAAGTAGGGACATAGTCTACTCAAAGGTGCCATTGAAGCTGATAATGTGGCCGATAACACCGGCAGATGGGGCCGTGCCGATCTTCTTCTTGACCACCTGAACGTACTCTGTCGGGTTCACCACAATAGGCGTTTCGAAGTCCCGGGTCACACGAGGCAGCAATGTCAGCGCCGCGGCGGCGGACGGGACCGTTTGCAACCCGAGAGGGACGCGGCGCGGGGCCTTTGCCGTGACGCTTTCACCCGTGGCCAAGCTTAGCGCTGTGTGGCCAAAGGCGAGACAGTATTGAGCGACGTACCCGCCTCCAGTCAGCGCCGTTTGCACGAACGAGTCCACGGTCACCGAGTTAATGTGCAGCGTCCGAGGCTGGATGAGAACCGTGCCCAAAGGGTTCAGGTAGCTGCAGAGAATGCCGTCAGTGGTGACCGCCAGCGTGTCTGTTTCCCAGAACTGTCCGCCGAGACCAACACCGAGGGCCGCAGTCGTGTTTGTGGGAACTGCCGCAGTCGGGTTTGCGGAGTTCGCGTAGTTTGCCGTGTTGCCCGCCGTTGAGCCGTTCGGGGCATTCCACGATCCGCCGCCCATACCCGCCAGCTGATGGTGCCACAGTTTGTTTGTGGCTGCCCCTGTGAACCACGCACGGGCGCGGAACACTCGGAACTGAGAGGCCACAGCAGGGGCCACACCGGCGATGTAGTGCCTGGCCACAATGGGGGCGGACATAGACCCGAAAGCAGACCCAAATGCGGCAGTGTCGACCGAAAAATCAATGCGGGCCTGCAGCACATCATCAATCCAGAATTCAACACCTTCTTGGTCTATGACGATCATGAAGTCATGAGTGGTGTTGATCGAAGGCGATGTTATAGCGCCAGTCTGCGTCTCCGTCCCGTTGGAGTTTACAACCCCTCTCAACTCTCCAGCGTTGTTCTGGCGGAAGTACACACCGTCAGTAGGAGCCGCGCCGCCAGCCAGCGTTGCAACGATTAGGCCAAATTCTGTAGTAGCATTGACTTGCGGGACCGCCGTGAAGTACGCGGTAAATTCAACTTTGGTTTGGGCGTGCCCCCAAAGCTGGATGTTCCTGTAGCTTCGAATGGCTGAGTTCGAGTTGATTGTGGTGACGTTGCCGCCGTTGAGAACGGCCGCATTGTTCGCGTAAATGATAGTCTGCGTCGCGCCTGGGGCCTGCCAATTGCTTGTGTTGGCAGCGGTGATGCCGAAGGTGTCGTCGAAAAGCATTGTGTCCGGCGCAACCAGCGTCTGCCCGAAGCGAGAGATTGCGCGACGGCGGAAGAGAGAGAGGCCACCAGCACCGTCAATGCGGTCTGCGCCAGCTGCGTACCCAATTTTGCTATCAAGCGCGGCAGGAAGTCCGACCTTCAACTGAGCATTCGCGTCGACGCCGGCTACATTCGAACCGGCTACATCGAGGATCTTCAAAAACCAACTCATGTGTATCTCCTATGGGGAATAGACGTAGCGGACCTTGATGTCACCGGACACCAGGCCAAAGAGGCAAACGCAATCAAGCACGAACTGCCCGGTATCAGCTGCGCACGTCAACCTGAGGGAAAATCCTGCGATGCGATGCTGCTCCGCATCGTTGTCAGCAGTGGTGTCATTCGACTGAATGAACGCCTCAACATAGCTCGCGGCACTTACACCCGCGTCTACAATTGTGAACGTGCCCTCAGCGACTGGAGTGGCACCGAACGCGACTGTGGCTGTAGCCGCGGCGGCCATTAGGCGTTGCCGTCAGTGACGGTGAAGACGTTGATGATAACGGTCTGTCCGATCGCAGCAACGGCAGCATCGAACGACAACTCGCCAGACCCGACGCCAGCGGTGCCTTGCTGATGGCAAGTCGTGTTGGTCGTCTCTTTCAAGCGCCAGTGGCCTGGGGTCCCGGAGGCGGCAGCCGTCCCCGACCACGTTCCAAGCTTTGTTTTCGCACCGCCCGAGGCTGCGTTCATCCAGTCGGACGGGAGGGTGATATCGACCAAGAGAGTGCCGGAGTCGGCCGCCGCACAATTCGCCGGCGCTCCGCCTGTGCTCACCCTCAAATGAGGGGTCACACCGATGGTTGTTTCAACAACGTCTTGCCGGGCGTTCCGAACGGCGTCCGAGTATTGCATTACGCGCTCTCCACTGTGGATTCTTCAGCCCGAATGATGAGCGTGCCCGTGATCGGTGGCAATAGCCCGCCCGCGCGGAATGCCAGCTGGTATGGGATTTGGGTTTTGAAGCGGGTCTGGACCATGTCGACGTCGATCGACCGTGTCTCGATGCCAAGAGAGGCCGCCTCATCGAGAGCGGCCTCCATTTCTTCTGCGGCTTTTTTGACACGCTCTGAACTCTGCATCAGCTTGTCAAAAAGAACTTTTACAGCGTTGTCCATGGGTAACTCCTTTTCAGGATTACCCCTCTAGCACTTCCACAATCGTCCTTCCAGACGGGTCTTTCGTGACCGCGTAGGACCGGTTCTTCTTTTTCGGCTCAGCCGCGGCCATTTGGACTGGTGCGGCGGCGGCAGCCGGGGCCGCGGACGAAACCCGCTGGGGCCTCTTTTTGTCCTTCCCCGCGATCGCAGACACAAAACCCTCTCTGGCCTGATTGGTCCCGAGGTACTGGGTTGCCGCGGCGCCAAGCAGGTTTGGCGGCATGACGGTGTTGATCAGGAGGTTTGCGGCCGGCTCCATGAGGCGGTCGTACACCAGCCGGGCCGCCTTGCGCTCGGCCTTGTTGTTCTTGGATGAGTTGTTGAGCGTGAGGTCAGGAACAAGCTGGATGAAGTCGCCGATCGTGCCAACAGAGGGGCCCGTCAGCGCCGAGAGCGGACTATCCCCGTATCGCGCCTGGGTGAAGAAGTTCACCCACGGGTCGAAGCCACCGAAGGCGCCGACACGCGAGGCCTGCCGCACGCCCTCGCGGAAGTCCCCGACCGTGAAGTCCCCGGCAATCTTCTTTTTGTCCGACGCCGTTTCGTTCTTCTGGGTCCTGAACAACTCGTCGCGCTTCATGCTGATGCCGACGCCAACGGCCGACAACAGGATGAGCGGGGCGACTGTCTGAACCATCATCTTTGCACGCTCGATCGAGGTAAGGTGTTCGTTGGTCACCGCCTCCTTCATGCGTTTGCCCGCGCGCAACAGTACGTTCTTGCCAAACGCCATGTTGAACGAGTTCAGCTGGAACACGATGGCGCCAAGCGGGTGCGACGCCCAACCCGGTTTTGTGGCCGCAGTTGGGTTCTGGATGGACTGGTTGACGAAACGCTGGACCGCAGTCCGGTACATCTGCACGTTCTCGTTAACCTTCTTCCCGGTCATCTTCAGATGCTCGGAGCCCGGCTTCATGTCTTCGATCGAGGATAGCCACTCGACGAAACCTTTGTGCTTCTCGTCGGGGATACCAAGCTCGCGAAGGTGAATTTTCGAGAATTCACTGTTTGCGGACTTGGCCATGCGACGAATGAACGTCTGCGCCGTCGCCGCGGATAGCGCGCGCGTGATGTTCGTCAGCTGCTCGAGCCCGGTATTCCTGAAGAAGTTGCGGTTTGCTTTCTGCAAGAAGACCGACCCCGGGTCGTCACCGAAGAACCGCGCCACCTGAACCGATTGCCCAAGGTGGGAGTAAATGACGCCGAGGTCTTCGGCGAGCTCGATCGCGTTCGACTTCGTACCGGACATCATCAGCGTCGCCTCAACGCCGGCCTTGGCGATCGACTTGAAGCTTTCCAGCAATGACCCTGAACGCACCCCCGGCATGACCAGTTCCTGCAGGGACGAAATTGACACCTTCGAGAGAAGGGCGAGTGTCGTCATCGTGCGAATCCACGCGGACGCTGCAACCAGGTGCGGGTTCACCGCGGTCGTCCTCATTCCAGTCGAAGCCATTGCCAGTGCGCGTGCGGCTGAAATTGCTGCGTCCGCGTCTTTCGGACCCACCTCTTCCCCGATTTTGCGCTCTATCTCTGCCCACTTTTCCCACTGGTCGCCGAAGCGCTTCGCGGCTTCTGCGCGGCGAGCGGAGCGGTTGAAGTAGTTCGACAACACGCGGGTTGGGTCCTGGATGTAGAATTCTCGCATCCGGTTGTCGGCGCCCTTCCCGAACACACGGCCGGCGGTGAAGTTCGCGCGGCTGCCACCTGTCCCGCCATTGAAGGCGCTGATGCCATCGGTCCCAAGAAGGATGGAGTTCAGCAACGTCTCTGCGGCTTCATCGGCGGACTTCGCATCAAGACCGGTGAGCCGGAATTCATGCGCAGCCGCCTTCTTGAAACCCTCACTGTTGCTCATCACGGCCATGTGTTCGAATTCGCGCGGGAAGTATCCCGACTTCACCTCGCCAATGTCGACACCTGACTTTCGCAGATACTCAAGCTCATCCTTCAGCATCTTGCGGATTGTAGCCGCGGCCTCACCGATCGGGGTTCCGTTTGAGATTTGGCCTGACTGGATTTGCCTCACAATCTGGTCGAGCACGTCCGGCTTTGCCATGAATGGGCCAAGCGCTTCCGACAACGAGTTCATCGCAGTCGTCACTTTGTCTGACACCGCCTCTTCATACGTTGTCTTCGTGGCTCGCTTCCCGCCCGCCTCTGCGTGGAATGTATCGGCGACTTCTTCCATGGTCTTCGATTTCAACTGGCGCGCGAGAGACCGCACCCGACCGTCAGTCGAGAGGAACACCGCACCAGTGATTGCCGTCGAGCCGCGCCACAGACGCTTCGCAGCCTCTGCAGGCTTTGCGACCGTGCTGAAGATTTTCGTGTTTTCAGCGAAATGGAGGGCCAACTCCTCGCGCCCGCCGAACACGAGCTCGATCACGCGCGACACAGCGGACTTCACATCGTTTGTCGTGAAGCTCGGGAATGACCGGGCGACATACCCTTCAAGGTCCTCCCTGTCCTTTTCAGCTTGAGCCGCAGTTGCCTCCTTGGCGGCGACGCGCTCGTCACGATAGCTTTGCTGGATCTTCTCCGATGCTGCATCGCGGCGGGCCTGGGCCTCAGCAATGCCTTCTTCAGCGCGCGCCTTCTCCTCTGGCGTTTTTGCGCGTTCCAAATCGGACATGCGCTCGCCCATATCGCCGCTTGCCTTCGAATGCTCATCCCAATACGCGGCCCGCTCAGCCTTGAATTTGTCAGTAGGCGGAACATCTTCTGTCGCTTCCGCTTTTGGCTCGGCTGGCGCTTCTTCCTTTACTTTTGCCTCTTCTGGCCCGCCCAATCCTTTCGCTGGGCCCGGGTCAGCTTTGGCCTCATCAGCGGTGCCGGCTTCTTTTTTGAACGACTCCTCGGAGCGATCGCCTGCCTGACCTTTTGGAGCATCTTCATTCATTCCCTTTTTTCCCTTGAACTCTTCAGCTTTCGCCGTGCGCGAAGTCTCTCGCGCCGTCACGCCACTCCCTGACGGGTGGTTGGCCAGTTCGAAGTTCTGGTCCGGCGACAACTTCTGCCCGCGGTTGACGATCCACAGCCCGCCCTGCTTGTGGTCATCGAACTTCACGGGGCCACCTTTGTCGGAAAGCACGTAGCCGTCTTCGTCAATGTGCCACCGGCCATCACCATCTTGGCCCTTCGGCGTGTTGGACGACTTCGCGCCTTCATGACGCGACTTAGCCCGCTCGGTGCGGGCCTGTTCCTGTGACTGGTCTTTCTGCTTCTGCCGGGCTTGGAAGTCCTTGACGGCTTCCTCGGCAGTGGAATACCGCCGCGGCGGCGGCTCCGGCTGCGGAGGCAACGGTGAGCGCCCCTCGCCCGCTGCAGGGAACAGAGGGTCGTCTGTCCGGTTGCCGTCAGCATCCGTCTTGAGGTTGGGGTCCGGCTCGGTCGCCCGGAACGTCTGCTTGGGCTCAAGCTTCACGCCGTCTCCCGGCTGGCGAGGCAACTCAGGCTGGCGCGGTCCCTGCGCGCGTGTCGCAAAATCCTGCGCCCGGCGAGGCTCCGGCGTGTAGTTGGACGACTTCAGCTTTGAGACCTGAACCGGGTACTCGATCGAATCCGCCTCAAACTGGTTCGTGCGCGGGTCATACCGGCGAACGGTCGCCATCTGCACCTTCTTCCCGTTCACCTCGACTTCGTGAGTTGAGAGGATCTTCACCGGGTTGCCTTCGTCGAGGTCGACCTTAACTGGCTGGATTCCCTTCTCGAGACCGGCCGCCTGCGTGTCCCTGACGGCCTTTGGGTCTTCAGCCGCTGCAAGGCGCCCGCGCTGCTTGTCTGCCAAGTCGAATGCTTCGGCGGCCTTCGCCTGACCTTCGACGGCTCCGGCAGTGCGTGGGGCCATATTGTCGCCACCAAGCAACCGGCCTGGTGCAGCCTGCTCAGTAACGACTTGGTCGCCGTTGAATACCCGGGCCGACACCTCTTCCGCCGTTCGCGGCGTCTCCATCTGCTTGTTCGCGATCGCAATTTCGCGAGGCGTCATCCGTGTTGGTTCCGGGTCCGTTACGCTGCGTTGAATGACTGCAGGGAGATTGAACGTCCCATTGCGCAGTTCGGCTCCGGCTGCCGTGCCAGCGTCCGGGATCATCGGGGTCATTGTCCCGTCGCGCGCGGTGTGCAGCGCAAGCTTCTGCGGCACCCGTTCCGGCGCCACCCCATATGACTTGTCGATTTCACCAGCCGCGATGCCTTCCCGGATGCTTTGAAGCCTCTCATTCTCCTTGATTACATCAGCGAGCGGGATGTCGTTGAGGTCTTGCGCGGGCGCGCGAGCAGCCTCGGCGGCGCGGCGTTCTTCAATCTTGGCCGCGAACTTTTCAGCCTTTGGGCTCTCAGTCGCGTTGTTCGCCATCAAGATTTCATTGACGTCCTTGCTGCGAAGCGCTTCTTGCACCTCTTCCGCTGTCGGAGGGGCCTTAGACTTGTTGCCGGCCTTCGCCCGGAACTGGTCGACAAATGACGTCACGGCGTCGCTGAGCTCCTTTCGTGCTTCCGGGTTCAGCGCTGCCTCGATCGAGGCGGGCAGGATGCCGGCCGTGAGCGTCGACACCGCCGTTTGCACTGGGGAATATTCCCGCGCTTTGAAAGCCGGGCCGGTTTCTTCAAACGCCTGTGTGGCAGGGTTGTAGGCCTCAGCGTTCGGGTCATACTCCGGCTTGATACGGGTTTGGCCGGTCAGCTGCCCGATCACATCGCCGACGCCACCAGCCCCCATGTTCTTCAATGCGGCCTTCAGCAAGGTCGGCCCGGACCCGCCCACGGCGTTGATGGGGTCTAGGCCGCCACCCGCGACTGTGCCGCCAGTTGCTCCCAAAAACTCAGTGATGGCCTGCAAGACGTTTGGCGCCTCAGTCCATGGGCGCATGGAATCGTATTGCTTGGCCGCGAGTTCGTCGCGCTGCTGCAGGATTGGAGTGTCTGCGCCGAGGGTCGCAATCAGGTTCTTCGTTGCGCTCGCCGTCGAAGCGTTCTCATGGAAGTTCTGCGCAGCGTGCGTGCCCATGCCACGGATGGCGTCGACAAGGACGTTCCCGGTTGCCGTTGGGGCCTTGTCGGCCTCCATCGTCGCCCCAAGAGGGGAGAACAGGGCACCGGCACCACCGAGAGCGGCCTGGCCAAGACCCTGCGTGACGTTCCCCTGCATGATGTCGGAGATACCGCGACCAGCGATATCAGTTCCGCGGAAGAAGTTTTGCTGCAGTGCATCAAGATACGACTGGGGTTCGGCGGCGACGGGCGGTGCCACGGGCTTTGGCGCAGACGGCTTCCCATAAACCGGACGGGCTTCGACGTCGCCAAACTTTGCGAGGAAGTTGTCGCCTTCGAGCATCCCGTTGACGTCACGCGCAAGACCGTTCGGGGTCTCATAGTGCGTCGGGACGGCTACGGTCGCCCATTCATTGTCGTTGCTTGGCCCCTGAAATGGCTCAATCGCCGGTGAGGGCGATTGAGGGGCATTCGGGTTGTGAACGGTGACCCACTCGTCATCTACATTGGCGGAGGCTGCTGCGCCGGATTGTAGTTTTGCCATTGTCCGTTTCTCCAAATTCGATACTTGCTGGGGTCTTTCGTGCTTTGCTGGATCTCGTTTTCAACGGGACCCGATTTGCCTTGTACCACTTGTGGCTGTGGCGCGGGAGTGGCTGGCGCGGCAGGAGCGGCGGGCGCCGATGGGGTCTTCGGCGAGTATGTCGGCGTGCTCCCAAATGCGCCGTACAACATGCCTGGAACGTCACTCTTCTGCGTGAGCTCTGCAATGGCTTGCTTCACCGCGCCGCCAGAGTTCCGCGTCTGCTGGTAAATCTCCGCCGCGCGCTGGATGATTGATATCTTCAGGTTGTCGTCAATCTCACTGCCGTCGCCGATCATTGAATCAACAATGGTCGACAAGGATGTGTCTCCCATGAGGTCGGCTGGCGAAACGTCGAGAGGCACAGGCCCGGCACCGCCCGCGCCGCCGCCCGTGATCCGCAGCAAAGACTTCTGCTCCGGAGTAATTTCCTGCCCGGCCGCAACACGTCCCATGATATCGCCCTGCACCACGGCCGGCGTCTTGTTGCCATGGTAAACAGTCGGATTGTGGCTCTCGTCGAAAGCCGTGATGATATCTCCGGGACCAGCTTTGACGGGCGTATTGTAGAAGCGGTTGTTCGTCCCCTTTTCGTGCATCCTCGCGATGCCGAAGGCGTTCGCCAGTGCTGACGCCTGACGCTCGTCACCAACCCGTTCCTCAGTGAGCGCGAGTTCGTCCTGGCGCGGCACCGTGTAAGCGTCGCCCGGCCGGATCGCGTGACCGGCGCCGACCATAGAAGCGGCGTTCTGCGCGTTCGTCCCGCCCGCGTTTGCTGTGTACCCGAGGATGGCAGCCGAAATCTTTGACGGGTCGATATCGCCTTGGAAGGAGTTCGCGTAAATGTTGCCGAGGAGAGGCTGGACAGAGTCCGGCCCGGTGAACTGGGTGAAGGCCTGTGCCAACCGGTCCCGCGCATCGAGTTGCCCACGGGCGGCGTCGATCCCCACAACCTGCTTGGCAAGCTCCGCCTGCTGCAGTGCCTGTTCCGGCGAGCCGTTGATCATCTGCAGGATGTTGCTGACGACGCCGTTGACGGCAGGGTCAGAGTAGACGCGACGGGGTGCCATCAGTAGAGGCCTCCGAGTGTGAGCCCGGAATACGCGGTCGACGCCCCGGGCGGGAGAATGAAGCTGGACATGGACTTTGGCACGATGTTGGTCGGGGGCTTGGTGGCGACGCCCGGCCCGGCGATCGGGCCGAGGGCCCCGACAACCTGCCCGGCAAGCATCAGCGCGTCACCAAGCGGGTCTTTGCGCTTGGCGTCGGCGGCCCCGACCTGAAGCCCGAGGATGCTCTGATTGCCACGGATGAAGTCGTTGTTGGTGCCGATCGTCTCCATGGTGCGGCCATGGCTGATGGCACGGTCGTTGATGAAGTCCCCGACGCTATCGAGCCCGGCCTGGCCTTCGGCAGTGCGCGCGGCTTCGCGGTTGATGCCACCCACTGCATTTGCAATTGCTCGAGCCGCGACCGGAGAGGCCCCGGCGACGGGCGAGAATGACCCCGCGGACACTGGCGCCGAGGCCTGCGTGAACGCCTGCTTGCGCGAGTTCTTGGCCGCCGTGATGGCCGAGGGGTTCACTCCGCCGAGCGAAATGTTGAACGCCTCCCGAGACCCACCCTCAAGAGCGCTCCGCTCCCGGCGTTCCTTGGCGTACGCGGCCTCGATCGCCTTGTTGGCCCGCTCGCCTGCCATGAAATTGGAAGCGGCCCCTCCTGCGGAGAGACCGGCCGAGAGAAGGGCTGTTGCCGTGATTGGGTCACACATTACGAAACCACCCTGACAGAAGAGGACGCGCGCGGGGTCAGCTGCAGACCCTTGGTGTACTGCCGCCAGTCAATCGGCGGCTGCGCAACATCGGCCCCGATCGCGGTGAGGTTCGTGAAAAGGTCGGCGGTCGGCTGCTGCATCGGCCGGCTGGCGAAGGTCGAGGCCGCGTGGTTCGCAGCTGCAACCGCCGCCGTGGGGTCCGCCGTGGCTCTCAGTTCGCTCACCAGCCCCGAACGGGTGCCTTCAAGCGCTGCTCGCTCAGACGCGGCGAAGTCAAACCCACGCCCGGCCAAGGCCTGCCGCGAGGAGTTCAGGGCGGTGTAAAGGTCCGCATTCTTGGAGATTGCCGTCGACGATGTCTGGCCACCCGGGCCGATATTGCCTGACCGCGCGAGCCCGAACGTTAGCTTGTCCCGGCTATTCCTGAAAGTGTTCATCAGGCCTGGGGCCGCAAAGTCGAAGAACTGCTTGCCGCGGGATTCAAAGTAGGCGGGGTTGAACCGGTCGAAGGCACCGTTGATTTTGGCCATTCCGGTCGTGACGCGCTTCTGGCGCTGCTTTTCGTCCCGCTGCGCTCGCGCCGCTATCCTTGCCTGCGTGTTGTCGGTTCCGAAGCACATAAGTCCACCCTGAATTTGTAAATCTCGATATTGCCTTCTATGCGCTCAAATGTCGCACCGAGCATTTCAAACCATCGAGGGGACTTGGAATTTCCTGCCAAGGCACACGCGTAGATTGAAATGGGGTGCTCCCTCTGGATGAAGTCCAGAATGGTGCGCTTCAATCTTCGCGCCAGCGGCCGGCCGCACTCCGACACCGCTTCGGTAGAAACCATATACACCGACCAAATCCCGGGTGCAAATTCAGTCAGTCCGAAGACCGCAACCGGGTAGCCGTTCCAGACCGCACACCATGAATTCTTCATCTTCAGGCTGCAGAAAAGGCTGATGGATTTCATGCGCCAGTGCGGGCCGAACGCATTGTGAAGTTCCATTGCATTCCAATTCCGCGCGTTCCAGACCACGTATTGGACGGCTTCATCGTTGGTGAGGCAAACCGCCAGTGTCATGTGGCCCGGATCTCGTCGTAGTGGATTGTGACGCCAGAGATTAAAGCCCGGGACGCGGAAGTCGACACAAATCGCAACTTGATGGCGGTCGTGTCCATGTCGAACAGGTTCGAGTCATTGTGATAGGTGACACCAGACACCCGGGAAATGAGGTCTTCAGTCGTCGGATTGTCCGGGTCCGTGTTCGCGTACACATCCCAGACGCCAGACACCGCGACGTCGAGCCCCTTCCACTGCTTCCACGTCGCAATCTTCCGGGCGTTGAGATAGGGCAGCGTGACTTCAGCCGTGCAATCGTCGTATGTCGCGTTGTCGGTTCCTCCGTAAAGGTAGACCGTGTTGCCAGCCCGGCCGTACAAGCGCCGGTTCAGCTTCTCGAATTCGGTGAATGCAGGGACGTCCTCGTACGTCGACCAGGCTTCAATCCCTTCCGCCGCAAATTGCGTGAGCACGTAAATCTTGCCGTTGAGATAGCACCAGTATCGGTTCGTCTCCGGCTCGATCACTGAAATCGCAGCTGCGGCACCAACCGGGTCGTCGGTGATCGACGCAACAATTTCGTCGTCGATCGACGTCCCGATATCATATGTCGAAGCGAGGGAAGTGTTTGCTCGCTGGCGGAGCGAGCGGAAGCCAGAAGAGTGCAGGAAATACGTGTCGATCCCGCCGTAGGCCTGGATACTCTTACCGGCCTCTGTGCCGATGTTTTCAAGAGTCTGGAAAATGGAGTTGTTGTCCGGGTCAGGGTCGACGCTCCAAATCTGCACAACATCGGCCCCGAAGTAGGCAATCGCTTTCTCATAGGGGCACAACCCGTTGATGGACGTCAGCCCGCTCGAGTTGGCGCTCATTGATGTGAACCCGGCGCCAGTCCCGTAATTCCAAAGCGTCGGGTCGTTGACGGCCGAGAACAAGGCAAGAGGGCCGGATGCCGCGTACATCTTCGTGCCAAGCGTGAGGATGTCGGTCGCGCGCTCGCCAGAGACGATACCAGCCCCGAAGACCATGTCCCCGTTTTCTAGATCGTTGATGATGACTTGGAAACGGTCGCCAACGTCAAACGTGCCTCCAACCGTGATTGTCGACTGCTGAGAGATACCAGCGTATGCCGCGACGCCGCCGCTGAAAGCGACCATGTTGTTGTTGAGGGTGGAGTTCAGAGTGGCGACACCAGCGACAGTCGTGCCCATGTCTCTGACCCTGACGTTGCCACCGCAAACGATGTCGAGCTTCAACCCGGTCGTCTTGTTGAACGCGCCGTTGTTTCCACCAACCATCACGTTTGGCCCATCAGCGTAGGCCACGTCGCCGCCAGCGATGATGGCCGCCGCGACGGCCGCGGCTGTGGCGTCATTGGATGTTCCCCAGTCGACGTTTGACGCCACAAGGAACCCGTCAATGGTAACCGATGTGATTTTGTTGACGCCGGCGCTCAGCGTACCAGCGGTGATTTCAAACCCACCAGTGATTGTCACCACGTTTCCCGCTGTGAACCCTGACAGACCGGAGCCGTTCACCGTCGCGCCCGCTCCTGGGGCGGTCCTCACTTCAACCACATCGCCCACTGCGACGGCGGTGTAATCCGGGGACGACACTCCGAGATTGATTGAATCGGCCACAAGCTGAGCTGTGTTGGCGTTGCTCGCTGTCCAGTCAATGTTCGTTGTGAAGAGGGTGGTTCCCGCTGCCGTCAGCTGGTCGACGTAATTCACACCCGGATTGGAAGACCCGCCAGTGATGCGGAACGACGCCACGCCCGGCACTTCGTCCCTGACTGCCACGGCGAACTGCGTGACGGCAGTCACCAGCGTCTGGTCCCCGACCGCGCCGCCGTTGGTCGTCGACGGTGTGACCGTGAACGCGCGCCCGAGAGGGCCTGTAACCGTGATGACTGAGCCAACCGCGCTTGCGGAGTATTCCGGGTGCGCGTCGATCAGAGACGCCAGATGCGTCGCGATCCCACTGTTGTTGACGAAAGCTGAACGTGTGACCCCACCGTACCAGTGCGTGACCAAGGCGGCATCATAGAAGTGGAGGCGCGACCCATCGCTGAAGTCGGCGAGGACGTAAGCCTTTGCTCCGAAGAGGCGGGCCCGGACGACGCCGACCATTGAGGCTCCGTCTGGGTGCTGCAGCCTCTGGTATGCGTACCCTGAGGGCATTGCTGGGTCGACCACCGACCCGAAGACATACAGCAACCCTCCCATGGAGAGGAGGCCAAAGGTGTTGGCCGGTAGCGTTGCATGTGAGACAAATGCCTTCCGCTTTTCAACTTCGCCTCCGCGATTGATGTGGACGTTGCGCGCCTTCAGCAGTGTGGAGGCAGACGTCATAAAGGCCAGACGACGAACGTCCAGCCCATTTTTGAAGTCGTCGACTTGGATGTATGCCATTTTCGCTCCTAGGGAGAGCGAGCGACCAGTACCCTTACGGAGCGCACACCGGCAGGACCACGATGCGGCCCGCCGCCAGACACACCAACGAGACGGCCGCTGCTCAAGTTTTTGCTGGTCTTCACTGAACTGAGGTATTCCTTGGCTTCAAGAAGCTTGGCCTGGCCTTCCTTGGTCCCGGCGCCGCCGAGCCGCGACGCAGCCGCGTAAAGCGCGAGAAGGTCGCCGTCCAAGTGGGACCGGTCAGTGTCGGCGACGAGCTTAGGAAGCTTCTGCATTCCATCGAAGTAGAGCGTGTTCCCGTCGCTTGCGGGGATTGGCCAGACTTCGAACTGCGGTGTCCCGTCCGTGGCGACACGGTGTTTCCACCGCTGCACTGGGTCCTGACGGATGTCTGACCGCGTGTCGATCGCATTGTAATGGTCGGAGTCAATCCCATACTCGACATTCAGGTAGCTGCTTTGGGCCCATCGGATTTGAACCCCGCGAACGTGATCCCAGTCGAGTGTCGTCGGGAAGTCGTACAGGTACTGCCCTGCAACCAAGGTCTTCGTGTGCTCCGTCCACTTATTCTCCCACTCGTACTTGTTGTAGAGAATCCGCTGAACGGAGTTGATCAGGTCGGTGATGGCCTGGTTGTTCTGGATGTTCAACCCAGCATTCGGCGACATGCCGGCGTGGGAGCGCACAAGACTTTTGATTTCTGCGAGTGTCAGTCCAATCGTAGCCATGTGCGCTATTCCTTACTTGTCGAGTTCTTCCCCGTCTTCATCCTTCGGCTCGTCGAGGAGGATGTCGTCGTCCATGGCGTCCGCGGACGGGAGGTCGTCGCCATCATCATCCTCAGACGCGTCGAGCGCAACTGGCGTCTCGAGCATCTTGTCGGTTTCCGCAAGTTCGTCGGGCCGGAGGGGCGTGAATTCGGCAGACTTGCGGTCTGTGAACGTCTTCGCCGGCTTGGTGATTTCCTGCGGGAGAACCGGAGCCGCACCCGGGTAGCAAAGCGCCACGATCGGCTGGTTGTTCTCCGTGGCCATCTGGTACTTGTTGGCCAGACGAGCAAACTCTTCCGCGTCCGACACGTTGCGATCGCCGATGTACTTGATTTTCACCACGGCGTCGTCGCCATGGATGCGTCTCAGAACGACAATCTCTGCCGCCGTAACGCGAGGAAGGGGCAGCTGCATGGTCTGCCCCCCCTTATGCCTGCAAATGCACGAATAAAGTCGCACGGGATGCTCCCTACCAGGGCGCGTCCGCCGACTATCCGGCGAACTGCGGTGCCCCTCTATACCCCGGGTCCGGAACCGCGACAAGTAGTTGGAGGGCCTTCGTGCCGTCTGGGGCGCCGTTGGGGACGTATGTCCCGCGGACGTCACCAGTCGTTGCCGTAGCCGTCGAAGTGACGCCAGCAACCACCGTACCGGCCGTTGCGACTGCGTCGTTTTCGATTTCACGGAGGATGAACGTGCCGTTCTTCAGGAAGACCGGCAGGCCGAGCACGTTTCCGAACCCGATCGAGACGTTGCCAGCGGCAGCGGCGTCAATCGTGATCGACGTGATCTTGGAGAAGGCCTTCTTACCAGCCGCGACACCAGCGTTGGCACCCGTGACGTTTTCGACAACAGTCGCGCCGTACTCATCCTTGCCGGTGATGACAAAGGTGCGTCCGGAGTCGTTGCCGACAGACGTGATGATGATGTTGCGGGGGACGTCAAGGGTCGACTGCAGGAGCGCAAGAGCGCCGCCTGCACCGATCGCTGCAGCTGCGCGGAAGTAAACCGCGCTTGTCGCAATCGGGGAGCCGAGATCCAGCGACAGGGACTGGAAGAACACAGTCCGCAGGGCCTCACCTTCCTCGTTCGTGCGCGACGGGAACTGAGCTCCCATCGTGTCGAGCTCGACGTACACCTCCGTCCCCGCAGGGATGGTCGTGACGCCAAGGTAGGTGATTGTCGCGACGGTTGCGCCGAACGCAATCGTGAAACCCTTCGGGGCTTCAAGCGATGCGCCAAGCACATTCATGCGGTGGCGCTTGCCACTCTTGAAATTGCCGGCAGATGTACCGGCAGGATAGGCGACAGTGAACGTGCCGCTGGTTGCCACGGCGGCGCCGAGCACAAGGCGCTGAGTTTTTCTGGACATTTCAGATACTCCAAAAATGTTGACGGGGAGGCGGTAGCGGCCGGGTCACCCCGGCCACCAGAATGCTATGACCAGGACGTCGCCACTTCCCAGACGGCGTTGCCGTTGTTCTTGCGGGAAATGAGGGCGCCGGTCCACGTCACTGCGCGGTACAGCACGTAACGGTTTTCCGGACGTGCTGGCGCGTGCTTCTTCATGTTTTCACCACGCATCGGCATGAGCATGATGTGACGCATGTCGAAGGCGTACGCGAAGTAGTTCAGGCCGATTTCATCCAGATACGGCTCGTACTCGAAGGTGCCGATGCCGCGAATGGTGATCTTGCCGATACCAACGTCAACTTCGTCCTTGGCGAACCCAGTCTGGGTGTAGAAGCCCTTTGCGTGGACTTCGTCTTCCAGAGCCTGAATGAAGCCGGAACCCGCCGCGATGTGCGACGGACGGCCGCCGTAACGCAGAAGCTGGCGACGGTCGGCGCGCAGCTGCTTTGTCAGCGTTGAGTTTGCAGTCGACGGTGTGATCTTGCCCGCGCCCGTGCGAGCGAGGTTTCTCCACCACGTATTCTGCGAAGAGTCGATGCCGCCGATGATGCCGGTGGTCGGGGTGGTGCGTACCAAGGCCTGAATGCCCGGGAACACCTTCGCCGACTGCGTGCCGTCACCCCAGAGGATGGTCTGGAAAGAGCGCTCCAGGCCTTCGTCCATGTCGTCAAGCTTGTCTTCGAACAGCTTCGAAATGACGAGATGGTCGTCTTCCGAAAGCTGCTTCACGTTCTCACCCGAGAGCGAGTCCGTGACGTTGATGCCCTGCTGCTTGAGTTCGGTGTGGGTGATGCCGATACCGCCGTGCAACTCAAACCACTCGTACGAGAACTGCTTGATGTTGGCGGGGTTGGAGTAGGTCACCGCGTCGTCGTACGAATACCCCATGAAGGTCGTGGTGTAGTCGCCCTTGACGTTGCCGCGAATGAGCTGCTTGCCACCAGGGAATTCCTTCTGGTTGGCGCGGAACTTAGCCAGCGTCGGCTTTTCCTGCAGTGACTGCGCCGTTGGCTTGCCACGGATGTAGTGGTCGAGCGAGGCGTTGGCGAGGGAGGCGAATTCGTCGGCAGAAAGTTGGATGTCCATTTTTCAGTCCTCATTTGAGGACGCTACCCACCCCCTCGTGTTTTCGCGAGGACTTGCCGGGTAACGTCGAGCATGGTCTGAGGCGCCTTGCTTGCCTGAGCCGGGGATTGGTTTGTTGTCTCGGTACGAAGGGGCTTCACTTCCGGCTTCGGCGGGATGACCTTCTTCAAATTCGCCTTCACCGCATCGTAGGCGTCCTGACACATCTTGCGCGCCAGAGCCGCTGTGATTGCCGGCGCTTCCTTCTGGGAGCGGTGTGCGGCGACGAGAGCGGTAAGCTTGTCGTTCACCATATCGGCAATCTTGTCTACGTCCGGGTCTTTGGCTTTGATTTCCGTCCACCACTTGGTGGTTTCGGTCTTTATCTCGGCCGCGGCCCGCTGCTGTGTTTCGGCGGTATTCGAAGTTTCAAGCTGCGTTGCCCGAGCCTGCGCCTTCGCACTTGTGCTCCGGGCAGTCAGCAATTCCTTTGCTGCAGCTTCGGAGATTTCGCCAGCTTCCACACGGTCCTGAAGGTCCTTGGGTAGCTCGCGACCAAGATGGATTGCCAGCCTGTTGCGAAGGTCTTCGACCACTTCCATCGCGGCTTCCGGGTCTGTCTTCATCAGGCCCATGATCGCCTGGCCGTATTTGAACTCGTCTTCTGAGACGTGGTTCTCGGCCATGAACTGCTGCACAGACTTTCCGATTTCAGCCAGAGGCGTCACTTCGGCGACTTGTGCGGTCAGTCTCTCGACTTCGGCGTTCGCAGTTTTGTACTTCGTGTTCAGGTCGACCCATCGTGGGTGCTTGTGAAACGGAGGCTCGTCCTTGGTTTCAGGCTTGCCCGGCTCGGACTTACCATCATCCTTGGATGATTTCTGCTCATTCGGTTTTGCTTCCGGCGTAGAAGCGGTTTCCGCCTTCTTCGCAGCCTCTTTGCGGCTTTCCGTCAGAACATTCCGGACAACGTCCTTGATTTCCTTCGGTGCCTCAGGGGCCGGTTTCGCATCGCTTTCCGCGACGGGTGCAGGAGACGACTCTGCGGTTTGCGTCTGGGTCTCAGTGACGGGAGTCTCTGAGGTGGTTGTTGTCGACGTCTGCGAGGCGTCATTATCGGCAGATGAATGGACGGGCAAGTTCAACCTCTTGTGTTCGTCCGCAAGCGGATTACCACCGATTGAACTTTACTGTCAACCAGCCGGGGCCATGGTGGGGGCAGGGAAGGCCGGTTGCGCCCCGCCCGGACGCTGCCCCGGCGCCGGCGCATTGTCGGCCCCAGCCCCGCCCTGGGCGTTCGGGTCGCTCTCCGGGTCGCCCGTCGACGGCTGGACCGCGGACTTGCCTGCCATGGCGTTCATGGCCGTGATCGACGGCATAGACGCGTCAAAGGCGTCGGTCAGGTCCAAGTCAGGGTCCATGGCGTTGAAGGCGCGACGGATGAGGAATTCAGGCTTGAGACCCGGCAGCTGCACAAGGTACGGCGCCATGCGCTCCATCGCGGCGACTTGCTGAGCCGCATTCGCCCGCTTGGACGAACTCCCGTCGACCTTCAGGAACAACTCCTTCGACATATCCCCGCCCGACAGCTGGGGCCAAGCCGCCCCGCGCCCGACCAGAACCTGCGCCGTCTCGAACGAAACCTCCCGCAGCATCAAGATACCGCAGTCCCGCGCGACCGCGGCGAGCACGGAATCCAAGTCGTCGACGTTGGATTCAGACGAAACGGTTCGGGAGCCCTCGGCGATCGAGTTTTCCGTGGCCGTCGCGCCCGTTGTCTCGCCAATGACCGGCGATGTGGACCCGGACGTGCGCTGCATGTCCGAATAGTCACTTTCCGTCTCGTAAAGAGAGGGGTCGACCGGGTGCTTCAGAACGGCCTGAAACACATCGGCCGCTTTCACGCCTTCCTTCAAGCCAGCAAGTTTGATGATGGCGTGGTCGGGATAGTCGCTGGAAATGGCCTTCAGGTCCTCATTGTCGGCGGATTCCGCAGACATGACGTACAGAGGCCGGTTTGCGATGCGATGCTGCCGGATGGCCTCGCGCTTGCGGTTGTACTCCTCCTGCATCGAGCGCAGCACGCGCACGTCCGATGGCGGGAAGATGTTGCCCTCGGCCTCGCAGTCGTTGGTCGTGAAGGGGTAATACGGGAAAAACTGGTCGCACTTCACGTCTGGCGCGCGCGGCGGTGCCAAGAAGCCCTTGTACCCGTCAGCGATCGTGTAAACCATGCCGGAGCGCTTGTCGTACACGTACCACCAGCACACAAGCGGGTCATCCTTGTCAGATGAACCCTGCAGCCGCATGAACTCCCAGTATTTATCGTCCTCCTGGGCCTCAAGCCCGGTCGCATTCGTGCCCGTGGTGACGTACGCCCGGTAATTGCCGGAGACGTCGACCTTGAACTTCTCCTTCACGCGCGACTTTCGCCACATGAATTGCTCGGCAACAAACCGGGACCCGACCCAGCCAATGAGCGATGTCGTTTCCGCGTCGGGGATGATGTTCCACGATTGCGGAAAATCGAACACAGGACCCTCGCGCATTTCGGCCGGCGCGGCCAAAGCCTCCTGCAGCATCATCTTGGCCTCGGCGACCGCCGCCGACTCCGGGTCCGCATCCGGCTTCGTCGTGTCAGCAATCAGCCGCTCGAGGTGCGCCAGCCGCTCCCGCGCGTCGGCAATGCGGGACTCCCGGATCTCCTGCGTGTCGTCCAAACGCTGGAACCCAAGCTTGATGTACGACACCCCGCAAATGACCGATCGGCGCGCGTACCGCTTCATCTGAACCTTGAATGACGGCGTCTGCTCCGACAGGTAGTGCTCGAACAGAAGTTCCATCGTGCGGCCCACACGGTCGTACATCTTGCGTGACGCCATTCCTTCCTGCACGTCCTGCACGATCGCCATGTCTTCCGGCGTGATGATGCCCTGCATGACCCGCTGCTCGATTTGCATCAGCGTGTCCATGTCCTCATCCCACAGAATGAAGTCCATGCGCTTCTTGCGTTCGGCCCGGAACGTAGGGTCCTTGGGGTACAGTGCGTCCACTTTCTTGCGAACAATCTGCTGCGTCAAGTTCGCGATGTACCTGTTCTCTTCGTAAATGGAGTTCTGCCCCACCCACTGGATTCCATAGTGGAACTTCGCGTCCGCCCGCATCCCGGACAACGCCTTGCTCCACTTCTCGCGCGACGCCCTGACCTCCTCGGTCAGCTGCTTCACAAGCTTCACTTCATCGGGGGCGATTTCAACGCCGTTCTCTTCGTCCATCAGCCTGTCCTCATCACATTAAGCTTGTTGTTGTCATTCGCCACGCGGCGCGCATTCGACTTGACCCAACCATACGTCCCGGTCTCGTACTCTTTCTCTTTTTCCTTCGGCGCCGAAGCCCGCAGTATCCGCTCGAGCCCGCGCCCAAGGTTCGCCATCGCGTCAACAACGTCATCGTGCGAGCCGTTGTCAAACTTCAGCATTTCCGTCTTCGCAGACTGATACTGCGAGTGGTATGCCGGCCACCGGACCTGGCGCTGAGACATGAGCGCAATGATCGGCTGTGCCTTCTGCACCTTGTCTTCTTTTTCGGACAATTCAGTCAATGGGATGAAAACGCGCTTCTTGCGCATTTCACGCCACAGAAACGGCCCGATCGACCCCGTGATGTGGTCTTTACCTGCCCACCAGCGCACCGGCTTGTAATTGGTCTGTAGACGGAGCATTTCGTCGACCTGCTGCAGCGTGTTGATCCGCTTCCAGATGATGTCGACAATCCAGATGATACCCTCCTGGTCCACACCCGCGATGATGATGCACGTCCGGTCGTTCTTCTGTTTCGACTTCACCGCGTGGTCAGACGCCGCAAACATGCGCAATCTCTTCGGCCGATCGGTTGGCTTCGCGTAAGTCACGAACATATCCGACCGGAAGTAGTCGCCATCGTCCGGCGTCGGCCGCTGCTGGTACAAACTCTCAAACCCGACCGGGTTTTTGCGCTTGAACGCCAGCAACCACTCGCGACCGAACTTCGCTTCCCAAAGAGCTTCGCCCGGCTTGCGGCCGAGCGGGTCATCTTCTTCAGCAAGCGCCGGCATGTTGATGATTGACCAACGCGCCGCTTCTTCCTCGTTGTAGTGCGGGTTCTCCGGGTCAGTAATCCGGCCGACGATATCGTCGTCGTGCCACCGCGTGAGCATGACGATGATAACGCCCGTGTCCGACATGAGACGCGTCGAAACAACGTCCTGAAACCAGTCCCAAACGTCATCACGCAGCGTCGGCGACTTCGCTTCCTTCCGGTCCTTGAACGGGTCGTCGACAATGAAGTAGTCAGCACCGCGGCCAGTCGTCGTACCCTTGCGCCCGACGCAGGCAATCATCCCGTTCTCGTCCGTCGCCAGCAAATTCTGCGCCTTGCCGCCCTTCGTCAGGTGCGTATTCGGGAAAATGTCCGCATATGTCGGGTGCTGGATGATTGTCCGGATGCGACGCCCGAAATCGTTCGCCAATCGTTCGTTGTAACAGCCAACAATGATGTTCGCGTACGGGTCCTGGCCCAAAATATGCGCCGGCATCAACTCAGTCGTCAGTCGCGACTTGCCATGACGGGGCGGCGCGCACAAAATCACGAATTGAAGCTTCTTTTGCTCCACTTGCTCGAGCGCACCCGCAATCGCGTGGTGGTGTATCTGCGCCGAGTACCGCGAAAGGTTGGGATTGTCCGGCTCCGCCTTGTCCGGCATCATCAATTCCGCGAACGGGATCAATTTAGTCCGTGCAAGGACGATTTTCTCCTCGCGCTGCAAGGCCCACAAGTCACGCAACGCCCCAACACGCGCCTCTTGCGCCACTTTATCGGGGTTCCAACCAGTCAGGGCCTCGAAACTGGTGTCCGTCATGACTACTGGGCCGTGTTCGCGTTCGTGGAATAGAGAATAGTCACCCCGTGAAGCCGCGCATCGGCGCTCATTGTGTCCCCGGCGTCGCTTTGCAACCGCGTAATCTGAATGTAAACCGCGTCGCTCACCGCAGGCGTGCCCGAAAACGTCATCGCAGGCGTCTCCGCCGACACCATCAAGTCACCAACCGCCGTCACCGTGTCCTGGACCGTCACTTGCGTCCCGCAGGCCACGTCCAACGCGTCGTCGTCGCCGATCGCAACCCCCTTGATCGCCCAAACCACGTTCCCAGACCCCGACGCGTTCGACCAATGGAACTTCGCCGTGATCGTCCCGCGGTCCCAGTTCTTCATGTCCGTGATCGGCAGGAACATCCCAAGCGTTTCATCCGTCGCAACCCCGTCAAACCCGCGGTGCTGGAACATGATCTTGTTCGTCGTCGTCTCAACCGTCGCAATCGCAGCCGGTGGCGCCGAGGCCGGGGTCAAAAACCGGTCGATCGTCAGATACATCGACTGCTTGCCCGCCCCAACCTCCGACAGCAACGGCTTGTGCAGCGTCCCGTCCGACAGCTTCCGCGCCATCAACTCGTAATCAGCCTGCAGCGCCGGCGTCGTATCCGTCGAAGACGTGATCGCGTTCGAGAAGAAATTCGGCACCGCCACCTTGTTCGACGCGTTCGCATCAGACCCGTCGATAAACGGTATCGAATCCGCGCTCACCCCGCCCGTGTTGTCGAGCGTCAACGCGTTCAAATTGTCCGCCGACAAAACCCCCGCGTTCGTCAACACGTTCGCCGCCGTGTCCAACCCCACCAAAACCCGCGCCGCCGCCGCGTTCGCCGCCCCCAACACCGACGCCCCAAACGCCGTGTACGTGGGCGTCAGCCCAATCCACTTCACCGCCGTCAAATCCGTCGCGAAAACCCCCGAAGTGTGCGCAACCACGCACACATACGTCACCCCCGTCTGCGTCACCAAATCATTCGCCACATACGCCGTCGCCGTCAGCCACGCACCCTTCACCGAACCGCTGCTCAACGCCAGCAACGCCCGAACATCCGAATCCAGCTGGTCCAACCCAACCGAAACATTCGCCAGCGCCCCATCGTCCCGCTGAATAACAGCCATGTTCACCCGAATTTCATCGGTCGTCAGCTTCAATGCAACAAACTGATCGTCCAACTTCACCCCAGGATGAGGCAATGTCGGGTTCAATGTCGAAAAATCCGAGAAATCATACGAAGGAACGTAAGCGGTCGGTTGGGGCATCGCGGAATCTCCTCTGCGTCAGCCCAAACCAATACCCCAATTTCAACCCCGAACCAAATTCCCCAACCCAACAGCCTCCCCAGGCGTCCCCCTCTCCAACAACTCACGCAAAACAAGCGCCTCCGCCCACTTCGCATACTCAACCCGCGCCGCCGCTATCTTCGACGCAACCAACCGGTAAACCTCATAGTCAGACGCCCGCACATACTCCCCGCCAACCCCCAAACACAACCGCATCCCCTCCAACCACTCAAACGAAACCCGATCCAACCCCACAATCTCATCCGTGAAAACAACCAACCGATCAAACTTCCGACCACCCTTCGAAGACCCACACTGAAATATCTCAATAACCCCCGATCGAAACAAAGGAACCAACGCGTAATAACGCTCCTGACTGAAAACCAATATCGCCGTCGACGTCATCGCTCAAATTCTCCCAGTTGAATGCTCAAACCTACCAATTCATCCACCCAAACGGAAAAAAATTTATGGAGAGGGCCGGATGGAGTTATGCGCGCGTCACGCGCCCCCTCCCCCCGGGGTATGCGGGCCTGCTGCGCCTGGCCGGCCGGGCGGGTCGGGCCGGATCGCCCTGGGCAATGGCCAATTGCACCCCTTCCCACATAATCCGATGCAGATGAAGCGGGATACGATTGGCGGAGAACTGCCCTTTTTTCGTGGGATTGCGTGCAGTGTGGTGCGTTCAGCCGAGTTTAGCACGCTCAGAGGCGTCATTACGTGGACGCGTCGACCCGGGCTTGTGCATCGAGAATGGCAGATTTCAGCGCTTCACCCTTCAACCTGCGTTTTGCGGGCCGCGTGTTTTGGTCGGTGTCGGACGCACGCAATCTGTCATATGCGAATTTGTAGACGAATTGAGCCATGGCAACGCGGTCTTTGTTGGGATTTCGGAGGGTTTCCAGAATCACTGCCATTGCGAGGGGGAGCGCGTGAACGTGGATGAGTTCTTGGATCTCGGCTTTGACGGCTAGGTGTGTTGCCGGGTCGCGGGTGTATCGGACCATGAGTTGGGCGGCTCGGTCGGGGTCTTTGGCGATGCGCCTTGCGGCCCGGGTTGGTGCTTCACCGAGGGCAACGGCTTTGATGAACGCTGTATGCAGCCGGGTGAGCTGGGTTGGCGTTCTGGGGGGCTTGGTGGAGGGTGTGTGTTTTGGTGTTTTCATGTGAGAGCCGCGCGCGAGGGTGAATCGGGTTTAGAAAGCGTGTCAAGTGGGGTTGTGGATAACAGCCGTTTCTGCGCATTTTTGGGGGTGTTTGAATCCGTGTACGGATCATTTGTGTGCATGAGTCGGCGTTTACGGGTTGTTCATTGATTGTGGATAAGGTGTGTTTCGTATCCACGCAATGGAGGGTTTTTTGATGGTTAGATTTCATCCTGTTTTTGCTGATTTTCCGATGTCTGATTTGCCCGGTGCGCCGAAGGGGTGGAAGGATATTTCGTATCGCAACGACTCTTGCCCTTCGTATGTGGTGGGGGATTCCGAGGGCATTCACTGCATCGTGTTCGTGGACTATTTGGACCCGGACAAGCGGGAGTGCCCGGGTTATGGGCGCTTCATTGCGAATTGCATCGACCCTTCCACACAAAACGACTGGGAAGACCAGCACGAGTCCGATGACTGGGATTTTATCGTGGCCAAGGTGACGGCGTTCATGGCTCAGGTGAAGCCGTGAAAGTCCTTGTTGCTTGTGAGTTCTCCGGCATTGTGCGCGACGCGTTTTTAGAGCGTGGGCATGACGCTTGGTCGTGCGATTTGTTGCCAAGTGAAACGGGGTCCAATCGGCATATCCGTGGCGACGCGCGGGCAATCTTAAATGACGGGTGGGATTTGCTTATGGTCGCACACCCGCCTTGTACAAGGTTGTGTAACTCCGGGGTCAGGTGGCTATCGGTCCCGCCACCGGGCAAGACGCACGCTCAGATGTGGCGGGAATTGGCGGAGGGCGCATCCTTGTTCTCTGCGTTCCTGAATGCGCCAATTGATCGGATCTGCGTTGAAAATCCAGTCATGCACAAGCACGCCAAGGCCTTGATTGAGGGATATCGCGAGCCCGCGCAATCTGTGCAGCCCTACGAATTCGGGCATGGTGAGACTAAGCGTACTTGCCTGTGGCTCAAGAACTTGCCGCCCCTTCAACCCACAAACAAGGTCGAAGGGCGGGAGGCGCGCGTGCACAAGATGGCACCCGGGCCGAATAGGTGGAAGGAGCGCTCGCGCTTCTTTCCCGGGATTGCAGCTGCAATGGCTGCGCAGTGGGGTTGAATTCATATCTTGTTAACCAGGAGGGTAGGCCTATGGCAATCGAGCCAAGACCATTTCGCCACATTGAAGGCCTGAGGGCCGGACGGCGGCAATTCTATTTCGAAGGGCTGGGGGAATACTACACGCGGGCCGATGGGCGCGGGTTGTGGTGCATAGACCAAGACCCGGACGGCCGCGAGTCGCATGGCCGGATATATGGGCCCGATGAATTCAGCGTTGCGGGTTTGGACAAGTTGGAGGCCGCGCGCAAGATCCGGCGTGCGCTTAGTGAGGAGGGTTAGAACGTGGAAGCAATCGGCGAATTGATTTCTATTTATGCGGGTTTCGTGTTGGTCGCGGGCCCGTGGGTGTGGCTGTGTTTCTCGATGGGAGTGCATCGCAATGACTAAAAGAGAAGCCCATTTGGCTTGGCGTGCGGCTGACGATGCTTGGCACGCGTTGTTGAAAGCGCAATTCGGGCGCGACGCTGGGGACGTGCGTTATACCGCGCGCGGCCGTGGTGAGCCCGGGAGTGATTTGCGGGACGCGCACGAAGCGGCCTTAAACATGGACCATGAAGATTTAGATTTTCAATGGTTGTGTTGTTCGGACTCTTTGGAAGAGACAACGGCGGAGGTGAAAGGGATTGTTAAGGCCTCCGTGTGATGCTCAGTGCATCGGGCTTGCCACGCGAGCCCCTTGTTCTGCGCATCCCGCGCGGACTTTTGGAGGGTTAGAAAGATGTCTTTTGAATATTTGGTGAATGTTTCGGTTGACGCGCTTGTGCGCCTTCTCAACGTCGCATCGACGGAAGAGACGCGCTATTACCTGAACGGCGTCCACGTCCGCACACGCCACCGGACCGAGGGTGTTATTCTCGAAGCCACAAATGGCCATTGTTTGGCAGTTGAGAATGACGATGCCGGCGAAATCGTGGGGGATGGGTCCTATATCGTGGCCCGGTGGACCATTGCGGCGGTCGACAAAGCCGCCAAGGCACAAGCCAGGCTGTGGAAAGCAAAGCGCGAAAACATGCGGGTTTGCATTTCGTCGACGGGGTTCTATTTCACACACAAGGGAAGCACCGGGAAAAGTCCTGTTTACGGCGTCGCGCCTCAAACATCATGCTTCATTGATGGTTCATTCCCTGAAATCGAGCGGGTTATTCCGCGCGTGACGGCGGAGAATCTGGGGACCAAGGACGCCTATTCAGCTGAGCAAATCGCGGCCCTTTCAATGTCTGCGCCGGGCGAGTGCAAGTTCTACGTTCTGTATTCTCCCGGCATCGGGCACCCTGCCCTTGTGCGCTTCTCGGGCGCTCTGAACTGGTTTGGTGTGGTCATGCCTTGCCGGGTTGACGCGGGGTCGACGTGTCACGATCCGGCGTGGTTCTCACGTCCTGAAACCAAGGGGGAAACCAAGGCCGCCTAATCTGTGCAGTGCATCGGGCCCGGGTAATACCGGGCCCCTTGTTCTGCACAGTGCAGACGATGGAGGCTAAGCGAATGACACAAGACGAAATTAAGGCGCTTCTTGCGGAGATTGGCGCGGCTGTACTTGCCGCCGCTGAATTGTTCGCAGATGAAGCGGCCGAACAGGAGTATTTTCAGACATACGCGGCGGGTGAAACATGGCCCGGGTGAACAGCGCACAGATTACCATTACCCGGGAACAGGCAATCCGTGACGGCGTGTTAGTCGACGTTTCACCGGTCGCGGTTCTCCTGGGCTGGGTTGCTCCCGTGGGGTTCACGCGCGCGGCCTATGCAGAGACGTGCGATTGTACACCCTATGAGCGTTTGAAGGGGTTCACGCCTCACCTACGCGTGCGCGAAGTTTTGGAAGTCGCGCGCGTGGCAATCATGCAGGCCAAAGAGGCCGAATATATTTTGCCCTGCTGCGTGGCGATTGCGCGCTCTCTCGACACGGTGAGCGCGCACCGTCTGCAGCTGGTCGGGCACCCGTACACCCCAGAGGGTGAATTTTGCTTAACTATTGCCCTTTGGGGAGAATAATTAACCCCTGAGGTTCATTCTGTATTTCCACGCAACGGAGATTTGCACCAATGGAACACACTGCCACCTATTCACCAGAAGACAACAAGTTACGCCTTTACCCCGCGCAACGGCTCGACGCTGAGCTATACGCGCGGGTCAAGGCGGCCGGGTTCAAATGGGCCCCCAAACAAGAATTGTTTGTTGCCCCCATGTGGACGCCAGAACGGGCCGAACTTCTCGAAGAGTTGTGCGGCGATATTGACGACGAAGGCCAGACACTGGCGGAGCGCCAGGCCGCGCGGGCTGAGCGTTTCGAAGGCTATCAGGAGAACCGGACGCGCGACGCGCACCGGGCGCACGCGGCGGTTGCTGCAATTGCGGATAACATCCCCTTTGGTCAACCAATTCTCGTGGGCCACCACTCGGAACGCCACGCACGGCGGGACGCTGAGAAGATCCGCGCGGGGATGTCGCGCGCGGTCAAGATGTGGGACACGGCGGGCTATTGGAAGACGCGGGCCGAGGGCGCGTTATTTCATGCCAAATACAAGGAGCTTCCCGGGGTCCGGGCGCGTAGGATTAAAGGCTTAGAATCTGACTTGCGCAAGTTCAAGAAGTCGGAAGTGGGTTGCGCGTCTGTGATTGCCTATTGGAGCAAGGACCCAACGCCAGAACGTGCGGCGGCCTTTGCGCGGAATCGGTATTTCAACGTGATGTGTGACGATGGAGTCACCGAGCGCAGCCTTGATTTGGCATTGGAGGCGGGTCAGGTCTCACTGCAAAACGTGCAAGGCCAGGTGCTGAGCACGTACACGCGCACACAGTCCCGGATTGCGCGCTGGATCTCGCACACGGAAAACCGTTTGGCCTATGAAAAGGCCATGTTGGGCGAGTCTGGCGGGCTCGAAGTCGACGGCGTGGACATGCAGCCGGGCGGGTCGATTGCCCTTGGCTCTGAACGTCTGGTTATTCTGCGCGTGACACGCAAGGAAGGCCGGATTGTGTCAGTCACCACGGTTGCGCCGCGTCACTGGGGCGGCCGGACTCGCGTCTGTCAGGTCGAAGACGTGCGCGGCTATGAGCCCCCCGCCGAAGGCATGGCGGAGAAGGTGGCCACGGCCTCCAAGATCCCGCCGCTTTGCAATTTCCCGGGTGAGGGCTTCCACGAAATGACGGCGGCGGAATGGACGCGACGCCACAAGGACGCAAAACAGACCTTGACGCGGACGGCCTCCGAGAAGCACGGCGCGCACCGGGTCCGGATTACATACGGGACCAACTGGAAGCGGGTCCAGGTCTTCTTGACCGATGCCCCGATAAAGCACCCACCGGCGCCCACACCGACGCCAGAGGCACCGGCGCCGCAGATGGACGCGGCGGCCATGCGGGCGGAGGCTGAACGGCTCAAGGCGCGAGCTGAGGCCCGGGACGCGGAGAAGGCGGAGGCCGCGCCCTTCGACGCTCTGAAAGCCGCCCTGAAGGCGGGTGTGCAGGTGGTGGCCGCTAACCAGCTATTCCCCACGCCTCCGGCCTTGGCGGCTCGCATGGCGTCCATGCTGGGGGCGGTCGAGGGTGAGACAGTTTTGGAGCCGAGCGCGGGAACTGGGGCGCTCGTGGCCGCTGTAGAGGCGGTGTGCCCTGGGGCGCTACTGTGGAAGGTCGAGGCGAATCCGGCCTTAGCGGCCCGCGTTAAGGCTTTTTGCTGTGATTTCTTGACTTGCGACTTCCCCCCGGGCCATTTTGACCGGGTGATTATGAACCCACCGTTTGAAAACGGGTCAGACGTGAAGCACATTCTGCACGCTCTGAAGTACGTCCGGAAGGGTGGCCGCCTTGTGGCCATCTGTGCGAATGGACCCCGCCAGAATGCAACCCTGAAGCCATTGGCCGCAACATGGGAGGAACTGCCGGCCGGCACGTTTGACGCGACAAGCGTTCGAACGGTCCTGCTTACAATCGAAGCCTGAACACAAACAAAAAGGGCCCGGACGGCGAATCCGGGCCCAACATGGTGAAGGAGTCTCACATGGTGCGAAGAAGCTTTGGCGGCCTCGTCAGCGGGGCCATATTACTTGCATTGGCTAACGGGTCAAGCGCTGTTGCCGGAACTGTGGAGCCAAGTGCGCGAGACTACGACTTGTGCGCGCGGACGGTCTACGGAGAAATGAGAGGAGCGCCGCGCGTGTCCCAGGTCGCGGCGGTTCACATCATCTACAACCGGTGGAAGTCCGGGAAGTGGGGGCGGTCGATCGGTTCTGTCGTTCTCGCTCCCCGTCAGTTCTCGGTGTGGAACGACGATGACCCCAACAAGGCGGTGATCACGGACCCGACACTTGAGGCCGCGCCCTTGCACAAGCGCAAGAACAGGCATTTCACCCGGGCGGTGATGTCGTGCGCTATTCTCATTGCGCTGAGGGAAGAGGGGCACCCGGACCCAACGGGCGGGC
>Ga0209174_10000403_pt1 | contig 33599 bp, 37 predicted proteins | sample JI91814BDNA_FD_187505 | JGI IMG/M metagenome (GOLD analysis project Ga0209174, IMG submission 187505) | Wastewater effluent complex algal communities from Wisconsin, to seasonally profile nutrient transformation and Carbon sequestration -... | ecosystem: Engineered > WWTP > Effluent > Algae...
GGTCGGCCACAGCACAAGCAGTGCCTCATTGATGCGTAGCTCAGGCAGTTTCGCGATGAGGAGCAGCGACCACGGCACCATCGCCAAAAGCGTCAGCGCACCGAGAGACACCACTTGCCCTGGTCGACCGCCAAGCTGGGCCAAAAGGAGCAGCCCAAGCCCGGCCAAAAGCCACAGCACAAGCGGCAATACGGTGGATGGAGGAGGCAGGGGGGCGGCGCGGGCATAGACCACCTCAGGCGGGGCGTGGAGATGACTGTGTAGCTCGGCGCGGAGCACCTCGGGCAAGAACATGCTGTCCCAACCGGTGATCGGTGCATCGACCCGGCGACCGAGCACAGCCTGCTGCAAGGCGAGCAACACCGGCGAGGTGGCAAAGCCGTCGACGACTCGACTGCGCAGCGGCGGCTGATCAGCGATTTGATTCGGTCGACGGAGCAGGCCGCCGGTCACCTCGTCGATGAGATCGCGAATCCGAGTGGTGCAGTTGTCGTCGAAGTGGCGCGGCTGCCTCTAGCCCCGTCGCTGTAGCACAAAACGGGACGTGGTGTGTGCCTTATTTGTGCCGCACTTTCAAACAGGACGTTTTGAGCCATCTCTGAATCGCTCAAACTTGTCGACGTGGCCTTCACCGACAGACCAGCGATGGATCTCATCCCAGTCCACCGGATGATGTCTCGTCACCATCTCTGCTTGACGCAGTGCTTGGGGATCATTCCAGTGATAGAACGCCGCCAGCCTGTCCATGACACACTGCGTAGGTGTGAGGAGCTTGAGTAGTCCGGTCGGAAGGCGCTGTTCTCCCACGCGGAAAACGGGTGCGTTGCCGATGGCCAGTGGTGGCGCTGGGAACTCGATGAAGAACGCCGTGTCGGGATGGACGTAGTAGCGGTCCTTGCGACGAAACCCCAACTCACGCATGGCGGTGTCGATATGCTTCTCGCGGGCCGTCGAGATGAAGTCGAGGTCGTTGGACTGATACTCGTTTTCCGAGTAGATCGTGACCACCGCTCCTCCCGTCAGTACGGCGTCGATGTTTCGGTCTGCGAGGTGCTGACATACGAGTGCGGCCAGTTCGGCAATGGACATCGTTTGGCTGATCTTCGTCACAGAGGCTTTCCTGCACGGCGAGGACGGGTGCGCGGCGAATAGTAACGCTTCCGCTCCTCATCGGACAGGAACTCGCGAGCCCGGCTGAGCAGACTTCGGATCTCAGGCAAGAAGGCGTAGCGGGGGTTCCAGCGATAGACCCGGACATTGCCGATGAGTCGACTGACAAGTACCCCAGCCGCTTCCAGGTTCCGAAGCTGCCGCTGGACAGCCGAGAGCGAGATCGCAAAGTTTGCCGCGATCTCCGGGGCGCAGCCCTCCTCCACTGCGTCGAGATAGAGCAGGATGCGCGACGCACTCTCGCCCAACAGCCGATCCAGCATGCGTCAAATCTACCATATAAAGTGGTCGATCAGACTCAAAAAGTGGTTGATCAACCTCATTAGGTGGTTGTTTATGAACCCGCAGTCGGAGGGTTGGACAGCCACGAGAAAAACGCGACGACGACGAGACAGCACGCTACGGCTAGCATGACCCACCTACCGCGTAGCTGCCAACGCCGTCCAGCGTCAACTTGCCGATGTCGACGAGGCGAGGGCGGGTAAAGTGCCATGCGACGGCGGCGATCAGGCAGGCGATGCCGTTGCCTGCCATCTGCGCGGAGAGAAAGAGCAGAAAGAGTCTCATGGTTTACGCTTTCGTGAGGGTGTGACCGTCGGCTTGCCGTCGGCGAGCGCATTGAGCACGGCTTCTGCCTCGTCGCCGTCAGAGCCGTCATGGCCGCCAAGGATCATCGGCTTGCCGTCGGCGAGTGATTCAAGCACCGCCGTCGCAAACAGAGCCGGGCGCAGCGAGGCGGCGACGTGATCTGCGACAGAGTCGCAACAGTAGGTCGCGTCAATCCGCGCCTGATGCGCCGTCACGACGGCTGTCTGCTGAGGCGTCATGCCTGTCAACGCCAAGGATCGGGCGAGGTAGAGATGGCGGTCGCGAGGGGTTGAGCCGACGAGGCGGCGATGGATGCGCTGCCAGCAGCGGAGATACGAGACGGTGGCGATCGGGTTCTTGGTGGTCATACGGTAAGGTAGGATCGGACTGCCCCGGAAACGGGGGTCGCTGCAAGAAAAATGCGAAAAAATGTCGACGAGGCAGCGACGATGGGGAGAGGATGGCGGCGAGGTGGCGAGACGGCGAAGGCGAGAGGACGGCTAGGCGGCGATGTGGCGGCTAGACGGGGATGAGCTGGACGGTGCGACCGGCGGCAATGGAGGCTTTGATTAGCTTGTACTTCTTGCCTGCCACGGTGCCGACTTTGCCCTTGTGTTTCTCGATGAAGCTACCGAGGCTGCGGGACTCAAATTTCACACCCTTATCGTCGAGGAAGGACCGGAAGTCCCCGAATTTTGCTCGCGGGCCTGAGCCCGAATCCTTGACGAGCTTGCTTGCGATGACGCCGATAAGCTCGGGCTTGTCGCCGATCATGCTGTGAAGGTGCGTCACGAGGTATGCAAAGTCGGTATCCTCTGGAGTCGACGATGCCTTGCCGGTGGCCACCATGGGATCAGGCAGTCCGCACCAGACGACAGCGTGGCGCACGATCGACCACGCCTCGAAGCTGGCGAACGGTGGCAACTCGACGGCCCAGCCCTTGCGGCGGGCGGCGAAGAAGCCCGACAGCAGCGCCAAGGCGGCGTTGAGGAGTTCGGCACGGTGGATGCGGCAATGGGCTTCGAGGTCGGCAATCCGGGTTTTGCGTGCGCGGGGGTTGCCAGTCTTGTCGTCGATGCTGATGACGAGACAGCGCCGGGCCATGTCGGTGCTTAGCTGCAAACCGTTGCCGGTCGCCCAAAGCTGTAGATCCGTAAAGCCACTTTTTTCTTGCCGAATCGCGTCGCTGGTGCCGATGCGTCGAGTCGTAAAATTGGGCGTTGTCATGTACGCCTCGATGGCACTGCCGCCGAGGACAGTGCCACGCGGGATGTTGTCAATGATGGCGACAGCGTCACCAGCCGCGATGTGCGCCCCAAGGCGGCGCTCAAATTCAGCGTTTTGTTCCGCCGACGCCAAAGATCCATCAATCGTCTCCGCGTTACCAGCCGCGATGAGACACGCGGCAGAGGCCAGCTTGCCCTTTCCGCTGCCGCTCATCCCGGCTGTGATGGCAAACAGCGGGACGTTTCCAACGAAGGCGAAGCGCAGAAGCTTCGTAAAGATCGCCGACAACCAGACGGCGGCGGCGAGGTCGGGCTCCTCGAAGGGGAAGTCGGCAATGATGGTCATGAGGCTAGTCATCGCCTTTGCGCACTCGTCTGCGCTGGGGTCTTCACTGATGCGTCGCAAGCCTCGACAGCCGTTTGGATCGTAGAAAATCGACGACGCGGCGTCGTGGCCGGGATTCTGGATCAGTGTTCCGGTATGCCTAAAAACCGGCGTACTGACGATCCCCTTGATCCTCTTGACCTGCGGCCATGCACCCGCCGCGATGATCGCCGAGCAGACAGCGTCGTCAGGGCGATGGCTGCTTGGCTTGCCGTCCTTGCCTACGGCAAACCAATCGCTCACGTCGCACAGCTCGGCCTTCAGGTGAGCCGCCGTAGACTTGCGCAAGGAGTTTTTAAGCGCCCCAGACTCGTCGCTATCCGTTACAAGGTCGCACAGCGTCGGGACGTGCTGCTTGTAAGCCACGTAGTACCTTGGGTGCTGTGCGAGTGCATCCATCGCGTCCCGTCGCATCGCGGCGATGTTGTTCGTGACCTCGATCTGGCGCTTTTCCTTCGGATATTCAAAGCTCTGCGCCGCCATCGCGGGCGGTTTCGCCGACGCTGCTGGCGCGAGCTGGAACCTGTTGGGGGTTTGCGCGGGCTGCTCCTCGGTTGCAGCTTCGGGCGTTGCCTCCCCGGCGGCCTCTGGCGTCTCTACTACCACCGCTGCCTCAGCCACGCCGCTGTCAGCGGCCTCAGCCGCAGCCTCGATGTCGCTGGCACCAGGCGATGTGCCGTAGCCGAGACGATCAGGCAGCACCGAGGCGGGGACGCCCAGCTTTCGCGCCCATGACAAGACGTTGGCTGTCGTCGCCGTCTCGCACTGGCCGATGACGCCGCCGCCGTTGTGCTGACACTTGAAGCCGCCCGTCGTCGAGCCGTCGAGGAAGATGACGCAGGAATTGTCAATGTGCGTCTGCCCCGTGCCCCTGTTGTGGTTCTCCGCCCACGGGCAAAGCACCTCGTACTTGCCGCCGCCTAGGTGCTTACCGAGGCGCTCGAAGTAGCCGAAGACCTTGTAGAGTAGCGTCCCGGTTGTCTCGCCGGGGGTGGCACCGAGGCTGATGACGCCTTCACTTCTCGCCATCGTCGCGGCGGCAACAACCTTCTCACGCACCTCCTTGGCCAGTGCCATCGTCGGCGGCGAGGGCTGCGCGTGGCCGATGGCGGTGAGGAAGCGACCGAGATCGATGCAGCGAGCGTCACCCACCTCACCACCCGCACGAATAGCCACGGGAGCGGTGCAGTCTTGCGTCATCTGCGGCACGTAGGCGATACGTGCAAAGGTGTTGCTGGTCGTGTCCAGCGCCGTCGCCGGGACGTTGCCAATGCCGAGTAGCGCGGTCTTGACAGCGAGCGATGCCGCAGACCACCACGCCTTGTTTGCCGCCAGCATCGTCGCTGCATCAACTCCGCCCGTCGCTGACTGGTAGATGACAGGCTTGTCGAGGGGGAGGAACAAGTGCCACTTGAGCGGGTTTCCGCCGACCAGCGATGTCGACGATTCGGTCAACAGGTACGCAACCTGTAGCTCATTCAAGACCTCGACGAGCTTGCCGGGATGGGTGCCGTCGTCGCAGTCGATGAAGATCCATGTGTGGCCAAGCACGTCCTCAGCCCTTTTGCGGACGAGATCCGTGTCGTCGTCAGCTTGCGCGAGAATCGCACCGACCTCGACGGGGAGCTTGTCTTTTTGCAGCGTCGTCGATGTCGTCGATGCCTCACGACGAGCCGCGATAAATTCGGACCAGTGGCAGTGTCGGCTAATGCCCTCCGTCGCCTCCCGTGAGGCGAAATAGCCAAAGGTGATTGTGTGATCACCTAGCGGGCCGAGCGATTCAACGAGAGCTGTTTTGATATTCGTGTCCATGATCGAAGTCCTCAAAAAAAGGTAGTGCTGGCCCCGAAGGGCCGAATGTCAGACCAGCGACCAATACTTGCCGCCGTCTTCCAGCATGTGTGCGGCAATCTCTGCGATGTAGTCGTCTCGCATATAGATAGACAGCTTATGCGCCCATGCCTTACACGCTGCGGTGATATCGGCGGCAGTGATCACGGGACGTAGGTTGATGCCCCATGAGGTAGCGTCGACTACAAGGCTCGGTGATGTCGCGAAGGCGAAGTCAATCCAGGCCGTCGGTCGCGATTGCACATGATTGCCGCTGTGCTGTCGGAGTTTGTCATATACCCGCTTACGTGTGGGTAGGTAGTCAATGCGGATCTTATCGAGTAGCTGGGACTGCGCCTGCTTCAGTGCTGAGGTGTCTACCTCCGTACCGGCACACAGCTCGTCGAAAATGGCGTCATTCGCGAGGCGCAGGTCGCGGGCAAGGATGAGGGCTTCGATCTGATGATTGATTAGTGTGTTCATTGTCTGTCTCCTTATTGTAAGGTGCGCTATGATTCGACGCTTTGCAACAAATGGCCCACAAAATCATATAAGTGCGCGGAATCAGCCAAAACAAAGTTATGCGTTGTGAAGATAGGCGCACAATCTCGATGCTTGAGTGTAATCGCATATTCACACCAGCCAAGCGATCCTTTTTGTCAACACCACCGACGGGGCAGGTGTTGACAAGTTGGCGGCATTGACAAGGTGTAGGCGAATCGACGACCTCGCTTTGTGCAAATCGTCAGCGACGAGGATGCACGAAAAAGTGGTCATCACCATAACCTATGTATGTGATATATCGCGGGAATTGCGTCGATGGTGTCTTTTGAGGGGGTGGCCCCCCTCCCTTCCTCCCCCCTCTCTAAATAATATAAAAGAAGAAGAAAATCCCTATAGGGGGGGTATCTAATAACTACATCGTCACAAAAGCCCTCGAAACTCATAGGCTTTTTGATGGCGTCTTTGTGGCGTCTTTTCGGACAGCGACGAGACGATGAGGGCGATCGGCTGCAAAACGTGCATGCGGTGACGCTGGCGGCTGCCAGGCGACCGGGCGGCGATGCGGCTGGGCTCGGGGGCTATTGATAGCCCACAGCTTCGCTACCTCATCACCGCCTCACCGCCTCGTCATCGCATCATCGACGACGCCTCCGCCTCAGCCACCGCCTCGCCACCTCCACCGCAACGTACCGTCGCCGCCGCCTCGAAAAAAATCGACATCGAATGCGCTTTTTCTTTGCCGTCGAGGCATCGACGGTGGCACATGCACTACCTTACCACTGAACCAGTGATCAGGAGTGCATGATGCTTAGAGACTCAAACGACGCCGATCGCCTCGGCGTTGGCGGCGACCAGACCCCGACCCAGACCCCGGCGACCCCTCGACCTCACCAGATGGCGAAGTGGACGCGGAAGCCACGCAACCCACGTTCCGCCGAGACGCGACGCCTAATCAGCCTCGCCATCGCTGCACGCGACGAGGCAGCGGCGCGGCCAACCGTCAAAAGCAAGGCGCTACGAGAGGCGGCTTACATGCGCGTCATCCTCGCGTGCGAGCAGATGATTCACGCCTATGCTCATCGCTTTGCAGAGGCGGGTATCGAGCACGAAGACCTGACAGCGACGGCGACGCTGGGGCTGATCGAAGCGCTGAATCGCTTCAACGACACGAAGTCAGGTGGTGGGTGGACAGGTTATGTCGGTGCGTGGATGCACTGGAAGCTACAGCAGTACACGGGCAGCACTCGCACCCACAAGCTTGAGACTCTGCCCCTGCACGAGTATGAGACGGGCAGCAAGACTCATGTGGCGCTCCTCAACGGTGCCACATTCGAAGCGAGCCAGTGGGGCCACAAGACCAGGGAGAGGGGGGCCGAGTAGTGCGACAGCGGGGCGGCAGCAACGTCGCTTATGCTCAAGTTTGAAGGCCCTGTGCCTGCGCACTGATTCAGGGCAGCAACTTTTGGTCGAGAGCTGCCTGAAGCTGCACAAGCCCCGTATACCGTGCTGAGTCCAATGGCTCATAGTCTCTGGTCAAAGTCTCAGCATTGAGGGAAATACGACGTCGGCCCTTGTAGTAGCAGAGCCTACCTCCCTCAACCTTGACGGTGATTATCTTCGAGCGAGGCCAAGGGCCGCGTTTACGACGGTAAGACCATTTCCCGCCGTGGAGGATAGACACGCTGTATTTCCGAACGAGTTCGAGGATGGATGAAGTCATGTAAGAGAGCGTAATGCGACACACTTCATCGGGCGCGGCTCAGACGGGGAATTAGCTCGCTTTGATAATCCGAGCGGTGATAATCCGGGCAGGGGGACAGTGTGATTTTATGTAAGGGGTACGGTGACTGGCGCCTTCGGATCTCGGGACATCTACCACATGTAGGCACTGGGCACTAGGCACTCGCTACCGTCGGCACCCTACCCTGATAGGTAGAATGCCCAGCCGAACTGCCGACGGAAAACGCCTTTCAGGAGCACAGCAGCAGAAGCTAAAGCTGCACCGTGCCACCACGGTCGTCGACGCGACTCGTCAACAGATTGAAACCGCGATCGAACTCGTCGACGTCGCCATCGTCGACGCCACACCATCGCCGCTTCGCAAGCTGCCACCCCCGCCGCTAGACAACGGCGTCGAGGCTGTGGGCGAGTGGCTTGTCTCCGTCCTAGTCATGTGCGGGCGAAGCCTACAGCGCAACCTAGAGCCCGCACGGGCGACGGTCGCTTGCGAGCTGGCACGGTACATGATGGGGCTCTCTGGCCGCGCTGCCGAAGCCGAAGCCATCGAGACGCTTCGTCGACTCCACGACAACACCCACGTCCCGGTGCAGATCGACGCGGACGAGCCGCCACAAGACCCCGTGTACCTGCACCTATGGACGTACCGCGTACTGGCACAGCACTTACATTCGGTGGCGACCCTCGATCAAGCTGATGCCGCCGTCTGCCACCGCGCCATCCAGGCGGCGAAGGCGTTCTCGCTGATCGGCAAAATCGAGCGCGGTGAGCAGATCGAAGCTGAGCGGCAGCGACTCAAAGATCTAGTCGAGCGTCGCCGACGAGAGGCGAAGGTCTAACCATGGCCAGCAAGCTGCTCGGCGACCTACGCAAAGACATCAAGGCGGCGGCGTCTGTCGGGCGCTACGTCGACATGGGGATGCGCGTGCGTCGGCTAACGCTACTCACCGACGACGGCAAACGTCCCGCGCCGGGGCCTTGCGTGTCGGCGGACGGACAGGCATGGGCCGTACCTGCGGCTAGCTGCGACGACAAGGTGCCGATTTCGACTCGACCGATCCAGGCTGCCCGCAAGTATGAGACGGGGATTGAGATATTTCGCGACGGCAAGCGCCTCGGCGTTCTCGTTGTCGACGACATCGCGACGGGCTGCGGTGTTTGGGATGCGCTTTATAACCAGTGGAGCAACGGCAGCGACGGCAAGCGACTACAACCCCAACGTCCCGTTGTCTTCGATCTTCGCGAGAGCCAAGTCCCCGCCTTTCGGACGTTTGCGGCGTGGCTGGCGAAGTGGAGACGGAAGGAGCCCACGGCCATCGACGGGCTGATCGCGTTCGGAGGACGCCGAAGTGGAAAAACTGTCATGGGTCTGCTCGGCTGTCTTTTCGCCGCCGTCGATGTCGGTCGCGTCGATGGGACGCCTCTGATCGCATGGCTTGTGAGCTGCAACCATCCCGCCCGCGAGGAGCTGGATCGCGAGCTTCGGGCGTTGTTGCTGCCGGGATGGGCGGTCTACCGCGAGATGGCCGGTGTCTCGTCAGCGGCGCATACCTACACCCTGCTGAATGGAGCACAAATCACCCACCGCACTGCCGAAGACCCCGAGGCGCTGCGCGTCGGACGGTGCGACATTGCCCTGCAAAACGAGGCTGGCAAGCAGACTCAGCTCGCCTTCGCCAATATCGTCAATGCGATGGCCGACAAGTCGGGCCTATGGATCGGGGCCTCAAACCGTCCGCGTAGGTCCAAGGCTAACTGGATTGCGCTTTTGGCCAAGGAGCAGAAGAAACTCGGCCCCGAGGCCAGCTTCCCGTTCTTCGAGCTTGATCCAAAATTGAATGACGCGATCGACCAGGGCAAGCGGCAGCGCGTGCTCGACACCCTGCGCCGCCTAGACCCCGACGACGCCGACGAGGGGGCGTTACTAGAGGCTGGGAATTACGTCTATACGCCGCCCTTCGACGAGATGGAACACGTCAAGCCGATGCCGCAAGTAGGGCTGCCGGACTTGACACGCGAGGTCACGCGCAAGATCGCGGGCGTCGAGCGGGATTACATCATCGGCTGTGACTTCCAGGGCAGGCCCGCGATGGTCGCGAGCGTTTGGAAAGTCGTCGGTAAGCTGCCTGATCAGTGGCACCTGTGGTGTGTCAAGTCCTACTTTGTCGAGGCCACCGACGAGGAGGGTCTGATCGACGAGATCGCGGGCGACGGCTTTTCGCCGGAGAACAGCTTGATAATTGGCGATGCGTCGGGGCAATGGCAACGCGGTTCGCATGGGCCTGGCCCTGTCTCGTTTCGCTTCTTCAAGGATCGGCGCTACGTCATCGTCGGGGCGCAGCGCAAGAAAGGCAGCTCGGGGCTCTATTCATGCAACCCCCGCCCGAAGGAAGCCGCCGTCGGCAGGGTCGTCGGCTTGCTGACGAAGAAGCGAGCCAATGGCTACCCCGCACTTGTCGTCGACCCCGAGGCGTTGACGATGGGTGAGAGCTTTGCGAAGTGCAAGGCCGGGCGCGGGCGCTTTGGCATCATCCCCGTCGGTGACCACTCGCACCTCACGGACACAGCGACCTACGTGACGTGGGCGGTGCTGACGGAGCTTCAGACGGCAGAGACGAAGGCCAAGGCGGGCACCGCGCAGCCTCGGCAATCGCTGCGTGAGATGAGGGCGGCGATGGGGCGGAGCTAGTCACTACCGCGCCAGTCGCGTCGCTGTCACGTCGCTGTCCCTACCCTACGAGGTATGAACAGTAATCTGCAACGAGCGCTCGACGGCATCATCGGCAAGGTCAAGCAAGCACTGCCATCGACGCGGCGACAGCAGACGGCACAGCGGGCCGCGTGGCAGGCTTTCCAGTCGGCGCGGCAGCGAGGCGAGCAGCAGCGGTCAGCACCTATCCCGCCCCAGGATATGGAGGAGGCGGGAAACCCGGCGCTGCGGGCGGCGTATCACGGTCACATCATCATCGACGAGCGGCAGCAGTCGCTTGTGTCGTCACAGATGGCCGAGTACACCCGCGTCACATCGGCGGCGGGCTGGACCCCGATCGGGACCGAGCCGCTTCCGCCGCTGACGCCGATGTATATCGGCAGCGTTCATGCAAGGGCAGACCGTACTGGATGGTGTGACACCCTCGACGACACGACTCGACGCTGTCTGCGCTACGACGAGCATTTACAGTCAGTCGACCGCATCCGACGCACCGCCGTATTCGATGCCCCCGTGCGGGTGAAGCCGTGCAACAGCACTCAGCTCGCCGTACTCGTCGCCAACGCTGTTCGCGCCATCATCGACGACATCGACGGTTTTGCGTCGACGCTCGGCGAGCTGGGCTATGCGAATGCGAGCGGCTTTGCGATCAGCGAAATCGTCTACCGTCCCCGACGCATTCGGGTCGCCATCGACAGCCGGACGGCGGTGACGATTGATGCCAAGTGCGTCGCGTCGATGGAGCCGGTGTCTAACCGCAACGCGGTTTTCGACATCGTCTCAGATCGTCCGTATCTGCGCATGGGGACGGCGGGCACGATTGACCTACAACGTGCCCTCGACGGTCGCCCGTTGCGGAAGTTTGTCGTACACAAAGGTTTTGGCGACGGGCCAACGCGCAGCCGTGGCTACCAGTACGCGGCACACTACCTGACACAGCTTACCGGCATGACCGTCGGCAAGTGGGCGGTGATCCTGAGTCAATATGGGTTGGCCACCCCCTATCTGAGCTTCGACGAGGAAAGCGGCGCGGATCTTCTGCCCGAAGACATCGCTGACGCCGAGGACACGCTGGCGGATCTCGGCAACGGCGTCGGGCGCATCCTGCGAAAAGCGTGGGGCGAGGTCAAGACGACCCCCGTCCCAGCGGGCATGTACGACCTGCACCAATCGATCTTGGGGTATCTGAACTCCCAAAAGTCGAAGCTCGTCGTCAGCAATACGCTGACCCAAGAGATGGGCGGGCAGGGCAGCTACAACGCCTCGTCGACGCACTCAGATCAGCAGCTCGCGACTCAGCGAATGGACGCCTCGATGCTGTCCGAGACGCTGCGGACGCAGCTTGTGCGGTTTGTCGTCGACAAAAATGCCGGGGTATTCGCGCAAGCCTTCAGCCCCTACGTAAGCGGCGGCTGCACCCCGGCGGACGTTCGCGCATGTGCCCCCCGTATTCTCGTCGAGGTCAATCCGAAGCTGTCGCAGCCGGAACGGTTGAAGATGTTCCTCGACGTCAAGGGCGCGGGTATCGAGATCGACTGGGACCAACTGAGAGAGGAAACCGGCATCCGACCGTCGGCTAACCCTACGCTCGCAACAGAGCAACAGCCCACCCAGGCTACGCAGCCTACACAGACCCGCGCATACACTCCCGTCCCCGTCGAGGACGAGCGCATCAGCGTCGCCGTCCTGTTGCCGCTGCCGCTTGACGTGGCGAAGCAGATCGCCATCCCAGGCTTCGAGATGGCCGACGACCTACACATCACCGTCGCAGCCATCGAGATGTCGCCCACCAACGTCCCGGCGCTGTGTGCAGAGCTAGAGCCGCTGCTGTCCCGCACCACCGTCGTCAAGCTGACCAAGCCGATCGTCTTCGACGTTGTCGGCGATGACGATCAGCCGGGCGAAGCGTGGGGTATGGCTGTCGATGGTGTTGACGACCTAAACGACGCCGTGTCGACAGTGCTTGCCAAGTACGGTGAGCTAGACCAGCGCGGCTTCGTAGCCCACTGCACCTTGGCGTACCGCTTCGACACCACCGACGACACGACGTTCCGTGCTCCCGACATCGCCGCCGCAATGCCTCAGCCGATTGAGTGCGAAGTCGTAGGTGGTGCCTTGTCGCTGTCACCAAAAGCACACCCGTCGGACTGGATTCGGTTCGGCGTCGGTGCTGACTCCCTACCCTAAAAATCAGATGGCTACACAAATCGGCAACATCGGCGGCATTGACGTTGCATCGCGACGAGCGAGCTTCGCCGTCCTACCCGCTCTCGATGCTCACGGGACAATCGTCCCGGCGTCGGGGCTGCGGCTAGAGCGCTTCCTTGCCAATCCGGTGTTTTGCTGGATGCACCGCACTGGCGACACCGAGGCCCGCAGTGCCGACCCTGATGACGTGATCGGGACCGTCACGGACTTGCGTGTCGAGGGTGATCGGCTGCTGTTTACCGTCGCTTTCGGTACGCACGACCTCGCCGATCGCTGTTTCCGCGCCGTCGTCGAGAAGCGAATCAACGCCTGCTCAATCAGCTTTAACCCGATCCGTCAGCACGTCGAGGGTGACGCTGTCGTGGTCGACGAGGCTGAGTTGATTGAGATCAGCCTTGTCATCGTCGGCTCCAATCCCGAAGCGCTCGCGCTTCGTAGCTTTATCGAGGCAAAAACCCGCATGAACCCTGAACTCCTGAAGAAGCTGGGACTCGACGAGTCCGCTGGCGCTGGCGACATCATGATCGCGCTGGCTCAGTACCTTGCCAAGAACGATGAGGACAAGGCCCTTGTCGACGAGGTGATCAAGTCACTGCCTGAGCAGAGCAAGGCCAGCGAAGGCGCTGAAGCCGCTGCACAGGAAGCCGCCGACGAGGAACGCGCCAAGCGTGACGGTGACGTGCTCGCCGAGGTGAAGAAGCTCTCGGCCCGCATGGACGAGATCGAGAAGCGCACCGCCCCGGCAAGCATCGCCGCCGCTGTCCGCGCCGCCGCTGCTGCGTCGACGCTGAATCGCGCACAGACCCGCTCTGCCGCGCTCGGTGCCCCTGTGCTGCCCGCCGCACCCCAGGCGAACAGTGCCAAGACCACCGCAAAGTCAATTCTCGATCGCGCCGACGCTGCGATCAAGTCGAAGCAGTAAACCCGTCTCCGAGGAGATTTGAACCATGGCCACGACCGTAGACCTTCAGCAGCCCATCTATGACAGCGCGATCCAGCAGATCGTCTGCCCGACGCTGGCTGCGTCCACCACCATCCCGATGGGCGCGATTGCGATGACCGACTCGTCGGGCCGCGCAGTCAATTTCGTCGACACCACCTACGCAGGTGGCGGCATTGGCTGCCTCGGCGTCGCGAGTGCTCGCTTCGCCAACAGCACTGCCTCGGCGCTGAGCAAGCGTATGCTGTTCACCCGCAATTGCGCCGCGATCCTCGTCGGAAAGTCCGGCGACGCACCGACGGCCACGCTGCTCGGTGAAAAGATCGCTCTCGCTGACAACGCGACCTGCAAGGCCACCATCGCCGCTGGCGACTTTGAAATCACCTTGCTCGAAGTGCTCGGCAGCAACCGTTTCCGGGTCTGGATTCCGTAGTCAGTCCAACCCTCTGAGAAGAAAGGCACAAGTCTATGGATTCCGGTTACCTCAGTTTTCAGGACATCTCGGCGCTCCGCACCGAGATCGACACGTCCCTCAACCAGCGACCCGTCTCGCCCTCGACGGTCGTCAACGCCCTTGCATGGATGCGGCGACAGGGCGGCGCCATTGCGGGCATGGAAGTCAAGTTCCCGCTGGCCACTTGGGGCAATCGCGCTGAGAAGCGCAACCCCTACGAGAACATCCCATTTACCAAGCCTGAGTCCGTGGTTTTCTCGGTGACTCACGACGAGTGGACACCTCCTGGTGAAGCAATCGCCCGTGGAACGCAGATCACCGACCTCTACGGCCTGTTCAACGAGAACCTGCCGATGATCGTCGCAAACGCGCAGCTTGAGTACGACGCGCTGCTCGCCGACGCGCTTGCCGACGGCCATACGACTACCACGCCGTATGACAATCTGCCCTTTTTCTCCTACAGCGGCGGCAGCGGCTCGCACCAAGCCAACCCCAATCGCAACGGTCTTGCGACCTTCGACAACTACAACGGCTCTGCCGCGCTGAATCGAACGAACATCGTCGCTGGCCTTCAGGCTCTCGCGACGGTGCCGGGCTTCAACGGCTTGCCGATGTCGATGCCTGGTCGGATCGTCATCGTCGTGTCGTCGAAGGATCAAGAGCTGAGAGCACGCACCGAGATGAACGCGGCGCTTGTGGCTTCTGCGGCTGGTACCGCAACTCAGGGCAACGAGATGCCGATCGTCAGCGGCCCCGCCGACGTGCTGTTCCTGCCGAACCTGGCTGCGAAGGACAGCGGCAAGGGCTGGTATATGTTCAAGATCGTCAGCGAGAAGCACCGCCCATTCTGTCTGTCCATTGTCGAGCCATGGCAGACCTTCGTCGAGGGCATGGGCGATCCCAACGCTCACAGCCGCACGACCCGCAATGTCATCCAGTACGGCGTGCGCGGCTTCCACGGCCTCGGCTACCTGTACCCGCAGCTCGCCTACAAGTTCGTCGAGCCGTAATCGAGGCAGCCGCTAGCGCTCACTGAGCCCTGACGGCTGCCCCGATTCCCACCCAACGTCCCGTCGCATTCTCGTCGCTGCCTACCCTACCTATTATGGCAGCAATTCTCGTCTGTACCGACCAAGACGTGATCGACCGCTTCGGCGGTCAAGATCAGATCAATCAGGCGCTAGACCCCAACAAGACTGGCGTCTACGACGCGACGGTGTTGCTGAAGGCGCGACAAGACGCCAGCGCCGACGTGGAAAGCTACGTGGGCGAGCGTATGGTGATCTGGGGGTCGTCGTCGTTTCCTCAAAAAATCATCCGTCTCGCCGCGTCGCTGGCTGTCTACTACGTTTGGCAGTACGCGACAGGTGGGCAGGCAATCTCTGACGGTATTCGCAAGCTCAAAGAAGATTGCGTCGACGAGCTAGAAAAGATCAGCCAGGGCAAGGCGGGCACCGGCCAGCCGACCCCTGCCGCCCGTTTTGCCGGTCGCGGTGGCGTCGATATGTCGCAAGGCGGCGTCAAAGTCTCGACGGCGACGATGCGGTATAGCGGCGGCATCCTCGGGGGTCGCTAGGTGTTGCGGTTCCGCTGGATCGAGGAGCGCAAGCCGCTCGGCGAGCTAGTAGCCCGTGCGAAAGACCCGAAGGATGCCCTCCGCCGCATCGCGGGCTTCCTGAAGGCCAAGGCCAAGCAGCGCATGGAAAAGGGCGAGGGCTTTGCCCCGCTCGCGCCGTCGACGCAGAAGAAGTACGCAGCGACGACGATGTCATCGACGACGAAGCGCGGCACGGTCAAGGCTGGTGTCCGGCGGAAAATCTTCAGCAACCTGAAGAAAAAGGGTGGATCTATCGACGACGCCAGGGCGGCAGCGGCGAAGAAATACAAGGCGATCATCGCGAGGGCTGCGCGGCGCAAGAAGCGCGGCGTCGCCGAGAAGCGCAAGTCTGACGTAGCTACCCCGCTCGGCAAGCTGATCGGCGCTTTCGTCGCGAAGGTCGTCGGCAAGCGGCGCGTCACTGTCGAAAACAAGGTGCCTTGGTCGGGTGTCCATAACGACGGTGGGACGGCGGGGCGGGGTGCAAAGATGCCGAAACGTCAATTTCTCTTTATCAGCAGCGATGATCTCGACGAGGTCAAGCAAATCGTCCTCGACGCGATGTTTGGAAAGGCCAAGTAATGCCCTCTTTGACGATGAAAAACCACCTCGGCGTCGTCACGGCGACGATAGCGCGGGCGTTGCGACTCGCCTTCCTGAAACGCTACACCCCCGTCGCGGATCTGACCACCCTTGCCCTGCCCGCGACGCTGACGGCAAGGGCTGACGGTGGCCTTGTCTATGTGACGGGTGAAGGCTGCTGCTTCGAGTGGGTGCTAGCCTCGACGGTAGCTCATGACGGTGTCGCCGTCATTCAGGTCGCGGGCGTCGCACAAGGTCGCTGGCACCGCGTCACGTCGGCAATGACCTACGGCCCCAACATCAACGCGATGCTAGCTGCAAAGCAGACGGGCTGGGCAAAAGCTGTGCTCGTCCACGAGGGTCAGACGACGATTGAGACGCTTACCGAGCAGACAATCGCGCAAGCCCCCGCGCTTCAGCTTGAGTTTACCGGCGACCAGCTTAGCCGCGACAAGGCGGCGGCGAGGTCGGGGCGCTACTACTGGAACTACCTGTCATACACGCTGTTTGTCACGTCGAAAAACCTGCGGCTGCCGAAGCTGTTCCCGTGGGCGTTGCTACAATCACCATTTGCCGCCGACGATCCGTCGCTGACCGACATGATCGGCGACTTGCGCTACTTTCTCGCCGGGCTCGACACCTACGTCGACGGGATTGAGTACGTCGAGATCGGGGATTTCGACATCGTCGAGGAAGACCTCGACGAGCGGATCATCTGCGGAACGCTCGTCTTTCGCGTCAAGGTCAGCGTCGGAATCCCTGACGAAGACCTAGAGGATCTGCGGGTGGACGTGCAGCCGAAGCTGACGCAGTCGGCACAAGTAGCCATCTTTGACGACGTCCCGTTCGACCCTCTCAACTTCGTCGCTAAAGGCTTCGGTTGCGCTGTTGGCCCCGGATTCTTTCGCAGTTTCGGGCCATCGACGGACCTTGTCACCGTGGGCGGCGTCGCTGTCGCGTCGCCATCAGCAAGTGTCACACTCGCCGCCGACTCGGACATCTGGCGAGACGCAGACGCGACGGGGGCACTGTACTTCACCGTTGTCGCCCACGATGAGACACCGCCCGCTGCGGCAACCGGACGACTACGCATAGGACGTACCGTCACCGACTCGACGGGCGTTGTGCGCGATGACTTCGTCTGCTCCCGCTCCGTCGACATGGGCGCACCATTCACCGTGCCGTAGCCGTGAATCCTATAGATTACCAGTCGGCAGCATTGGCACCAAAGTAAGTCGTCAGTGCCTGAACACGTCGAGCGTACTCTGTGAACATTCTCAGGTTCAGAAAGACTGTGTCGGGATCGACGTTACCAGGGACATCGGGATGCCCCGCAGCATTGCGACAGCGGCGAAGCAACTCAAAGCCTGCCGGTAGCTCGCTAGAGACAGTATCGGCGTGTTCGCGAGGGAGCTTTCTTCCATCGACCATCCGATCAAGGCGATCACGGAGCGTTTTGTACTTGTGGAGGATCATCCACTTCGCGTTGATGTCAGACGTGAACTGGGTCTTCTTCGCCCCGTCCGAAATTGCAGCCTCGAACGCATCACAGAGGAGGAGCAGCATCTTCTCGGATGCGCAGCCCAACATCACCGCAGCCGAACGGGCGCAGTTGTTGTTGAACGCGTGGACGGCTTCCTCCACGTACCCTCGCACGGTTACGTCAATACCCAGACAGTTGGCATCAAAGTGCTTGAGGAAGCCGTCCGGATCGTAGGGCTGAGGAGGCTTACCATCTATTGTCGCCCTGCCGTGCTCAGTGAGCCGGTAGAATGGCCAGTTCGGGTTAGACGCATCCCTTCCGAAGACGATCAGCCTCTTGATCAGGCTGTCCCACATCGCCTCGCGGACCAGCTCATGGACACGTTGCTCAGCCAGGGGGTTGGCCTGCACGAGACGGCTATCTATCGCACGCCGCCAGACAGCATCGGCCACCCCTCCATATTGGCCGCTGGCGTTTTGGGCCAAGTGCTCAAGGGTAAGGGCGAGTACCTCACGAAATCCCAAAGGGTTCTGACTCATGGCCGCGAAGCCTAACACAGCGAATCGGTAGGAAGAACTCACCGTGCCGTAGCCGCGTCGCTGTACCGTCTCAATCCCTACCCTAGCCAGTAGCAGACCCATCTCATCGAGGTGCAACTACATGGCAACCTTTCCGCTCGTCTCGATTCCAGCGGGGCAAAAACTCCCTGGTATCACTACCCAGGTCAATCTCAACGGCGCTGGCCTGACGGCATCGCCGAATAACAAGGTGCTTTTGTGGCACTACGTCGGTGCGGGCTCCCCGGCTGACCTATACACGGCTCGGCAAGTCATCTCGCAAGCGCAAGTCGACGCACTCTGCAAGTCGTGGTCGCCGCTCGCCCACATGTTCGCCGCCGCCGCCTCGCAGCTTCCGCAGGGCATCGGTGCTGAGTTCTGGATCGTCCCCCTCGCCGATCCGTCGTCGGGCAGCGTGCGTAGCTGCAAGGTCAAGATCCTCGGCAAGCCTGTCAGTGGCGTTGTCAGCTCGGCCACCACCGCCACCGCAGCCGACACCCTGACGTTTTCCTATCGTGGCCGCTCGGTCAAAATCGGCGTCAGCGTCGGCGACACTTGGGCCACCATCGCGGGCAAGCTCAATACTGCGATCAACGCTGTGGCATCGTTCCCCGTCACCAGCTCTGTCGCCACCGACACTGTCACCGTCGTCGAGCGTGTGAAAGGATCTTTTGACCCTGGCGCTGTGCAGATCGATTTCGAGAATCAGGAAGCCTCTCTCTGCGCCGCGTCGCCGGGGACTCTGACCTTTGCGTCGGCTGCTACTGCTTCAGGAACGTGCTCGCTCAAGCTCGGCGTCGGCCTGGTCAGCTACAGCATCACCAACGCTGACACCGCCATCGCGTCGGCGGCTGGCCTTTCGACTGCAATCCGCGCCGATGCTTTCCAGTGCGACAGCGCCGTCCCCGGCACCGCCGACGGCAGCATCGTGCTCTACTACCGCAACTCTCGCCCCTACCGTCCCGTCTCTGCGTCGCTGTCTGGCGTCACCGGACAAACGCTCACCGTCGCCTGCGACACGCCGGGCACCGGAACGCCAGCGATCACCACTGCGCTGACTCGCCTGTCTAGCGACGAGACAGCCTTCAAGGCTTGGGGTGTCAGCTTCGATGACACTAGCAACCTGTCGTCTGTCGTCGCGCACGTCGAAGCCACCGAGGCTGCGGGAACCTACGAAAAGGGACAGATGGTGTTTTTGGCACAGTGCAACAGCGCCACCGACGCCAGCACCGCAAACCTGCCCGACGCGACGTCGCCGAAGATGACCTCGTCGAGCCGGTACGTTGTGCTGCACCAGGCCGGAAGCCCCCAGGCATCTTGGGAGCTTGCCGCCCGCGTTGCCGCCGAAGTCGCCGCGACAGCCTTCCCGGCGCAGAACTTCAACGGCTGCCGCCTCCGCACCAACGAAGTCACGCCGCTCGGTGTGCCCCACAAGGCCGACCGCTCGACGCGAACCGAGTGCAACACGCTGATTGCCACCTACAAGCTGGCCCCGCTCGTAGTCGACTCGTCGGGGAGCAACGCGGTGTTGCGGAGCAACAGCACCTACGCGGCGCAAGGCGCAGCCGACGAGATGGCCGAGAAGTGGTCATGGCGGATCAGCACCGACTATATCCGGCAGTCGATTCGGGTGTTCCTGTCGTCGCGGTTCGGTAACAAGTCGCTGAAACGCTACGGCACCGCCCGCACTTCCCGCGTCGTGACGCTCGAAGGCGTGCGCTCGGCTCTCGTCGAGGTTCTCAAGCGTATCGACGATGAGGACGTGTACGACGACATCGACAGCCTCAAGGCTGCCGTCCTCGCAGGTGTGAAGGTCGCCCCGAATCGAATCGATCTCGCCGCACCTCTGCGCACCGTCTACGACATTGATCAGATTGCCGTCGCGCTGGTCCAGCAATAACCCTTTCGGGCCGACGCTGAGTCGGCCTTCGGAGCACTTACTATGGCTGAGCTTGTAGGACAAATCCCCCTTTGGGCAAACGATGTCGAGATCGGCAACGTGACCTCGGTGTCGGCGACGCCGCAGAAGCCGCAAAAAGTCGTGAAGTACATGAACAAACGCGCCGAGCGTGTCAGCGGCGTCGCGGACTACGCATGGAACATCACCACGTCGACGAGGGCGCAGCGTCAAGAAATCCTCGACATCATCGGCGGACCTCTGGCTGAGGGCTTCTCGCTGACCTTCGTCATCGGTGGGCAGCGGTACAAGCTGCTTGACTGCGGCTTGTCGTCAACGGCATTCGCCTCTAGCACCGACGACGCGACTATCACGCTCCAAGGCGTCTCGCCCGAGCTGATCGAAGTCTAACCCCACCCCGTCGCGGCTGCGATAGCCGTCCCCGCCTACCCTAGCCGGTATGGACCTCGGAAACATTCTCGCCTGCGACGGCAACACACCGCTCAGTGGGCGTCTCGTCAAGTTCACCGTGCAAGCTCAAGTCGAAGGCGTCCTCGTCTCGGCGTGTGCATCGGCCCGCCTCATCCCCATCACCGCAGACGAACAACGTACCGTTCGCTCTGAGGCCGTAGCTTTCGTCTACGCCACCGACGAGGACGGCAAGCGCTTACGGCCTAAGCTCGGCGTTGATGATGTCGAGGAGGAGTTCGTTTGGCGCTGGCTGGCCAAGGTGCTGCGCGACGAGGAGGACGTCAAAAAGCCTTTCGCTACGGCGGCGAAGCTGCGTCAGTGTCTCATCGTCAAGCAGGTCGAGTTCCTTCAGCGCGAATACAACCTGATGCTCGTTGACCACTACCCCGAGCTGGTCGGCCTGATTCCGACGGGTAGCCGGGAAGGCATCGTCGGGGCGGCGGCGGGGCATTTTTAGGCAGGCCGGGACTTGTGCTCAAAGTCTTGGCCGTAGCCAACCGCCCCGAGCTGTGGTTTGGAGTCGCGTCGCCCGTTGACATCTTCGAGGCGGATCTTTTGCGCTGGGACTGCGTCGTCGAGGCGGCAAAACGAATCGTCACGGGCACGGCGAAAGACAACACCGACGCGAAGAAGGCTCGCGAAGCTTTCAGCGCCCTAGCGAAAGGCAAGTAGATGCAAGCCTTCGAGTTCACTACACGTTCCGGTACACGCCTAGCCCTCTTTGGTGAGACGACCAACTATAGCGTCGATGCTCAGACGGGCGTGGCCGAGCGGCAATTTTTGAAGCAGTCGGGCGCTGTCCATCAGTGGACCGGGGCACCGCCGCGAAAATACACGTTTTCGTGTGTCTGTGTGGGGCACGGCTCGACACCGGACGAACGCACCGCCGACGTGGAGCGGCGGATCAGGCTAATCGCCGACACCGTCCTCGCCGATCCCTTCGGGACGCTGACGCATCCTCGTCTCGGCAGCCTCGATGCTGTCGTCGAAAGCCTCACTTTCAACGAGAACACGGGCGAAGCCACCGACGCGATCGACTACCAACTGAGACTCGCTGACGACTTCGTCAAGAACATTCCGGCCAGTAGCCCTGTTGCGGCGGCTACTGCTGCGGTTGAGAAATCGAAACAAGCCACGCTAGGAGCCGCGAACGCAGGTCCGGTAGTGCTAGGACATGCCCAGACCCTAGAAACGGCCTGTAGCGCGATTCTGAGCGCATCCAGCGCGGTCCAGACCGAGATGGCTCCGCTTACCAAGCTGGAAGCTGCGGTGGCGAATGCTTACACGGCTTCCGAGGCACTGATCCGCTCGTCCTCGTCGCTGCCTGTGCGTATCTCAGCACTACTTGCGTACCGATACGCCCGGCAAGCCTACGATCGCGCCGTCGCCGGGACGCCGACAACCATTGCCTACAGTGTGCAGAGTCGCACGTCGCTGTCTCGTCTCGTTGCCACGGTCTACGGTGGCGGCAGCCGGGCTCTCGACGCGCAGATCCTAGCCCTTAACCGCATCCCGACGCCGCATGCCATCCCGCAAGGGGCTGTGCTGCGCCTGCCATCGCCTGACTTGATCAAGCAACAGCTTCGGAGCGTGACCTAATGGCCGACAAGACCGCTATCATCGCCGTCGACTTCGATGCGAACGGCGTCGTCGTCGGGGCAAAGCAAGTACAGCAGAGTCTCGACGACATCAAAAACAAGTCAAACTCTACCAGCGAGTCGTCAGCGTCGGGCTTTGGCAAGATGTCTGCCGCGCTTGGTCGCGTCGCGTGGTCCGTCGGTGAGACGATCAACCTGATTCCCAAGATGAACTTTGCCAAGTCCGTCGACCAAGTCAAATATCTCGACGCGACGGCGCAGCGCATGGCGCAGACTTTTGGCGCGGCTGGTGAGGATGTGAAGAAGCGCTTTCTCGACATCGAGAAGGCGACGGGTGTATCAGCGTCGACTGTAGCGCAGCTCGCTTCAACGCTTGGCGACGTGACCTACGATGCGGCGGGCAGCGCTGACGCGATCGAGGGGCTTGTTAAGGCGACGAAAGCATGGGGCGCTGACACCAACAAGGCGCTGATGTGGGGCGAGACGCTCCGCAACAATCTCGGTTACGTCGGCGACACGACGGCGGCGCTCGGCAAAGTCGAGGACATCGCGAACAAACTGGCCGTGGTAGGCGGACCCACAGCACTACTTGACACGCTTTCGGCACTTGGCCCACAGCTTGGCGAGATCAGCACCGAAAGCGAGGAAGCGCGGACGCGACTACTCGCCCTCGTTGCCGCCGCTGGTAAGGGTCTGTCGCCTGCCCGCGCTCGCGAGGCTGCGTCAATGGCGCTCGGCGAAGTGCAGTCGCACAGCCAGGATATAGAGCGGCTACTTGGACGCAAAATCACCGACGACAAGACGGGCAAGATCGTCGACCCGTTGGCCGTGCTGCGGGACGTGCAGTCCGCGTCGAAGGCAAAGTGGTCTGACCCCGACACTCGACGGCGAAACATGCAGTTTAGCTTCGGCACCAAACTCGGCGACATGCTGGGACGTACCGACTTCGCCGAGGCCGAACGTACAGCACAGGGCGCACGCAATCAGGGTGCCCTCGGCGTAGCTTTCGGCGACTACCAGCGGACGAAGGTCGGTCAGCGAGAGGTCCGTGACATCGACAGCGAGGCGGCTGGGCGGGAGGGAGCTGAGCTGGGTCTTCGTGTCAGCGACGGGGCTGTCTCGGCCCTCGGCGCTCGGGGTGCGGCACAGACGGGGCGTGTGGCGGCTTATAGCAAGATGGCCTACGACTTCGCGAATGAGATCGACCCCCGCGCCGGTAAGGTCGTCGGCTTGCTTGGCGCTGGCGCTACGGCTGGCGTCGGCCTCGGCCACGCTGTCGCCGAGAAGGGGGTCAACGTGTGGGAGCACATGCCGAAATGGCTAGGCGGCGTCGATAAGGCGCAGCCCCCGGCGGCAGCCCAGGCGACGGCGACGAGCAACAAGGATGTCGTCGCAGCGCTTGAGAAGCAGCCCAAAGAGATCGCCAGCGCCATCGCTGCCGAGCTGAATAAGCCTACCTACCGAGACACAAACCAGACGGGGAGCTGGTAACGGCCACCTACACACCGCCCCGTCACTACCCCGTCGCTTCCTACCCTAGCCAGCATGGCAGACAGAATCGGCGCGGTAGTTCGCCTTGTCATCGACGGCAAAGACGTGACCGAGGTGTCGGCGCTTGACTACAGCAGCGACGTAAACCAGTGCCCTGACCTCTGCAACGTCACCCTGTCGCCGCGCAACCCGGCGGCGATGATTGCTTGGCTGCGTCTCGGTCAAGAGGCGAGCATCTTCACAGCCCACCCGGCGGTCAATGGCGGCGCTGAAGCGCAGCGCTTTAGCGGCTACGTCAAGGACATCAAAGTCAGCGGCAGTCGTGGCGGTGTTGATATCAAGCTGGCTATCGCTGATCGGGGCTACCGTCTCACCGACTGTGCCCCGCTCTGGTATCGCCTCAAGTCAGGGACGTACCGCGACATCTTCGATGTGACGACGGGGCGGTTTATCCCGAAGGGGATCTTTAAGGGGCTCCGCTTCGACAACAACATCAACCGCAGCCTCAAGCTCGGCATGGCTGGGTTTCAGGCCGCTGGCGGCGCTGCGCAGGGGCAAGCCCTCTACACCCCCATCATGCCGATCCAGGTGCAGCCCGGCGAAACCTACCTCGACATCCTGACGCTTTACGCCAGAAGATTGAACCTGTTGGTGGGCACGTCGGTAGACGGCTATTTGCAGGCATGGCTACCCGACTACAGCCGCAAACCCGCCTACACGATTCGACTGACCTCCCGAGAGAGCAACGTGATGTCCTTCGAGGCATCGCAGACGGCGGACAAGGTCTATACCGACGTGATCTGCATCGGCGAGGTCATCGGGACGCCGTTGCTTAATTCGACCGATCCGAACGCCCAGAAGCGACGCGGCACCGTCCGCAAGCCCGACGCGCTGCCCTTCCCTAGACGCCTGACTTTTGCAGACAGTGAGATGCAGACGGCTGAGTTCGCGCAGAAAATGGCCGACTAGCGGGCGAAGAAGGAGCTTTACGACGGCTGGACGATGACTTACGAAGTCGACGACTGGCACCAAAATGGTACGTGGTGGGAGTCGGATCAGCTTGTCGACGTTGTCGACGAGATCAACGGTATCTCGCAGACGCTCTACATCAGCGCCGTCAACGCTGTGACGGCGAAAGACAAGGGCGATACCTGTCGCCTTACGTGCCGTTTGCCGGGGCTTCTGTCGGCGGCATGGGGTGAAATCCCATCGCCTCGCAGCTTCGCCGCCGCGACGAAGCCGCCGGTTGGTTCAAAATAGCGCTGCGCCGACAAGCGTCCCGGTGTCATGCTCACGAATTGATAGGCGTGCTTGTGATTTGATATTCAGCGTCGACGGTGACGCCGTTGACAAGACAAGGGCTGAGCCTCATCCTTTGAACATGGAAAAAGCTACCGCACCAAGCCACCCTCTCTGGCACCGTATCCTTCGTGAGTATGCCAATGAGCAACGAAAAAGTATAAAGAGGAAAGAAGGCTACCCCTCGGATGGTGTGACCGTGGGCGATGGTATGGCTGATTTTGCTTGGGATCTCGTTAAAAGAGAGAACTTGACGCAAGAAATGGCGGTTCGCGAACTTACCGCTAAGGCGACAGCATATGGCGTTTTGCATGCGTGTCACATGGTTAGCCATGGAGACGGAAAATTTCTCATCCCGGCGGGCGCGACGAACGCGAAGATCATTGAGATGATCAAGGACGCCAAGGACTAGCTCGCACCGCACCGCGCAAGCAGCTCCCAGATCGGCACGCTTCGTCGGATATACGCCGAGCCTATCAATCCCGATAACCCCTCCCCTCAAGCGTAGCGAGCTGAATATTCATCCCTACCCTAGTCGGTGATGCTGACCCGTCGAGCCCTCGTCGATTTCCTCCGCAACTACCTAGCCGGTCTGATCCGTCGCACCCTCATCGCTACGCCATCGGCTGACGGCCACATCGAGGTCGAAGGCTGGGGCAGCGAGGCTGGCGAGGAGGAGGGCAGCTATACGGCGCGAATCTTTCAGCACTACGGCATCGCCTCACACGTACCGGAAGGCGCAGAAGCCGTCGTCGTCGCGGTCAACGGCGGCAGCGCGAATGGCGCGGTAGTGGCGACCGAGCTGCCGGGGACACGGCCATCGCTCGAAAAGGGCGAGGTTGCGGTCTATTCCAAGTTTGGGCAGAAGATTTTGCTCGACAAGAACGGCAATGCGATCATCACGCCCAAGGCGGGAAGCAAGATCACCGTCTGTGACACCAATACGCAGCCCGCCGCACGGAAGACCGATGCTTGCGGCTACTTGCTCGTCGTCGTCGCCAATGTGTCAGGCGTCCCTGTCGTGACGTCGGTAAACTGGTCGTCTGTTCAGCCGGGGCCTCCTTTCGTGACGCCTATCGCCGGGGCGGTGGGGAGCTACTACCAGAAGATCACCGTCACAGAGGGGTCAAGCGTCGTCGACATCGGCTCGTAAGCCTACCCTACCCATTGTGATGCTCGACCACACCCTAGCCCGCGACGCTGCGACAGGGCTTTACGACTTCGCAATCGGCTCTGACGGCGACTTGGCGTTTGACGAGGGGGCAGCTTATCCGGTGATTAGCTGCCTCGTCGCCAAGCGCGGAGAATGGCGTTGGGACGCTGGCTACGGCACGACGCTACTACAGACCCGAAACAGCAACTACGCGACGGCTAGTCGGTTTGTAGCGGCGGGGAATCAGGCCCTAGCGACGGCGAAGACCGAGGGCTATGTCACGGGCGGCAGCGCCGACGCTCGGCGTGTCGGGCTGCGGTGGGCGCTGCTTCTCAACTACCAGACAGCGACGGGCAGCAAGTCCGCTTCTTTCTCGCTCTAGGAGCACCATGGCCCTCTCTGAAGACGAAATCTTAGAAATCTGCATCGCGGCCTTTGCACGGCAGCCCAAACTCGCAGCGCTGCCTGTCGGTCAGTCGTCGTATGCGGGTCAGCGTGCGCGGTCCTTGGCGCAGCTTTTGGCGCAAGTCCTCGCCTCGGCTGAGCAGTATCAGCGCGACAGCCTGCCCGTCGTCACCTACGTCGACGGTGTGCCGACGACTCAGACCAGCTCGGCAGCCCTCGAAAATTGGGCCTACACCATTGGCGTCCCGTCGAATCTAGGTGGCTACGGTCGCAACGGGGCGGTGCCCGCGACGGGTGGGACAGCGACAGGGACCGGAAGCGTACCGGGTACGCCGATCAGCTCTGGGGCTGTGCTGTCGGACCCTTCGGGACAGGTGCTTTTACAGCTCCGCACGGGCGTTGTCGTCGACATCAGCGGCAACATCTTGATCGTTGTCGACGCCGTTACGACCGGAAGCGCGGGGAATTTGGCGGTGGGTACGCGGCTCAAGTGGCAGTCGCCGCCCGTTGGTATTGCGCCCTATGTCCACATGACAGGGGCAACGTCCGGCGGGTACGATGTCGAGTCAGACATCAGCCTTGCCCAGCGCATCCTCGACTACCTCCGCTACCCGGTCCAAGGGGGAACGCCTGCCGATATCCGGCGCTGGGCTGAGGAGTCGACCGACAGCGAGGGACGCAGTATCGGCGTGGTTCGCGCTTTCGCTCTGCCCCTTCGCGACGGCCTCGGGACGTGTGGTGTTGTAGCTCTGCTTGCTGGCAGCGGCAGCGGACGCGACCCCGGAGCGACGAAAGCTGCGCAGATCCAGACGTATATCGACGGCAAGCGGATCGCCACCGACACGATCACGGTGTACCGCCCCTACATGCCGAGCGGCGAGAAGCTGTCCATCGTCGTACGCATCCGTCCCGGCACGGCGTTTGCGTGGGACTGGTGGTACACCAACCTGTCCACCGCTGTCCTCTCGGCGGCGTCGACTACGCTTGTACTGAACGCGGTTACACCGTTTACGCTTGCCGCCGCCGTCGATGCGGGCAAAAAGCCTCGCATTCAGCTCGTCGGCGCTACCCCCGTGCCGCAAGTGGTGCGGGTGCTGTCCTACGTGGACGGCTCGCCAGCGCCGGGCCAAGCGACGCTCACTGTCGACACGGCAATCAGCGGAACCCCGACCGAGATGTATCAGGCTGGGGGCGCTGTGCTGCCCGTCGCCCTCGCGGTTCAAAACTACATCGACAGCGTCGGCCCGTCGCGGCTTGCCGGATATCTCGATCCGTCGGATTCGTGGGTCGACGTGGTTTCCATCGCGGGCATCTGTCAAGCCGCTCTGAACGCGACAGCGTCAGACGGTCGCCGTGTGCTCGATGTGGTGCCGAACGCGGGCGCTGACCCAGCGACGTTGCTGGGTGTCACCATCGCAGTCGGCGCGGGCACCCCGGCGACGGCTGACGTGCAGATGCTCGACGCTACACCCGGCCAAGGTCCACAAATCCCCGAGCTTGCGTCGGTGATCATCCTCGGAGGCTAACCCATGACAAGCCTTACCAAGCAAGATGTGCGCGACGAGCTTGCGTCGGCATTCCCGCCCGGCCTAGAGGCTGTCATCGCCGTTGACGGCGGCATCTTCGGCGGACTCATCGACCACGACGCCGAGGTCATCGCCTCGACAGTGGTCGTCGCCGTTGATCAGATTGGCCTCGACTCTTGCCCGCTGACGTGTAGCGAGACGAGACTCGTCGAGTGGGAAGGCAATCTTGGCCTTTCAGCGACGAAAACGACCCTGACCGGGACGTTGGATCAGCGACGCAATCAAGTCATTTCTCGGCTGCGGCTGCGTGGGGCTATGACGCTGGCAAAAGTCCGCGCCGTCGTCGCACCGACTCTTGATATGGCAGCAGCCGACGTCGAAGTCATCGAGCCCGATGCCGCCGAGCAGCGCACCCTACACACGTACCGTCAAGGCAGCCTCGGTAGCGGCTCCTTTGGCGTTGTCATTCCGCAAGTCGCCGACTTCTGGGTCAACGACGACGGGCCGGTCAGTAGCTCGGGGGCACAGGTTGACGTGACGGTAACGTGCTCAGACCTCGCGCAGCTCATCGGCAGGATCTACGCCCCCGACGGGACGTACGTGACGCTGCTGCCTGGCCTCTTCGGTCGCGGCGCTGCGGTTGCGCAGACCGTGCGGCTTCATTTCCCGACGATCCGCGCCCCCCGTGTGATGGGTAAGTGGTCATTGTCGGTGTGGTCCGCGATGGGTACGGGGAGTGTCGACGATGCTTGGCTGTTTGTCGAAGGCACAGGCCGAGCCTCGTCGCTGGCTAAGTTTGAATACGGCGTCATCGTCGACTCGGCGAAGGTCGGCCCCGCTGTTGACGTGACGGCGGCACAGGACGCGATGCTCTCGATTCGCTACGCTACGCGGCTGGATGGTGTGATCTATCAGTCGGCGCTGCTTGGCCCGACGGACCACGGTGCGATCCCCGAGGACAACGCAACCCCAGACGCCTGCATCCCCGTCGCCTAGTCGTCCCTACCCTAACGATTATGACGACCCCATTTACGCCATGGCGCACGTATGCGCCCTCGGCGACCCCGAAGATCAAAGCCTCTGACCTGAACGAGTGGCAGGCGAGCATCGGCGCGAATAGCTGGGTGACGGCGCTCTCCCGGCCCTGCTTTTCGCTGTACTGCCTCGATCAAGTCAATGTCTACGGCCAGATTGCGCCGATGCACATCCTCGACGCTGTCACCGGCAAGTGGACCTACGTCGCGTTCCCTTACCTGACGATCAACGCATCGAACGTCAGCGGCGGCAGCTTCACAAACAACGCTTGGCATGTGGTCTACGCTCGCTGTAGCAACGGCGTACAGTCCATCGTCGTCGAGCCTTCGACGAATCCCGGCATCCTGACACCCGACGGTGTCTCGTCGATGCCATTCCCAAACGTCAAGAGCGGCGACTTCACGTACCGCTACGTGACGGCGTTCTACGTCGACATAATCGGGCAGATTCAGCGCTTCACCGCCCGCGACAGCGTCGTGACTTGGCTCGACGACATCTACATCGTCGGTAGCGGTGCGGGTGGGGCTGCCGGTGCCATCACTTGGCAGACGGCGGCAACCCATACCGTAGGTGCTGCCCCGTGGTGGTGTGCAGAGCTTGACGTGCATGGGCTGGTCTACAACACCAGCGCGGTAGCCGACTGTGACCTCGCCATCAGCTACAGCGGCGACACCTCGACGATTCCGCGCACGATCACGGCTAGCCGCGATGCGTCGGGCGGGCCTGAGACTTGCGGCGGCGAGCTGACGATCCTGGGCTACGGCAACTACGACATCCAGTGGAAGACAGCGACGACGAGCTGCGTCGTCAAAGTCAAGGCTCGGAAGTGGAGGGACTAACCATGTTGGAACCATCCACCGTCGAGACGGTACGAACTGCCGTCGAGACTCATCCGAATGTGTGGCTAGCCATCGGCGTTGCTGTCGGCCCCGTCGCTACCGCTGCCCTGATCGGCTGGGTCACAATTCGTTTTGTCATGCCCGCCGTCCGCGAGGAGCTGGCGGCGTCGCGGAAACACATGACGGACTCCCTCACTGCCCGTGGGGCTGAGGCTGAGAATGACGCGAAAGCCGCTCGCGAGCTTGCCCGCGTGCAGCACGAGGCCATCGTCGAGCGTATCGAGGCAAAAATCGGCCACCTCGACGAGAGGGCGAAGACCTCGGAGACGCTTCTCCGCAGCCTAGCCCTCAAGGCTGGCGTCGTCGCGTTGGTGCTGCTGTTGTCGTTTGGCGTAGGCTTTTCCGGCGGTGCGGCGGTAGCGCGGCTTCAACGTCCCGCTATCCCGTCGTCGTCGAAGGGCGAGTGTAGTGAGGTCAACTGCACCGAGGACGAGTATTGCTGCGGGCAAAACAAGTGCTGCATGCGTTCTCGTCGCGCTGTCGACGAGACAGAGATTGCCCGTAAGCCGCTGTCGTCGCTGCCTCAAGGCTTGGCCTCGGTTGCGACGAAGCCCTGTGACAGTCCACGCCTTGATCTTTGTGAGGTGCTGTGATGCGTCTTCTTAGCGTCGTCCTATGCTTCGCGCTCGTCGGCTGTGGCCCCGCTCTGTCTGAGATCGTGCGTCTCCGCAGCCTCGCCGACCGCGCCAAGGTCGCCTGCGTCAGCGCCCCAGCCAAGAACAAGGCTGAGAGGTGCGAGCTGGCGCTTGCGTGTGCCGAGAGTGCCAGCGAGGCTGCAAAAAGCATCCAGGCGCTTCAGGAAGCCCGCGTCAAGGGGACGGCTACCGCAGCCGCCCCCGCGTTGTCTGCGGGCTTGTACGCGGGTTCTGTCGCCGTCTGCGGCGTCGCGGGAGTGAAGTGATGTCGACCCTACTTGCCTTCATTGTCGAATTTCTCGCTTCCGTCGCTGCCGCCGCGAAGGCGAGGCAGCAAAGCAAAGCCGCCGAGGAGCTGCCGCGAGGCGAGGCTGAGATCAAAGCCATCGGCGAGGACGTGGCGGCGATCCGTGCCGAGATGGCGAAGCTGACCGAGCCGCCGATGCCGCCGTCGGCACCGACGAAGCCAGAGCAGCCCGTCAAGCTGCCGAACTAGGGGGACGACGATGGAAGCTGAGTACCCGCTTGCGTCGTGGTCGCCGTCGCCAAATTATTCTAGTCGTCGAGGCGCTGTCGTCGACAAGGTGGTGATCCATATAACCGACGGGTCGCCGTCGCTGCGTAACTGCGTCGAGCGTTTCCAGAAGGCGGAGACGAAGGCATCGCCGCACTTTGTCGTAGGCAGGGACGGGACGGTGGTGCAGCTCGTCCAGCTAGACCGGGCGGCGTGGCATGCGAGCGGGTGGAATCGTGAGAGCGTCGGCATCGAGCACATTGCACGGACGCCAGGCGAGCTGAAGGGCTGGGCGAAGCTTTCGAGGGAGACGCGGCGGAAGCTTGTCGAGTGCGAAGAAGACGCCGACGCGGAGACTGATCCGGGGCTGATGCCCACAGAGGCGCAGATCGTGGCCAGTGCGGCGCTGGTGCGGTGGCTGTGTGAGAAGCTGGGGCTGCCGTGCGATCGTCGACACGTTGTCGGGCACTACGAGTCGCCGACGACGACGCATGAGGACTGTGGCTTGGGTGTCAATGACGGGGGGATCTGGCCGTGGGCTAGTTTTATTTAGATGTCACCTGGAGTTATGGGCGGGGGGTCCAGATCAGGGTCCGATAACGGCCATGACTCAAAAACAGTTGTTCTTTTCGGGCATGTTCCACGGCACGGAAGTCCTCTTCCGTCTGGAAGTCGGCCTTCGTCATCTGGTTTAAGTCGGCCACGCTTGGCTCATGCTGAGTTTCAATGTTTACCAAACCAGACGACTCAATAGTTACGTTGGGCTTGTCCTTGTAGATTTTTTTGAAGTCATCCAGTGCGTCACCCGATAGGTGTTTACGCCAAGTGATGACATAGAATGCCTTCTCATTAGTAGGAACGGACTTGGCCTTTTTGTAAGCCGTCTGAATATCTTTCTCCATCGCTACCCCTCCATCGTCACGTCGACCGGCCTATGGTCAGCACCAATCGTACCACACCCCGTCAATACCCATAACGCCCCTGCATAAACGTCGATAGCGGTTCTTGTCCGCTAGTGTTGTAAAAGGTATACGCGGCTAGGGTAGTGGTCAGTGCCGCGCTTACATCAACACAGCCGGTGTCATTCAGCACGTAGAGCTTGGTCGGCGTGATCGTCGAGCTAACGCGATAGATGGTCGGTGTCTGCGACTGCTGACACAGCGCCGTAGAAGGTCGTATGATGATGTACTTCTCAGGAGTACAGCCCTTTGTGACGTAGACCAGCGGTAGCGTGCAGGCAGAGTCGCCGTAGAAGTTGGTGGTCATCCACGGCAAGCAACGGACGACACCCGGCTCGGCATCGCTCGGCGAGCACCGGATACCAAGCTTTGAGTCGGTGAAGTCGCCCATTGCCACCTTGCTGCCGTCGCTGCCCGTCCAGACCCGCTGGACGATGCGCGGGGAACCGGGTGGGATTGGCGGCGCTAGGTCGGGGGTGGTCGTGGCGCCGTCGGGGATTGTGACGGAGGCATCGGGGGCGAGCGTCGCAGATGGCACGGTGCCGCAGGCGGCGACGAGAGTGAGCAGCGAGCTGAGAGCAAGGCGGGGCATGGTATTACCACTCCAGGGTGACGGAAGCTGACGTTGCGATTTCGCTCAGCGACACAGTGCCGCTCAGCATGAGGCGAAGGGTGTTCTGTTGGCGGGCATCAACTACGCCGACCTGACCTTGCGGCCTCGTCGCCTTAATCTGCGTAGGTGCATCGCCAGCGGGGCGTCCGCTCTCGACGATGAACTCGCCAGGCTGAAGTGACAGCGACGAGAGCCCGGCACGATAGCCGTAGGCGAGACAGTACGTCGTGCTGCCTGGCGTTCCCGGCCCAAGCTGGTGACGGTTGGCCAGCCCTTGCGATGCACACCACCCGCTCGGCGCTGCCCACTTGGCGGTGGCGGCGATGCTGTAGTCGACGACGACTTGACGTGCCGTAGACGCTTCAGCGGGCAGGACAATCAGGTAGTCGAGATACTGCGGCGACGTACTGACGGTGAAGTCATAGCCGCTGGCCGTCTGCACGCCACCCTTGCTCATCGGCACCAGTGTTGCCGTCACGGTCTTCGGCAGCGGGCAACCGGGCCGGGACGTGTTGGCTTGAGAACCAGCAAGCAGGGGGCAGAGGTCTTGCAAGTCGGGGACGCCGTCCTTGTCGGCATCCTGTGGCTGCGGCATCGGCTGAGGTTGCGGCATCGGGCTCGGCGCAATCGGCTGAGGCGTCACCGGCTCAACCGGCGTCGGCGTCTCGCAGTTGTCGACGCTGTGAAGATCAATCCTCACCTCATCCTCGCCGTTGTACTCAACCGACCCGACGGCGACGGTGCAGCCGTCCTTACGACGCGCCGTTGCGGTGTAGCTCGGGGCAGCGACAAGGCCATGGAGGCGAGCGTAGCCGATCCCTTTGTACCGATAAATCCGCGACGGCGACGAGGCGATCTCTTGGCTCAGTGAATCGACGCTGACCGTGACTTGAGTCTCGGACGGAATGCCTGCGATAGACACGTCTACACCCCCGTGACAGCCAGTCAGGGCGGCGACGACGAGGGCGAACAGGGCGACGATCAAGGCGGGGCGGCGATGGGTGGCGATGATTGCGGCGTCCATAGTTTGATCCTCCATGCCCAGATCATCGCGTTAGATCGCATAAGATGCAACACGAACGAATTTACTGAATGATATCAATTGGATCTAAAGTGATCCGTTTGTCGTCGGC
>Ga0209174_10000407_pt1 | contig 33469 bp, 36 predicted proteins | sample JI91814BDNA_FD_187505 | JGI IMG/M metagenome (GOLD analysis project Ga0209174, IMG submission 187505) | Wastewater effluent complex algal communities from Wisconsin, to seasonally profile nutrient transformation and Carbon sequestration -... | ecosystem: Engineered > WWTP > Effluent > Algae...
CATCACAATCAAAAACATTTTACGAATTGCATTAATGGCTCTAAATATTCGTATCATTCAGTCGGAGCTTTCACGGGACGGGTATACATTCATTACCCTCCCTATCTATGGTGTAGGCACAGAGATTCCTCTTGTCTTACTTTTACTCTTTGCCGCCATTGCCAATTCTGGAATCTTAGAAGGTTTACTGTTTCTCTATGCAAAGCTAATAGAAGGTAAACTCAAACCCACAAGGAGTAAAGCATGAAGTCGGTAACTCTTATTTCTCCCACTGGAAAGTTGATTCGTCTTATGGACCATTTTGGATCAGGACTCTTCAATGCTCCCAGGGGAAAGGTAAAACACAACGGTGTAGATTTTATATGCGAGCCTGGGCAAGTCGTTGTTAGTCCCATTGATGGAACAGTTATTCGAAAAGCATTTCCCTATGCGAATAAAGAATACGCCGGAGTGCTCTTGGAAAATGATTTCTTGAGTCTCAAGATGTTCTACTTTTTACCTGATAAAAAAATATTAGGATTAAAAGTCAAGCAGGGAGACAGATTAGGCATTGCTCAAGATATTTCTAAACTCTACAATAGCAAAGCCCAAAAGATGATTCCTCATATTCATCTGCAAATTGAGACCATTGATCCGATGGTGCTTATGAAATAATAATAATTATTAGCAAAGTATGATTTCTTTATTTCGGGGATGTGTAAGCATCCCCATTTTTTTATTGCAAGCCCTTTTATAATCAAGGACAGGCAGGGATGCCTATCCTCCTACTCTAAGAATAATCCATTGTATTAAGAAATATAGATTTCTCACATCAAATAAAACGTTAAGCGCCACGCTTTATCGTATACCGATGTTCGAAATGACCGCCATAAACCCATCGTATCTTTTATCCGTGTTCATCGGTGTTCATCGGTGGTAATCTTTTAAAAGCCCTAACCCTCCACTAACTCTTCAATCTTTTCTATCATGAGTTTTCGGATGGGGCTGTCTGAGAATTCTTTTAAGAAGTCTACTAAATCCTTTGATAGTTTCTTTAAGCGGGCAGTGATTTCGCTTTGAATAGAATAGGTAAATAGTAAATCGTTAATGCGCATAACTTCTGTTACCCCTCGATTCGGGAGAGAAAGAATTTTTGTGATTTCGGCGACTTCTTTTTTATTTGCCTTCTCTCTTAGCACAATGAGTGGATAGGTATAGAGACCATTGATAAAGTCTTTCATTTGCGTTTTTCCGGAATTTTCAGAGCTTTGAAAATAATCAATATAGTCATCTTTGATTTGAAAGAGTAAACCCATATTAACCCCAAACATATGGAGCTTTTGTTTTTTCTTTTCTTCTACCTCTGCTAAAATTCCTGCCGTGATTCCAACTGCTCCAAAGAGGGATGCTGTTTTTCCATAAATGATTTTATTGTATTCATTCATTGTAATCTTGGCATTTTTTTCCCATTGCATTTGAATCAATTCGCCCACTGATAAATCACGGATAACGCTTGTATATGCGCTCATTAGCTTTGGATTGTTCAAACCATTCAAATGATCAATTCCACAGGCTAACAAATAATCACCCGCAAGGATTGCCGTCTTATTTCCGTATAGCTTTCCGATAGTTGGTTTGCCTCTTCTTAATTCGGCTCCATCAATCACATCATCGTGTAGTAGACTCGCAGCGTGTATTAGCTCTGCTATAGTTCCAACGTCTAACCATTGTTTGCCTTTGTAGCCTAAAAGTTGGGTTAGAAAGTAATGTGTCATCGGGCGAATTCTCTTTCCGCCGGATTCGATTACTTTTTCTTTGATGTCAACAAGAATAGGAAGGTCTTCTTTTATGATAGCATCTAGTTTGCTGTTGAATTGTTTAATTAATAGAGGTAATTCTATCTTCAGTGGTTTTGCCAAATTTGTATAATCCTCGATATGACACTATTTATCTGCGATTATTTTTTCAACAATTCCATTATTTTTATTACATTAGATTTTTAAAATAGGTTAGAAGCTATAAGATATTCTGAATTCAATACCCGCCGATCTTCTTCCCTGGTCTAAGTCAGGTCTAAAAGCCTGGGAGCTTATTGTTGGAGTCTGCATATGAATCGACGCCTTGATTCCTTTTGATGTCGTAAATGAATAAACCTCATAAGAATGAAATAAGTAGATTAGAGTGAGTCCACCAATTGCATAATTCATTCCCTTGATATGCTTTTCATATTCCCCATTTGGGTAAATATTACTTCCAATGTATAAATTATTGTTTAAGATGATATAATCTGTGTCATTTTTTAATGCGCTCTGAGCCGCAGAAAACTCAGCTCCAATTCCGCCAGCAAATCCCAGGAATAAAAATCCTAGCAAGATACCTTTAAACCGTTTTCCTTCTTGGAATTGAAATAGTCCAGGGACAACATATCTAAAAAACGAAAGCGATACTTTTTGATTTCCCTGCCACGAAACCTCGTCGACGTCTACTTCTTTAAGTACTACACTTTCATTTTTCGTTTTAATTGAAATCGTATCCGATGCCACCGTTTGAATTTCGCCCGTAAATGTCTTTCCGTTTGATTGCATTGTCACCGTGAGACCGGGTCTTAGAATAAAAAAGAATTTCTCTTCTTTTTTGTTTTTTCTGAGGCTGATTTTCTTTAAATCTTTTAGTTGGAGTTCTTCTTTTTCGAGAAGCCCTTTGCCTTTTCCTAATACCATTTTGTTCTTATCTAGTAGGTGTATAACGTCTCCGCAAGTTTGAGACCATTTACTCTGGAGTTGGTAGCACACAGGAACTCCACTGTATCCTAATTCAAAACTGGAAATATCTGATTTAGTAATAGTTTTTACTTCATTGAAAACTTGAAATTTAATCTTGCGGTCGTCTTCACTAAGATAGCTACCTATAAGAACTTGTCCGTTTTTTAAGACGACCATGTCGGCGAATACTGAGCTGACTGTTAGTAAGAGTAGTGCTATAAAAAGTCTCATGTATAAATCCTAAAATTAGGAAAAATAGAGATATAATTATTTCGCCAAAGAATTGCAACAACTATATTGAATTTCGTTGCGAAATGAAAGTTTCTCTTCCTATTTATAAATACGAACAATTCGAATGAATAATATTTTTAATTTTTATTTAAAAACTACTTTACCTCTACGAATTTTGTGGTTTCTATCCGAAAATAATAACTGTATACCATTTAAAAAATGAACAGTTTTTTGCATTTTTTGGAAAAATAAAAATGTAGACCATTTTTATGCTTTTTTGATTATAAAAATGAATTAGATTTTGGAAAAAAACGAATTGGAAAAAACCTTTTTTACAGAAATGAATCTTTTTTTAAGCAAAAAATAAAATTTTTATGAATCCAATACTGAATAAAATTAAAAGTTCAAGATCTTTAAGATTACAAATCGGGATACTTTATTCCTTTTTAGCTCTTGTTAATATTTTATTCTTCTCGGTGATGATTTTTGAAAATCAAACTGAATTACTCGTAAAAAACTTTAAATACCAATCGGAAAATTTTGTTACTTCAGTAATGACTGATTTAAACTCTAAGAAAATTTCCAAAGCCGACGAAACAAATCTCAAATCCTTAAAAGAAAATCTATTCTACTTAGAAATCTTCCAATTTAGAATTTTTGATAAGAATGGAGAAATTTGGTATAACGAAAAAGGAATTGTAACCGGTCAAATCATCGAAGAAGACCTTGTTAAAAAAGGAAAGGAAATTTCTGACACAACTTCTGTTTTCTCTTCTAAATACAAACTCGAACTCAATAAAGAAGATTTTACAATTAAATTCCTGATTCCACTTGTTGCTGAGCCAGAAGAGGCAGGTCCCCTATTTTTAAGCACTCAGCTTAGCATTAAGACCATGCAAGAGCGTTTGACTAAACTTTATTACCAAATCGCCGTAGCATTCGTCTGGGGGCTTATTTCCCATATTCTATTTGGTATTTATATCTATCGCGTTATCTTTACCCGTGTTAGTCTTCTAAAAGACGCTACTGATAAAATGGCAATGGGAGATCTCAAGTCAAGAGCCGTCTGGAAATTCAATCGGGAAGACGAATTGGATGTATTGGGTCAGGCTTTTAATGGAATGGCTGGTAAAATTGAAGAAACCATCCAAACAATCAGCACTTTAAATGAAGAAATCAACAAAGAGTTAAAAATTGGACGTGAAGTTCAGGAAATGTTTTTACCTTCCAATAAAAAATTAAAAGCTCTTAAAGTCGCTACTTCGTATAGACCAATGCGGGAAGTAAGTGGTGATATCTATCATTTTTATAAATTCCCCGCTGGAAAAATGAACAAAAAAGAATACCAGGGCATTTTCTTTGCCGATGCTTCCGGTCATGGTGTATCCGCAGCGCTCGTTACAACCGTGCTTATCATGAGCCTCGAAAACATTCTAAGCAAATCAATTCACCCCGGTTACATCATTCAAAAGCTTGGTGATATCATTGGTAATAGATTCCAGTCTTCCTTTTTTGCGACAGCAGTCTTTTTTCTTATCGCTGAAGACGGAGAAATTTTATGTAGCAACGCAGGGCATAACGCACCAATTTGCTTTCGTCCTTCTACTGGAGAAATTTTTTACTTCAAAAGCGTTGGTCCACCACTTGGAATGGTAGACGAGTTTGATTATAAAGTAATTAAAATGCCAGCCAAGCCCGGTGATAAACTTTTAATTTATTCTGACGGACTCGTTGAGAGTCCCGGTAAAAATGAAGAACAATTCTCTGAAAAGAGAGTTCTTGATATTATTGAGGCTAATATGAATATTCCTAACAAGGATCTTCTTGAGCTTCTCGCAGAAGAGTTGGATAAATTTGCAATCGATTATCGAGATGATGTTTCTATGATTCTCGTGGAGATACCGTGAATGCGAAGAAAACTACTCATTCTGTTATTTTTTCTTATACTGATTATTTTCGGTTTGGCTTCGCGTGCCATCATTGATGTTAAAATTCAAGAATTAAGATTTCAACTCACTAAAGAGCAGCTTTTAAACTACGAATTATCTTCCAAAGTTTTAAAAGATAAAATCAGGCAGATGATGCTTACAAAAGATGATTATACGAATGAAATCAAAGTAAACATCTTGGAGTCAAGTGTCATGAACGCCCAACTCGGCGAAACTACTACTAAGCTAACTCCCTTAGAAAAATTCGGTTTGGGGATAGTCAATATTGTCCGCGTCATTTCAACCAAAAGTCCACTCACCTTAGAAGAAGACCAAAATGATATGATGAAAATTCAGTTTGGTTTTTATATGGAAAGAACACGTAAATTCGCAACTGCTGTTCGTAAATACGAAGAGATGGAAAAAAGTCTCAAGAACAAAGAAAGCGATGAATATGGTTTCGTAATGCTTCATAGTGGTTTTTGTATTGCTATGATGGGTGATACAAAGGGTGCAATCGAAAAATTACGCAAGACAGAAGATATGTTTGTTGGTAGCCACTTTGCGGATAACGCACGTATTCTTATCAATGTCCTCCTAGAAGGGGAACGAAAGATAAACGATATTAATAGCGGTGAAAAAACTGATTCAGAAAAAGCTAGTCTTCTATATGAAACAGGTCAATACAAAGAAACCCTCGCTCAATTAGAAAAACTAGAAAATCGTTCCAACGACCAGAACTATATGCGTGCTCGTAGTCTAGAAGAATTAGGACAAACAAGTAAAGCGATTGCAGAGTATTTGAGTCTTGTCGAAAAAAAAGATGCAGACAAAGAAGTGGCTGTTAAGGCTAATCGTCGTTTACTTCTCATTGGAAGTATTTATGAGAAAAACGATGATTTGACTGATTACTCTAAATCAAATGCACAGAAGTTAGGTGATACTGATATTGTAAAAAAAGTAGATGAAGGTTCTGCTTTAATTTTAAAATCTTTAATTGTAGAAAAACTTACTAACGAAGAAGCAAAGAACACGTCTGATCCAGAAGTTCAAAAAGAACTTGTAGAATTGAAAAAAGAGTTAGAGTCGATTAAATTAAAAGATAAAGAAGAGCGAAAAGAATCTACGGATAAAGTAGAAAAAGAAGTAGCGATCATTAAAAATGAAGTTATCGCACCTAAGCCTGTAGTAGAAGAAGAAAAGTTTGATTCGACTGAGAATTTAGTCATGAAACTTACATTCAGTGATGGTAGAAGTATTCAGGGAAAAATCATTGAGTTTGAAGAAGATAAAATCAATGTATCTATTAATACATTCTCATCCAAAATTCCTACAACTCTGCTGAATGAAATTGTTATTAATCAAAATTTGAAATTGAAAAATCCGCCCATTGCTGTTCAGCTCAAAAGCGGAAAAACTCTATATGCCTACAAATTTAAACGCGAATCGGGAGATACGTTCCTATTAAACGATCGTAAATCAGATAAGTCGATAGATGTGGATGAAATTCAAAAAATTACAATTAAGTAATTTATCGAATTTCAGATTCTGAATTGTAGATTGTAAAAAAAGAATCGAGAGAAGATAGCTTTAACACTGCCATGATATCATTGGTTGGTGCTAGGAGTCCAAACTTGTTACCACCTGATTTCATTTTCTTTTGGATGTTTGCAAGTAGCGCAATTCCAGATGAATCCATATGATTTACATTTGCCATATCTAAAATTACAGATTCGCTTTCTTCATCATCTATAATTTGTGTGATTTCTTTTTTGACCTTGGATGCAGTGTAAATATCCAAGCTTCCTACTAATTGAAAAATTTTACTTTTATTAAGGTTTCTAACTTTTAGTTCCATTTCCCCTCCGCGATACTATTTAGTTGTATGGAATTCTGACATTGAAAGATGTAAAGGAATCTTTTACTTCGTAATATAGACAATCAGGTGTTAGGTTTAATTTTTTCATTAGTATTACAATCATACTCAGTCCTAGTCCACCGCCTTCTTTGTTTGAGGTATCATCAGATAATAAATCCGAGACCTCAGCAGTCCTTCTTCCTCTATCAATCATAAAATTCACATTTTTGATTTCGCTTGCGTTCATTTCCCCATGGTTTCTTACAGAAATTAAAAGACTTTTTTTGTCAATTTCTTGAAAATTTAGTTCTACCAGGAAATCCATATCTTTTGAAAGTAGATGAGTATGAATCTCTCCACTGGACATAGATTCCTTAAATTGCTCAATTGCTTGCTTATGGTTTTTATCGATATCTAGTCCGTTATTTTTGAAAAAAATTCGCTTTTGTGTGGCTTTTACACCATTCTGAAGGAATTCCTTTATAACTGTGTTAGCAAAGGCAGAGAAGTGAGTCAAATTATTTTCTTGTAAGAGAATCTCAGTAACTCTACGGACTTGTTCCATCTCAGCAGGATTAACTTGCAGAAAGCGAAAATTTACCGGTTGTCCTGTTCGAAACAATCGAATAAAGTCAGCAGATTCAATGTTATGAGAATTCATAGGTGCTAAGACTTTTTAGTTGGAATTCTTATTTTGTAAAGCAAAAATTTACTATTCCTTTGAGAAATTAGGTAATTCTATTTGTAAAGGATAGCTTGTTACCATAGGTATCATAAAGTATCTTGTCCAGTCTGTCAATATACCCTGAAAATCCAACCCATTCTCTCTTTAAAGAAAGTCTTAATTTCTTTGTAATACTTTTGTAATCATTTCTAGGAATACTTACATTTATAAAACCTAAGAGAACTCAATGAGCCCAAAGAATTTGGTCATTGGAAATTATGGAGAAACAAATGAAAATTCTTATTCCTAAAACTGCAGTTAGGAGCTTAGCCTTTACAGCTATCCTACTCACTTTCATCTATTTATTAACCCCTGCTTTATTTTCGCAAACGAATTCCGAAAATCCAGCCCAGCCAAATCAAACCGAAGTTAAGGAAACAAAGGAAGCACCGGCGAGTCCAGAAAAAACAGCAGACGCTGCTCCTAAAAAAAGTCCCGGCTTAATAGATTTGTTTGTTGTTGGTGGTTGGTCTATGTGGCCTCTCGCACTTTCTTCTATCATTGGATTTGGAGTCGCATTCGAAAGACTTTATTTCTTTTTTACAACCAAACTAGTTTCAAAAGGCTATAATCAAATTCTTTCTGATAAAATTGAAGAGAAAGGATACGAAGGTGCGCTCGTTCATCTAAAAGAAAATGGAGACCAGAGAATTACTCAAATCTTATCAGATGGAATTGATGTATCGAGTGGTGACCCTGATTTATTTGCTAAGGGTGTCGAGAGAGAAGCAGCCGAAGTAATTACATTACTCGAAAGAGGATTAACAATCTTAGCCTCCGTGTCTACAATAGCTCCCCTCATTGGATTTTTGGGAACAGTATCCGGTATGATCAATGCCTTTGATGCAATCGCAAATGCAGACCAGGTAAATGCTAAAGTAGTTGCCGGTGGTATCAAAGAAGCCCTCATTACAACAGCAGCAGGTTTAATTGTCGCGATTCCAACCATGTCATTTTACCAATTCTTAACAGGTAAAGTAAATGGGTTTGCAACAGAAGTAGAAGAAGGTGCAAACAAAATATACAAAGAACTTTTACGTAAAAAAGGCGCATTAGCCGCTAAATAAGAAAATGGTTAAATTAAAGAAGAAAGTTGAATTAGAAGAAATATCAGCGGCATCTATGTCGGATATCGCATTTCTTTTACTTGTATTCTTTATGGTGACAGCAGTTTTTTTTGTGAAGGAAGGATTGAATATTCAACTTCCGAGGAAAAATGTTCCGCCGACACAAGTATTGAGATCAAATGTATTCGAAATCAATGTGAATGGAGATACAGTTTCTTTAAGAAATACATCTGTAGGAACTAAGTATTATAAAACGCTAAAAGAATTCAGGGAAGAACTGAACAAATTAGAAATTCCTGAGTTGTCACAAAAGTTGGCGATCATCTCGACCAGTGGTGAAACAAAATATGGCAACATGTTAGATGCGTTATCCGCTGTTCAATTAAGGGGATTTACCCAGGTGAATGTAAGGAAGAAGAAATGATAAGACGAAATAAAACTAATCCATCTATACCCGTTAGCTCCATGGCGGATATCGCATTTTTACTCTTAGTATTTTTCATGGTGACTTCGGTGTTAGATTCTGATCCCGATTTACCAATATCTCTTCCCGATGTTCCGGGTGGGGAGCAGTTAAATAAGAAAGTTTCTAATATATATTTAAGTTCTGATAAAAATAGAACAGTATATTATAACTCGATGCGAGTTCCTTTAGCTGAAGCAATCAATAATGTAAGAGCAAAATTGGCGACTACTCCAGACTTAAAAGTTTTGATACATGCAGACAAAGACCTTACTTATAATGAAGTAGATCATGTATTTGATATGCTTAAAGAAGCGGGTGCTTTAAAGATTTCACTTGTTACACAAACGTCAGCGGGTGGACCGAAAGGAAACTAAGATGGCACAAGCGACTTTAGATAAAGAGAATAATCAGAATAATCCAGAAGTAAGACCTCGACGCTCTAAACGTGCAATCGTTCATCGGTTTATCGATCGTAACCGCTTGAATGTTGGTTTAACGATATCTACTATTTTACAGTTACTGGTTTTATTCTTTTGGTATACACCTGATTTAAAATTTAACTCTCTCGATAAATTTGTGGATGAAGTAGCATTTGTTGATTCGGTTTCGATCACTGAAAACGTTGCTGATACGCCAACAGATGGGGATGTCGAATTAGCAGACCAATTAAAAAAAGAGATCAAGGAAGATCCGAGAATTGCAGGTGCTCAAGATTCTGTCCTATCAGGGGCAACGGCTCCTATTGATTTAAGTCCGAGTATAAAGCCAGACTATACGGATGAAGCCAGGGCAGCCGGAGTTGAAGGCACTATGACTTTAGAGATTGTGATTGCTGACTCGGGTGAAGTATTGCAAGTAAGATCAGTTGGGAAAAAATTTGGATTTGGATTAGAAGAACAAGCAATTAGAGTTTATAGAACTAAGAAATTTTCTCCTTCTATCTTAGATGGAAAAGCAATCACTGTTAAGGTATTGGTTCCAATTCGATTTACTTTGAATTAATTTTATTTAAACTCTTCGTGTTCTTCTAGCTTTTGTTTTAATAAGTAAAAGAATACATAGAGTTGATCTGGAAATCTTCCCAGTTGACATATCTCCATTAGATTGTCTAAAGCTTTTGTGATGCTTTCTTTGAATCTATGATTTTTTTTATCATGGAATTGAACAATATAAGTTCCAAGAGCTTTAAAAGATCTCTGCAATGCTTGCGTTAAATAGTATTCTCTAAAACGTTTGCCTCTATGTGGAGATTGTTCTTTGAAAAATAAATACAACTCTTCTCTTTTCGCCAGTGATAAAGGACGATAGGCGTCATAGACTAGGCTTGCTAAGTCATACACAGGAGTTCCCATCATCATATCTTGAAAGTCTATGATAGTTTGCTTGCCCCTTTCATTTAATAGAATATTTCGAGCATGGTAATCTCTATGGCAAATTACTTTATCTTCATAGTTGGCAAGAAACTTAGAAGCCTCCTGCAAAAAAGCATACATCTCACTTGTAATCGTAAGGTCTATTCTGTAGGTTTCTCGAAAACGATTGTATCCGTTATAAGTATGATTTACTTCAAACATTAGCTTTTCATAATGAAATGATTTTTCTGCAATGAGAGGAATTGGATTGAGTGTCTGTAATTTAAGAATATAGGCGAGTGATTTTTTTAGTTCTTGCATATACTCATTGTCATCCGCTATTGATGTTAAGTCTCTATCACCGGAATCATGCATTAGGATTGAATGGAGCTCTTTATCAAAGCGAATTACTTCAGGGACTGGAATTTCATTTTGGACTAGAAAATTTCTAACTTCTAAAAATGGATAGGGAGTTTCTGTAAAGTTTTCATCAATACATAAAATCAATTCATTGCTTTCATAATGAACACGATAGTAATTTCGCACAGATGCTTCTTTGGGAACAAGTGTGATTTTTTGAAATTTCTCTCCCTGGTAAGAGAGAAATTGATTCATAGCAGTTGAGTTATGGTCTGTCATAATCTATATTAAATGAGTGAAGTCTTTTAATGTTGGATAGGTATGTGCAGGTTGACGCTCATTACCCGGTCGATTCATTATATATACAGAAGAGCCTGCAAGTGTGCATGCATCGGCTTCTCCTTTAATATCTGTAAAAAATAAAATACGGTTAGGGTTACTTCCGAGTTGGCACGCAATTTCTACATAGCTTTCTGATTCTCTTTTTTTCCCTACATTAGTATCAAAATAAAAAGAAATATACTTTGTTAAATCTCCGAAATTGGAATGTTTAAAAATATTCTTTTGTGCTTCTACACTACCGGAAGAGTAGATTGCAATTTTAATTTTGCGATCGTTTAGCCTGGAAAAAAAATCGGCAACATCGGGAAAAAGAATACTTTGTAATTCTCCTTTTTCGTATCCAATCTTCCAGATTCGTCCTTGAATTTCTTTGAGCGGTTTACTTTTTCTATCTACGCGAATCAGGTATTGTAAATACGAAGTCAGAACTTGTAAATTTACAATATGATCATTTCCTAATATAGGCGCAGAGAAAAATCCTTCTGCTATATCCTGTCTATTTTCTTCTATTAATTCTTTGATTGTATTTGGTTCTAGTCTTTCATTTAAAATGAAGTCTGCAATTTTATCTTTTGAGTAGGGGAACAATGTTTCATGAACAAAACTTATCGGTGTAGTCGTTCCTTCAATATCGAATAAACAAACAGAATATTCTTCGAGTTTCATTAATTTGCCTTTATCCTCAGAGCATCTTGGACTAAAGATTCTCTTACACTTAATTCATCTTTCTTAAAGTAAAATACAATTGGCAACCAAAATAAAGCACAGGGTATCCAAAATAAAATAGATATTGATAGCGCGGTTGTTCTTTCCGGAACGAGTGTGAGTATGATTGCGCTCAGTGCAGGTCCCAAGCCCTTACCTAGATCATCTGTTAAATTATATAAAGCAAAGGCAGCACTTCTGTTTTTAGGTGCATTTGCATTGATTAAAATCGATCTCACATTGGAAAGGGGAAATGTAATAATCATTCCTGTAAAAATATTAACTAAAATAAAAAGCGGAGAACCTACTATCGGGCCTGCATGTAATAAATACAAACAGGGAAACACACCCAGAAAAATAGATATCATTACGAATATTGGTTGATAGGTGCGGTTAATGTTAAATAGTCTCTGCCCAATCACACCGCCGAGGAAAGTTCCAATAAAAATTCCAATGGCGGCAAATGTTAATAAGCCAGATGCCTCGGCTTTTCCGAGAGAATAGGCTGTCTCGTAATAATCAACTAGAAAAACAAAAAACACTCCCCAGGGCACACAGCCGGGAATTCCCTGCAGAAATACTCCTAGATTAGTTTTACTCTGTAGAATTATTTTTACATCTTTCCAGGAAAGTTTATTATTTAGTTCGTCCACGTTTATATCTTGAAATTCTTCTTCCATTCCTCCCCGTTTGGGTTCGGAGCAAAAAATAGCATAAATTAAAACAAATAAAAAAGAGGGAGCGGACATTGCTATAAAACTCATCCTCCAACCATTGATTGGATCTGCTTGACCAAAAATTCCGCCGACTAATTGTCCAATCCCTACGCCAAGACCCATTGCAAGCGACATATAGGCAGTAGCCGTAACTCTTGATTTAGAAGAAAAATAATCTCCGACAATAGAAAATAAAATTGGAAATACTCCTCCTAATCCAAAACCACAGAGGACTCTATAAATAAAAAATTCTGGATAAGAAGTTGAAAATCCAGTTAGGAAACAGGGAATCTCGCCGAGTAAAACGGAAAGTATTAATAGATTCTTTCGAGAGAACTTTTGGGAAAAGTATCCCATCGAAATGGAAACGAATCCGCCTAGTATAAAAAAGAAAATAGGAATTAGTCCGCCTAGATACCAATCAATTTCTTTTTGGTTTGTAATTCCAAAAGAGGCAGCTATATTTTTAAGATTGGGTGCAATTAAATTCTGATCCCCAAACAAAAAAAAAGCCATTCCCAGAATCATCCAAAATGCAAGGATGACTCTGCTTCCTTGGTTTGATAGTTCACCCAGTCCTAAGAAAGAATGAAATGACTTCTTTGAATTTGAGGATAACAAATATTATTCCTCAGATTTAGTTTTTTTCTTTTTGCTCTTTGATTTAGTTTTTTTAGTCTCTTTGGAAGGGACTTCTTCGTCTTCCTCATCGGCTGATTTATCTGAATCTTTTTTTTCTGTGGGAGCTTTTTTATCTATTGTTTGTTCGGAAGTTTCTTCTTCTGGAAAATAATAAGCTTCTGCTAATTCAATTAACTTTGTTCTCATTTCAGGACTTTTTTCTTTATCTGCAACGAGAAAAATACTTTCAGCACGTGCATCCCTTGTTTTCTTTTTTGTCACAACCTTTTCAGGACCACCGAGGTCTTTGTAAAAGAGGCTATCAATGATTAGCTTTTTGGTTTCGGGGTTAGCTGGTTCATACTCTAAAGCTTTCACCAATGTCTTAACTCCATTTTTTTTAAATCTAACAATTACTGTCTTTGGATCTTCTAGATTGGACTTTTTAAAAAACTCGGGAGACATGAGTGCTAATGCTTTTGGATTTTTCATTTTGATAGCTTCTTTAACACTATAGCCATACTGTTTGATTAATGCGGATAATGATTCATTTGCCTCTTTGTCTTCGAGTTCATCAATGGAATAGATAGCAATTCTTAATTTGTCTAGATATTGTTTTAATTGTTTGTCCTGCGCCATGAAGTCAGGAACGGTTACACCTTCTAAGTCCTTGAAAATATCTGGATACAAAAGTTCTTTGTAAATTCTTTTTCGGACTTCTACATCTGGGTTCTTAAATGCACCGACTAATGCGTTCACTCCATCAATCTCCATGCGGGTAATGAGTGTTTTCCCTTCGGCGTCCTTTTTGTTTCCTGCTTCTAAATCTTCTAATTTAATATTTTTAAAGAACTCGGTATCAGCTTTTTTAATTGCTTTTCGAATTCCTCGATCATCTGCTGTTTTTGCAAGAGTTAAAGAAGTAAGGGAAAATGATAATAGAATAAAAAGAATACTCTTGGAAAATGGTCTCATGAAAAACTCCCGTATTTGAAAAAATGATTATTCTTTTTAACAATTCAAATTCTGCTTTAAACTTCAAGTTTATTTTTCAATAATTTCTTGCCAAATCTGAGGAAGAATTTCACCAGAAGAATTTGCAAAATGCATATTTACTTGATTAGAAATAGTTGAGTTCTCAGGATTGATTTCAATAGCATAGGAGCCATTTGAGATTGCTTCACTTGCGAGTTGCACGGGCACACCGACCTGACCGGATGTTCCAATGATAAAAATTAAATCTGATTTTAATAAAAACTCTCTAGCAGCTTGCAGTAAACTCATATCATAGTTTTCTCCAAACCAAACAATATGAGGTCTTGCTAATGCATTACAAAATTCACAGTGAACTGGAATTTGCTTTGGAATGGAGTCCATTTTAAATTTCTTCTGACAGGAAGTGCATCTAGCTGTAAAAATATTTCCATGAATTTCGACTAACTTAGTGTTACCCGCTCTTGGATGAAGATTATCTACATTTTGAGTGATCAGTAAAAATTCAGGATAATAAGACTCCATCTTTGCAACTACTTCATGCCCTGGATTTGGTTTTGCATCGAGGCATACTTGCATTCGCATTGCATACCATTCCCAGATTAGTTTAGGATCTCTCGCAAATGCTTCCGGTGTCGCCAAATCTTCTGCGCGATAATTTCGCCAATACCCACCAGCGCCACGAAAGGTTGGAATCCCACTCTCCGCAGAAATTCCTGCTCCAGTTAAAACTGCCACACGCTTCGCTGATTTGATTTTTGTAATGAGTTGTTGGTTAATCATGAATTACTCCCAAGGATCAATCGTTTCGATTTTGCTTCGCTCTATATCCTTTGCGTTGCGGGTAACAATGATTAGGTTGTGAACAAGTCCTGTGCAAGCTATGAGTGCGTCAATAGACGGCATTGATTTTCCGTTTTTTTCTAACTCACCGTGGACTTGTCCCCACTTGAGAGAAACTTCTGAGTCAATTAGAATAATTCGATCATCAAATCTTTTTTGTAATTGAATGAGCCATCGTCCAAGTTCTTCTTTCTTTTTGGAATTCGGTAATTTAGAAATACCTTTTTTAATTTCGCCTATCGTTAATACACTTAGAAATAGAGAATATTCCTCTTTATCCGAAAGCCAGTTCACAACACCTTGGTTTGGCTTTTTTCGAATTAGCTCAGAAATAACACAAGTGTCTAATAAATACTTCATAGAGAAATATTTCTATCGAAGTCTTTTTTGCGCTCTATGTTTAAATCAATTCTGGGAGCTTGGTTAAAAAAAGAAAGTAAATCATCTTTTGGTTTTTTGAGTCGATTGAATTCGTCTATGGAAATGACTACGACTGACTTGACGCCTCGCTTTGTAACAAACTGAGGACCCTGAGAAATCGCAGATTCTACTAATTCGCTAAATTTGCTTTTTGCATCCTGTAATTGCCATGCATGCGTTATACTCATTGGTGAAGCCTCCTATCTAGTCAGTCTAGTCAGTTTATAACGAAACGCTCTTTTGGTCAAGGAGAAAAGAAGGAAGGATGGGAGCAAAACTCAGGGTCTTGTATTTCTGCAAGCCCTGAATTTAAAATTGAAATGTCTTTAATTATGCTTTTGCAATATCGTTAAAACTGTTTTGGATTACTGCCATTCCGATTGGTCCGAGTAAGAACAGTAAAAGAAGAGCAACTGCTGATGATGTCTTTCCACCTGTTACTTTTTCTACTCCAACGCAATAAAGCCATAACCAATAAAGATTTGCAAATGGAACTAAGAGTAACCATGCTGTAGGGATAGTTGCACCTAATGACACCATCTCATCTTTTGTTTTTACTTGCCATACGATTGCGTATATTCCGCAAGTGATTACTGTGTAAATGAAAACCATAATTGGGCTTCTGTTTAACATAAAATTTTCCTCCTAAATATGAAAACTATTTGAATGTTAATTATTTATTGAATAAAGTCAATGGTTTTTTATTTACAATTTCTTTTGATAATTAAGTATAAAGAAATAGATGTTTAAAAACTTTCAAATCATTGCATTGTTGCTTCTACCGGTATATTTCATTTTACCTACAGAGGATTCTCACTTTACAATCTGTCCTTTTTTTCACCTAACAGGCATTCCCTGCCCCGGGTGTGGAATGGGAAGATCGCTTGTTCATATTTTTCATTTACATTTTCTAAAAGCATTATACTATAACCCATTTGGATTTTGTGTAGCGGCATTTCAGTGTTATATGATTTTAACGTTAATCTTCCCCAAAATGAATCTTGTTTATGATAATAATAGAAATTTTTTTAAAGCCATCCAGTATATTTTTGCCTTTATATTTATTGTTTTTGGTGCAGTTCGATTCTGGGCATTTTATTCTGGAAATTCTTTCCTTTTGAAATACTACTATGACTTTAATCAATCCTTCTCTTTGATACGATGGATTCAATCTCAGTCATTCTAAGGTTTTTATTTTAAGACTATAAAGATTTTACATATTCTTTTATTTCTATATCTTTCACTTGAATGTGATTCTTAATCCAGGAAGTTATAAAATGAATCATTTTTTCGAGAAAGGCATTTAATCTTTTTTCATCCTTTAATGTTTCTTCCTTTTTTAAATTGTTTATAAATTCTTGAATTTCATTTGTGAACTTAATGTGTAAATTCTTATGACTTTCAAAATTAGGATAACTACTATCTTCCATAGCTCTTTCTTCCATCAAGAAATGCGTTATGCTATATTGCTCTAGCTCTAGGAGAGTTCCCTTTATTTTTTCGATGTGCGCAAATAAATTATCTTTATTTTCAATCAATAGTCGTTCGCTTTGCTCTAAAAGAAAGAAGATTCTTTTATGCTGGTCATCTACACCCGATATATGTAAGGAAAATTTATCTTCCCATTGAATACTCATTTAATCCCTCTAGTAGTTAAATTAATCGAATCAATCGACTAACGCATTTTTATTTACTTTGAGATTGATATATAAGTTTCTATTTAGGGCAAGTCTTTTTTTACGATAGGCGATATTGTAAAAGTATATTAATAGAGGAATAGGAATATTTAACTTTTAATCCAATCAATTCTGTATTTGAAAAATCAAATCAGGGTAAAATAAAATAAGCCTCAAGTCCTGGATTTTGTGTTACTCCATTCTTTTGATAGATAAAACCAGATAATCTTCCGTAGTTATCCAGGTCTGAACGCCATAAAAAAGTTCCTTCGTATTCTATTTTGTTTTCTTTAAATCGAAGACGTAGGACTTCTGCTTCACCGGCTAACGCTTTTTCGATCTTAGCTATACCGGTTGTCTTTTTTCCTTCTATGGTTCTAATAAACTTTAATTCTTTGCTTCCCTCTTCATAATTGAATACGATAGTTCCTAGATAGGTTTTCTTGGAATCAGGCTTCTTACCAATGAGTGAATAATTTCCGGCGAGAAACTGTAGAGTTAAATCAGAATCCTTGCCAATTAGTAAAATAGGTATAAATAGTAGTAATAATATAAGTCTCATCTTTCTCTCCATAAAATAAATTACTTTTGAATACCAATCCAGTCAATAGATTGTAAACTTTTATTTTTTATATCAGTTAACTTCTCGATTTTTTTTGTGTTTATGTTTACTTTAAATAAGTCTAGCGCACAATGAGAATTACCCCCTTCATCCCGATTGCAGTTTCCGGGCTCAGACGAAATGTATGCAATTTCTTTTCCATCGGGACTCCACGAAAAGTCGGTTACTCCAGCATAACCTTTCCCTGAAAAAATAAATCCAGGTGGCTCGTATACGGGAAGATTTAATAAGTCAAAACTTTCTGTAGGACTAATCAGATAAATGGAGAAAGGTGGAAATAGTCCTTCCTCTTCTTTCATTTTATAAAGAATTGCAAGGCTTCCGTTGCTCGACCACTCAATGTCCTTTGTATAGTTAGGCATTACTTGTTTTGCAATTATTTTGTTTGTTGCCAAATGCAAAATTTTTACTGAATACTCAATTGGATTCCATACACTATTGTATTCAATTGTAGCTAATTTTGATTTGTCAGGACTTATTTGGAATTTATCTATAAAAAATTCTGGTTTATAAATTAGTTTCTTTTTTCCTGTTTCTAAATTTAGAGAATAAATAGAATTATTCGCATTCTTTTCCCTTCTTTCTAAATAAAAAATAGTATCATCAACCCAACTAATCGATTTAAAAATTATATCAAATTTTTGTAATAATTTTCCCTGCATTGAATAGATTCCAAATCCTTGATTGGTTGGATAAATGAATTTGTCTTTAGATGTATTTACTTTTGGCAATGGGTAAGTAATTAAATATTTTTGGAATTCTTTTTGTTTATCTTCTGGTAAGAGAAGATACTTTTTATTATCCTTTGAAAAAATAAATTCTCTATAAAATATATTTTCGCTTTTACTATTAAATTCATTTTCTGCATCTTTTACTTCTAAAATAGATAGCTTTTTGTTATCTGGATTTAGCATATAAGTTTCGAATGTATTATAGTAATTGTCCGGTTCTGTTTTGCCTGATACGAGAATATAATTTCCTTTATCAGGAAGTGTAACTCGTTCGTATATTTGCTTATTCGAGCAGGAAAATAGTAAATAGCTGCAAAATACTTTAAAAAAATTAGAAAGTAAATTTAAATAGGTCTTCATAGTTTCTTTGCAAACATATCATTGCTTCCGATGGGAATATGACTCAATAATGTTTCTCTTGTGTTTTCTGCTCGTTCATCTAGCTTGATTCTAGTTTCCCTTTGACAGGAAATAAAAATAGTAGAGAGTGTTGCTAGAATAAATCTCAGAGCCATTTTTGCTTTTTGAAATAAAATATCATACCAAAAAGAGTAACGATCATTATCCCCCAGACTCCAAAGTATCCGTATTCCCACTTAAGCTCCGGCATGTTCTCAAAATTCATTCCATATACTCCGACTATAAAAGTCAATGGAATGAATATTGTAGCTACCGTAGTTAATACTTTCATGGTTTCGTTCATCTTTTGACTTAGGGAAGAGAAGTATATATTGGTTAGACTTTCCAATGCAGAATAAGTAGCATTAGCCTCTTCTATGGCATTGCTACAACTATTACTCAAATCTCGAAAGTATTTGTGGTTGCCTGTATTGATGAAATGAGTTCTGTCCTGTAAAATATTAGTCAGTGCTTCCTTAAAAGGAGCAAGGGATTTTTTTATTTTGCTTACATTCTTTTTATTTTTTTCCATTAACAAAAGTGTAGATTGCTTTGGGTTAGTTAGAGTTTGCCTTTCAATGAATGTTACTTCTTGATTTATAGCATCTAGAGTTTCAAAATAATTATCCAGAATCGCATCGAGTAATTGGAATAAAAGAAAATCGCATTCTCTTTTTCTTACCAGCCCGAGATTATCACGCATTCGTTGACGAATATGATTAAAATGATCTCCTACTTTTTCTTGAAAAGAAATTAGGTAATTTTTGCTTAACACAAACGATAGTTGCTCTATATCGAGTCTATCAAATTCATCCAAAAGAATTGATTTGATACTAAAGAAGATATAATGATCATAATCCTCCATTTTGGGACGTTGTGTTGTATCTATTACCTGTCTTACCGTGAGGTTTTCAAGTTTTAATCTATCGGCTATCGACTCTACAAGTGCTACATCATGAATCCCATGCAGGTTGAGCCAATAGTTATTATTTGTATCATTTGTATCGACTTGTTTATAGTCAGAAATTTCTTGTGTTTCTGTGAAATCACTTTCATTGTATTTGAAAAGTTGAAGCTTAACTTCTTCGACTTTTTTTTCGCCAATGAATGTAAATTCCGTTTTGCCCTTAGCCTCACTTTTCAGTTTTGAATAAGACTTGAAGTTAATCCCGGTAATACTTCCAGTCATTTCTGTTAAAGAGCGAAGACTTTTCATTAAGACTTCATCTGGATTTTTTAGAGCTTGGATAATATTCTCAGGCCTAAAGGGATCTATTACTTTTTCTTCAATTTTTTTGCGTGCTAGTTTCCATTTCATTTTATTTACCAATCTAATTAGTTTCAGATTTAAAAAAACCTTTCTCTTATGCAAGAGAAAAAAGATAAATTAATTTGAATTGATTTCTATTGCGAGAATAAAGCGATCATCATCGGCGGGCATATCAATTGAAAATTCATCTACTTTGTTGAGAATATAAGATATTGAATCTTCGAGCGTTAAATTTTGATTACACGCTTCCGTTATGATGTTACAGAAATTTTTATTTCCTAATAGCTTTCCATTTTTATTTTTCACTTCTATAAAACCATCGGTGATTATGAAAATTCGATCCTTGGGAAGTAAGTCTATGCTCAATTCTTCATAAGTCAGATTATTCATAAGACCAAGTGGTGTTCCTGCTATCTCATAGATTCTAGCGATTTTTTCACTGGAAGAATAGACAAAAGGGTAGGGATGTCCTCCCCGGGAAAAGGTAAATTTTGTTGAATTGTTATTGGAAGAGAGTAATCCATATAATGCTGTAAAATAGTAATCTTCTGGTAAATAGTTATTAGCCTCTGTATTTAGTATTTCCAGGTATCGTTTTGGAAAGAGTCCATTTTTTTCTTGATTCTTATTTGCCAAAACATTTACGAGAGAAGCGATAAGCGCCGCAGAAATCCCGTGTCCGACTACATCTCCGACTAGAATACTAAGAAGCCCACTGTCAATTTTTCTCAGTGAAATTAAATCACCACCGACTGGATTGAGAGGAATGTATTTGTATAAAATTTCAAATTGTGAAAATTTTGGTATTTCAGGAAGTGAAAATTCTTGGATGAGCTTTGCAGACTGTAAATCTTTTTTATAAATTTCAACGAGATCACGAATATTATTCTCAATGGTATTGCTTCTCGCAACTTCAATTCTTAACTCTTTAATAGAATTTTGTAATTGGTTGTTTAGATTATTAATTGCTTCTTGTCTCTTTCCAGCTATTCGAGCAAATAGTCCTAAGAAAAGAGGTGCAGTATCAATCACCCAAAGTAGTGGATTGTTTTTATGAATTGAAAAAATATTAGAAAAAGAGACAATTCCAAAACGAAACCATGCCTCTAATAGCATGGAAATAAAAGGAAATAAAAATCCGAATCCAATTCCAAAGAAGGTGAATCTATTTACTGTAGTCATTGCAATTATTAAGTAAAAACTTCCTTCTTCAAATGATATTTATTATTTCGGTTAAAACCCTATTATTCTAGGTTACTTTTTAGAATTTACGCTTTCTTCACTGTAAAACTTTTTTTTACAAAATGTCAATGAGAATTATAAAGTTTTATTTCGAAAAATACTTTATAATTAAGAATGGGAAATGAATTCTAAAAGATAATCTGCAAAATGCAAATACACAACAAAAACAAATTTATAGCAACGTGGGAAACAGAAGGAACAGGAAAGAAAATTATTTTTTTGCCGGGCTGGGCTGAATCACATTCCGTATGGCAAGAAGCTTGTCCTAAATACCTGGGTGATTATGAAAAAATATTTATGAACCTGGGTGGACATTTTCCTTCTGAGTTCCCTTCGCATAAGCACCATTTATCGCTCGAAGAATTTTTAGAGACTCATTTCGAAGTCTTTCATTATTTAGCGGGTAATGATAAGTTAATCCTGATTGGTCATTCAACGGGCGCTTTTGTAAATTGGCAGTTTATGAATCGATTTCCAGAAAAGGTAGAAAAAAATATATTAGTAGGCTCTTTTTTGGAAGGACCAATTGGCGGGATTGGTAGCCTTTTATATTCTTTAAAAGATTGGCATTTATCTTTTGTTTTAGATTTTCTTTTTGGATTTTACCAGGATTCTAAATCTATTTTTTATGATTCTGCGTTAGCTGTTAATCCCTCAACAAAAGAGGAGTTTTTAGATAGAGAAGATGTGAAGAAATTCTTTCCTTTCTTTTTCGAGCAATATAAAAAAATGCGCCCGAGTTCTCTTCGTATAGTAATCGAAATTTTGGAATCAGTCAGACTTCAAGATTTGAATCTACAAGATGGACTCCCACTTTATTTTATTCACGGAGAAAAGGATCCAGTGGTTTCTTTTTCCAGTATAAAGAATTTTTGTGAAAATTATCCTTCTGCTCGATTAATTTCAATGCAGGATACTGGCCATTCTCCGCACTGGGAAAAGCCAACTATATTCTGGAAATATGTTCAAGAAATATTGGAAAATTAGAGATCTTTTTTAAATCCATATACTACAAAGTTTGATCCACAGGGAGGAGTAGGAGGACAATAGACTCCATAGATTCCTGAACGATGGTGGATACGGGCAAACACTTTTGAGGATTCGTTGAACCAGGGAAGAGTATAATCCAATTCAAACAATAAATAGTTTAACCAGGCTCTTGATTGAATGTCATCAAAAACAATTCGTCCATTATCATATCCCTTACGAAGATTTTCTAGTTTAGGATTTTCACTTGCAAGAGATTGACCTTCGCCGACTGCGAAACTAAAAGAGGTTCCAAATATTTTAGGAATACGGGCAATGCCTACTACAACTGCTTCTGCGTGATTCATTGCACCAGAATGTTTTGCTAGAATTCCCTCGGCTTCAAATTCAAAGATTGAATATTTCCTATTTATCTTGCGGTTAATTCCCATACCCCACATGTAAGAAGGCTTGTATTTAAAATCCAGGTTGAAGGAAATTGGAGCTAAATCAGAGTTAACGTAAATTCCTCCAAACCCTAAGATGCTATAATTAGGTTTAAAAAATGGCTCCTCTGCATTAAGAGTAATAGTAAGTATTAAATATAGAATAAAAATGAATTGTCTCATAATCATGACTCATATTAGAAAATCCTAAAAATTAGGAAAGTCTTTCTACTAATTCATAGAAAAAACTAGTAACATATCAGGAGTAAACCTTTGATCTCATAAAAGATTTATTTTACCAAGTATTTAAAAATTGATTCAGAAAGTATAATAGGATTAATTGGACTAAGTCAGTAAAAGGATTATCAATTGAAACATAAATATCTAATTATTATAATCACTATTTTGTTAATTTTTGTTTTACTTCCAAAAGTTGGAACTTCTATTCAATCAGATAAGATTGAATTATTAAAACAACCAAATATTGAATCGCACAATGAAGTTAAAATCTTTGCAATAGAAACCGGCTATGCAGTTACTCTAGAAGGTTTTACAGTAGCAGGAGGAAGTCTATTTAAAACTAAAAAAGTTTCTCATAATGCAATTCTTATTTTACATCCGAAAGGAAATTTATTAATTGATACTGGAATTGGAAATAACGTCAAAGAGCAATTTGCCGCAATGCCTTTTTTTCTAAAGCCTTTGTTTGATTATACAAAACTAAAATCAGCACAGGAGATTTTGGATGCTAATCATATTTCAATAAAAAATATTCTATTAACTCATATGCATTGGGATCATGCAAGCGGTCTCAAAGATTTTAAGGATGTAGCAATTTATTCTACAAAGCCAGAATTGGATTTTGCAAAAACGATAAACGCTAAGCCTCCTGCTTATATCCATTCGCAGTATGACGGAATCTCAAATTTTAATCCTGTTCAGTTTAGAGATGGAGCTTATGAAGTATTTAAAGAAAGCTTTGACTTTTACAAGGATGGAACTGTGGTCTTAGTGTCGTTATCCGGTCATTCTCCCGGCTCTATTGGAATCTTTGTAAATCTTTCCGCAACTGAAAGATATTTTTTTACGGGAGATATTACATGGACAAAGGCAGGGTTTGAAACTAACGCGCATAAGTTTATCGTGAGTAGCCTCTTAGTTGATTATAATCGCGATTTAATCGGTAAAGAAATTAACCGCATCTCTGATCTTTTAAAATTAAAACCCGAAATTAAAGTTATGCCCGCTCATGATAATGATGTATACGAAAGTATTGAGAAGTTGAAGTAATTTATTTTTACCTTTCCATATAAAGTAAATGCTTTTCTCGTTCTCTTAGCTTCTCTATAGATTTATTGTCGCTTTTCTCTGAAAGAATTTTCGAGGTAAGATTATCTACATCATAAGCCAGGTTTGCATTTTTATTTTCAATTCCTTTGATCTCACTCTTTTTTACTTCCAATTCCTTTTTATATTTTGATTGTAGTTTTAGTGATTTTAGGTATGCCTGGTTCTCTTGTAAAATCTTTTTAACAGCATAATATTTTTCTTTAAAAAGAAATTTCCCATAATTATTTTCAGGGGTGATTAAATAGAGATATTCAAGTGCTTTTTCATTTTTTTCCGCGGAAAGTAAAAGCATCATCATCTTGAATCTAATGTCATTTACCCGGTATTTGCTTTTATTATTGGTAAGCGCATAATTAAGTATACTCTCTCGAAATAGATTATACTTTGATTTGGTTTTTTCCTTGTCGTAATCTGTTTTTAAATACGTATAGGCAGCACAAACCATTCTTTCTAAAGGTTTTTCCATACTCGTATATTTTTGGGCTTCACAAGTCTCTTTATTGAAGGGATCGAATAAAGCGTTCAAAGCATTCAATTGAATCTCAAATAGATTATCAAGAATTAGGAGAGCTTCAATCGACATTTCTGTATTGGGAAAATTGTGGATAAAAAAAAAGATATCGAATAAGAGAATCTTTATTTGTTTGCGAATCCAAATAATCGCTCGCTATAATAATCGGGTTTGGGCTATAAGTGTATAAAAGTCTTGTTAAATTTTCTCGGTAAAGCCTACTTAAAGCTTCCGCCAATTCAAAATTAGACAATCCACTTGGCTTTACATATTGATTGTGAAAAATAATTACCTGGTCCTCTTTGTCTAGTTTATATATAGTATCAAAAAATTCTTCGTTGTTTGAAAAGTAGATTTTTTTTACCTCTCTTTCTAATTCGTTCTCAATTTTAGATAGATTCTGCGTATAATCATCTATAGCCTCAGTAAGAGTTTTTTCAACGAGAGGAAGTGTAGGAAATAAGTTACCTTGTAAAATTTTTGAATAATCTCTCTTGCGATGAATAAAGGAAGTCGGTGCTTCATATGAATTAAAGTAAAAAAATTCTAAGGGCTGTGGCCAATTATCCGTGTTATCCCATTTGGACTCTTTGTGAAAAGGCAATAAAATTAATACGAATACGACTAACATGCAAAATCCGCTTAATAACAAAGTCCGTTTAATTGATGGAAGGTGAAAATTTAATGCTTCTGCACATAAAATTTCTATACCTTCTTTCTCTTGCGAAGTATAAGAATTATTCTCAACTACCTCTTCTTTCGGTGGAGAATAAATACTATAATACTTTTCTTCAAATTTTAAAACTCGTCTCTGAAAAATAAAATCTTTTAGAATAAATCTTAAGTAATTGTCCTCTAAAGTTTTATCTAAACTTCTATATATTTTTTTTGCGTATGCATAACCTTTCTTGTCATTTGCAGAAATTGTAGTATAATGTCTGGATAGATTTGATATACTCTGTGCTTCCTCTTCTGATTCCCAGGCTTCGCATTGAAGTAATTCTCCCTGAAGCCCAAAACTGCAAAATCCAAATTTAAGTTCTTGGATATCAATCTGTTGGATTATTCTATTTTTATTAATATGTATCTTAATTGATTCTAATATGAATCCATCGTTTTTAGTATTCGTAAAACAGAAAATTTTATTTCCAGCTTTTTTTTGAATTTCAACTAGTTTCATAAATTTTTAAAATGTCCAGATTTGCAATAAATTGTATATCTTTTTTACCCTGCAAATATCTGGATCATTTCTTCCCGTCCTTTTAATTGAAAAGCCCCGAGAGAGTCTAATGGAGTATTAACCGGCAATTGCGCTTTGGTTGCTTCGGAGACTAGTAGACTTCGTTTGGTTTCTTTGCAGAGAGATTCGATGCGTGAGGCAACATTTACAGTGTCCCCAATTACAGTGTATTCCAGGCGTGAGGAGCTACCGATATTACCCGCTAATACTTCACCTGTATGTAAGCCGATTCCTATTTTTAATTCAGGTAGACCTCTTTTTTGAAAACCAGAGTTCATAAGTTCAAGGCTTTCTAGCATACGGCGAGCGCTAATAAAAGCTCGCTCTGCATGATTTTGTCGCGCGACAGGAACATTGTAGATTGCCATGATTGCATCGCCAATAAATTTATTTATAAGTCCACCTTCTTCTTCAATGCATTTACTCATTGTTTCAAAATGGGTATTTAACATTTCTACAATTTGAATTGGAGAAAGTTGCTCTGATAGAGAGGTAAATCCCCGTAAGTCACAAAATAAAATCGTTGCAATTCTTATTTCTCCTCCGAGTTTAATATTTCCATTTAGTAGATGATCCCGCACTACCGGGTCTACGAGTTTTCCGAATGTCTCTTTTATAAATTCTTTTTCATGTAGGCTAATGGCCATTTGGCTTATTCCTTCTCCCAGCAAGCCTAGTTCGTCCGTAGTTGTTACTCCTACGGTTATATCAAATTTTCCTTCTTGAATGCGCGAAACTGCTTCTTTCATTTCTAAGAGTGGTTTATTGAAAGCTCGTGCCAAAAGCCAACTCAATATACTACCTACAAATATCATAATCAATGGAACGATTAATAAAGGATGAGGAATATTGCCAAAGCCTGCAAGTGATGACCTGGAAATCATAAGCGTTAGAATTAAAATAGGCAATACAGTAACAGAAAAAAAGAAAATGAAAAATCTTAATACCATAGGTGGTTTAATTACACCCTGTATTTTACTGATAGGAGTTTCTTTTATATAATACTGTATAAAATTTTTGCGATTTATATAATCCAATGTATAATAAGTAGAAACAAAAGCTATACCGCCTAACGATAATGTATTCGCTACGGTAACAAGCATTCCCCTGAGTGTAACATTTTGAATATAATAAATTTGAAGGGATACTGCGATTGTATTTCCTAGCACCCAACCCCCCATTCCAATTAAGCTAATGACTAGAGGGGCATTTAGAAGTCTACTCGCCGCTTTTTCGCTAAGCTTTTTTTTATCTTCAAAGTTTTTAAGTTCGTATATTAAAGGTAGTAAGTAATAAGTTACTACGATAGCTGCCACGGAAAAAGGGAAAATATTGATTAGCCACATTGCCCATGGAACAATTTTTACAAATCCCATAAACCTTGCGCGTTCTGCTTCTACAAATATTAAATCGTTTAATCCAAAGCTTGCAATAACTGCTATTAGATTTGAAATAATTGGGATTATCATAAAAACTATTTTATAATTTATTTTATTTTTCTCATTCATTATTAAATTACCATTATAAGCAATGGATTTATATTACAAACTTACTTAACTAATAAACTTGAAATCCAAAGCGTTTATTTGAATTAAACAAAGGATCAATCTTTGTAGTCGCAGAGGATGCGTTAGTCGTTGATATGCCGGTCGTTCCGTTAGAATTTATAACGTATACTCTACAATCTTGTGTATTGTTTAGAACATTGGCAGAAGTAATTCCAATCATAAAACCACTATAGACAGAACTTTTATCTTTTAGATTTTGGATTGTGATAGAAGGTCCGAATAAGTTGTTAGAGGAACCAAAGGTTATACCTGAAGGATTGATTCCGCAGAGAGATGTATTATCACCCGACGCCGATTTTAAAATAATTCCATTGATTAAATTGCGCTTGGTTGGATCGCAAGGATTTTTATAGATTGCCTCATTCATGTAAGTTAAATTTAGAATGCACAAAGGAAGTAATATTTTAAATCGAAAGGGATAATACATATTATTCTTTTGGATGGTCTGCACCTATTGTAGTTTCTTCCCATTCATTAAAATCAGCTTGTAGTTCTGTGATTTTATTTCTCGCTCCCCGTAAGGCAGCAGCGCCTAATAGCAAACGAAGTGGTGGTTTTTCTGATTCTGCCGCTTTGATAATTGCCTTTGCTGCTCTTAATGGATCACCTGCTTGGTTTCCGCTAGCATTGCGAATATTATTTTGATTGGCATGAGCTGTTTCTTTGTAGTCTTCGATATTCATCTTAGCATTATTCGCTGATCTACCCGCCCAGTCAGTTCGAAATCCACTCGGTGCAATGATTGTTACCTTAATACCTAAATGGGAAACTTCTTTTGCGAGTGCTTCTGAGTAGCCTGTCACTGCAAACTTTGTAGCGTTATAAAATCCAACCGCAGGAAAGGCAACAAATCCTCCAATAGATGAAATGTTAAAAATATGACCACTTCTTTGCTTGCGCATAATGGGTAACACTTCCTTTGTTACATTGGCAAGTCCAAAGAAATTGATTTCAAACATTCTACGAATTTCTTCCTCTTCGCTTTCTTCTAATGAACCAAAATAACCTATGCCTGCATTGTTTACTAGAAAGTCGATTGCGCCAAACTTTGCATTAGCCGCTTGGACTGCAGTCTTTATCTCGCCAGTCTTTGTTACATCGAGAGATAATCCTAGCGCATTATCGGGATAAGCCGCAATGATTTCTTTGATATCGTTTGTGTTTCGAGCAGTGACTGCAACTTTGTAGCCAAGCTTTAGTGCTTCTGTTGCTAATTGTCTTCCGAACCCAGTTGAACAACCCGTGATAAACCAAACTTTATTCATAGAGATTTCCTTTTAATGAATGCGATTTTTGTATAAGAATAATGATAAAATTAAAATGAAGAATAGGTGATTGACTATCTTACTGTCGATAGACTAAATTGGATAGCCTTTCTTATTAATTATTTTTTTTTGGGTTAGAATTTAGGGACTGTATAAAAGCATAAATTTCTCACAGAGCGCACTGAGAACACAGAGAAAAGAATCAATAAAATCAATACTCTCTGTGTGCTCTGTGAGAGATATTTTCTTTGCTTTTACACAATCCCAGAATATCTCATAGCAAATATACTTGCCATGCATCAAATATACTATCAAGGATACTATTAAAGATACTGTTTGCTATACTCTTTTGATGGCTCGAGAGTATATTTAATACTATAACTAGGATTAAAGTAATCAGTATACTTGAGATACAGGAACTAAAAAGACATATTACAAATGCTTTAGTGCTCAGAGTATTCTTAATTCAAAATTTCGCATTGAATACGAATGGAATGTGACATAAGTGATACCCTTTCGGAACATAATGCGATTCCCTTTAAATAAATTTAAAAAAGCCTAATCTTATCAAGCCAAAAGCCGATTGAAAATAAAAGGGTATCTCCTGTGAAAATGAAATTAGAACAATTAGAAGCTGCATTCAAAGAAGAAATTAATTTATATAAAAGTTTACTCATTTTAGAAACGAGTAAAAAAGAAGCAATACTAAGATCGAACGGAAAGCATTTAGAGAATTTTACAAAGCAAACTTCTGCCATGATGGATACGCTTACCGGTGTTGAAGCAAAGCGCTCTAAACTGGTAGCAGAATTTTTCTCTCAAGAAAAAGATGGGGCAGTTGTTCCTAACGTTACAGAATTTTTAAATCGCCTCGATAAAGTTACCCTCGCAAAATTTAAACCTCTTACCAATGACTTGAAATTTGTTGTACTCGACTTAAAAGAAAAAATCACAGTCAATGAAGAATTATTAAAATCTAAACTAGATATTTTTTCTCTGTCTATCGATGCACTTAAATCGGCAAGTGAATCTCCCGTATCGGAATTATACGGCGACAATTCAAAATCAAAAGCACGCACTAACGTAATGTTAAACATGAGAGCATAAGGAGTAAAAAATGGGATCTACATTTTCAGGATTAGAAGTCGGTAAAAAAGGATTATCCGTTCACCAACAGGCTTTACACACAACCGGTCATAATATTTCAAATGCGGATAACAAGCAGTATGCTCGTCAGCGTGTTCAAATCACAGCGGCAGAGCCAATGTATGATCCATCTCTTAACCGTGCCATGGTTGCCGGTCAAATTGGACAGGGCTCTAAAGTTCCTGAAATTGAAAGAATTAGAGATAGTTTTATTGATGATAGAATCCAAGAGACTAGCTCTGTCAAAGACTACTGGTCTGCTCGTAATGATTATCTCTATAGAATTGAAATGGTATTTAATGAGCCTGGTGGAATGACTCTTCGCGGACAAATGGATCAATTCTGGTCTGCATGGGAAGAGCTTGCTAATTATCCTGATGAAAGCGCACACCGTTCTGTTGTAAAAGAAAAAGCAATTGGACTTGGAAACCGAATTGAGGATACTTACCGTAAGCTCACACAACTACAGGACCAGGCAAACAAAGAAGTCGAATCTAAAACAAATCATTTAAATGGGATTGGAAATAGCATTCGTGCCTTAAACGAAAAAATTCAAAAAGCCGAAGCGCTAGGCGATAGACCAAATGATTTATATGACAAAAGAGATGGACTCTTACAGGAATTATCTGAATTAGTAGATATTAATATTGGTAGAAGCGATAAAGATGAGTTTATGGTTTTTATCGGACAGCAAATATTTGTCCAGGGTTCTAAAAAAGAAAACATAGAACTAGTTGGTAATCCAGACAACGAAGGAAAATTAAAATTAGTATGGGAGCGTGACGGCAAACATGTATTACTCCGTTCCGGTCATATCCAGGGTTTAATTGAAGTGCGTGACTTTGTATTGCGTGAAAAAATTGACAATGTAGATACATTTGCCATTAACCTCACCGACACAGTAAACGAAATCCACAAAGATGGATTTGGTTTAAATGGAAAGACAAACTTAAACTTTTTTCAACCAAGAGACCTTGCTCTCAATTCAAATGCAGAGTATGATTCTAATGGTGATGGAATTAACGATAAGACCGCCATATACCGAGTAACCGGTAGAACTACCCTTGATGCGTCAAGACCTATCGCAATCAGTGGAACTATAACCATTCAAAAAAATGATGAGAAATCTACACAGGTTTTAATTCCTTATAACGTTGATGACACTCTAAATGACGTAATCAAAAGAATCAACCGCTCGGAAGCAGGAGTCGTTGCCTTTATGAATCATGACAACCAACTCGTATTAAAAGGAGTTGTCGCAGAAAATAATATTCGCGAAAATTTCATGATTCGTCACTTAGAAGATTCTGGAAATCTTTTAGTTGGTATGACAGGAATTTTAAATGGAAGCGGAGTAGCTGGATCTTTTGACTACAATCGATTAGGCGAACTCAGTAAATTGCAAGCTGCACCACAAGACATTACTCTTACTCCGCAGTTTCATCCAGCTTCTTTCGTTCGTGTGTCTGATGATATAGCGAATAACGTTAATAATATCGCAGCAGGTCGTGGTAAAGACGTTGGTGGAACAGGAGATTACAACAAAGCAAATGGACAAAAAGATGGGTCTAATGCCTTGTTAGTCGCAAATTTCCTAAAAGACAAACCGATGATGGTTGGTTACGATGAGAATTTTACTGCGTTTTATAATGGTATGATTTCTAAGCTTGGCACAGAAGCTAGAGAAGCAAAACAAGAACTCGGAACCCAGACTGCACTTTTAAGTGAATTTGAAAAACTTCGTCAATCTGTAATGGGTGTTAATCTCGATGAAGAGATGGCGAATATGGTTCAATACCAACATTCATATAATGCAGCGGCTAAGATGATTAATGTGCAAAACGAAATGTTAGATGTATTAATAAATAGACTCGGAGTATAATCATGAGAATCACAAATCAAATTTCTAATAACACTCTTGTAAATACTTTAGCAAGACACCAATCCCAATTGGACGAAACACAAAACCAATTAGGCACAGGTCTTAAAATCAGTCGTCCTTCTGATGACCCGTCTGCTACAACTAACAATATGTATTTCCGTTCCCGTGTAAATGAGTTAGACCAATTCATGAAAAACGCAACAGAAGGAAAAGCTCGTTTACAACAAGTAGACGGACAACTTGAGCGGGTAACAGAGATTTTACAACGCGTAAGAGTATTAACTGTTCAAGCTTCGAATGGAATTTACCAGGGCGATAAAGGCTTCGAATTGGAAGTTGCTATCGGAAAAGAAATCAACGAACTTTTAAAAGCAACTATCGACATTGCAAATACGCGTGATGTAACAGGACGTTATCTATTTGGTGGCCACACCATTGACCGACCACCTTTTGAAGCAATGGAAGCAAAGATGAAAGGTCTCAAAGGAATTGAAATTCAAGACCAAATCGTCGGTGTCGAATATCGTGGCGATATAGGCGATCAAGTTCGTGAAATTGAACGTGGCGAATACATGGGAGTAAACGTTGCTGGAAATAGAGTATTTTGGGGAACCAATATGAGCATTACGGCTAATCGTGATTCATCTGAATACGCTGCTACTTCCGATCAAAAGTTTAAAATTGATGGAGTAGAAATTTCTATTTCTGCTGGCGATAGATTAGATGATATCATTGATAAAATTAACAGTTCGCCGCTTGATGTAAAAGCAAGTAAACTCGGTAGCGACAACATTACATTATCCTCCACATCTCCTCATCAAATTTGGTTAGAAGATTCAGAAGGTGGAACAGTATTAAGAGACCTCGGTCTTGTAGAAGTTAATTACTCTGAGCCTCCAACAAATTACTCGAAAGAAGCTACTGTTGCTGGAAATTCTATTTTTGATGTAATGATTCAACTTAGAAATGATTTAACCGCAAAAGACCAGGAAAGAATTTCTGGACGTGATCTGGCTGATATCGATATGGCGCTTGAAAATATTCTACGTCATCGTTCGATCGTTGGTGCTAAGATGAACCGTTTAGAAGAGCATGAAAAGAGAATTGATTTTGATAAATCTTTTATGGCTGAACTTCTGGCTAAAAACGAAGCGATTGATTTCCCTGAAACCATCATGAATTTAAAATGGTTAGAAACAATTCACCAATCTGCACTCAGTGTAGGTTCAAAAGTAATCAAGCCTACTCTTATGGATTTTTTACGTTAATCTATGACAAAAGAAATTGAAACAAAGCCTTTTGGTAAAATGCAAATTGACGAAAGGCAAATTCTAAATTTCCCCGAAGGAATTTTAGGTTTTGAGAAATACAACGAGTTTGCGCTCATTGAAGAGAATCAAGAAAGCCCTTTTAAATGGTTGCAATCTCTTACTGAAATAGATTTAGCATTTATCGTAATTCAGCCTGATTTGTTTGCACCTGATTATAAGCCTGCTCTCGGACAGGAAGATTTGGATTTGATAAATCTATCTAGCGTAGAAGAAGCTCTTGTAATGACGATAGTTACCATACCAAACGACAACCCGCAAATGATGACAGCCAATTTACAGGGACCAGTTATTATTAACCCTAAGACCCGTGCGGCTAAGCAGTGTATATCTAAGAATGAAAATCATCCTCTCAGAAAATTAATCTTAGAGAATATTCCAATGGAGAAAGTCTAGTGCTAGTTCTAGCGAGAAGACTCAATCAATCCATTATCATCGGTAACGATATCGAAGTCGTTAT
>Ga0209174_10000411_pt1 | contig 33014 bp, 32 predicted proteins | sample JI91814BDNA_FD_187505 | JGI IMG/M metagenome (GOLD analysis project Ga0209174, IMG submission 187505) | Wastewater effluent complex algal communities from Wisconsin, to seasonally profile nutrient transformation and Carbon sequestration -... | ecosystem: Engineered > WWTP > Effluent > Algae...
GAGATTCAAAACATATTGCAATTGATAAAAATATTGATAATATGTCGAGGATATCAGACAGCTTGACCAATCTGGCACAAACCGTCTGATTTAATCAGGACTGTCAGATCAAGTCTAAATTTTTACAGATTATCACAAAATACGGCTTTTGTTAATCCGCTAGCCATGAACTCCTGACATACCTGCAGTCGAAATGCATCCCGTTCTTCTATATCATTAAATTTAGCTAATAATCTATTACCCATTGCTATCTCCATTTGTAATCAAAGAAAGTTAGCATGCAGCAATTTTATGAAGTTGAGTAGATGTGGTTTATTTGACGCTTACCCTTCAACGTGATTGCTTTCTACTTCCATGTTTTTATGGTGCTCCTCTGTCGGTGCGGGTATAATATTCGTACGCGGCGTAATCCGGTCTTAACTCTACACCAATCACTTTATGTTGATTAAGCAACAAGGCTAATTCTCTAGATGCCGCAATAAGTGATTGAGAATGATTGTCTCTAACCAAATGGTGACCATTCATGCAATTTTGCTTAAATACTAAGAGTTCAAATCCCCATTTTTCGTTTAAATCAGTGCTTTCATTATTATGTTTAAATTCTGTACTCTCAAAATCAATGGTATCAGCAAAATTTAGAATATTAATCAGGTAGTAATCTTTATTACAATATGAAACTAATTTTCTTTCTTCTGGATGACTTTTAATCTCTATTGGTATTGCTTGAAAGTCATTAGGACATAATTCATTTAACAATGACAACACAAAATGATTTACCACCGGATAAGAAGTTATTGCTGGCAATGCGGCCATTTTAAGCAACTTTTCTTCAGGCAGTCTGGAATACAGTTTAGGATTACATGTTTGAGGATCAAGCTTTATTGCATCCATATATTTTAAATAGTTTATATCCTGAAAGTCATCATGTATAATAGCTTTATCAGGGATATTATGAGGAATACGCCAGTTAAACGGCTTTAACTCATCGTACTCTGCTAAAATTTTAGCGTCATTAGTGTTGTGTAATTTTCCCATTAAATCATGTATGTGTTGCTTATTTTTTAACATTATTATTTTCCTTGCTTTTATTGTCTTCTATTACGTATTGTTTGTTGATAAGCCATTTCTCTTTGACGACGGTTAATCTGTTCTTGCTGTTGGCGTAATTCTTGTTGTTTTTGCAGCAGTGCTTGCTGTTGTTGACGTTGCTGTTCTTGGCGTTGTTGTTCTCGACGCTGTTCTTCTCGACGTTGCTGTTCTTGGCGCTGTTGTTGACGTCGTTGTTCTTGACGCTGCTGTTCTTGACGTTGTTGTTGACGTCGTTGTTCTTGACGCTGCTGCTCTTGGCGTTGTTGTTCCCGACGTTGCTGCTCTTGGCGTTGTTGTTGACGTTGTTGTTCTTGACGTTGTTGTTCTTGACGTTGTTGTTCTTGACGTTGCTGTTGTTGAAGTTGTTGCCGAGATTGCTGTTGCTGACGTTGCTGATTTTGCTGCTGTTGTTGCCGGAATTGCTGTTGCTGACGCTGTTGATTTTGCTGCTGTTGTTGCCGGGATTGTTGTTGCTGACGCTGTTGATTTTGCTGCTGTTGTTGCTGACGTGGTTGGTTTTGTTGACGTGGTTGTTGTATATTTACAGCTTTTTGTTTCTGTATAGCTGGTGTATTTGGTTTTTGTATGGGTGATTTTGAATGTTGCGATGATTGTAATAATGTACGTTGTTTTTGCTGTGAATTTGATATCGTAGATTGTGTCGTTATTTGTTGATTAGGTTTATGTTGCTGTGGTCTGAAATCTTTTGCATTTTGATTTTGATGCACTTCTTGACTGGCTTTACTTATCAGCGCACGTCGTTGATGCATATCTTGTAAAGCTTGCTTTTGTGCTTCCCGCAGTTGTTGCTGCCGTTGTTGTATATCCCGTAATCGTTGCGTAGTTGTATTAGATACTAAATTTTTCGATACTTGGGTAGCTCGTGTTTGGTTAGAGTTGGATTTGTTGTGTGAGTATCGGGGAGAGAATTTTAATGGATTAAATGTTGATGATTTATGTGCAGTGTTGGTTCCTTTAAATCTGGGTGTGACAAAGGCCTTAATTTGTTTATAATATCCAGCATCAACAGGTTGTTTGGCTGCTGTAGGTTTGGGATTGAACAAAGAGCTCACAACAACTATGCTGGTAGCCACAAATCTAGTAACTTTAGCAACTATGCCTTCATTTTTAACTAGCCGGCGGGTGCCGTTTTTTAAGTTTAAAGTTTCTTTATTTATAAGTAGTTTTACTTTTTCTTTATATTGTTCAGACGTATATCCATTTTCTATACCTCCTTCTAGTATATCGGTCATCTCATTTCGCATCTCGTCTATCAAATCTTCATGCAACCCCTTACCTTGATGCACAGAACGTTTTATATTCGCGCCAATCGCAGTAAAGTATTCTTTGCCCCTCTTAGTGGGTAGCGTTATTATGTTTATTTTATCGTTAATATCAAAGCCAATCTTTTTAAGTAATTCGTGTTCTTTCAAAGCTTGCGGAATTATATGATGCGCTTGGGTTAGTGTTTCACCAGTTGTGGGATGTTTGATAATCGGCGCAAATACTTTATTTCCATTTTGTATAACATATTTAAGCGCTCCTCTAATACCTCTAACAGCGTTACCTAATATTGTTGATTTATTCCTTATCCCTTCAACGTGATTGCTTTCTACTTCCATGTTTTTATGGTGCTCCTCTGTCGGTACGGGTATAATATTCGTACGCGGCGTAATCAGGTCTTAACTCTACACCGATGACTTTATGTTGATTAAGCAGCAAAGCCAATTCTCTAGATGCAGCGATAAGTGATTTAGAGTGACGATCTCTAGCCAAATGATGGCCATTCATACAATTTTGTTTAAACACTAAGAGTTCTATACTTCTGATTCTTTTTGAATCTGGATTGTTATCGAAAAAATCTAATTCTGAGCGCTCAAAATCAATCGTCTCAGCAAAATTAAGAATATTAATCAGGTAATAATCTTTATTACAATATGGAACTAATTTTCTTTCTTCTGGATTACTTTTAATCTCTATAGGGATTGTTTGAAAATCGTTAGGACATAATTCATTTAACAATGACAACACAAAATGATTTACTACCGGATAGGAAGTCATCGCTGGTAGCGCGGCCATTTTAAGCAATTTTTCTTCTGGAAGTCTGGAGTACAGTTTGGGATTACATGTTTGTGGATCAATATGGATAGCTAGCCTGTAATTAATATGGTTTATATCTTGGAAATCAGGATATATAACAGCCTTGCTAGGAATATTATGAGGTATGCACCAGTTAAATGGTTTTAACTCATCGTACTCTGATAAAACTTTTTTTGAAACCACACTCATTGCTTAAGTCCTTTTTGTTAGATTCAATCATTAATATATTTGGATGATCCGTAAGTCAATTTTTAATTTTGTAAACATGTTTTTATGGTGCTCCTCTGTCAGTTCTAGTATAGTACTCGTACGCGGCGTAATCCGGTCTTAACTCTACACCAATCACTTTATGTTGATTAAGCAACAAGGCTAATTCTCTAGATGCCGCAATAAGTGATTGAGAATGATTGTCTCTAACCAAATGGTGACCATTCATGCAATTTTGCTTAAATACTAAGAGTTCAAATCCCCATTTTTCGTTTAAATCAGTGCTTTCATTATTATGTTTAAATTCTGTACTCTCAAAATCAATGGTATCAGCAAAATTTAGAATATTAATCAGGTAATAATCTTTATTACAATATGGAACTAGTTTTTTTTCTTCTGGATGACTTTTAATTTCTATAGGAATTGCTTGAAAGTCATTAGGGCATAAGTCATTTAACAATGACAACACAAAATGATTTACTACCGGATAAGAAGTCATCGCTGGTAGCGCGGCCATTTTAAGCAACTTTTCTTCTGGAAGTCTGGAATACAGCTTGGGGTTGCATGTTTGTGGGTCAATATGGATAGTCCGCATGTAACTAATATAATGTACATCTTGAAAATCAGGATGTATGATAGCTTTATCAGGGATATTATGAGGAATATCCCAGACAAACGGCTTTAACTCATCGTATTCTGCTAAAACTTTTTTTGAAACTACACTCATTGCTCAAGTCCTTTTTGTTAGGTTCAATCATTAATATATTGGGATTAGCCGTAAGTCAATTTTTAATTTGCAAGTTTAATAATCGGCGCAAATACTTTATTTCCATTTTGTATAACATATTTAAGCGCTCCTTTAATACCTCTAACAGCGTTACCTAATATTGTTAATTTATTTCTTGTCGTTCCTTCAACGTGATTGCTTTCTACTTCCATGTTTTTATGGTGCTCCTCTGTCGGTGCGAGTATAATACTCAAAAGCAGCATAATCAGGCCTAAGTTCAGCTCCAATAACCTTATGTTTATTAAGCAGTAAAGCAAGTTCTCTTGAAGCAATAACTATGGGATCAAAATATTTTTCGCGTGCTAAATGATGACCACTCATACAGTTCTGTTTAAATACCAATAATTCTATACTTCTGATTTCTTTTGAATCAGGATTATTATCGAAAAAATCTAATTCTGATTGCTCAAAATCAATAGTATCAACAAAATTAAGCGCATTTATCAGGTGATAGTCTTTATTACAATATGGAACTAGTTTTTTTCTTCTGGATGACTTTTAATTTCTATGGGGATTGCTTGAAAGTCATTAGGACATAATTCATTTAACAATGACAACACAAAATGATTTACTACCGGATAAGAAGTCATCGCTGGTAGCGCGGCCATTTTAAGCAACTTTTCTTCTGGAAGTCTGGAATACAGCTTGGGGTTGCATGTTTGGGGATCAAGCTTTATTGCATCCATATATTTTAAATAGTTTATATCCTGAAAGTCAGGGTATATAACAGCTTTGCTAGGAATATTATGAGGAATATCCCAGACAAACGGCTTTAATTCATCGTACACTGCTAAAATTTTTTTTGAAACTACACTCATTGCTCAAGTCCTTTTTGTTAGGTTCAATCATTAATATATCGTGCTTGCTATGCATAATAGATAATTTACATAATTATTCTTGTAACACTGTTATTGGCTTGAACATTTCTTTAAGCATCAATCCCACCTGCGCTATCGTTGCATTACTCAGATTTATTAAATAATCCGGCCAGCCCAAACTTAAGGCGTCTTCGCTAATATAACCACTATATGTTTTTATCGCATCAGGCATCATTTCTTGTGAGCGTTCTAGCAAGTATAAGAAGTCTGCATAACTTGCCATTGACTCAAATGCCTCATCATACGAATTTATAAAAGCTGATATATAATATTTAGTAGTACCTAAAAAATAACTTAGGATATTATAAGCAGCTTCTGTTTCCTCTGGAGGAAATCCTGCGTCGGACCAGTCTAATTTAAGCCAGTTGTGCCAATCTTGGGTTGCTTCAGTGCCTAATAAAAGTTGATCAATTTCTACAAATTCATTCATTATATGAAGTTTTTCACAAGCAGTTGTTAAATTGATCATTTCATCATCCATGATTGATTTATTCTTGGCTAAACATGCATCAAAATGATCAAAATATTTCTGTTTTTGCGATTGTACATATGTAACTAATTCTGCATTGCTCATAGTTGCATATTTTTGTTCTATCGCTTTGTTTATTTCTTTTATCGACGTCTTTTGCGCAGCAAACTCATTCAGAGCAAATTTCATGGTAACATAGGTTATCGTATTTGATAGTTTATCTTCTGATAGTCTGCTTAAATCAAGATTGTGCAAATCTATAATGTCAACAGGTAATTTTTGCGCCATGAACAAATTTTTGGCTAATTGCCTTTGAACATTTTCTCGCAACCATTGCTGCATATAATCAATACCATGATGATAACCAGTAAGATTAAGCATTTTAATATACTGAGTGAAATCAATTTGTATCTCATCTAACTGTTTGTTTACTAAAGCAAGTAATTGTTTATAAGTATGCATAACATTGTATATAGAGGAAGAGGGTTGTTTAAGCTCTAGCGCTTTGATTCGTAAAAAATTTAGAATATTAAAAATGTTGTTTACATGTGCATTAATGTGATTTTTAAAATGTTCTGGATATTTTACAAATTCCGCATGCATTTGCTCTGTCAAACTTTTAACACCTACTAACCACTCTACATGCTTAGCAGAATCCTTGTTTGCAAAAAAATTCAGTATTTTTTCTATCCAATAGTCACAGCGTCCTGCTTCCCAAAAAAAATCATTTACAATATCATTCAAGACTGGTAAATATTCTCGTTTCTTTTGCAAATTTTTTGTATGCCAAGCAGCATGCTGCTGTTTTATATTATAAATAGCATCCAGATCTGTTTTATAGCAGTCCCCAATCTCTTCCAATGTCCTAGTTATATCGGTAAAATTGCTTGGTAACCCTAAAAATATGTTCGAAATCCAATCTGCTATTCTTTGTCCAAAAATACTTTCTGTGCTTGGCCCATCGCCTGTTGCTGGTAAATATTCTCTCCCTTTAATTTCTAAATGTTGAACTATTTTTTCTTGCACCTCTGCAAACCAAGTATTTAACTCATTACGAAATTTAAGTTTGTCACCGCTAAAGTTATTTGAATGCCTAATGACCTGCAAATTAGAGCTTACCAAAACAGTTCCTTTTGCTGTTTGTTCAGCAATATAATCGAGCAATGAGTCAAGGCCTTCTGATTCCTCATCTTCCGCCTCATCAACTAAAAAAGAATAATCAGCTTCATCATCTGAATCTTGAGTAACATCATCAAAAATTTCATCATTGTGAGAATTATTAGTTTTGTGCATATATACCGCCAGCAACATTAAAATATTTACAATTCTAACCTTAAATATCTATCATGCTCAACGGACAGCACGAGTACTTGCAGGGGTTATGGACGAACATTTGTGGCTGGCCACAGCACAGCTTATATACAGTCTTGTTATATTTGGTAAAATAGAGGAAACTTAGGTATTTTAATTGGTAGACTAAATAATGTGCAATATACACACAGTTATACGATTGACTTTGTTGTTGGCTTTCAGCATGGCCATGCCACAGACCGCCTTAGCCAAACAATTGTTGGATAAAGTGGTAGCCGTAGTAAATAAAGACGTAATTACCGCCAGCGAATTAGAAAATTATACCAAATTCATAGTAGCTGACCTTAAAGAGCAAGGTAATGTAGCTTTGCCGCCTAGCGATATATTGCGTGAGCAAGTATTAAATCGGATGATTATCGATCAAATTCAAATGCAGCTAGCGCAGCAAAATGGCATTGAAATTGATAGCATCACTGTTTCTGAGGCAATTCAGCAACAAGCCAAGCACCAAGGCAAAAGCGTCGATCAATTAAAAAACAGGCTACAAGCGCAAGGTATTAAATTTACTGAATATCGTGAATTGGTGCGCAAAGATCTATTAATTCAACGCCTGCAGGCCAGAGAAATTGCTTCTGATATCGTGATTGCAAAATCTGACATTGACAGTTTCTTAAGCTCTGCAGCAGGGCAAGATAATTCTGGTAGTGAATATCGTTTAAGCCATATATTATTACCATCGCCAGAAAATCCTACTCCGGCCATGCTCAAAGAAACTCTGAGTAAAGCGGATAATCTAGTGGCTAGTTTAAAGAAAGATACAGATTTTGCCAAAGCAGCCATGTCCAAGTCCGTTGGTCGCCAGGCATTAAGTGGTGGAGATCTTGGTTGGCGTAATTTTGGTGAAATACCAACTTTGTTTGTAAATTATGTTCCTTCAATGAAGGTAGGTGATATTGTTGGTCCTATTCGCAGTGCCAGTGGTTTTCATATCATTAAATTAACCGATAAACGTACGAACAATAATCAAGGCAATGTTGAAACTCATGTACGACAAATTTTGATTATCCCTGATAACCACACCTCTAGCAATGAAGCACGTGATAAGCTGTTGGCATTACGCCAACAAATTGTTAATGGCGCAGATTTTGCCAAGATAGCACAAAAGAAATCGCAAGATGTACATTCCGCGGCTAAGGGTGGCGATATGGGCTGGGTAGATACCAATAATGTGCTGCCTAAATTTTACCAAGTCATGTCTAGCTTAAAAAATAATGAACTTAGTGAACCATTTCAAACTGAAGAAGGTTGGAGTCTAATTCAAGTGTTAGATCGGCGTAATCAGTATACATCCAGTGAAGCCGCTCGCAATCGCGCGGTAGAAATTCTCACTATTCGCAAAGCTAATGAAGCTATAGAAACCTGGACCAAACGGATCCGTGACGAAGCACAAGTGAAAATTTTGACGTGATTGATCAACATATCCCGCGCAAGCGCTTTGGACAAAATTTTCTAGTTGATCCATACATCATAGAAAATATCCTCAACGCAATAGCTCCTACTAAAGATGAGCATATTGTTGAGATAGGCCCTGGGCAAGGGGCATTAACCGAAGGCTTGCTCATGAGTGGCGCAAGATTAGATGCAATAGAAATCGATCGCGATTTAGCACATTTGTTAAGTCATAAATTATTGCGCCACAAGAATTTTACCTTGCACTGTCAAGATGTGTTGCAATTTATTCTTCCCAACTTAGTTAAAGATCGACAAAAGCTACGTGTAGTTGGGAATTTGCCCTATAATATATCTACCCCATTATTATTTAAATTATTCGCCGATTTAGATTATATCCAGGATATGTTTTTTATGCTGCAGCGCGAAGTCGCACTACGTTTAATCGCACAACCAAATTCCAAACAATATGGTAGGCTCAGCGTTATGGCACAATATTATTGCGATATGCAGATTATACTGGACGTACCACCAACAGCATTTTCCCCTGCACCAAAGGTAGATTCATGTATCGTTAGCTTTAAACCGCGCACAATAGCAATTGTTACAGATCATGCCAAATTACAATTGATTGTTACTACGGCATTTAGCCATAGGCGCAAGACCATTGCTAATGCTCTAAAAGAATTGTTTAATACCACAGAATTGTCACAGTGTGGAGTTGATCTACAGGCACGAGCGGAAAATATAAATTTAAATACTTATATACAATTAGCTAATTATTTTTCTAATAGAAATATTCATTAACTTGTCGTTGTCATCTTCACTATCCTGAATAAAAATGCTACAGTCTATATTAGATCATTTAAATCTAATAATGTATGGATATGAAATATGCGGCAAATTTTAGGGATATATAAAAAATGTGGAAAATGGCTTAAAAAACACCGCGGATCAATTTCTAGTATTTCCTCTATAGCATCTACTGTGTTAGTATTCCTGATAGGGTTTCAACTAGTTCAAGCTTATTCGTATAAAAAATTTGATAATTTTTTGGCATTTAATGCCATCTATGATAAATGGTATAGTGATTTACCAGCCATACTAAGTAAAAATTGTAATGCTTCTTTTGCCGAATTAGATGGTACAGGTCAAGCGTGGGTTAAGAAATATTTCAATTTATATTTACAAGAATATTACTTTTATAAAAAAAAGATGATTCCTAAAGAAATGTGGGAAGATTTAGTGCATGGTTGTAAAAATGGCAGATTGCATGCAGCTTTTTCTAATTTTAAAAAATATCCAATATTGTTAGAAGGATATTGTTCATGGAAACATGAAACTGATGCATTTACTTTCCCAGACGATTTTATAGATATATTTGAAAAAGAACTGCAAAAATGCGGGATAAGTGTAAAATGTACTAGCATAAACTAAGAACCATCCATAAACATGCTAATGATATACTTATGGGCATAATGCTGACGATAATGTATAAATTAATATTCCTCACGACCACAAAGTTGAAATGAATTTTACCGTGAACAAAATCAATAAAACCACTGGAATTAACAATTCAAATGCAGTAGTGCTTAAAATTTTAGTATTGAATAAATAATCATTGCTATTTAAATTTGTGAAAATTTTTATAGGGAAGTTGCTCTCTGCATTTTTTACGATCTTATATTTAATTTTTTCAGTTTGCATACACTTTAAAATAGCACTTATCCAAGTAATACTAATACAAATTGCTAAACAATATATAGACACCGAAGCATTGGTTGAGAAAATTTTTGTATGGTCAATAAAATTATATAAACCAATTATTGACGAATACATAAAAATAATAAAATTATTTATGCTTGCTCTTCTGCTTTGTAAAGATTCATAAGAGTTAACTAAAATTTTATATTGCTCAAAATAAAATGCATATACTGATAAATCTGTTTGAGACATTCTTCTCCCCTTGTAAAAAATTCTAGCAATATTGATTCTCTAAAAATTAAGAAACCATAAATAGTACAGAAATGGCTTAAAAAGCACCGTGGATCTATTCCTTCCATAGCATCTACTGTGTTAGTCTTCCTGATAGGATTTCAATTAGTGCAATCTTATTCGTATAAAAAATATGATAATTTTTTGACATTTAATGCCATGTATAATAAATGGTACGGAGAAATCCCAGCCATGTTAAGCTAAAATTGTAATGCTTCTTTTGCTAAATTAGATGGTTCAGGTCAAGCATGGGTTAGAGAATATTTTGATTTATATTTGCAAGTATACTATTTTTACAAAAAAAATGATTCCTAAAGAAATGTGGGAAGATTTAGTACATGGTTGTAAAAACGGTAAAATGCACTAATATAAACCAGTAATAATTAATGCTATTACTTGTAGATGGAGAATACAATGTTAATAGCGCCTAAATCCACAAGGCAAGTGTTTGTGCAGAGCCAATTCTATCCGGCGATAAAAATATTTTCGTCAGTATAACTATGGGAGTAATTGGTTATGATCCTAAAAACAATTTTTCTCTTGAACAAATTATTGCCAAAGCAGATAATAATTTATACCAAGGGAAAAAATCTGGTAAAAACAAGTGTGTTTTTAGCAATGTGTAAACATCTCATTAATATAGTTTTGGTTAAAACTGAATATATGGTTTTAAATTAGGTATATATGGCTACTTATGTTATTGGCGATCTGCATGGTTGCTTTGATCAATTACAACAGTTACTGGATCTAATTAACTTTGATCCAAATCACGATCATCTATGGTTTACCGGCGATTTAATTAATGGCGGACCTAAACCAGTTGAGGTTTTACGCTTCATAAAATCTTTAGGTGAGCGACAAATATGCGTGCTTGGCAATCATGATTTAACATTATTAAGTATTGGCATTGGTAAAAATATTGTCACCAATGATCGAACGAATGGATTTGAGCCAGTGCTAAATGCTCCAGATCGTGATGAATTGCTCGCTTGGTTACAGTCACGCCCCTTAGTTCATTTTGATCAAAATCTAAAAATATTGTTGGTACATGCCGGTGTATTACCACAATGGAGTTTATCAGAAATTTTAAGTTATGCCAAAGAAGTAGAGACTGTCCTGCGCACTGAGACAATGCATGATTTTTATCTTAATATGTTCGGAAATATGCCAGATACGTGGGATGATAATTTAAGCGGTTGGCCACGTATTAGATTTTTTGTTAATTGTTTTACCCGCATGCGCTTCTGCAATACAGTTGGTAAATTAGATCTATTCAGCAAAGGAACTGTTAACGATGCTCCACCTGGTTTTGCGCCATGGTTCACATTACCTAATATCCGTGATAATGATTTAAAAATAATTTTTGGTCACTGGTCAGCACTTTTAGGTAAAACCGGCGTCCACAATATGGTTGCACTAGATACAGGTTGTGTATGGGGTAATTATTTAACCGCACTATGTTTGAACGATATGCAGCGTTACTTACTGGCTAATTATTAGTCTCATAAAGCGCTCAATAACGCAGCATACAGCGGCTACACTACTTACGGTTTAGGTTTCATATTATTATTAGCTGATTTATCTGCTTCAACACAATCGATAGTAGTCTGATCGATGAACTCTTCATTATAAAGCATCTGAAATAATAATTCATCATTTGCAATACCTTGATTCATCCCCGATACTATATTTGTTTTTTCTTCTGCAATACCATGATTCGTCTCCGATACTATATTTGTTTTTTCTTCTGCTTTATTTTTTAATTTTTTATAACCTACATATGCAACAAATACACCACCCGTCAAAGAAGCGGTAGCCAAAGCATATTCATCAGAAGATGTTTCTGTATTCAACTTCTTAAATCCAGACCTGATTGGCTTATGTGGATCATATATCGACATCTGAGAAGATGATGTAGCAGTCACGGGGGTAATATTTTTAAGGTTTGGTAAATGAGGGCCTAATATCTTAGAAGATAATTTATAATTAGTCTCTGATAAAGGAATGCCTAATCTCTTAGAAGATAATTCATATAGAGGAAATAATTCAGAATTAGTCTTTGGTAAAGGAAGGTCTAATTCTAATAGAGAAGATAATCCAGAATTAGTCTTTGGTAATGATGGAGGGTACTTGCTTTCATTATTAGTCACCTCTTCAACTGCCATTCTTGATTTTTTAGTAAGATACATACTATAAATAAAAATTGCTATTGGGAGTAAATAAAAAAAATAATGTTCCCAGCCAAATACATTTCGTTTATTCGATTCTTTTGATGACAAGTAACCTGTTCGTCTGGTGCTTTCGTTATTAATTTTTGATGACAAAGGACCTGTTCGTCTGGTGCTTTCGTTAGTAGTGTTCAATAACAAAGGACCTGTTCGTCTGGTGCTTTCGTTAGTAGTTTTCGATAACAAAGGGCCTGTTCGTCTGGTGGTATTGTTTTCAATCATTTTTTTTTATTATTACCTTAAATAAATTATAATCTTGATCCACTCACTATCAACTTAAAAAACCCTTAGTAAATATAAAATTATTTAGCTAAATTAGCCAATAGACGCAAATCTACTGCAATATACATCTATTCACAATCGCTGTAAACAAAATTTTTATTGAGTCCAACCGCAATAAACGTGACCTTACACATTATAGTAGCGCTCTTTAATTACCTATTATAAGTAACAATTAATACAGTATTACTAATTAGCAAATCATTAATTATGGCCTGTAACCTGGAATCAAACTAGCCACAAACTTATTTTCAGCGTTACCAACGCCACCCAAACCTTTAAATTCGCAACAATCTGGATTCACACCCTATAGCTTAGCCTTTTTCTTTGAGTCAATATAGCGCTTATTTTCCATCCCAAACTTTTTGAGGTCTTTAACTAATCTTCCAATTTCTTCCTTAATTTCTGGTATCTCAGTAGAGGAAGATTTATTTTTCTTATGTTTTTCCAAGGAAAAATATAAGCCCATAGTTTTCATCGTAAGACGAGACTCTACACTTTGCATAATATCCATACGTTTCTCAATGCCAGCCGCATCAGTTTTTTCAATTATATTGTCATAGCTGGTATTTACAACAACTATTGGCAAGCCAAGAGCTAAAACTTTGTTAAAACTATCTATTAAATTCTGTCGCTCGTTTGACCTGTCTATTTTTAATCTTCTTAAAAAATGAGTTAAACTATCCTTCTCTATAGCTATACCAGCAATATTCATATTAGCCTTTTTGGGGCACATTCTGTTTCCAAATATAACAAACTCATTATAATAGCTGTGATTCATAAGTTTTGGCATATGCTCATAATTTACTGATGGCATAGATAGCATAGATAACTCAAAAGTTTTATCGTAAGGAAGCAACAAATTTGGGAAATAGTGAGAAAATATTAGATCAATATTCTCTCTAAATAATGATAGATCTTCTGGTTTTACTGCATGTTTTTCGAGGCAATCTACTACTAATTCCATGGTCTTTCTTTTTTCTAAGAATCTGCATATTCCTCGTAAAATATTCTGTGGGTCATCTTGAGTATCAGTCATACTAAAAATATCTGAATTATTAGCATAAACTATATGGGCATGGTTAACATTATTTAAAATAAACCCCATAGGTGGCAATATGTTACCCTGGTGCATCATTAAAGCAGGGGGGGTATCCTCAGTAATTATGCTTGCAGAAAAATACGGTGTATACTCAAAAAAACCTGGCCAACCTTTACTTAACGAGGTTTGTAATCCTTCTAATGAGGTATCGTCAGTAGAAGCGATATGCACAAAAAAATTATATGATCTTGACCGGTAGTCTATAGCACCAATCATAGCCATTAACTCATCAAGCGAATCTGGCAGCTTATCTGCCGTCAATTGCGTTGTTGAGCGGTTAACAAATTGAATATTATTTACAAATTCTTTATTTTGCTTATTTAAATGTTCTTTTATAATATCTGGCACATTAGATGATTTCATATGAATCACACAAAGAGGACTGTTTTTACATACAAAACATATATCATCAGAATTAGCTGCTTGCGAAATAAATTTATCTCTATCTGCAATATTGTTAAAAGTAATTCCCTCGACATTATAATTGCGTTGCGCTACATACCCATGTTCATTATCGGGAAATTCTTGATTAAAAAATTCTACATCTTTTATTAATTCAGAAATGCTAACTTTACTTAAGTATGTAAATTTTCCTATCGTATCTAGACGCTTTTCCTTGAGCATACTTTTATACGTATCGTATATGTCCTTTATTCTCTCGTCGTTTTTGAAAAAATCAATATCGAAATCAACATATTTTTTAATGAAGTTTAGCAATAAATCTTGAATTTCTGTATGGCTTTTGATCTCATCCGATCTTTCACAATGCGAAAGTTCTTGAATTAAAAACACAGCTGCTAACGACTCTATTAGAGTTGTGTTCATTATTCCACTCAATTCATCGATTGGATCAAGAAGGCAATTTTGAACTCCATGGTGGTGCAACATGTACGAAAAGCCGTCTACCCAACCATCCCGAGCTGCGCCAAACAATACCTGCGCGTATACACCCTTACATTCCTCTATATAATTGTTGAAAAAATATTCTAAAATTTTTACCGCATCGGAAAATCTCTTATGATTCATAACAGACATTTCAAGTATATAGCCAATATTTTTTTTAGATTCGTTTGGAGAAATTCTTCTCAACATCTCAAGTTTTTCAATAATAAGATTAGAACTAACAACGTCTTGATTAAAATACCATATTGCCATGAATGATTCACTACCAATAAAAATGTTTGTATTCTTTAATGTGCAGAAATATTCAAAAGCAGACCCTTTAATATCTTTACACATAGCAATGCTTGTGTTAAAAATATTTTTTAGGCCTTTGTAAGGTAAGGTATTATAAGTATCATTTAGTATATGTTGCCATATGCTATTTGTAGAGAATATGTGTTTTACTATGATGTCAGCATGTGGCAGCATATTAATATACTCTAAAAGAGCTTCTTTTATGAATAATGACTTATCAAAACATGCGCCATGACCAGTTATATTTATATTTTTTGTGAATTCAAGCAATATAGATCTTAATCTTTTTTTAATTTCATTTTGTATATCATCACCATCTACAAATGCAGATGTCTCAATATGCAGTTTTTGCATATCTTCATTTTTTATATATATTTCGTCTGAGTTGCTAAAAATTTCCGTTAAGAGTTTAAATATTTTCATTATAATGACCATCAAAATTTTAATAATTATGTTATTATGATAACAGAAAAAATAATGAGATTAAAGGGGATCTTTCTAATTTTTTGGCCACGAGAGGCGAGAAAACAAGAGCTGGTTATATTTGTGTATATTCAGCAATTTATATGCCCCTGCAATTGTTGTATATTCAATAGATGACAGGTTAAAGTCAACTATGATTGAGATGAGAGAGATAATTATGGCCTGTAACCTGGAATCAAACTAGCAACAAACTTATTTTCAGCATTACCAACGCCACCAAAACCTTTAAAGATAAACTGCAGCATGATGCGATTATCATGGCCATGTTGAGCGGATAATTCTGGCATCCAAACTCTACCACACATAAAGCGTATCGCTGTACAACAGGTATGATATTCAAAACCAGCCAACGTTTCTAAATAGCGATGGAAACGTAGATCATAGTTTATCTTGCCTAACAAGCGCCATGGTGCGGACACTTGCCAGGCGGAAGATGCGCTAATTTGATTCATGGTGCTATTTAATAATCCAGTTAAATTGTCTGGTTGTGTATTTAAAACATATTGATAACCAAAATTAATTATATGCAAAGGCGATGGATGATATTGCATTAATAACGAAGCCGTGCTTACCTGACTGGTAGTAGTAACAAGATTTGCATCAATAGAATAATCTTTATTAAGATTTAAGCGCCCAATAAAGGCTATTGGTGACCAACTTAAATTACGGTTGTCTAATTCCTGATCTAATACTAAAATTTGATTACGAAAATAGCGAATTATGCCTACACCAAGCCAGCCCAACTCATCACCACTGTTTGCATCAAAAACCCTACTAGTAACACCCATGCCTAATTGGTTTGCATCTCCAACATAATCTTCACCTGTATATCTGTTATCACGAAATATTTGATTGTAATCAAAGGTTAACAAACCACTATCGAAATTTGGTAAAGCATTTTGATTTTTTAGCGGCACATATAAATAATATAGAGTTGGTTCTAAGGTTTGTACTAGATCTCGCCGCATAAAACGTGCGCTTCTGTCAAAAATTAATCCTGTCTTTACATCATACATAGGAATCGTCAAATGCTGATTCTTGGGACTTACGCCATTGGCCAAATCACTAGGAACAATCGTCAAGTCCGTGTATTGGACATAGTTAAACTGGGCGCGAGGATATATGAACCAACCTGGACGAGTAATTTTGTATGCGACTGCTGGTCTGATATGAAATCTTTGACCATAGCTTAGCGTAGTACCAAAACCAGTGAAAGTATGTGGTCTAAAGTTGATATAACTAGCGTTAGCATAGGTGGAAAAATTGTATGGCAAGCTAAAATTTGCTGAATTAAACCCCACTCCAGGCAATATACTCAATTGCTCCGTACCATTAGGACCATTAACAACATGATAAATTGCATAACGCTGTGCTTGTACGCGTAGTGTGCCGAGCATATTGTAATCTAGTAAAGTTGCCCTTTGTAAAGCATATACCGTTGAGTCTTTATCAGTTATATACGCATAACTATCTGGCTTAAAATCATATAGATAGTTACCATCGCTAGTGTTGGTATAATCTAAATTGAGTAACGAATTAGAAGTGAAATAAGTCGTGTTTTTAAGTGCAAAACGGTAACGAAAATTGGAGTTGCCTACACCATCACGGCGCAACACCGTATTCATATCGGTTGACTGCATAAATTGTGTATTGCTATACAGTGTATTACGTAACGCGCGGTAAGCACGATCTTCGGGTAGAAAATCAAAGTTAACCGTGCCAAAACTATTATTAAAAGTTATATATCGAAATATACTATCAAATTTAAAACTACGTAAACTCATATATTTAGTAGTAATTGTCGCATCATAATTTGGCGCCAAATTTAAGTAAAACGGTGCAATTACTGTCTTGCCATTCAAAGTGGAACTTTCAAAAGACGGTTGTAGAAACCCAGTTTGCCGCCGCTTATCAATAGGAAAATTCACATATGGAAAATAAAATATTGGCATGCTCTTTAGATACATCCGTGCATTCCATGCTTCACCACGACCAGTTGTTTTATTCAAATTAGTACTACTAGATTTTAGATACCAAGTATCATTACCTGGCGCACATGTAGTGTAAGTAGAGTCTTTTAACACCGCTTCGGTTTGGCCATGTATAGTAATAAATTTAGCTTCGCCGCGCGCATGTTTATCATACAAACGGTATACGGCATTTTCTAATTCTATTCGTTCACCACTGGCTAGCGCTTTGCCTTTAGTTCCGTCTACCCGCATACCTGGTTGCATTATTTTGACATTCCCAGAAACGGTTATAGTTTCTAGCTCACCAGTATCCGCATTATGCTTAACCTGTGCTTTATTAGCATGTATTATTTTGTCGCCTTGGATTGCTACGACATTACCCACAAATACTGATGTGCCTTTAGCAACAAAGTCAGCTGCATCAGCAGTAACCTGAATAGGTTGATTACTGTCATTTTTGCCGCCACTTGGCAATGGTAACGGTCGATAATAGCCATGACATAGCTTATTAGCAGCCTGACTACAGGTTTCTGAAACGACCCAGTCATCGAATTCAACCGCAAAAGTAGTATTGGCAATGCAATATATGATACAAATAGCTGATAACAAAAATTTCATAATGCACAACCTTCGCACAAACTGGGGTGTTTTTACAAGATGACGGAACGAAAACAAGAAATATATACTTGGCTCTCCAACTATTTTGCAGTTGCAGAGATTAGCAGTTTAAATTATATCCCAGGAGACGCCAGCCTACGTAAATATTTACGTCTTAATACTGCCAATGATTCCTTTATTGTTATGGATACACCATCAGATCCAAGTATGGCCAGCTTTATAAAAATAGCAGAGATACTAACAAAATATGATATAAACGTGCCGCGTATTTTACAGTACGATATAAATCTTGGCCTAATTCTCATGAGTGACTTAGGCTCTACTTTGTATTTAGAATCTTTAAATAGCTCTACTCAGGAGCAAATAAATAAGCTATATGAAGCAGCTATGACTAGCCTAGTTAAATTGCAAACTGTACCAACAGATTATAACCAGATTGGTTATGTATTAGAAAACATGGATCATAACTATATTGATAAATGCCTTGAGGTATTTAAAGTTTGGTACATAAATACTCATAAACAAGGCAAAGGTTATAATGAAGAATTATTAAGTAAACTAAAAAAATTATTTAATCATCATTTTACCGCCTGGCCAAATGCATTTGTGCATTTGGATTACCACTCGCGTAATTTATTGGTCAACAACACCAATCCAGGAATCATAGATTTCCAGGATGCAATGTGTGGGCCTATAACTTACGATTTGGTGTCATTATTGCAAGACGCGTACATTAGTTGGCCACGTGCGCAAGTAGAGCAATGGGTGCTATTTTATCACCGGCTTGCCACCGACGCAGGTTTAATGGCGCAACTTTCTCCAGCAGAATTGCTATATAACTTTGATTTGATTGGTTTACAACGCCATATAAAAAACCTAGGTGTGTTTGCTAGGCTACATCATCGTGATAAAAAGTCCAACTACCTAAATGATATTCCAGCATTGTTAAAATATATTTTAGATGCCACCAACCGCTACCCAGAGCTGTCCTGGTTAGAACAGTTTATAACGGAGGAGGTGCAGGCATGATCCAGCCAAAATACACGGCAAGAATTAGAGTGCCAAACAGCAATACAGAAATGGCAATCCGTACCGATAAAGCCTTAACCAAGCGTTTACCAGAATGTCGATCAGATAATAAATAAACCAAACCAAATATTAAACTACACAATATGGCTAGCATGGATGCAAAAATTAATAAAGTTGCGATAACGGAAGAGTTCATATGTCCCACCAAAAAAAAATAACCCCTAGTTGGCAAATAAAATTCAAATCTTGGGCTTTCACATTCAGCATTAAAACTACACTCTTGTTTTTGACCTTGTGTAGTATTTTAATCTATTTAGGCTCATGGCAACTAGAGCGAGGTCGACAAAAAAATATCCTTGCTACACTATTGCAGCAACGCATAAATAACCAACCAATACCACTATCTAGCATAATAGCACCTAATTTAATAAAGGATAGATTTACCACAGTTACCGAATATGGCACTTATCTTAATGAATATACTTTTTTGTTGGACAATCAAATTTTGCACCGCCAAGCAGGCTATCGGGTACTAACTATTTTTCAAACCACCGCTTCAAAAAAATTATTATTGATCGACAGAGGTTGGATCCAACGTGGTAAAGATCGCCAAAATCTTCCAACGATTAATCCCATCCATGGTGCACAAAGTGTAACCGGGGTAATCAATACCATCCCTTTTGGCTTGCAATTACCAATACACATCCCACAAACACCAAATTGGCCATTAGTAATTCAAGCTCTTGACTATGCTTTAATCAGCAATATCTTGCAACAACCTATATTTAATTTTGTTATCCAATTACAAGATAATAACTCAGCGACTTATACAGTGGTACCGCTTAGCCTAGGCATGTCCAGCAGTAAGCATTTTGCTTATGCCTGGCAATGGTATTTTTTTGCTTTGTTGGCGTTGGGGTTTTATTTGTTTACTAGCATTGAAAGGGTTAACCATTTTGCAAATAAGTATTAGATGGCCGCTAATTTTTATGTTTATTATCTTCGCTTTACCAGTGAGTATTGCCGCAGTTGCCTTGCCGCGTCTAAATAAGCTTAATTTTGCTACTAATAAAGCACATGGTTTATTAATCAACAACCCATATAAGATACAAATAAATAGCGCCAAAGATTTGCACAATAATTTTGTTCCAAACACTGCCATCGCTAAAAATAAATGGCGTGTAATCTATGTACAAACAAAATCTTGTCAGCAACAATGCATAAGTAATTTGCAGCTATTACAAAAATTACACCTTGCTCTTGGCTCACAACAAAAACGTGTTGCAATATACACTATGCACGGCAATTCGCTGTTGCCACAAATTAAGCAGGAGAGCATTATTATCCTTAATCCTGCTGATTATTATGTAATGCAGCACGCAGTTGATGCAGACTACTCTTTATTGTTAAAAGATTTACGTAGGTTATTAAAATATTCACATGCAAATTAAATTAAAAACCGTGGTTTTAATTGCAGTTGGTCTAACATTTTGTGTTGTCCTGTTGGGCGCTTATACTCGCCTCAAAGATGCTGGCTTGGGTTGTCCAGATTGGCCTGGCTGTTATGGGAGATTAATCGCGCCACCAGTAAATGCAAATTTATCCAGTTTAGACGTACACAAAGCCTGGATAGAAATGATACATAGATATGCCGCCGGCACTTTAGGGATCTTAGTCTTTTATATTTGTTTAAAAACTATGCGTAGCATGTGGTTGCTCTCTATTGTGCTACTTAGTACTTTAATGTTACAAGGATTGTTGGGCATGTGGACAGTTACTTTACGCCTATATCCATTGGTGGTAATGGCCCATTTGCTGGGTGGACTGACCATTTTATCTTTATTATGGTTATTGTATCTACGTTTAAAATATCATACTGGCATGTTACCACCGGCTACGATTACCACTCCCCTGCAAATATGCAGCAGCATAGCTATTATTGTTTTAAGCACACAAATTATGTTGGGCGGTTGGACCAGTGCCAATTATGCGGCCTTAGTTTGCGCTGATTTCCCTACCTGTCAAGGCCAGCTCTGGCCAACTATGGATTGGTTAAGCGCATTTAATTTTTATAAGGTGGGTATATTTGATAGTCCCGGCTTAGCTTTGGAAAACACCGCTCGAGTTACTATCCAAATGGCGCATCGTTTAGGTGCTTTACTAACGACTATATTGCTAGGTATTTTAAGTTACCAATTATTTAAAACTAAAAATAATACTTTTAAATTCTACGCTAAATTATTAACATCGTTATTGAGTGTGCAACTAATATTAGGTATTAGTAATGTTTTAGCACGTTTACCATTGACAATTAGCTTGGCACACAACGCCGTGGCAGCCTTGTTGTTATTGTGTTTAATTGCCATCAGGTATACCCAGGGCATTGTTGTAACGAGAAATAAAGTATGATTAACAAATCGATCTGGTATGACTACTTAACTCTATGCAAACCAAGAGTAGTATTGCTCATGTTAATTACCGCTTGGGTTGGCATGTTTTTAGCTAGTCACAGCATGCTAACAGCATGGCCCATATTTATTTATGCCACAGTGGGGATCGCCGCTGCAGCTAGCGCTGCCGCCACACTGAATCATGTACTGGACCGACATATTGATAGCAAGATGCTGCGCACCTCTTTACGTCCTATAGCCACCGGACGCATTACACTATGGCAAGCTAGCTTATTTTGTTTACTGTTACTGGCAACGGCAGGATTTATATTAATTAATTTTGTTAACAATTTAGCAACTATCTTGACATTTGCTAGCTTAATTGGCTATGCCATAATATATACCTTATATCTAAAAAGAACAACTTCACAAAATATTGTTATTGGTGGTTTATCTGGCGCAATGCCTCCAGTCTTAGGTTGGACTGCTATAACTGGCTCTCTACATCCATTTAGTTTGTTGCTAGCGCTAATTATTTTTGTGTGGACGCCACCACATTTTTGGGCTTTGGCGATCTACAGAGCCAATGATTATAAAACTGCCAATATTCCGATGCTCCCAGTAACACATGGTATTAAATTTACTAAATTAAATTTGTTGTTGTATACAATATTATTATTTGCTGTATGTATTTTACCATGTGCGGCTAAATTTTCCGGCATAATATATTTAATCGCTTGTTGCATTTTAAACAGCATATTTATTTATCGGGCGTGGTGCCTATATCGTGCTGATCAAAAACATGAACATGCTTTGGCAATCAAAATCTTTAACTTTTCCATTGTATATTTATTTTTACTGTTTACTGTATTAATAATCGATCATCAATTTGGAGTATATCTATGAAATTAACAATTAAAAATAATTTGTTGCGAATTATTATTACTGGATTATGTTTAGCTATTTGTTTTCTCTTATGGTTTACTATCATGCCATATTTTACACATAGGACAACTCCTAAAACTAATGTGGCTACCGTTATAACTAATGCTCCGATCTTAAAACCATTTTCTTTAATTGATACCAAAGGCCAAGACTTTACCAATAGCTCTTTACGCGGACATTGGACCTTAATATTTTTTGGTTATGCCAAATGTCCGGATATTTGTCCACGCACTCTGAACATAATTAAAGAGAGTTGGCAAATTTTTAACACTACACAGCAGCGCGTTCCAGTAAAGTTTGTCTTTGCAGACATAAATACCAACCAAGTAGACAATAAATATTTGAGCACTTTTCTGCATAACTATAATGCCGAATTTTTAGGTGTCAGTGGGCCTACGCAGAATATGCGCGACTTCAGTGACCAATTAGGAATCTATGCGACAAGCAATGGTGAGAAGATTGACCATACTGCTACCCTGCTTCTACTCAACCCATATGGCAAACTGTATGCTATTTTTAGTCCGCCGTTCTCAGCGCAAGATATAGTGCATGATCTGGAAATTTTAACGCTATAATGTAGAAATGAATATATTGTGTATGAAAAAAATTATTGTTTTTAGTGTATTAGCTGTTGTTTGTTTTACAACAAACAAAGTTAATGCCGATTGTGATTCTACTGCTGGTATGCATTATCCTTCGCAAGTGCCACCAAATTATCAAGGTAGTGCTCAGATCGACTCTTTCAATTGCGCGATAAATGGATCTAAGCAGCTATCCTTAGAAGAAATGAATGCTCGCTCGGATTTAATTCCACCAAATTTAAATAACCGCTTTTATTTATTATTGGGCGGCAATGCAGCTGCTGAAGGGGTTACTAGCGTTAAGAACGCTTCAACATACAATAACTCTACGACCAGAGCAATAGGTGCATTGTCAGATGACAGTAATAAAGTGGCAAGCAATAATTTTGAATTGGGCATTGGTTATGTCTGGAAAGAAATCGCTGTCGAGTTAGAATGGGTTGCCTTAAAATCAGTGCCATTTTCTACCGAGATCACTGGTATTTCGCCCACCTTCACCTTTAATTCTACGGTTAAAGGCGATTCTTTGCTAGGGAACATATATTGGATTTTCCAAGACATGTACAACGTAAAGGTATATGGAGATCTAATCGTTGGTTATACTAAAAACAACACAGTTAGTTCAATAAATGGCGGCACTGGCACTGCCATAAATCGTTACCGCATATCCTATGGTTTAGGAGTAGGTGGTAGATTTAATATAGTCTCTAGATTGTACGCAGACATTATTGGCCGCTATGTAATTTTAGGACCAGTACGCATGGAAGCAACTAATGGCGCCAATTATGCTTATCTAAAAGCCACGCGTACCTGGTTAGGCGCGAGCGTACGTTTGTTGTGGTTGATTTAATATATTCATAAGTTAAATTTTTTGCAGGACAATTTATTTGGAACCAATAGATGAAAAAATCCATAATACTTATGGTTTATATAAAAATAGTAAATCAGCAGAGATCTTAGTTTTATTGCTCTTCGTAGAAAAACCATAACTAGTAATAGTTTGCCAACAATACTTGATAATTCTCCAGCGCAAAAATTCAATTTACCAGTTGCGTCAGATGATACCTACACATGTATCGGATACATATTCGCTATAGTAGGTTTAATAACTACCACTATACTGCCAGCAGCAAGAAACAAACTACGTTTTCATATCTAACAAACTCTGACGGCACTATTCATTTAAATCCGTATATGATCCAGTAATCTATTAGTATTACTCGACAATCTATGCAATAATGCAAACAAAAATTCAATTATGATGATATACGTTTATAATAATATGAGAGTGGAATATGGATGAAGTTCTAAAACTATTAAAAAACATGAAGATCAATTTTTCTGGTCAACAAAAAGATTTATCATCTATACTAAAACAAACAGCGCAGGATCTTATAAATATCAGCGATAAAATTAAAAGTAATTATGATATAGCAACAGATTTAAAAGTTTTAAAAGTTTTATTAGACAACATAAATTATATTAATGATAGTATTAAAAAAATACGAATCGATACTACAAGTAAAGATGCAATTTTAAGAGTCCTGGGTATTATTGGGAGCGTGCTTAAAATACGTTATAATTCCATTCTTTACTATAATAATCTCAAGCCATTATTTAGCAACCATAAAAAACCAGAACTTGAGAGTGTAGCAGCGATTTTAGACGTGACCAGTAATATTTTAATTAGGTTTGACAGCAATGCCAACATGAATATTGTTAATGCTGATTTATCAAAAACTATCAATGATGTTGTAACCAGACTACAAACGGATGAGAATAATAATCTTACAAATAATCTTAACTTGATTAATGAAGTATCTAATTTAAATCTGTGGCAGCTTGGAAACTTTAAAAAATTATTAATTAACTGTTGGAAATTGTCATTATCAGACGAAGAAAAAAATAATGTTCTTGAGGCCTTGAAAAAAATTAAGCCCATGGCCATTTCTAAAGAAAAAGAGATATTTAATTTGAATTATTATACAATCTGGAAAAATTATTCTTCCTGGATGTGGCATAATGCACAAAATGCTGTAGAAAAAATTATGTCCATCTTCATAAATCATGAACAAAAAGAGACGCCAAACTTGGATGCTGCTAAACGCTCGAATGAAAAATTTTCTTGGCTGATGTATGAGTTAAATAACCGTTTAATACATGAATATGCCAAATTGCTAGAGAGTCGTTTACTAGATGGACTACCAATAGATAATTTAAAAAAAATTATTGATCCCCAACCACAACAAAAACCCAATGTACAGCAAAGATTGCCAAAAACAACTCCTATTTTACCAGCCGAGCCAAATAATAACTATAAGTACCTCCTATATGGATTTACTATAGTTGCAGCGGTAGCTGCTACTGCTGCCATCGTACAAACAAAAGTAAGAAACAAATTCTGTTTGACTGGCTAAAAAACTCAAAACCATCGATTAAATAAATCGTATGGTGTAGCTGTCGCAGAGCATAGATATCACCCTAATAGATACTGCACACCCAAGTTGACGGTCTGCACTACAGAATATCCTTTTAAGCGCGCTAAACCATCATTGCTAACCCACACAACCTTACCTTGATCTAAATATTTGTAGTCTAAGTAAAAAAACCAACGTGTCCAAAACGCCATCCGTAAACCAATAGTGCCGCCCCAGCCTATTACATATCTATTATGGTTTTGCTCCCGCCCATTAGTTATGCCACCGCTAAAAGTACTGACCGTTTTATTCCATATAAAACCACCCAAAGCACCAATATATGGTCTTAAATATGGAATCTTGAGGCCATCCCAATCCCATAGTAACGACAACCATAAACCTTGATTCATGATCTTACTGCTTAAACTAGTAGAATTGTTAAGAAATACTGGATTAGGGCTGTAAGCAAGATCTTTTTGGTATATATAACTTAACTCAAAACGCGCCATGTTGATCTTAGTACCAAGCCCCGCTTCCCAGGTTGTATAATATTTACTAAGAAGATTATCGGCCATACTAAGCGAACTTAAACTCGAAGTTGAAATATTTTGAATGTTGCGTATTTGTGCGGTAGCAAACGCCGCACCAAACTTAGCGTATAATCTTTTTTGTTCAGAAATCCGCTCCATCTCACTATAATTTTCCTTGGTAGTGTTATCTGTCACCACTGGTTTTTGATTTTGTGTGCTTGGCGGACAATAAACTTTTTCATCCACACTTGCGGCATCATCTGGCCATTTATTGGTATAAGTAGAAAAACCAGCCATAATTATTGGGGCGTGCGTTATAAACAGCAATAGCAATAAATTTTTAATCCACATCCTTAGCATTATTAACTCTCTCTCTTAATTCTTTCCCTGCCCGAAAGTATACGGTTTGTCGTTGTTCAGTCTGCACAGTTGCACCAGTTTTAGGGTTTCTAGCTAACCTAGCTTGGCGTTGTCGCACACTAAAACTACCGAAACCGCGAACCTCTATTCTACCATTCATTTGTAAAGTTGCGGTCATCACAGCAAAAATATGATCTACGGCACTACACATATCTTTGTAAGATATATGACCGTGCATATCTACTAATTTTCTTACTAACTCATCACGAGTAATATTCATAAACTATTCAACTACAAAATAACTACACTACAAACCACTAGGATACCAGTATTTGTTCTGTATATAACAGAAGTTATTGTCAATATTAATTTAGGTGTGAATAATAACAATTATTGTTGTTATAATATAGGTTGGCATATCAAGGATGAATGATTATGGACAATTGGCAAGAAACTTCTGAGGCGGAAGTGGATGAGCTGACTATTGAGGATGATTTAGAAGAATTAGATGTTGACGTAGCAGAAATGGATGTAGCTGAAGTCGAAGAACTTGGTGGAGAAGAATTAAAAAATGATGTGGAAGCAGATGCAAATTTAAACGTCAAAGCTCGTAAACGTGATATCGATCCCACTCAACTTTATTTAATCGAAATTGGAGCGTCACCATTACTCTCAGCCGAAGAGGAAGTGCACTACGCGCGATTGGCCAGAAAAGGTGATGAACGAGCGCGCAATCATATGGTGCGTTGTAATTTACGCCTAGTAGTTAAAATTGCGCGCCGTTATTTGAATCGTGGTCTGGCTTTACTGGATTTAGTAGAAGAAGGAAATCTAGGTTTGATTCGCGCAGTGGAAAAATTTGATCCAGAACGCGGGTTTAGGTTTTCTACTTATGCAACGTGGTGGATTAGACAAAATATTGAGCGTGCCATCATGAATCAAACTAGGACCATACGCCTACCAATCCACATAATTAAAGAATTAAATGTTTATCTACGCAAAGCCCGCGAAATCACGCACTTACTAGATCATGAACCTACATTTGAAGATATTGCCAAGGCCTTAGATAAAACACCGAATGATGTAAATCGTCTATTACGTTTAAATGAACGCACCCTATCAGTAGATACGCCAATGGGTGATGATACTGAAAAACCCTTACTAGAGGCATTAGCCGATCAGCAAAATGAAGGCCCAGCAGAAATTCTGGAAGACAATAATATTCGTGCGCAACTAGATGAGTGTTTAAATTTGTTAAACGATAAACAACGTTCGATTTTAGCACGCCGTTTTGGTTTGCTTGGCTATGAACCTTCAACACTAGAAGAAGTTGGTTGCGAAGTGGGGCTAACTAGAGAGAGAGTGCGACAAATTCAAGTTGAAGCACTTAAATCACTGCGCGTAATAATGGAAGAAAAAGGCATAGCTCTGGAAACAATATTCTATTAACATAGACAATTGTTAGAATGTACACTTGTGACAATTAAACAAAGGAGCGTCGCCAATGTCAAATGAATTACTTGCAAAGCTAGAAGATAAAATTAACAATGCTTTAGAAACTATAGAATTGTTAAATTTACAAAACGAGGAATTGGAAGAGAAATATTCTAAATTACTCAACGAAAATACGGCCCTTAAAAACAAACATGCTGCTTGGGAACAAAATCTAACAAATATGTTAGAAAAACTAGATGCTATTGAACCTAAAGCGCCGACATTTAAAGCAAACACTAGTGCTGCAGTTGCGGAAGAGGCTGTATCTATTTAACTTGTTAGGCGGGAATATCCCGCCTAATCAGTCATGAATGCATTAATGCTTGGTCGTATCAATTTGCAGGCGCTGTTGTATCAGTAGGCATTGTGCTGGATGCTGCAGGAGCCGTTACCGTTGGTGTAGTTGGGACATCCGTACTGCTTGGAGCCATCATTTCTGACGGTATTGTAGTAGGAGCGGTTGGCGCTGGGGTTATAGAAGCATTCGCCGATGGCATACCACCAGCAATCTTATTACAAACTCCCTTTGGTACATAAATCCAAAAATTTGGATCTGCATCGATTACAGACTTATCACAAGTCACAGAATTAGGTGTTGGTTCACAATCGTTTTGTCCGGCTTTAGCTATGCCATAGCATTTTTCCATGGTGGTGGTATCGTCAGCGTGTACAAAACCATACAACCCTAACAAACCAAGTGCTACAACGCCAATTAGCAAGGCATTAGTTACTTTAGAATCCACTTTCATTTTTATCATCCCTGATAGCTAGACTTATCTTTCTCATTATAGAAAAAAACTCCCCCAAATCAAAGATTTGGAGGAGTTTCCATGGAGCAAAAGCAGCAATGTACAAGATTACATCATACCGCCCATTCCGCCCATGCCACCCATAGCGCCCATATCTGCAGCACCAGCATTGTCACCTTTCTTTGGTAGTTCAGAAATAGTGCATTCAGTGGTGATCATCAAGCCAGCGATAGATGCGGCGTGTTGTAATGCAGAACGAGTCACTTTCGCAGGATCTAAAATACCAAACTTGATCATATCGCCATATTCACCAGTAGCAGCATTGAAGCCGAAGTTACCAGTTTCAGATTTTACGCGATCGATAACCACGGCTGGTTCACCGCCAGCATTAGCAACAATTTGACGTAATGGCGCTTCTAAAGCACGTAGTACGATGTTAACGCCTTGGTTTTGATCATCGTTATCGCCAGTTACTTTTTTAACTGCTGCGGCAACACGAATCAATGCCACACCACCACCAGGTAACACGCCCTCTTCTACCGCTGCACGTGTAGCATGCAGAGCATCATCAACGCGCGCTTTCTTTTCTTTCATTTCTACTTCGGTAGCTGCACCAACTTTAATTACTGCTACGCCGCCTGATAATTTAGCTACGCGCTCTTGTAATTTTTCTTTGTCGTAATCAGAAGTTGTTTCTTCTACTTGTTTACGTAATTGTGCAACTCTAGCTTCTATTTTTTTGCTGTCGCCAGAACCATCGATGATAGTAGTATTATCTTTGGTTACAATCACACGTTTGGCAGAACCAAGATCTTCCATCTTGACATTTTCTAGGCTCAAACCAATTTCTTCGGCAATTACTTGGCCATTGGTTAGAATAGCTATATCTTCTAACATTGCTTTACGACGATCACCAAAGGCTGGCGCTTTAACGGCACAAACTTTAACGATGCCACGAATGTTATTTACCACTAATGTAGCCAAAGCTTCGCCTTCGATATCTTCAGCCACGATCAACAATGAACGACCGGATTTAGCCACACCTTCCAAAACTGGTAACATTTCACGAATATTACTAATCTTTTTATCGACGATTAGAATGAATGGATTTTCTAAATCACATGACATGTTGTGCTGGTTGTTGACAAAATATGGAGAAATGTAGCCACGATCAAATTGCATACCTTCCACAACTGATAATTCATCGTTTAAACCATTGCCATCTTCGACAGTGATCACTCCCTCTTTACCTACTTTCTCCATAGCTTCGGCAATAATATTACCAATTGCTGCATCAGAGTTAGCAGAAATCGTACCAACTTGAGCAATAGTCTTGGAATCTTTACAAGGTACAGCCAATTTCTTGATTTCTTCCACAGCGACAATCACAGCTTTATCAATACCGCGTTTCAGATCCATTGGATTCATACCAGCAACTACGCATTTGTTACCTTCGATCACAATGTTCTTGGCTAATACGGTAGCAGTTGTAGTACCATCACCAGCTACATCAGATGTTTGGGACGCTACTTCTTTGATCATTTGTGCACCCATGTTAGCCACGCTATCTTCTAATTCAATAGCTTTAGCTACAGAAACACCGTCTTTAGTAATAGTCGGCGCACCAAATTTATTTTCTATAACCACGTTTCTACCACGTGGGCCTAAAGTTTCTTGTACTGCATTTGCTAATGCAACCACACCTTCTAACAAACGTTGGCGAGAATCAGCGCCATAGTTTAGAATCTTTGCCATCTTTTAAATCCTCTTTGCTACAAATTTAATTTCAATATTTATTACAGAATCACACCCATAATATCTTCTTCACGCATAACTAACAGGTTCTTACCATCTACTTTTACTTCCGTACCGGCATATTTGCCAAACAGCACTTCATCACCAACTTTAACATCTAGTTTTTGTAATGTGCCATTTTCTGTTCTGCCTGGTCCAGTGGCAGTAACGCGACCACGTTGTGGTTTGTCACCAGAAGTTTCAGGAATTACAATCCCACCGGCAGTGGTTTTTTCTTCTATACGCTCGATAATTACTCGATCATGCAACGGACGAATGCTCATGCTGTGCTTCTCCTACAATATTAGTATTCTAAATAACTATAAACTTTGGGCTCTATGTCCCGTCAAAGGATTATGTATGGACTTGGCTAAGGATAGTCAAGGGCTTAGAGCTAAGAATAACGAAATAAAGAACAATACTATAATTTACACTGATAGCCCTAAATTTATATTAACAACACCCCTGGAGGCCTTAAATGAAACAAGCCCACAGAGCCGCGTTTAGTTTAATAGAATTATTAATGGTAGTAACCACTATTGGCGCTATAGCCGCTACAACGGCGCCAACCTATAAAAACCACGATACCCAAAATAGTATCGCGACTGTTTTATCGTTGCAAGAACTTTACATGAAAAAAATAGCTAAACATTATAACCGCACTACTCGTGACCTGGCTGGAGCCTGGAGCGGGGTGATCCCCAATCCGCTAAATTTCATTTAGCGTAAGCTCACAAATAGCATTATAATTTTTACTTTAATGCTTTAACTGTTGGCGGTACCCAGACTTGATCTAGCACGCTTTCTTTAGGCCAATACAACCGCAAAATTAAACTAAAGTTGCCGGTTTGCGGGGCTGGCAACCAGTTAACTTCCTTGCCTTTGCCTGGCGATGCTTTTTGAACATAAATATCTAACGAGCCATCTTTATTGTATTGCAGTTGATCTCGATCACCTAGCGCATATCGGTTAAGTTGATTAGCAGCAAAAAATGATTGGTCATTATACAAAGTTAGTGACCAAAAGCCGCGTACTGGTGGCAGTTGATCTTTGCTAAAATGCAGCACATATTTTTTACTGCTATTGAATGGTTTACCACCAATATCTGTTAATGCCACTGGATAAACTGCGTCTTCAATTACATTTGCGCCTAACCCTTTGTAGGCGATACTGGCGCGCTGCAAATAAGCGGCGCCATATGTGCCAACTCCAGATAAATTAATTTGCCAACCATTAAAGGTTTTGCCTATGGTTTTAAGATTATTAATAATCCGTTGTTTGGCAAGTTCTGGTGCCTGAGCGACTGCTTGCGCAATGATTGGATCAGCGATATTTAATGGTTTGCCAGGGTTAATACCAATACGGCTCATTTGTTCAAGGATTGGGTAATCATTGGCATGCGGTTGATTATTAGCAGCAATAGCACTAAACATTTGGAAGAATTGGCTGCCGGTTAGTTTTTCTATTTGTTGTACTGGGGCAGTTTTATCTAGATCAGGATCGGTAAATACCACTACTGGTGGAGTTTTGTCGTTATATGTACTTAATGGGCGCGCGATGATCTGTTTCTGTAATTCCCAGACGTTAGCAAAATCATCCTTACCATTTGCTGCGTATCTACCAAGCAACCAGCCTACATTGGTAGGACAGCGGATCAGATTAGCTCCCGTGGGCACTGCTCCTTGCCAATCCATACTAGCCAAAGCGAATACTTGTTTATCATTGCCCGTAGTACGTGACCCAGCGGAAAAAAATACATCGGTCCACATATCTAAAATAGGCATCAGAAAATAACGGCCTTTGGATGCGGGAAATTCCAGAATTAACGGCTCATGAGTAACGTCATACCATAAAAAAGAATATAAAGTATCAGCATTAGGACTAACTACATCAGTAAAAGACGCGTCTGGAAAAGTTTTTTTGTGTGCAAATTGATTAATTGGAGCACCAGCACCATTAGGATCTGGCTGCGCAAAGTTGGTCATTACTTTTTTGGTGATTTCCATCAATACCAATGGATAAGCATAGATATAAGCATCTACCGCTATAGCATTTACCTCGTCTACAGTTAACGGCGCAAAACGTGGATCAACTTGCACGGTAGTTTTAGTAGCATCTTGGGCATTGGCTAAGTTAGGGGTTAGTATAGTGATAACTAGCATAATGCGTACGATGATTGAGAACATGACTAATCCTGAATATCCATTTCAATTATCCAAATATTAGCATAGAACCCGAGAGCTGTCGTAAATATGTTACTTAACATAAAAACCACGAACCGTATCATGAAAAATTAGTATGGTTAATTACTATGCTATAAGAGATTAATCATAGTGATTAAAAGCTAAGCCTTGGGTTTGGCTTAGGCGGTTTAGGTGGCGCCTCTCCTGTACTCTTTAATTCATATGGTTTCTTTTCGCCCATGGCATCATAAATAGTCGCTGGCGCGAAATTAAGTGTATATGATGAAAAAAGGGCCCTCTTCTTGTAGAATGTTGAAGATCTTGCGAAACCAAACAACATTTTCCAAAAAGGAGCCCTTAGAAAATGAGTATCTGCGATT
>Ga0209174_10000413_pt1 | contig 32827 bp, 28 predicted proteins | sample JI91814BDNA_FD_187505 | JGI IMG/M metagenome (GOLD analysis project Ga0209174, IMG submission 187505) | Wastewater effluent complex algal communities from Wisconsin, to seasonally profile nutrient transformation and Carbon sequestration -... | ecosystem: Engineered > WWTP > Effluent > Algae...
TTCTCAAATATGCCTTCTGCAAGATATTCGCCGATCATCAGCGCACATAAGACAGTAGCACTGAGCTTAAGCGCCCGATAAGGCCGGCCCTTGATAAATATGAGAAAAATCACCAGGCTGATGGTAGCGGCAATGATCAGCGTAGCTACAGCTGATAGATGATGAATACTAAAGATCAGGGCAGTAAAAGCGGTATAACTCATGGGCCTCCTTGTAGCAGTTGCACTTGACAGATTAAAGCCATTTTGCTGAATTGCCCATGGAGAATAAGACCCATGACCGTTAGTACCATGATGCAGTTTTTGCCAGAGCTATTAAGCATACTGCTTGACCAATCACAAGGTGAGTCACTCGAAAGATTACAACTGTGCGAAATCAATCTATTGCTGTTGAAACCAGCGCCTTTTCAAGGCAATAGCTGTCTTATAAACCAGCAAGTTATACGCAGTGGTGAGCGGGATAAGTTTTTAAGCCTATCTGGCCGCCTAGCTGATAGTTCAGGAGCATGGCTTTTGATGGAAATTAACTATTTTATTCGCGGTGAGAAAAAGTACTTTCGAGCTGAAACTAATCTGATTGGTTCAGCTCAGCCATGGCGTGAGTTTTGTGAACAGGATATTAGTAATTTTTTTAGCTCTCTAAACCAAGAAAACAGTTTTTTCACCAGCCATGACCTAGCTATATTAAATGGCCGCACAGAAGTTCAGGTGCCAAGCCAGCTATTAATGTTAGAAACGTGGCATGCCATGCTCAAACAATGGCCCAATACCCATAAACCTCTGAGCAGCATAAAAGCTAAGTTTTTAGCTAGCGTAAAGCTAGGCGAGCCTTTGAGCATAGCCAGCAAGCTCAGCGACAGCACTATAGAAAGCATGATCTTTAGTGCTCAGGGGCCGGTTTTAGAAATTAATGCTTCCTCGCTAAATCATTGAGTGCAGAGCCTGCTTTGAACCAGTCGATCTGGGCTTTTGACATGGTGTGAAGGCAGGAGATTTCTTCTTTGGTGCCATCTTGATGTTTGATAATGAGATGGACAGGCTCGTTTTCGGCGAGATTTTTTAAGCCCACTATGTTTATACGATCATTGACGGTGATTTTGTTGTAATCAGCAGGATTTTTAAAGCTTAGTGGCAGGATGCCGTGCTTTTTCAGATTGGTCTCATGGATACGGGCGAAACTTCTTACGATAATAGCCTTACAGCCAAGATGGCGAGGCTGCATAGCTGCATGCTCACGACTTGAGCCCTCACCAAAGTTCTCATCGCCAATAACCACCCACGAAAGATTGTGGGCCTGATAGTTACGGGCAAGATCAGGTAGAGATACTTCTTCTGGGCTCTTAGTAATTACGTTGATGCCGGTGCCGGGAGTTTTAGTAAACGCATTAATGGCACCAATATAAGTATTATTAGCGATTTTATCGAGGTGGCCACGAAACTTTAGCCATACTCCTGCTTGGGAAATATGATCGGTGGTGCATTTACCCATTGCTTTAAGTAAAACTGGCATGTCAATAAAATCTTGACTGTTCCAAGCAGGAAAAGGTTTAAGCAGCGCCAATCGTTGGGATTTGGGGTCGACAGCAATAGCGATAGCCTTGTTATTTTTAGGAGGAGCAAGATAACCGGTGAGTTCTAGGCTTAACCCCCCTGTGGGCAGAGTCTGTCCACTTGGCACCGATAGTCTTACTAAGCTGCCGTCAGGGGCTTTAAGTTCGTCAGTTTGGGGATCAAAATCAAGCTTGCCTGATAAGGCCATGGCAACGACAATTTCAGGGCTAGCGAGAAAAGACAGCGTTTCACGCTGGCCATCATTACGGCCGGGAAAATTACGATTGTAAGAGCTGACAATAGTATTAGTTTGTCCTGGCTTGATATCATCGCGTTGCCATTGGCCAATACAGGGCCCGCAGGCATTAGCTAGGACTACGCCACCGATTTTTTTCAGTGCTTCGAGTAAGCCGGCTTTACTAACAGTGCTAAATACAGTTTCGCTGCCTGGCGTAATATAAAACGGCACACGAGCTTTCAATCCCAGCTTAGCTGCTTCAGTAGCAATCGATGCGGCTCGAGAAATATCTTCGAAAGAGCTATTGGTGCAAGATCCAATTAAAGCGGCACTGATATTATTGGGATAGCCCTTGGCGGTTATTTCACTTTTGAGTGCGCTGACAGGCCGACCGAGATCGGGTGAATGGGGGCCCACAATATGCGTAGATAAATTATCTAAATCAATTTCAACTACGCGGTCGTAATATTTCTCAGGATGGTCATATACTTCTTGGTCAGCTGCTAAGTAAGCTTGATGCTGATCAGCAAGTTTGGCAATCTCTGCTCGACCAGAAGCTTGTAAATATTCAGCCATCGATTGGTCGTAGGGAAAAACCGAGCAGGTTGCACCATGTTCAGCACCCATGTTGGTGATGGTGGCTTTGCCGGTAGCTGATATATATTTACAGCCATCACCAAAAAACTCGACAATATGGCCGGTGCCGCCTTTGACGCTTAGAATACCCATTAACTTCAAAATAATATCTTTGGGGGAACTCCAGTTTTTAAGTCTTCCCTTTAAGTGTACACCGATAACTTGTGGCCACTTTAATAGTAAGGGTCCGCCAACCATAACGTCGACAGCATCAGCACCGCCCACACCAATTGCCACCATGCCTAAGCCACCAGCATTGGGAGTATGAGAATCAGTACCGATCATCATGCCACCAGGAAAAGCGTAATTTTCTAATACTACTTGGTGGATAATGCCTGAACCCGGTTGATAAAAACCAATGCCATATTTTGCGCTCGCCGTACGCAAAAAATCATAGACTTCTTGGTTAGTCACTGATGATTCTTTAAGATCACGATCAGCGCCATGATGTGCTTGAATCAGGTGATCGCAGTGAACCGTAGTGGGTACGGCCACGGTGTCTTTTTGAGCTGACACAAACTGCAACAGCGCCATTTGTGCCGTGGCATCCTGCATAGCTACCCGATCTGGATAAAAGTGAGCGTAGGAATCACCCGGCTTAATCGCATTGCCATCTTCACCAATAATAGAATCCATATGAGCTGAAAGAATCTTGTGCGTAAGCGTAAGTGGGCGCTTAAAATGAGCGCGAGCTTGTTCATGCTTATCTTTAAATCGAGCATAACTTTCACGTACGAGACTTAGTTGATCGTCCATAAGGCCACCTATAATTTTATCTTCTAAGCTAAAGATAACGCGCCAGTTTTTTTCTTAAAGCTCGATTGACTGATTTTTCTAGAAATCAGAAACCTAAGGGAGCTGTCGTCATTACCAACAACTCAGGTATATGTTATCTATACTATAGGAGTAGTTAATGAAAATTAAATTAATATTATTGGCGTTTTTATTATCTCAGAGCTTTTTAAGTATTTCATGGGCTCAAACTAAGTCACTAATTGTAACAATTGATCAACATCATCTTGCGGGTATGAATGAAGAAAACCTAAAAAATTTGCCGCTGATGTTAGGCTTTCTTCAGCCTGGTGATTTTGGCGCTTTAGGTGAAGCGGTTTCTAAGTTTACAAGAAAAGTATCTGGTTCTAAAAATCTCAGTGTTGAAGACGTTATAGCTAATTGGGATGAAAGCAGAGCTGAGTGGATCAAAGAACATGCTGAAAAAGTTTATGACAAGGTTTTTATAGCTCAAGGTGATTTATCTCGTGATAATGACTACATGTCTTTTATTTGGGCTCAAGCCCTTGAATTTGACATCGTTGATTATGTCAGTATGGTTCACGGTGGTGGCCAAAATATTAAGCCTGAATGGAATGTACCTTGTGACAGCGTGAAAATACGTATGGTTTACAGCGAAGCCTGCAAAGGTGGCAGCGGCAAGCAAGCTTTTATTGGTGGCTTTAATGCATTGGCATCAGCAGGACATAAGGCTAATGGAGTCAATCCGTCTGCTTCGCCATTTTTTAGTTTTAGCTTTTTGAGTAATTGGTTTTCCGGTCAGTCTTTTTATCGTTCTTTGCAAAACTCTTGGCAAGATGGATCGAGCTTGCTCAAAAATAATCACCGCGCTTTTCTTTTATCCCAATTGCTTGGTGGGTATGCGACTGTTGATCAAGCTCTTGAAGGCTCTTCAATTGAGTATTCTTATAATAAAGAAGAGTCTGAGGTGAGTTATTTAAATATCAATAGTTTTGACCAACGTTTGTATCTAGAAGATAAAAGTATTGGCGAAGGTGAAATTAAGTAGTTTTAGAGTTGGTAACTAGACCAGCTAATTATATTGTTAGCGATCTTAATCGTTATTTGACCATCTGCAGTATTGAGGCTGTCAATACCGCGTTTTTTATAGCGTTTAGTTATTTCTTGGTGGGGAAAACCAAAACGGTTATTATGACCAGTTGAATAGATTACTAGTTGTGGTTGTACCTGATCGAGCAAAAGCTCAGACGAGGAAGTTTTAGATCCATGATGAGGAGCTTTGAGGATATCAGCTTTAAGTGTCTGTGCATCTGCCAATAAAAGCTGTTCGCCCTCAAACTCGATATCTCCTGGCCATAAGAGAGTTTTACCCTGATGGCTAATTCTAATAACTAAGCTGTTATTGTTAGCCGACAACTCATCATAGAAAGCTTTAGGGCTATGAGGCGCGATTATTTCTACGATAGTTTCACCAAAATTATGTTTACCAAAAATCTCTGCACTATTTTTAATAATAATATGTTTGCGATGGGCGTGGTTGATAAGTCTTTGAGTAAGTGGGTGATCAGGGGCGAAGCCACTGTGCCAGATTTCTTTGACGTCTATTTGATCAAGTACGGCAAAAGCGCCCATAATATGGTCTCGGTCTGGATGGCTAATCGCTAAGATATCGAGCTTGGCCACTCCCTGGTGCTTGAGTGTTGGTACGACAATCGATGCTCCCGGATCGAAATCACCGTAAGTGCTGCCACCGGCATCAATGAGCATCCTGTGTCCACTGGGCATTTTGATAAGCGTGGCATCCCCCTGGCCCACCGGTATAACAATGGCTGAAAAATCGTGATCAACTAAGAAAAAGCTAGCACTCAAGGTCAATAAACATAGCAAAGCACTGGCAATCAGTGTTCTGATACGCCAGGTGATGAGGCTCAAAAAGGCCAGCAATAATGAGAGAGAGCTTATTATAATGGTAGTTGGCGTTATCAAACCAACCAAGCTTACTCCTCCGGTTAAACTATCTAAGAACTCGGCTAAAATTTCGATAATACTTGCACAAAACGCTGCCATCTTAATCAGTATTGTTAGGTCTAAAAAAGCTCCTAATATTCCACCAATAATTGCTGGTATTTGTACAATCGCGGCTATGGGCACCAAAATAATATTGGCGAAGATGCTCGCGCTCGACCAGGTACCGATATAAACCAGAATAACCGGTAGGCTAGCAAGTATAGCACCGGTGGAAGAAACTACCAGCTTAATAATCCAGCTGGCGATGGCTGATTGCTTAGCTATGCGCTCGATTAAGGGAGTCGCCAAATAATGAGCAGAAAGTAAACCGAGCGTTGCTGAATACGAGAGTAAAAAACCTACATCAAGAATGCTCAATGGATCAAATAATAAACATATAAATCCTGCTGATAATAACCCGTCAAAAATATCTATTTTTCTACCTAAAAACCAGTTAGTTAAAATTACACTCGTCATGAGTCCTGCACGAATGGCACTTCTTGGGTAATCGCATAGTGCAATAAAAATCCATATAATAATTATCGTAAAAATCGAAGACAACATGTAGGATAAATAGCTATAAGATGGCGGCAAAAATAAGGCACATAGTGGTAATAACAAGGCTAGAAATAAGCCGGCAATCAGTGTTATCTGTAAACCGCTGACTGCAAGCAAGTGTTGAGCACCAATGTTTTGATAGATATTTTTTTGCTCAGGGCTAAACAGGCTGGTTTCGCCTAAAATAAGCGCCAAAAGTAATGATGATTGATGGGGGCTTAAGCTTTTTATGATAGGTTCTTTAAGTTTTTCCCTTAAGCGATCAAGCCATGAGCTTTTGATCGTCGGACTTAAAAAAATCAGGCGCGGCTCGTTGATGCTTGCTGTCGCATGGATATTTCGTACTAAACCAAAGCGATAGCTATCAAATAAAACCGGCGAAAGTGCTCTATGCATGGGCTTGAGCTTGGCTGCAAAAATAATATCCTGACCAGGCTTGATTTTAAGTGCTGCTGCTGCATCCATTAAATTAAGTGCAATAAAGCTAGAGGCTGATTGAACGATAATTTTGTTAGAGCCTTTTATACTAGGCCATAAACTTACTACTCGTCCATGAATGGGGCTTTTAGGTAAAGAAGATAATATCTGCTGATAAGTTTGTTGATGGTGTTGAGCGGTCCAGGCAGAGATAAACATACAAAAAAACAACAAGCAAATAATACGAAACAACTGGTTGCGAATAAGTACCAACAAAAATAGCCAACATAATCCGCAGCCAAGCCACAGGTTTGCATCGATATTTAATGCTAGCGCACTAAAAGTACCGATCAGTGCGCTGGCAAATAAGTAAACAAGCGGCCGTTTTTTCACCAGTTTATTCGCACCATAGCTCACTAACGAGCATTGGCAGAGCGTAGCTTATTGGGATTGGGCTCAATTCTACATACTCTTCATCTTCACCAGCTTCTCGCTTGCTTTCTAGGTAAGCTCGACGTATGTGTACGCCAGCTCCGCCGAGAGCTGTGACTGCTGACAGTCCGGCTGTTAGGCCTGCAGTGACTTTTGCAGCAAAAAAATCAGTGGAACCATATGTCTCTATACACATAAGCAAAGTCATCAGGCCACCGGTTGCTAAAATCATTCCTGAAGTCACATAAAAAGCATACTCAGCTTTCACTAAAGGCGGTATTTTTTCAGGAAATACGACAATGGGAAAAGTGGCTTCAGTAAAGCTCAAGCCTTCAATACTAGACTGCCATGTCATGGCTTTATAGCTTTTTTCTTTAATGTTTTCGCTCGATATTTCTGCGATAACGTAACGCTTAAACTGTTTACCAACCCGGCTGCAAAGGGCTTGGGCTTGGTTTTTACATAAATCTTCAACCTGTTTTGAGTCAGTTCCTAAACGGGACCGTTCAGCGCTCGACATAAGTGAGATCGCTTGGTTATTCTTTACAAGATTAACCTCAGCGCTCGATCTTAAAGAAAACCACAAAAGTGCCAAACTAATCAGAATAAACCGCTGTGATATCATAATTACCTCTCAGTTATATTGCTAACCTTTGAGGTGATGAAAAAAATCTCAGTTATGCCTTTTTGTACGTTCAAATAAATATTTATGAAGGACCATGACGCTTGAGGATCAAAGTTTTTATATGAGACAGAACGGACATGAGGTAGATTTATCTCTTCACCCCAAAGCTTAATCTGGGGCTGATAACGAAGCTGTTCATCAAAATTTTTTTTGGTATCGCCATAAGATTTAGAACTTTGCCAACGATCTGGACCTAGGGGTTGAGAACCAGCAGGCAAGATAAGCCCCAAATAGCGATTTTGATCATTGCTTTGAGCCATGATCAAAATGAGCATGATAGATACTAGCAATCGGTAGATTAGTTTTTGGTCCATTGAATTTTATCTTCCAACCAACTGACGGTAGCCGTTCTTAAGCTGCTCAGTGGCATGGCACCTTGTGATAATACTTGGTCATGAAAATCAGATAAAGAAAAATGCTCTTTTAAAGCCATCTCAGCAGTAGATCGCAAATCTTGAAACTCAAGCTGACCGATTTTATATGCCAGAGCCTGAGCAGGCCAAATGATATAACGATCAATTTCGTTGACTACTTCATCTTTAGTAAGTGCAGAGTTATTGAATAAATAATCAATAGCTTCCTGTCTGCTCCAGCCTAAATCATGAATACCGGTGTCAACAACTAATCTTAAGGCTCGCCATAACTCATAGTTGAGCGAACCAAACTGTTCGGCAGTAGTGTGATAGAGCCCAAGCTCTCGGGCCAAGATCTCTGCATAAAGTGCCCAGCCTTCCACAAAGGCAGTTTGGCCAATATGGCGCTGAAAAAGTGGGATCGATGTATTCTCGTTCGCTAAAGAGATTTGGATATGGTGGCCAGGTAGTGCTTCATGAAAAGCTAAAGCTGCCATATTATAGAGTGGTCTTAGTTCTGACTGATAGGTGTTGAGATAATAATAAGCGGGCTTATCGTTGCCGGCGGGAGCCTCAAAATAATAGGCTACTGGTGCATATTGCTCGCGAAAAGCCTCCAGAGCTTTGACTTCGATTTTAGTGCTCGGCAGCTTATTAAAAGCTTTAGTTATGGCAGCCTGTGCTCGAGCAAGCAGCTCTTGATTATAGCGAACCAGGGCCTGGCCGTCAGCTAGATATTGATTAGGGTCAGCTTTTAAAGCCCTGATATATGAGTCCACATCAGTAAATGTCGTATTTTCAATGACCAGCTTAAGCATGCTGTCTTTAATACGGCTTACTTCAGCTAAACCTAAGGCGTGAATTTGAGATGCGCTGAGTTTGGTGCCAGTATGACGTTCGATCATATTTTGATAACAGGTAGGTCCGAGTTCTAAGTATTTAAGACCAACTTGCTGTTCTTTGCGTGCCTGAGGCAAGAGTTCAAGTCTAAGAAAATCGCGATAGGCAAGTAAACCAGGATAAACATGCTTAGTGATAGCCATTTTTAGAGACTTGTGTGCGGTATTTTTCTGCTCTTGGGACCAGCTCTCTGGCAAGTCTGCAAGATCAACCTGATAGGAACTTTGTTCGGGTGCAAGCTTGAGCTGCTGATCTAACTGAGCAATCACATGAGAAATATTAATAGCAGGTGAAGTAAGCCCAAGTTTTAAACCTGTTTTTAGATTGATAATATGTTCAAACAAATAGGCTCCCGCTTTTTGATAGCGGGTGATTAAGTTGTCTAAGTCTTGGTAATTATTGATAACTTGGCCGCTGCTCAGTTCAGCTAAAGCGATCTGTGGGCCTGATTGTTGATCAACCACCCATAAGGGCAATTTACAGCTTTGTATATTTAGCGTGCTATCAATTTCATGACGCAAAAAATCATAGGCTATAAGGTCTTTCGCATCTATTGTCTGACTATCAATGCTTGAAAGCTCAGCCTTGAAAGCCTGGTAGATTTTTTCCTGCTCCAGCAAAGCTTTTTGGCTGATATCAGCTAAAAGGTGATTAAAGCGTTTTTGACCAATTGACGAGGCGTACAAAGGATCGCGTTTGAGCAGAAACTCAAAGAAGTCTGCGCCGATGTCATTGATAGATCTCTTTTCGCCGTAATGCGAATAAGTCATAGGTTTCCTGGCGCTACTACAAGCCATGAGAAAAAAAACCAAGAAGCTCAGCAACAATTTTTTCATGCTCTGATAATGCCATAGCCTGGGCTGAGATAAAAGCTTTTAGAGGAGAATCCGTTCACGTTCTTTAGGTGTAGGCAGACGACAGCTTTCATTCTTGCCAAACCAACGATAACGTTGAGCTGCTATTAAGCGGTAAACAGAGTCTCTGATTACTTTAGGGAAGATTTTAAAAGCAATAGCCAGCCTAAACATGCCACCTAAACCGACAAGTAACCTGATAATGGCATCTGATTGGCTATATATTCCTGTTTCATCAAGTAAAATAACGGTTTTGAGCTGGCTATGATCAAGTTTAGGTAGCAGCTTTTTGGCAGCACTCCCCTGTAGTGGGGCGAACTGGTAGCGTTGATGGTGGTCATGTTTTAAGACGAAATCAACGAGACCGTTACACATGACACATACACCGTCAAAGAAGAGAATTCTAAGCATGATTATCTCCTAGGCTGTGGTAGCTAAAATCATGACAAGCTGGTTGCAAAGCCACCATCGATGAGGCTAAGAAGAACATCATAGTCCAAAAAATCGTACGCAGCATGGGTGCCCCCCAACTTCTTTTAGTATTATCAATTAATAACTTTGCTTTTGCTATGCCATGATCGATCGAAAAAAACGGGGCAAAAAATGAAGGGGTTTTTATGGCCACCTATGTGATTGGTGATGTGCAAGGATGTTTTTTAAGTTTGCTCGCTTTATTAGAAAAGATCGATTTTGATAGCAATCGCGATCAAGCGATATTTTTGGGTGATGTAATCAATCGTGGTCCTTCTTCGCTTGAAGTATTACGCTTAATTGTAAAGAATCAGGATTCGATGTCGATCGTATTGGGTAATCATGAAATTTTTGCTTTGGCGATTTATTTAGGGGCGATCAAGGATCTTCGTACTCACAGCTTACAGGCACTGTTTGCCGCTGATGATGGTGAAGAACTGATGGCTTGGCTCAGGTGCCAGCCCTTGATGAGAATAATTGGCGACCAGGTTTTACTCCATGCAGGTATCTTACCGAGTATAAACGTAGAAGAGGCTTATGCCCATGCTCAGCTGGTGCAAGTTCGGCTTCAAAGTGACAAGGCTAAACGTTTTTTGAGCGATTTTTATCAAAAACGGCTGATTAGTTGTAAAGAGGGTGATTCTAAGAAAAAACGTGATCGTTTTACGCTCGCCTATCTAACGCTTATACGCATGTGTGGCAACGAGCACACTATTGATCTGGGCTATACCGGCAGCCCAGACAAAGCGCCCAAGAAATTAACACCTTGGTTTAAGCTTAGAAAAAAAGAAGCATATCGAATCTATTTTGGTCATTGGGCAGCGCTGGGCATTTATCAATACCACAACTATTATTGCCTTGATTCCGGCTGTGCCTGGGGTCAGCAGCTATCAGCTCTATGTTTGGAAAATCATGTCTTAACTCAGGTTTTTAACAGCGATTTTCTTGGAAAATAGGCTCAAGTGGCTTAGATCATAGCCGATAGCATAGAGTGCAGGGACTAAGAGGAGTGTCACCATGGTGGAGAACATAACGCCAAAACCGATGGTGATAGCCATGGGGATGAGAAAACGGGCCTGCATCGAGGTTTCAAAAATCATCGGTAAGAGACCTAAAAAGGTAGTTACTGAAGTGAGAAATATTGGCCTAAATCGGCGCACACCTGCATCAACAATGGCGGTGATCAAAGAAGATTTTTCAGCGCGATCGTTGGCTAAGTGCACGAAAACCAAGCTATTATTGACGACAATGCCTGATAAAGCGACTAAGCCCATAATGCTAATAATATTTAAATCATAGCCCATCACCATGTGACCCAAAGCCGCACCGATTAGGCCGTAGGGAATGACGCTCATCACGATTAATGGCTGTAAGTAGCTTTTAAGCGGTATAGCTAAGAGGGCGTAAATAAGCATGAGGGAAAAAAGTGCTCCTAAACCAAGATTTTTTAAAGCATCGCCTTGTTCACGTTGTTCTCCACCTCTACTTACGGTGAGGCCTGGGAACGATCGTTTCAGCTCTGGTACGATCTTTGCTTCTATATCTGCCATAATATTGTTGGCATTAGCGCTGCCAGCTAAGATATCAGCAGACACTGTAATAACACGAGCGCCATCTTCGCGGCTAATCGTTGCGTAGCTACTGCCATGTTTGATTTCAGCTACTTCATGGAGAAGGATTTGGCTATTATTGGTGTTTATACGAAAATTTTCTAGGTCAAATAATGATTCTCGTTCTTCTTTGGATAGTCTGACCATGACTTTTACTTCATCCCGCCCTCGTTGCCGTCTTAATGCTTCAGCTCCATAAAAAGCATGGCGTAGCTCTAGTCCTAAATCAGTAGTTGAAATATTCATGCCGGCAGCTAAATCTTTGAGTTTGAAGTCAAGTTGTTCTTTACCGGCGATAATGCCGTTATCAAAAGAATGTAAACCAGCGTAGTTTTTCAGTTGTTCGGTGAGTGTTAGAGCGGCTTTTTCAAGTATGGCTAGGTCTTGATGCTTGAGCTGTAAAGAAACTGGTTTACCAGAAGTTGGTCCTGAGGTTGATTTAAAAATCAGGCTCTTAATACCAGCAACATCACCAAGCTCTTTTTGCCATAAGGCAGTAAATTCATCACTGCTAAACTGGCGTAAATCACTAGATACCAAATAGGCCATGATCTCCACGATGTGAGATCCAGCTTCCTTGTTCTTGGACAGGGCCACCAAGACTAATGCTTGATCCGATCTGACTAAAAAATCCTTGAGCTTTATCTTGGCCGCCGAGCTTATCTAAAGCTTTATGGGCCGCACTAATCAGATTTTTTTCAAGCTGTTTAGATTTTTCTATCGGTGAGCCGACATCAAACTCGGCGTGCAATAAAATGACATCAGAGTCAATTTTAGGAAAAAAGACAAAGCCCAAACGACCACCAGCAATTAAGCCAATAATGAGAATAAACATGCTAAGAGCGATACTCAGGCTTAGATAGCGGTGCTTGACAGCTATATATACAGATGGCCGATAATATTTATTGATCCAGGCGATAAAACCAGCACTGATCGCTTGTTGTCGTTTATAAAATACACCCAAGATACCCCGGTCATGCTCGCCAGTTTTGGCATGAGCTAGGTGGCCGGGTAAAATAAAAAAAGTCTCAAACAAAGAGATCAACATCACCGTACAGACGATAATGGGTACGAAATAGAAGAATTTACCCATCATGCCTGGTACGAACATCAAGGGCATAAAAGCGGCCATAACTGTGAGTACTGAGAAGACTACCGGCACTAAAACATCTTTAGCGCCATTAATAGCAGCACTAAGTGGGTCTTCACCATTGGCTCTGCGCTCGTAAACATTTTCGCCAACGACAATTGCATCATCTACCACCATGCCTAGAACAATAATAAAGGCAAAGAGCGTGATCATATTTATCGACATGCCAACCAAAGATAAAAGTAAGAACGAGCCCAAAAATGAAGTTGGAATATCACTGGCTACCCAAAATGCCAAGCGAAGATTCAAGAAGAGAGCGAGTGAGATGAGAACGAGGATTAGTCCACTTATCGTATCTTGTTTCAATAAATCAATGCGGCCTTTTAAGAAGGCTGAGTAATCATTCCAAATACTGCAGGATACACCAGCAGGAAGAGTTTTTGAAAACTCTTTGGCGTAGTTCTTGACTGTCTCAGCAATATCGAGTGGCCTTTGTTCTCCGGTACGAAAAATACGAAGCATCATAGCTGGCTGGCCATTATAAAGGGCAAATCGTTCACTTTCTTCGAAACCATCATGAATGCTAGCAATGTCGCCTAGCCGCAGCTGCTCACCTTGTGAGGTGCCTTTAATAATAAGATCGTGATAGTCTTCGCCTGCATCGCGTTTGTCATTAGTTCGTAGAGCCAGCTCCTGGGCACTCGTTCTGAGCTGACCGGCCGGAATTTCAACTGAAGATTGAGCGATATTTTGGGCAAGCTTTCCTAAGCTAAGATTGTGAGCTTCTAAGCTTTGTTGTGAAAGCTCAATCGATATTTCACGGTTTTTAGCTCCTACCAAATCAGCGAGGGTAATTTTATTGCTGGCCAAGAGTTCGTCACGTGCTCGTTCTGTTTCTTGGCGTAAGATAGCATCATCGACCTGGCCGTAAACCACCAAGGAAATAACTTCATTGCGAGCGCTAATTCTTTTGACGCTTGCTTTTTCGGCTTCTTTAGGAAAAGAGCGTATTTGGTCGATAGCGCTTTTGATGTCGGCCAAGGCTTTTTCAGCGTCAGCACCAAAAGTAAGCTCAATATTAGCGTTTCCCATGCCTTCATATGCAGTGGTGTTAACATGTTTAACACCGTCAATACCTCGTAAAGCCTCTTCAAGAGCCAAAATAATGCCGCTTTCTATTTCCGCTGGGCTGGCACTGGGGTAGGGAATGCTTACTGAAACAAAATCTAGCGTAAACTCAGGAAAAATTTCTTGTTTAACCTGGGTTAGTTTGATTCCTCCACCAACGAGCAAGAGCATCATAATAATATTAGCTGTAACTGAGTTGTGGGCCATCCATGCGATAGGTCCACGTTGAGGATTTTTCATAGTTATTTCTCGTTATTATCGGCCAAACGAACTGCTAGGCCGTTTTTGATCGATGATAGCTTAGTGCTCACCAGTAAGTCGCTGCTGTCGACCCCAGCTGAAATATAGACAAAGTCTTTTTCTCGTCTGATTATGTTCAGTGACTTTTTAACTAAATGATGATCAGAGCTTAAGACATAGACGACATCGCCTTCATGGATAGCTGCACGAGGAATGGCTAAGCTATGGTTAAGAGGCAGCCCTGTTATTTCTGCTGACACCAAAGCTCCAGGTAGCAAAGGCAATTCAGCAAAGCCATCCTCGGTGATAGTAATTGGTTGAGGAATGCTGACGATCAGTTGGGCCATATGTCCTAGCTTACCTAAACTTGGCAGAATATTTTTTACTTCACCCTGACGCTCAATGCTGGTTCCTGTTTTGGATATCTGCCTGAGCTTGACTGCTGATCCATGCTGATGATTATTGGCGGTAACTATATAGCTGAGCTCGGCTACCGGAATACTTATTTCAGCAAAGAACTCATCTATACCAACAAGCTCGGCAATAGGATTTGGTAAAGCGAGCATTTCATTTAGCTCAATATAACTTTGAGCGACCATGGCGTTAATCGGTGATCTAATATTAGTTTTATCAAGATTGTGATGGGCTTGATTAAAATCAGCTAAAGCAGCTTGATATTCGCTCTGAGCTTTAGCCAAGTATGGTAGTCGTTTGGCCAAGTCAGCTGCTTTAGCATCAATCTCATCAGTTTCACGTCGGGAAAACTCATCTTCAGCTACCTGTTGCTTGGCAGATTCAAGAGCAAGTTCAAGTTCTGCCCGCGACAGTGCAGCTTTTTTAAGTCTGAGTGCCAGCTCATAGTCAGTAGGATCAATGCTCAGTAATAGTTCACCCTTTTTAAGTAAACCTCCTTTAGTGAGGGCGCTATTTTTATAGATTACTTTTCCTGACACTTCAGCTTGTAAGCGCAGTTTATAGGCAGATTCAACCTGCCCCTGGGCTCTAATGATCAATGGTAGAGGCTTATTTATTACAGATACGGTTTCTACTAAGGGATCTTGAGTTTTTATAACTTCTTTGGTCGCTTGTGGTTTGGTTTTAATAAGTATTAAAACTATAGCTATGCTGGCTAAAAAAAGTATCACAGCAATGACCAACTCTCTTTTAATAGTCATATTGGTTTCCTGTAAGAAATATAGTTAAATAAATATTATCTATCCTAGTGAGCTATTACAACAATTTTAGATTGTTTAATAAAAGTACTATAGCTATGTGCAGGGTCGTTAAGATAGACCGCATCACCTTGGGGGCAAGTATGGCTGGTCGAATTTTAGTGTGTGATGACGAACGTTTTGTTCGCTGGGCTTTGGCTGAGCATTTACGCGATGCAGGTTATTCGGTGTTTGAGGCATCAAATGGTTTAGAAGCTATGAATATTATTGAAAAAAGCCATCCTGATGCTATTTTGCTTGATTTGATCATGCCAAAAATGGATGGCTTTTCGGTGATTAGAAAGCTCAAAGAGCAGGCTAGTAATACCCCTATTTTGGTTATTTCAGGTGTAGGCCAGTCAAGCGCTAATGCTATGGCGCTTGACTTAGGTGTGCTTGGTTTTGTGAGAAAGCCTTTTAGGCTTAATGAAATAGATAACTTATTGCACCATGCTTTTGGTTAAACCTAAGTTCAGCCCTGATTGACAAACTAGGCCGGTTTAGCAACATATTAGCCCTTAAAGTCCGCCACCTAAGGAGCCCCTTTTGGCCGCTGCTTCAGGTGAGGCTAAGTAAAGAGCGGGAGATAAATATGTCTGGATATGCAGTAATTGAAGTTGGTTCAAAACAACATCGAGTCTCAGTTGGTGAGACCTTGATGATTGATTTACATGCCGACAAAATGGTCGGCGATCAACTTGAAATCAATAATGTATTGATGATTGGTGGCGATCAGTATCGCCTTGGCAAGCCTTTTGTTAGTGGTGCACAGGTATTGGCTACTGTGAGTAACATGGGTAAAGAGGGCGATGGTCTTAAAGCTGATAAGTTAAGAGTTTATAAGAAGAAACGTCGTAAAGGTTTTGATAAGACTATTGGTCACCGTCAACGCTACACTGAAATCACCATCAACCAAATTATCGGCTAGGAGAGAAGAAAATGGCTCACAAGAAAGGGCAAGGGTCCACAAGAAACGGTCGCGATTCAAATCCGAAATTCTTAGGCGTAAAACGCGCTGATGGTCAGTTTGTATTAGCCGGTAATATTTTAGTTCGCCAACGCGGTACTAAGATCAAAGCAGGCTTAAACGTTGGCGTCGGCCGTGATCATACGCTATTTTCACTGACAGATGGCGTGGTTAAGTTCAGCAAAGGCCAGAACGAACGTGTTTTTGCCAGTGTAGTTTTGCAGGCTTAGTTGTTGTTTAAGCTACGGTAGGCTGGCCATGAATAGTTGGCAGCCTTTTAGGAGCATTTTTACGGCTATTAATGCGCAGATCATGCCAATCATTCGTTCGGCTACGTGCATACCAGTTTTGCCTGCTTTTAAGAGTAGATAGGGGCCCATTAAGATAATTATGCCAGTGGTGGCCCAGGCAATTAATACGGCGGTGAGTGAGATCAACCACAGTGATTTGTCGTTGGCGAGTACAATCACGGTCGCAATTGATGAAGGGCCTACTACTAGTGGGGTGGCAATTGGTACTAAGAAGGGTTCATCATCGAGGTTTTTTAGGTTTACTACGCTTGAACCGGGAAATAATAAGCTTAGAGCAAAGAGAAAAAAAACTATACCGCCGGTGAAGGTAATCGCTGCTTGAGAAATATTTAGAGCTGCCAATAAATAAGACCCTGAGAAAAAAACTGCCAATAAAATAGCCAGAGCAAACATGATTTCACGTAGTAAAATTGCTCGCTGGCGAGTTTTACTAAAACCTGAAATCAGGGTGGCAATAATACCAGTATTACCCAGGGGATCGAGCACCAAAAATAATTGCAAGGCTTTGGCCAAAATAAGGCTTATCACCGTTGTCATTTGATTCCCTCAATCGCAATGCTACTAAGACCCTGTAAAAGCATTTCTACTGCCATCATGGTGAGTAATAAGCCCATCAGCCTTTCTATGGCAATTAAAGCTCGCCGACCGACAATATTTTTAATTGCTTGGGCAAAAAAGAGGATGCTAATAGAAAACCCCCACGCTATTAACATGGCCCAAACTACGTTGTTAGCTAAAACTTCTTGCCGGGCATAGAGCATAATCGTAGTAAGAATCGATGGTCCTGCGATCATGGGAGTAGCGATCGGAAAAATAAAGGGCTCTTCTTTCTCATGGTGGGGCAGGGGAGCTTTGCTATGAGGAAAGATCATACGAATAGCAATTAAGAATAAAATTATCCCACCCGCTATTAAAACTGTCTGTGAGTTTACTTCGAGGGCGGCTAGTAAGATATCGCCTACAAAATAAAAGAACAGCATAATCAATAAGGCAAACAACATTTCTCGTATTACAATCAATCTACGTTTTTGCTCATTGAGTGTTTCTACCAAATCAAGATAGCTCATGATATGGCCAACCGAATTCATGATGAGAAACATACTAAGAGTGATAGAAAAAAAGCTCATAACTAATAGCTTTGGTTGATGATAGTAAAACGTGGTGGAGTTGATCGGGATCGAACCGACGACCTCTTGAATGCCATTCAAGCGCTCTCCCAGCTGAGCTACAACCCCACAGGCTTAGTGGGCTGTCTATGTTGTTTTAATTTACCTGTAAAGGGCTGACTATTTTTTTAAGATGGCATCAAGAGCCCTGCTTAGGCTTTCTTCGCTGATTAAGCCGTTTTGGCTCCATGCAATGAGGCCATTGCTATCAATTATATAGGTAGTGGGTAAGGTGTTAGCCTGCCAATTACTGACAACTTCGGGGCTGACCAAACCAAGCGTATAATTAAGGGCAAAATCTTGCTTAAGGGCGATAATATCTTCTATGTTACTATCAACCGCCGCACCAATAAAAACCACCTGAGCTTTATACTTAGTAGCTAACAAGCCTAAAGTAGGCAGTTCTTTATGACAGGGTGGGCACCAGGTTGCCCAGAAGTTTAGCACTAAGGGTTTTGAGCCTAAGCTTTTAAATGATGCAGTTCGGCCAGATAAGAGCTTAATGCTATCGTTCAGTGGAGCAGGCGAGCTGATCGCCAAACCAGACGGATGTTGCGACAAAATCAGCCAGGCCATCAAACACGAAAGTAGTAGATAGGATAAAAGGCTAAGGAGCCTCGTTTTCTTGGTGGTCTTTAACACCGTTAGCCTCATGAGTTGTGAGACCCAACACTAGTTTTTGGGCGCCAAAAGCTTGGATTTTTTCCTGTTCAGTGGCCAAGATGTCTTGGCTCTCTTTCTTGATGGGTAAAGAAATAATATTCATGGCTTCTAGATTGAGCACATTTTCTAAGCCGCTTAGTGAGAAACGGGCTGAAATGCCCTTATGTTCAAGGCTTAAGTTTGAGCTTGGGCTTGTAAGGCTTATATGATCGGGTAAAGCGATGGTGGCTGAGATTTTGAGCATCGAGGAAAACTTTTTCTGGTTGAGACTTAAAGCAGTTATGGCAGGCTCGATAATATCTGCTGGTGTTATGACATAATCCTGGCCTTCATTCTTGGCTAATAAGCGGGGATTAAAACTGCCGCCAATAGTTACTGAACCATCGGCCATATTGGTATCAGGCACGGCACTTTGCCATACCAATGAGTTGGTGCCTAGTCCGAGTAGATTTTGCAAATTATGTGGGTCGCTGATTTTACTAGGTTCAGCAAGGATTTCTTTGGCTATTTTGGCTAAGCGTCCACTTAGATTTACACTAAAATTACCGGCTAGCTTACCATCAGCATCGATTTGTAAATCAAGTTCATAGTTAGTCTGATTGCTGGAAGCTGCCTCATAAGGCAGAGCAAAGAATTGGCCACCGTGTTTCTTAATGCTAAGAACGCTTGCTCCTTGCAAGTCAGTTGGTATCTGATCCAAACGCTCATTCACAGAGTTAGGGTCGAAATAGTAGGAACGATCTTTGAGATTGATTGCCACTATTACCGAATAAAAGAGCGCAGGTGAATAAAAGTTAGTTAGTGTTGGGTTTTGGTCTGGATGAGCCAGGGCTAATAATTCAGCATCGATACCAATACTGCTCAGCATGGCTTTAGCTAAAATGGCTATATCAAAAGCTGAACCAAATCGTTTAGAAAAAGTCTTGGTCGCAGGTTGTACCTCTTGTTCTTGATACGAGTCTGTCACAGCGCGTTTTTCAATTTCATGGCTTAAAAAAGACAAGACGCGGGTGATCTTAGCAAGGCCGGTTTTATCTTTGGTTTCTTTATTAGCAAACTCTTTAATGGCGTCAGCAGGGAAATCATAGCGATCGATACGATCATAGAGGTAAGCCGATACTTTTTCCCAATTATCAAGCGGCATAGCATTTTCATGTTGGCTTGGTGTTGAGAAAGAAAAATACAGTTGCAAGCGTTGAGATCGAGCTTTAGTAGCAGCAGAGTCGCCAAAGTCTTTGGCAAAAACAAAGCGTGTGCCAAGACCTGCCCGATTGTCTCGCTGACCCCAAATTGGCAGCTCAAGTGGGTAGTTCTTGGGTATTAGAGAAACAGCTTCACCAGCATTGCTTACTTGAAAATGACTACTGACCCCATAAGGCACATCAATGGTAATTTGTGTGGCTAAGGTGGCTTCGTCTTCTTCAAATAAAATCGGCCAATGCCAGCGAACATCCATCCAGGCGTAGCTGGTCGTAACACTTACTTCTTCATCTTTAGATAAATAGGGGACCAACAAGGCTAGTTTGGGCCGAGCAGGTGTCCACATGGTCTTGGCTTTATTGACGATCGTCTGGGCTATTTTTTGTGCCGGATATTCGCGCTGGACTTTATTATTTTTTTCAACTTTAGCGATCATGCTCACATTGTGCATAAGGGGGTTGATGGTAATTTCACGACTAAAAGGGATCTGTCGTGGCAAATCTAAAAAATTGTAGCGTTCGTTTTTGGTGATCAATAGATGAGCCGGCATACGCTGATTAGCCGGTACAAAGACCACGCTGACGTCTTTTTTCGTGACCATCGTAGTGTCTTTGAGGGTCAAGCTTAGCGGGCGTACTGCTGGTCTATACGTACATGACGACAATAAAAGCATGATCATGAAACATTGAAAAAAACGCTTAGTGAATGTCATAGTGGGTAGATTTCCTCTATCGATCGGCTGGATAAGTTTGCCTTTCGTTGGTCAGAAAATCAATTACCATATTTTGAAAGCGATGTACTGGTTCTTCAAAGCGATAGTTCATACGACCGCCTGGGTAACTTTTTACTCGTATGCCCTTTTGCACTCGTTCTACCGCCAAAATATCTTGCTGGTTAACCATATCGTAGAACTTAAAAATTTCGTCAATTTTGCTTTCGGCATTGGCTTCTTTGAGTAAGCTGGGGTGCACTAATAAATCACCATATTCAGCGGTTTTATCGACTGAGTTTGGTCTGGTAAGCAGCACAAAAAGATGATGGGGTAATAAAAACATAGCTAGATTGGGGAACACGTAAGGAAAATAACCACTGTTTTTTTCGCTATGGTTTAAGCCGGGCATGGCAGGAAAATAGTCAGCATCAAGAGCGCTACCGCTTTTTAAGAGCGGGCTCGCATAAAAGCTCATATACATGCCTGCCCCCTGATTGCGTTTATGCATATCGATAGCTGTCACTTTGCATAACTCAGGATGTACCCAAGGCAGATGGTAATATTCTAGAAAATTTTCGGCAATTAGCTTCCAATTAGCTTCAATTTGATATTCTTTGCGCCTTACTAAGACCAGTTCGTCTAAGGGGAAGTTTTTATAATCGTGAACTAAATCACCTAAATAATCGCTTAGAGGCTCAGTTTTTTGCTCAAGGCAGGCAAAGACAAAGCAGCCCCAGCTTTCTACTCTAATGGGTAATAAGTGATAATCTGCTTTATTAAAATGAGCGCCCGTTTGTTCAAATAAGGGGCAACTTAACAGCTTGCCTTCAAGATCATAAGTCCATGAATGATAAGGACAGCGAAAGCGAGTAACTTTCTGAGATTCTTCTAGTAACACCGATGCCCGGTGGCGGCAGACATTATAAAAGCCTCGTACGATGTGATCATGTCCGCGGGTAATCATGATCGGTTGGTCACCAATGGCTGCGGTTAGTACTTTGCCCGGTTCATCAATCTGGCAGGTATAGCCAACTAAGACCCATGATTGCCTAAATACTTGCTCAGTCTCAAGGCGATAAAATTCAGGCAAGTGGTAGCTGTCTGGTAGTAAAGTGGAAGCTTGTTCGACCGCAACACGCGTGTTTTTATAGGTAGCAGGCTGATAAAAGCGGTCAAGATCCATGGGTTTTCCTCGCTTAAACTCTTAGCAATAAAACCATTTACTTTAGTAGTTGCTTCCCTATGAAGTTAATAATTCGCCTTGATTTTCTCTATTCATGGGATAACATTAGCCTCATGTCACAAAATACCTATCTAAATAATATTCCGCCTACGGCCGATTAACCCTGCTGCGAAACCAACAGACTCGTAGTGGCAGGGGAGCCGAAGAGTCGCTCCTTGTGGCCAAAGCTCAGGTGGTTTTGGTGTGCCATTTTTAAATAACATCATAATATTTTAGGTTTTTTATGAAGAGATTTATCTTGTCGTTAAGACGCTTGCCAGTTGCACCATTATGTTTGACTTTTTTGGGCGCTACCTTGTGGCCAGAGATGGAGCTTTTAGTGCCGAGCTTACCGGCTATGAAGCTACACTTTGGCGTAAGTGAAGGGCAGATTCAACAACTTTTGAGCATCAACTTCATCGGTTTTATCTGTGGAGTGATTTTCGCAGGCCCCTTATGCGATAGCTGGGGTCGAAAGAAAATGTGCGTAGCCGGTTCATTGGTGTTTTTGTTGGCATCAGTAGGCGCCGCCTTGTCTGATAATTTCGCTTTACTCATGAGCATGCGTTTTCTTCAAGGCTTAGCAGTTACTGCACCGATCATCGGAGGTGGTGGCATGTTACTTGAGATCACCAAAGGCCCGGGCCAGATTTTCTGGATGTCGGTCTCCAGCGCGGCTATTACTTTATGTATGGCAGGTGCGCCGCTTATCGGTGCTTGGATCAATGCGCATTTTGGTTTTCGCGGCAATCTATGGGCTATCTTTATATCGGCTTTGGTGGGCATTATCCCAATAATATTTTTAGTCGAGGAGACTCTAGCAGTTAAGCAAAGAAGTATTTTCAATATTAAAGCAATTGCTAAATCCTATGGTGCTCTGCTAAAAAATGGCCGTTTTATGGCTTTGACTACGGTGATGTCCGGGCTTCCTGCTGCCTATTGGGTATATACTGGCGTGAGCTCTTTGTACTTAGTGGATTATCTAGGTCTTGAACCTGCCCTGTTTGGTAGCTATCAAGGGCCAATTGTGGGAACCTTTGCTTTGCTATCTATAGTGATCAGCCAAATCCACCGGCGTGTAGGACTTAAGACCTGCCTGATTACCGGATTTATCCTGATGCTGATAGGAGCAGGTGCCTTACTCGGGCTTGCTATCAGCGGAATTGAAAATGCCATTTTAACCACCTTGTTTATGATGTTCTTTGTGGGTGGCATGGTGCCTATTAATAGCCTTTTGTATCCTAGTGCCCTTAACGCCTTGCCGCCTGAACTGCTGGGTAGCGCTCAGTCTTTAATCCAAGCCATGAGACTGGTGATTGCTTCAATCGGTACGGGCATACTCGGCATCGTTTACCAAGGACCCTTTTTGCCGGTGGCGCTGATCATTGCTGTGATGTTTTTCTTGTGCTGGCTTCTTTTGTGGAGCCAGCGCTCTAATCTTAATTCGACTACTCAAGGGACTTTTGTGGCAGGGCATTAAAGACTTAATCGAGCAAAGGTAGCATTAGATAGTCAAACGCACTGAGCGCAATTATTTTCACTTCCTCTTTAGAAAGTCCACCTTGAAAAATTTTAATCCTGGATGATGGTGGTATTCTTCGATTGCGCGGACCAGCTCGGTCAGAATCGATTCGTTCTTTCCTAAAGTGGAGTCTCCGGAAAAATCAATTCCAACAACTCCACGGTTTTGGTATTTGAGCGCCAAATCTATTATCGTACGAGCAATTGCGGGAGATGAGTTTCTTTGAAGACTTAAAAGCAGGTGGGTATTAAAGTTCTTCATTCCTGCCAGTACAGCTTGGACATATGCCTCATAACCACCACCGAGGTTTTTGAGTCCGGTTCTACTGAATAAGTGACACGATCTCTAGAGAGATCTTCACAGAGCGCACGAGTACCATTTTTAACCTTCTCCTCAGTATTTACAATATTTGAGATGAGATGAAAGACAGCAAAGATGTCATGGTAACCCATTCCACTTGAGACAACTCTAAGCCTATCTTCTAACTCTAACCATTGCTCAGGGGTAGCTATGGAGAAAAGAAACTTTTTTGGGTAAGCACCGCCGAGGTGCAGGTGAAGTTCTGCCTTGTGGATACTCTCGAAAAATGGATCAGTAAAAGAGGACCCGAGAACGGTTGTACAAGATATCACCCGCTCAAGAGTAGATTTCTAAAGCTTTTCATAAAGCACCATCTCCAATAATTAATGCTGAACCATAAGAAACTCCAATAAATACCATCGTCTGAATATGGAGGATCTTTTCTACAGCAACTTTTGATGGTGGCTCAAGAAAATGTTTATAGGACGACAACTATGACAAAAAAATTTCTTGTTGCTTTCTTCTTAGTAGCTTCAAGTCTCAATGCTGATCCCGAGCAGTGCCGAACTGTTCGTATTGCCGATATTGGTTGGACTGATGTTTCAGCTACCACGGCAATCGCTAAACAATTGTTAATCAGGCTTAAGTATGAGCCTAAAGTGAGCGTACTGAGTTTGCCGGTTACGCTTGCTGCGCTTAAAAATAACGATTTGGATCTATTTTTAGGCAATTGGATGCCCACTCAGGAGGCTGATGTACGGCCTTTTTTAAACTCAGGTCAGGTGGTGCAAATCGCTAAAAATCTTAGCGATGCTAAGTTTAGTTTGGCAGTGCCTGATTATGTCTATCAGGCTGGTGTTCATAGCTTGGCCGATCTGAGCAAATTTAAGGGTCGCTTTAAGCAAAAAATCTATGGCATCGAAGCTGGTAATGATGGCAACCGGCTAATTATCAGTATGCTTAAAGACCAGGCTTTTGCTTTAGTTGGCTGGGAGATAGTCGAATCGAGTGAACAGGCAATGTTGGTAGAGCTTAATCAAGCCATCAAAGAACAGAATTGGATGGTATTTTTAGCTTGGTCTCCTCACCCGATGAATCTAGTCCATAAAATTAATTATCTAGCAGGTGGTGATGATTATTTTGGCCCTAACTTAGGAGCATCTGAGGTTTTTAGTTTAGCGCGTCGCAATCTTGCCGAAGACTGTCCAAATCTCGCAGCTTTTATCGCAAAGTTGCATTTTAGCGTAGAGCTTGAAAACCAGCTCATGAATGCCATTCTTAACCAGGGTTACAGTGCAGATCAGGCTGCTCTTAGATGGCTTGAGTCTAATCCATCTGAGCAGTTAGCATGGTTATCTGGGGTTAACGATGCTGAAGGACAGCCTGTTACGTTAAGCACAAAATCTCAGCCAGCTGAGCAGCCCAGATGGGTTTTACCAATTGGTGCCGTTATTGAGCGTGCCGTACATTTTTTGACGAATAATTTTTCTCATGAGTTTCGTGGGCTAGCCTCAGCTATTGAGATCGCTGTTGATGGGCTGGTAAGCCTGATACTGAGCGTGCCGTGGCAGTTTTTGATAGGGCTGTTTATGTTGTTGAGTTGGCTTGTTCACCGTTCTTTACTGTTGGTTTTAGGAATGGCAAGTGGTCTGCTTACGATCGTAATGATGTCGCTGTGGACAGAGACCATCCAAACTTTAGTCCTAGTCGGTCTTGCTTCTATTATATCAATTGTGATTGGCGTACCAATCGGTATTATGGCTGCTCGACGGCGGATTATTTATACTATTTTAAGGCCCATACTTGATTTAATGCAGACCATTCCTACTTTTGTCTATCTCATACCAACACTTATGTTATTTGGCCTTGGTTTAGTTCCAGGTTTGATCTCTACGGTGATTTTTGCTATTGCAGCGCCGATTAGGCTTAGCTATTTAGGTATTAAAGCCGTACCCAAAGACTTGCTTGAAGCGAGTAACTCTTTTGGTGCCAGTCCCATGCAAACCTTATTAAAAGTTGAAATCCCCAGCGCAATGCCGTCGATTATGGTTGGTTTCACCCAGTGCATCATGCTTTCACTCTCTATGGTCGTAATAGCTGCTTTAGTTGGTGCCGAGGGTTTAGGTGCACCAGTCGTGCGGGCTTTGAATACAGTCAATATTAAACTAGGTTTTGAATCAGGTTTGGCGATTGTAATTCTTGCCATTATTCTTGACCGATTACTAAGTTTTAGATCTAGGGGGTGTTCTTAACTGGGAAAAAAGCCAGCCTCCTCCAGCTGGCTAATAACAGTAGTGCTCTAACACTAGGTTTAATAGAAACCTAATAATAGGTTTCGTGGATAGCGCTGAGCGTGCCATCGGCGCCATTAATGATAGTTATTCGGTGATTTACACAAGTATTACCACCAACACCACCGCTAAATTGACTTCCTACTTTGAGACCGCTTTCTTTTTGGATCCAATAGCCCTCGCCGCAACAACCGCCGGCGTTGAAATTGGTTTCTCCTCCTTTTTCTACAATTCCTGCATTAGGCGCACAAACTCCGCGGCCCGCGTAATTGAACTTTACTTGAACTTGGCCATCGCTGTTGTTTACAAACTTAATATTCCACGCAAAAACATTGCATGACATAGAAACAACAAAGACCGAAAATAATAATTTTTTAAACATTTAATCCTCCATATTTTGATTACTTAATTTGCCTTGTTATTCCATATTTTGAACGATATTATTACTAGCCGTTTCTTCAATATTTAATTTGAAACTTCTACAGGAGATACCAAAGCCAGTTGCTGGCGGTTGCTGCCAGGCAGTAGATTTATTCATAAGGGTTCCGCTGGTGCCAACAGTAGCTACCCAACTGGTACACCAACCTGCTGTATCAATTGTTGCATTCGCGCCTGCCTCCACTATCTGATTTCGTTGTTCATTGGTGGCCGCGAGTGTAACATCCACGCGAACCTGACCTTTGGTTTTATTTTGTACATTAATCATCCAAGCAAAGCCTTGTTGGCACATGCCAACGCTTAAGACTACTAACAAGTACTTAGAAATATTATTTCTCATATAAACACCTCTTATTTTATAATTAATGGATATGAGTACAATATATAAACATATGTTACTGATTATTATTCAGTCCATTATATATACTAGATATCCAACATGTGCATAATTAGAACGTGTAATTTTGGGATGAGATCTGTTTTTAATATCGATTATGAGAAGCTTTTGCCCAGGCCATCTGGGGAGCTTGTTTGTCTTGAGCTTGATGAAATGTGGCATTTTCTTGGGAGCAAGAAGAATAAGCTTTGGATATGGAAAGCCTATTGTCGAGAAACAAAAGCATTGGTTGCGTTTGAATGCGGTGATAGAGACTTTCGAACGCTGGTGCGCTTGGTTTCAAAACTTAAAGGCTATAACGTGAAAATCTTCTTTACCAACCATTTTGGGCCGTATCAGAAATTGATTCCCGAAAGCATGCTCATTCAATCAAAAAGTGAAACAGTTGCTATTGAGCAAAATAACGGTCGCCAAAGGCACTGGCTGGCTGCTTTCAGACGACGCTCAATCGTGGTCAGCAAATCACTAAAGGTGCTCGAATCCACACTCGCTCTATTTGCTTTCTATCATGTCAACAATAATTTCGCGGATTTGCTCAATTGCTCAGGTAAGATCTCATAGTTGAAACTCTCGGCTCTTTTTATAGTTGACCAAGACCTATCTTGAGTAGTGTGTTAAGAAGAATAAAACTCAATACTCTATGCTGCATTGCTGTATTAGCTGTTCCATCAAGTATTGCACGTTGATAAGCTGAGCATTGGAATATATGGTAATAAGACGACTTTTAATCTTTTCTAACTGCTGTGAAGAAATACGTGGATGAAATTTTTCTTCTTTACCAAATACAGAGTTATCTAAACTAATAACATAGTGATTGTGATCATCTTGAAGAATTTTCTGTTCTTCACGAACCTTTAACGGTAATACAACGAGAGAACCCAAAAAGGCATCTTGAATTCTAGATTTATCTATAATAAACAATTTAACTTTCCGATTATATAGATCAATGAAACTGTTTTCTTGGAGAATCTTGTCGTATTTTGGATCATGTTGGATATTAATGATTACTTCATTAATACGATTTTGCTCTTTTGAACAGAATTGATCAATTTCGTTATAGTCTATATCAGAACCTCTTTTCTGATTTTCAATTTGATCTGTAATAAATTGTTTAATAGTGCATAAGACTTTCGTATTAACAGAATACCCATTTTTTTGTATATAATTTTCAAGATCATTCACAAATTTAAGCTGCTCCCCAAGGAAATAATACTTAAAATAGTGAGTATTTGCCCAATAAACGTATGTACAAGCTGTGTCGAACCCTAACATTCCATCTCTGAAATGTGCTAGTCCATCACTAATAAAACCAGCCAGCAATGTACGACCAAAGCTTTTTGGCTGTTGTTTGGCAATATCCTCATCAATCCCATTTGTGTAACGCCACCATAATGTGTATCCTTTTTCCTTCGCTATAGCTTCAAGTTTCGCAGCTGTTTTAAGAAGCTCTATACCTACTTCCAATGTATCAGAAGCCAGTGTTAGCCACTTGTTATTTGTTTGGTCTTTGATACTTTTATGTATGCTAAGGATCTGTTCTTCCATCGTTTCATACTTCTCAGCTAGATTTACGCCAAAAAGATGTTTAGCTATATTCGTTAAGTCAGCTATCGTCTGGCTTTGTAGTTCCTTTGAATTTACTCGATTTTTAAGGGTTTTAATTATGTTCTCAACATTAGATCTATCATTATTTTCCATTGCTAACGAAGTAAGAGATACAAAATTAACGAAAAAAACAAGAAATAATTTTTTCATAGACACTCCTGATTATTTTTTCCACTTAGTGGTGATAAATTTTTTACAGTACCACTTAGATGCTCTATTGTCCCACATTTTTGCCGACAAGAGAGTGACTAATAGATAATTTACTCCCCATAAATACGACAAAGTATTACTCTAGCAGAGGATAAAAAAATGATGGCACTTAAGCCATCAAAGGGGAAATAACAATGAAGTTGTCACATCGTTGCTTGCTATTCATGTTTACGATCAGCATATTCGCCAGCACTTCTCAGTCAGCTCTAACTGATCCTAAGGCTGCAATGGCTAAAATTGGCCGTGCTAAAATCACCCGGTCCCCAGTAAAACTATGCTCATTTTCTGTCCAATAGCTGCTTTGGGCCCCAAAAACAGGGCTGGGCCTTGGATCTTTACTTCATGATCCTTGTTTCTAGGTCCAATTTCCGAGAAATCTTGCCCATCTAGCTTTTTTTAAGAGATTTGGTACATGAACTAAATTCAAAAAAGGCGTTTATGGTGCCTATAAGCCAAATGAATAACTTCAACTCCTTCATTTTGTAATATTCTTCTCATAATTTGTATCGCTGCATCGTGACCATCAAATAATGATGCGGCAGTAATAAAACGAATAGGATGATGATTTTTCATAATTTATCCAAAGAAAAGTTCCAAAATTGACACAGTTAAACTACCAAATAATTGCCAATAATCTGAGCATGGAGTAACTATGAGAATAGTCTTGAATTTCATATCAACCATTATAATTATCTTAGCTAATTCACTAAATGCTGCTAATTTTTTACCCATTAGCAATGGGAAATTATATTTAGTTCACAGTGCCATATTTGATACATTCAATCCATTTACCGAAGACGAACAAAATACAACGATAAAACATCTTCTATCCCGGGCTAAATCTAGTAGTTTTGAAGTAATTACTCATTATCAAAATGTAGTAAGCGCGCTTTTTTTGTTAAACAATTTAAATCTTTTGCATAACCAATTATTCATCAAATTTTACTATAATTTTATTGCTCACGATAAAGAAGCATCAAGCCTGGTGTCTGATCAAACTTTGAGTTCTATCGAAGAATTTATCAAAAATTTACCACAATCATGGATCGGTTTATCCATCATAGAACTAACAAAAACAGAAAGATTAGAATTATTCTCAAGGCTTATTAACAGTGAAATTAATATTTTAAGACAAATCGGTTTTTATGTGCGAATGTTCTATAATCAAGCTTTATATGAAGGCAGTATTAGCGAAAAAATTTCTAATCATATCGATCCGGGGAACAAACAAGCTTCCATCGTACCTAATTTTCCAAAACTCATTACTCATATGCGTTACAATCACTCTAATCACCATTTGGAGGGCCATTTAGATGCCATTATTGTTGGTAGTGGCCCCGCCGGATCGACAGCTGCCCATGAACTCCAACGTCAAGGTTTAAAAATATTAGTAGTAGAATCTGGGCCATTAGTAATTCCAGGTGCTATTGATACAACCTCTGATTTACGTTTTATGGAAGGTCAATCAACAAGGATAGTAGAGGACGGATCTATTGCATTACTCAATGGGGAAGCAGTTGGCGGAGGCACAACCGTAAATCTCGATATGTCATTTTCACCTACTATGCCTATAGTTCGTCACCGTTTTCACCGCTGGCACGAGCAAGGCCTTATCCCAGAAACTATGTGGACAGATGATAAACTGGATAAAGCATCGGCGTGGGTTGACAGTATTTTTGAGCCGAGAACGATAGAACATAGGGAAATAAATAAAAACAACGAGATCCTAATAAATGGCGCATCAATATTAGGCATCCCTTACAAACGCTATACACTAAATACCTATAAGCCAGGGTCATCACCCCATGAGGTCTATAGCAAAAAATCAAGCTTTGAAAAATTACTCCTGCCGTCTATGATGAACTCAAATTACCCAACAACTTTGCTAAGCGATTGTCAGGTAACAAAAGTTTTAATGAAAAAAAACAAAGCCTATGGCATCGAATGCGTCTATGAGCCAAAATTATCAGGCATAGGCATTGTTCACGACATGTATAATTTTCAAATTCCTAAAAAAACTAAAATTAAAATAATTGCCGATACAGTAATACTTGCCGGTGGAAATTTAGGCTCCTCCGCCATTTTACTTAATTCAAATATAGATAATCCTAATATTGGCCGTGGCTTTGTTACCCATCCACTCATGCCACTGATGGGAAAATTTGACTATCAAGTAAATGCCGATCAGGGAGAGCCAAGCACTATATTTATAGATCATTTTATGCCCACGGATGAAAATAGAGAAAAACCAGGCTATTTATTTGAAGTAGGCTTGGGAAAATTAAGTTTGTGGTCTTTATTAAACCCAGGAAATCCAGAGCAGGTAAAAGAAAACCTAGAAGCTATAAGTTATGCCGGTGGTTTTTCTATTCTGCTTACCGATACAGTTAACCATAATAATCGAATAGAAATTGGCTCAGACAACAAAATAAAAGTTCACTATAAATTATCTATAGACGATAAAAAAAGAATGATAGAAGCCATAAAAAAGGGTGTAGAAATATTATTTGCTGCAGGAGCTAAAGAAGTATGGTTTGCCAGCTTTGAAAAAGCTTTATTTCAAAACAGCAAACTAATAGCTAACCCAATCACCCCAAAGATGGATATTGATACCCTCATGAAAGATTTTTATCTAACACCTAATCAAACTATACTATTCGGGGGCCATATGATGAGTGGTAACAAATTAGGCGTAAATCCAAAAAATAGCGTGGTAAATGGTGATTATCAAGTATGGCAAACAGAAAATCTCTATTTAATCGATGCAAGCATATTTCCAGAATCAGTTGGAGCAAACCCCATGCAAACTATTTATACTACCGCTAAAATTTTTGCCGACCAGTTTATGCAACAAAGGCAAATCAAAAAATAATAATGTAATTACCATTTGTATGCTAGATCCTGGGTCGACTAACGTGTCGATCCTTTTTTATGGTTATTATAAAAGACATTGACCTCGGAGACTAAATATGGCCTAACAACCTAGATAATAACCTTTTGGAATAACTATGAAGCTTTTAGTTCGTGTGTTGCTAATTGGATTTCTATGCAGTCAGCTAATATGTACAGGATGTGTGCATACTTCAACTATCAACAAACCAACCTATGTTCCATTTCTTACTCAAAAACCAATAAGCCAAGAAAGCTTGCAAAATATCCATCAACAATCACCTAAAGATGCGGTATTTGCAGATCTATTACAAGCTTTTGCTTTAATGCGCACGAAAGACCTTAATAATACCTCAATACGAAGAGAAATTTTAGGTTTGCCCGGTCCCCGGTAAAACTATGCTCATTTTCTGGCCAATAGCTGCTCTGGGCCCCAAAAACAGGGCTGGGCCTTGGATCTTTACTTCATGATCCTTGTTTCTAGGTCCAATTTCCTCGAAATCTTGCCAATGTAGCTTTTTTTAAGAGATTTGGTACATGAGCTAAATCCAAAAAAGGCGTTTATGGTGCCTATAAGCCAAGCCAAAATCGGTCATTAATACAACAGGAGATTTAGCGCATGAAATGTCATTTAAAAAGCCTATTATTAAAAATACTAATAATTTTATTTTCATCATTAAGCCTTGTTTTACGAAATTAAGTTTTGATTTTGCCAAATACTATGTAGCAAACTGCAACAAGCCCTAAGCAATAGCAATAGTATACATGTGGTACTATTGCCAATGGCGATACTTGTGCTATGGCACTTGCAAGTAATATTTGTGCACCATACGGAATGATTCCTTGAAAAACACATGAAAAAATATCAAGCCACGCAGCAGTATAATGTGCAGGTATTTTGTGTTTTTTTGAAATTTCTCTTGCAATTTCTCCGGTGAAAATAATGGCAATTGTATTGTTGGCAAGCAATATATCAAATATACTCACAAGTTTTGCAATTAATAACTGTGTTATTTTTGGGCCAGCATTTTGTCTTGAAATCCAATTTGATAGGGAATTAGCCATTTCTTGAATAAATCCTTTGCCTGCAAGTCCGGATAAACCACCAACCATTAGAGACAACAGCATTATTTCATTCATGCTAGCAAAGCCTTTGTTAAGATCTTGGCTAAATAAGAGAACTCCATAACCATCTTTTGCAAAAGCACCAACCATTCCAGTAAAAGCTATACTTATAAATAACGAAACAAAAACATTAACTCCGCTAATAGCAAGAAGAATAAGTAATAAATAGGGCGTAACAAGCATGAGATCATAATGTTTGACATCTATGATTGCCTGGCTATTAGTGTTAAAAATCAACAAAATCATAGTAAGAATAGAAGCTATAAATGCCACCTTTGCATTAAGTTTCAGCTTTTCTTTCATATCAGCTTCTTGTGACATGACTGCCGCAATGGTTGTGTCTGATACAATGGACAAGTTATCTCCAAACATTGCTCCTCCAACTACTGTAGCGACACACAATGAAGGAGATAGATCTATTTGCTGACTTAAAGCAAAGCCTATGGGAGCGATCGTTGCAATCGTTCCCATAGAAGTACCAATGCTTGTGGCGACAAAGGCTGCAACTAAAAATAGTCCTATTAGTAAAAATTGAGGCGGGATTAAAGATAATGCGAAATTAACGGTAGCTTCGACACTACCAATCTGTTTTGTAACTTCACTAAAAGCTCCGGCAAGCAAAAATATAATGCACATTGTTATTATATCGCGGTGGCGCACGCCATCCAAAAAGTCA
>Ga0209174_10000415_pt1 | contig 32826 bp, 23 predicted proteins | sample JI91814BDNA_FD_187505 | JGI IMG/M metagenome (GOLD analysis project Ga0209174, IMG submission 187505) | Wastewater effluent complex algal communities from Wisconsin, to seasonally profile nutrient transformation and Carbon sequestration -... | ecosystem: Engineered > WWTP > Effluent > Algae...
CTCGCGCTGCTGGCGACCCTAGCAGTTACGATCATCCGGATCGACGCCAGTTGGGCACCCTGGACAATTTGGGTGCCAACCTTATTAAGCACCCTCATCGCCATCGCTTTGATGATGGTTGCTCCCAATCGCGCAGCAACGAACAACCCAGGGCGTGCATGGGTCTTCATCACTGCATTTCTCATTGCGTACATCTTGCCCTGGAACATCATCGTCAAGTCTCTGCTTACACATACTGGCGAGCCGTTAGAACTCGTCATGTTGGCAATGGTCCAACAAGCGGCTCTCGTTTCTGTCACGCTCTACCCAATACGCAAAGCAGAATGGATTTCAGGCCTACTAAGCTTCTTCTTATTTGTGTTTTGCATCACCATGTCGAGCGCACAGCTAGTCTATGTCTTAGCAGGTCTATACGGGCTGCTTAGCATTTGGTGGTTGATGGGAGCCTATTGGGAGCGGATACAAGGAGGATTTGTTGCTCAGCAATCGGTTCCCGTCGTGCGACTGCGAGCGAGCATACTTATTTCATTAGTCGCCTTGCTATTGTTACTCGGCTACATCGGTTCCACGCGTTCGACGACACTGGGCTCCCTTTTGGGCTTTGTACCAACTTCGGGCGGAAGCGGAGAGAATGACGAATCCGCTCGTTCAGGTATTGGTGATGGTGATCGAGTTGTTGCTGCTCAAGAAACCGCGATGAGTTTTGGACCCGTCGAAAGCGAATTGTTTTTGGAAGATACATCACCATCACTCTACGACATGTTCACGGATATGTATGGCGAGGCACCAAAAGCAAAAAAACGTTCTGAAAAAGCTGTGTCACTGCCAGGTTCTGAAGGCCCATCTAAAAATCAGCATCTGTCACAATCTCAAAAGTCGAGTCGAGAGTTCTCCGCAGTACGACGCGCAAAAATCGAACAAGCTAAAAAGCCCGAACAGAAACTAACATCGGCCATGCTCTATCTCATCGGCGATGTTCCGACACATTTGGTCATGGAGACCTTCGATGCATTTGACGGTCGCCAATGGACACATCAACAACCTATCCAACCCGCAACACTCAAACTGGCAACCATAGGCAATAAGCCCTATGTGCAATTTTCGCCCAGGGGCAGCGTGCCATTCGCGCTCAAAGAGCAAGTATACGGTGTCAAACTAATCAATCTCAAATCGCCACGGATCCCAAGTCCACATCTCTTGTCCAGTGTGCATATCGATAAAGTTGATCGCCCCGATTTTTACGGAAAGACCCGTGATGATGTAGCGGAAATGACAGGACGGGAGCACATTCCTCAACTCACCGTTTTGCATCTAAGAACTTTTATGCCACACCTGCACAAGTTGCGCGACGCAAGCGAGTTCCGACGATTCGGCTCGCGTATCAAGCTTGATGGAATTTATGTGACTTCCGAGTTCGTTCGAAAGGCTCAAGCAGACTTCGATCAACTCCATCCCGAAGGCGAATTGCTTTTTCAGCCACTTCCTCTGCCAGATGCCGTGATTGACGGGACTGGTTGGGGAGGGCAAAGTCCACAGCCAGATGTTTCCGCGATCAACGTTGAGACAGTAGTGGCAAAAACAAATGAAGTGAACTTCTTTGATGTTTATTACCAAATCGCAAGTGAGCGGGAGCTTGTTGAGAATTTATCTGATGATTGGACGCGCGGTGTCTCGCGCGGCTGGGGTGAAGTAGATGCGATCGTCTCGCGACTCAAGAAGCACTGTCAGCTCGATGCGACGTCAACGGCCCCCGAAGAATGTGAAGATGTCGTGCAACATTTTCTTCGCACAAAACGTGGGCCTGATTATCTTTTCGCGACCACCGCTGCCATGATGTTGCGAGCGAGAGGCTTCCCTACTCGCCTCGTCACCGGATTTTATGCCGATCCTAAAGACTTCGAATATGCCACCGGACAAACGGTTATTCGCAAAGACGATCTGCATACATGGCTGCAAGTTTCGCTCGACGGCGTACATTGGATCTCCGTCGAGGCAACTCCAGGTTATCTCAATCCGATCGAAGATCTGAGTTTCATCGAATGGGCTGAACTTGGATTTTGGGAATTTTGTCGTTGGATTTGGTTCCATCCAATTCCGGTCGCTTTATTTATGGCCGGAATCGCGTGGGGAGTGTGGAGTCGTATTTGGATCTTCGAAACATGTCTCACCTTGTGGGTCGCAGTGGTGGCGAGTATGGGAACCTTGCGAAGCCGAACGCTATGGCTCGTCTGGCTTTTGCAATGGCGCGGAAGACTCAATGGCAAACCACGTCCTAACTACAAAACGTTGCGACGATGGTTGTGCGAATCATCCACGGATACTTCTTTCGTGAGGAACTTCATTCCTCAGTTAGAACGATTGCTCTATGCACCTGCTCAGACCATTCCGCAGGAGCCCGATCAAGAATTCCAGAAGAACTTTCGACTTCTCTTGTGGGATCGAAGGCTGTTTGTGAATTCCCCGAAACAAAACACCTGAACGTTCTGCATTGAACTCTTTCCAAAAAGACTCTCGTATCCATGTCGCAAAACGGTAAGTTAAAAAGCATTGAACTACTTCGAAAGTGCCTTAACTCAACTCTGTTGGGTAAGGAGGATGTCGTCGAATTGGTCATTGCTTGTCTCCTTTCCAAAGGGCATTTGTTGTTTGATGACTTGCCCGGCCTGGGAAAGACAACGTTGGCCAAGGCTTTAGCGACAACGGTAGGTGGTCGTTTTTCGCGAGTGCAGTGCACGCCCGACTTGTTGCCAAGCGACATTACGGGTTTCAATATTCTCAACCAGAAGACGCGCGAGTTTGAGTTTCGTCCTGGACCCGTGTTTGGCGACGTTCTTCTGGCTGACGAAATCAATCGCGCCACGCCTCGTACACAAAGCGCGTTGTTTGAGGCGATGGCCGAACGGCAAGTAACCATCGATGGTATTGCTCATCCGCTCAGTTCGACCTTTATGGTCATCGCCACTCAAAACCCAGTGGAAAGTCACGGCGCTTACCCATTGCCCGAAGCCCAGCTCGACCGCTTCGCTATGAAACTTCAAATCGGTTATCCGAACCGCGGTAGCGAACTAGAGATGTTGCAAAAAAATATCGGAACAAGTTCCCAAGGTTATCAGGCAGTCGAACGTGTCTTTGAGGCCGGTGAACTCGAAAAACTTCAAGAGGACGTGGCGTCAGTCGCTGTCGAGTTACCTGTGCGTGAATATTTGGTTGACCTTGCAAGAGCGACACGCGAACATCGCTCGGTGACTTTAGGTCTTAGTCCTCGAGGCCTAATCACCTGGCAGCGTGTCGCTCAAGCTTGGGCATTCATCGATCAGAGAAACTATGTCATCCCCGATGATGTGCAGGCTGTTGCTAAACCTGTGCTTGAAGTTCGTTTTGGCGGCAGTGTTGATAATGTCGAAAAAGTGGTTAATGAAATTATCGAATCTGTAGCGGTACCTACCGGTCGTTGAGGTTTCTATATGGCAAAAACTAATAAGCACTCTCAATCGAACCGTTTAGGGCGTTGCCTGTGCGCACTCGTCTGGCTTTCGATCGCACTATTGGGTTCATCGATGCTGGGTTGCCAGAAAAGTGCTAGCCAAGAAGAGGCTCATCACATTCCAGCGCATTTACCGGCAAACTTCGAGCAAGCGCTGGTCCGTATCGAGCAGCTTGTGGCGCATGTCAAAGATGGTGCTGCCTTAGAACAAAAGCCTACTGAAGTCACCGTCGAAACAGAACTCCGCGATGTGGTGCGTTGGCTACCTGAGCTGGCTGCCCAAAGTGATCTTAAAGAGGTTGATTGGAACGTAGTTGATGAAGCGACACGGGATCTAATCGATTCCTTTAGTCAAGCGAAAGAGCCACCCGAGAAGTGGTTAATTCAGGGTGAAACTCTTGCAAATATCGCCCAACTGCCGCAACAACTCGCCGCTGTTCGCGAGAAATATCGGGCCATGCAAGTCCCTGATGTTGTCGAAGACGCTGAGTCAGAGAACCAGCCCTAAGCTATCCGTTGGTAATTGTCTGTTGGTCGCATTTTGGGAATGAGGTTGAAGCTGTGGATAGCATGATCATTGGAGCTATCGTTCGCACTTTGCAGGCCGCGATGCAAGCTGCCCCCACGGTTATCGTTGGATTGCTGGTGGCCGCGATATTTCAGCGTATCGGTCGCGATGTGACCAACAAGATTTTCGGATCCAATAGCTGGCGATCTCTTCCGCAAGCTTGGGGGTTGGGGATGTTGTTGCCCGTTTGCTCTCTAGGTGCTGTACCCATCATGAGCGAAATGCGCCGCGCTGGGGTTGCGGGTGGGGTAATTCTGGCGTTTGGCCTCACCGCACCGTTATTCAATCCCGTCTCTGTGTTGTATGGTCTGACACTTTCTGATCCGGTAGCCATTATCGTTTTTACATTTTGTTCGCTGATCATCGTAACCGTGATGGGAACTGCTTGGGATTGGTTCTTCACCAAAAGTGAACAGGCGATTGAGCCTATTGGTCCCATGCCTTATGGTTGGCGAAGGTTGGTCGCCGTGTTCGTGACCATGGCCCGAATGAGCGTCAGTCGCGACATGTTGTTTGTCCTCGCTGGTCTCGTTGGAGCTGGGCTTCTGAGTTTGTTCCTCCCTGCCGGTTCGCTGCAGTCCGCTGCAGAAGAAAAGGATATTCTTGCCCCAGCTCGAATGGCCCTTATTGCGATACCCGTTTATGCCACACCCATGGTCGCCATGGTTCAGCTCGCCTCTATGTTCCAGCATGGAAATTCCATCGCTGCCGCATTTACGCTTTTGGTCTTGGGGACAGGTCTCAATCTTGGAATGCTGTGGTGGATCGCGCGACAATATGGCGTGAAGAAGATGTTGAGTTGGGTGGGTATGCTGGTCGCTTTCGTTTTGATATTAGCCTACGCCGTGGGTAAGCCGCTTTATCCGAAAGGTGTTGAGCCAGCTGGCCATACGCACGCATTCGACAATTATTGTGCCCCGTTTGGTGAAGGTGTTGAGGATGTTCCCGCTGCAGCTTTGAAAATGCTCAACGATTCACTCTTGCCACATGAGCTTGTCTCGTTGGTAGGCATCGGCGTTTTGGTATTGGTCGGTGGTTGTTTGACTATTTGGGATCGGCAAGGACGCTTTGAAGCATTCTTGGCGAGCGCAAAAAACGAAGAGCTGAAGAACGATATCGTATTGCCCGGATATGTAATCGGAGGTGTGAGTTTGTGTGGACTTGTCATCGCGAGTATCGCGGCATGTTATATGTACTACCCAAGTCGCAGTGAAATATTTGCCGAAATGAAAATCGTTAATACGGAACTGGTTTCCTCCGCGACATCCGGAGACTGGGATACAGGTTTGTATTGGGTTCCCATCCACGAAGATTGGTTGCGTAAGCTACAGGTTTCGGCCTATTTGCGCAGACAACCGCTCTCTCGCTACCAACAGATGAAGATCAAAATTGTGGAAGAAGGTATCGAGCTGCTTGAGCATGCATTGGAGGATAAAGAAAAGGAGGAGGCCGAACTGTTAGGGAAGCGATTAGGGATCGCTTATTTCCGGATGCGCATGTCCTTTGCAGGTGCACAATAATTGCAAGAGGCCTTGACGCCGCCTGCTCAGCATCAATAATGAACGCGGTTGGTCGGGAGCTCTTATAAGTTTCTGCGCAGCAGTGCGCCGCTGGTTTCTGAAATTACTCAGCAGCGACACTGCGGCCATTAAAGAAACATGGGGCTTCGTCTCTGCATCCATGCTCTATGAAGCGAGAAGTGGAATTATGAAAGCGTCTCTTCGAAACGGTTTCACCTTAGTTGAATTGTTGGTGGTTATCGCCATCATCGGCATCTTGGTTGGGTTGTTGTTACCAGCGGTGCAATCGGCGCGCGAAGCGGCGCGGCGAATGCAATGTTCCAACAACTTGCGCCAAATGGCATTAGCAAGTCACAATTATGAGTCATCGTTTAAGTGTGTTCCTGGCTTAACCGGCTCAAGTAGTTATTCGCCTCAAGCTCGTATCTTGCCGTTCATTGAGCAGGGCAACTTGCAAAACTTGATTGATTTTCGTCAACCGCTATTGGTTGGCCCAGCGTGGGCTGCGCGATTTAATCCGTCGATGCGCGTAGCTATTAGCACCGTCGTACCGACATTCATGTGCCCAAGCGATGCGGGCAATCCAAACTTCCCCACAGTGCTAGCGGATGGGACTGCGTCTACCTCGGCAGGTTTGAGCTACATGTTCAGTTACGGTTCGGGAACTGGAACCAACTACGACGATCGTTATCGAACCGATGGAATGGTGTGGGAAAACTCTTGGGCTCGATTCAAAGATTGCACGGATGGTACTTCATCAACGGTGCTTTTAGCTGAAACGGTATTGGGCGATCAATCTACAGCAACGGAACCATCTCCGGCGTTGCCGCATCGTCGCATCGCGAACTGGTCGGGCACATCGTCGATGCCGGCAGGGCAGCCAGGCTTCACCACGGGTGGCAATCTCATTCGCAATCCAGATTTGACGACCATTTTCCCATCTCAGATTAATTCGTATCGCGGCAATCGTGGCGAATCTTGGATTCGCGGTGTGCCATATGCGACAGTCATCAATGGATACATGGCACCCAACAGTAATATTCCTGACATCGGTATGCATGGTCGCGGATTTTATTCTTCACGATCGTTTCATCCTGGTGGTTCGATGCACGCTATGTTAGACGGCAGTGTGCAATTCATCAGCAACAATACCGATTTGGCGAGCTACCGAGCTTTGTTTTCCCGCAATGGTGGCGAAGTTCCTTCGATGGAGTTTGCTCAGTGATGAGGACGACGAACGGATTGATGTTCGTTGGTTTGGCAGCGCTGGGGATGTTGTTGGGATGTGCCAGAGGTGTTGATTTGCAAGAGGAAACTCCTTGGCAGATCAAAGTGGTCTACGAACAACGTCCCGTCGCTGAAGTGCATGTGGTCATTCATCGCCCGCTTGGTTCGCAATGGGAGGCTGTATTGGAAGGAGTGACCAACAGGGATGGTATTGCCTTCATGCAGCCGGTGCCAACGATCGATCCTCCTCAGGTCGATGAGTGGCCCAGGTTTAAGGTGACTGTGGAGTCCTTTGCGGGTGGTGAGTGGATGATAAAGTCCAAGTGGACTCAGCCAGCCAGTAGCGATCTAAAGATATCGTCTATTGAGCCCAATTCGCCATTGTCGATCGAGTTGCCTAAGGAAGCGATCGCACCGCTCTAAGTGCTGTCTGGTGTTTTGGTGTAACTGATTGAATGAGTTAGATCGTTCGCAGTCTTGTTTTTGAGAGTGTTTATCCAATGAAATGGCTTCTTGCTTTAGCGTTACTTGGCGTCTGGGAGGATCAAGCCTCGAATACTTGGCAAGGCTTTTTGGGGCCTGTTCCCTCAGCGGTTCAAGCAGATCGCGTGCCGCTTAAGTGGACTCCAGAGAGCAATGTGGCGTGGCAAGTGAGTTTGCCCGGTTACGGTCAAAGCAGTGCTGTAGTTTGGGGAGACCAGGTTTATGTCACGATGGTTGAAGGCGCAAAGAAAGAGATATTGCGGATCAATGCGTATCATCTCCATGACGGGAAGTTGCTGTGGCAACAAGATATCGCCACCAAAAACTTGGGTGAGAACACAGACTATTTTAGTCGAGCCGCTCCTACGCCAGTTGTCGATCAGGATGGCGTGTATGTCTTGTATGAGTCGGGTGATTTTGCGGCTTATCAGCATGATGGCAAGTTAAAGTGGCAGCGCGATTTGGTGGCTGAATTCGGAGCGATCAAGAGTCGTCACGGCTTGTCTTCGTCGCCGTTGCAGGATGCAGCGCATGTTTTTATCTGCATGCAGAGCGATGAAAACCCGTATCTCATGGCTGTCAGTAAAAAGGATGGAAAGTCGGTATGGAAAGTGGAGCGACCTGTTGGAACGGCTTGGAGTTCGCCCATTTGGTTTGAAACGTCCGATGGCCAGCGTCAAATTGTGATGAGCGCGGCAGGCGGTGCCGGTCGAGCACCCGGTGAAACTTCTCCTGGTACTCTCATTGCTTATGATCCTCAAGCGGGCCAGGAGTTGTGGAAGCTCAGCGGACTATCTGGAAATTCAGCTCCCACACCGCATATGGTTTCGCCTGGCAGGTTGCTCGTTGGTGCATCTGCGGGACGCGAAGGGGGCCCGACCAAAGAGGCGATTGAAACCAATGGACTTGTCGAAGTTAAGAAAGTCGGCGAGCGCTTTGAAGCGAATTACGCTTGGCGCAGCAAGAAAGCAACTTGTGGTTTTTGCTCACCAACTTCTTATCGCGGTGTGGCTTATTTTGTGGATCGTCGCGGGACACTCTTTGGTTTGAATCTCGAAACGGGAAGTGAAGTATTTACCGAGCGGTTGGGGTTTCCAGTATGGGCAACACCGCTGGGGATCGGTGATCGCGTTTACTTTGTAGGCGAAGATGGCATGACCACAGTTATAGCGGCCGGCCAAAAGTATGAAGTCTTGGCGACGAGTAGTTTGTGGGAACCAACGGCTGAAGCGGCTGCTGACGAAAATAATCCGCGGGCTATGCTCAACAAGATCAGGCAATACGCAGTGGCTGTTGTGGGTGATTCGATACTGATTCGACGCGGTGACAGGCTTTATTGTTTACGTTCGAAATAGCCTTCAAAACGATTTGAAAAGAGAGCAGGGGAGTGAATGGGAGTTGGCATCGCGCTTTTGGGCGCGATGCATAAATTCTCCTGCTCTCTGTTCCATCAATGCCTCGGCGGTAGTGCGAGCTATTTGTAGCGAATATATACGGTCTTGCGACGGAGGTAATGTTCTAGGCCATACTTGCCATCGTCTCCACCGATGCCCGATTGTTTCCAGCCAGTGTGATAGCCGTGGATGGATTCACCTGGTCCGCGATTGACGTAAAGTTCGCCGACTTCAAGATCACGGACGGCTCGCATGATGCGGTTCATGTCGTTGGTGAAAAGATAAGCGGCAAGGCCGTAATGGGAGTCATTGGCGTATGCGATGCCTTCTTCGAAATCGTCGAAAGGCATCACGGGAATCACTGGACCAAAAATCTCTTGGTGCATAATGGCCATATCTTGGCGAACACCGGTGAGTACTGTGGGTTGGTACCAATAGCCTTTGGCAAACGCACCTGTCCGCTCGACGATATCGCCGCCGACTACCGCTTGGGCACCTTGAGCCAATGCTTCGTTCACGGTCCGTTGCACTTTATCTAATTCAACGCGATTGACTTTGGGGCCAATTTGAGTTGCTTCGTCGAGTGGATTACCGACACGCATAGACTTTACGCGGTCCACCAGTTTTTCAATAAACTGATCGGCGACGTTGCGATGCACGTAGGTTCTTTCATTGGCAATACAAATTTGTCCGCAGTTGAGAAAGCGTGAGAAGATTGCAGTGTCGACGGCCGCATCGACATCGCAATCGTCCATCACAATAAAGGGAGCTTTGCCACCCATCTCCAAAGATACAAAGGTGACGTTTTCAGCGGCGACTGAAGCAATGCGTTTTCCGGTTGGGACGCTGCCGGTGAAGCTAATGACGTCGGCAATAGGGGACCGCACGAGTGTTTCGCCGACAGTTTCGCCTGTTCCGGTGACCACATTGCAAACACCTGGAGGTAAACCTGCTTCTGCGGCTAACTTCATTAACTCTAGTGCGGTGACAGGCGTATCTTCATGAGGCTTTAGGACCAGTGAGCAGCCGGCGATGAGGGCAGGGGCGATTTTGCGGATGGCCACTGCCAGCGGAAAATTCCAAGCGATGATGCCAACGGCAACTCCGGCCGGTTGTGGAACAATCCATAAATGTTCATTCGGTTTATCAGGTGCGCATATATCACCTTCGATTCGTCGATCAAATTCCGCGTAGTATCGAAACCAGCTATTGCCGAAGTCCACTTCGCCATAAGCTTCTTTAAGAGGTTTGCCCACTTCACGCGAAAGCAAGTGGGCGAAATGATCGCGATTTTGATCGACAAGATCGGCCCACTTTCGCAAAACGCGACCGCGTTCAACACCCGTCAAACGCCCCCACGATTTTTGTGCCGTTTTCGCAGTTTGCAATGCATGTTGCACTTGTTCCTGCGTGGCTGCGGGGACTGTCGCAAATGGTTGTTCGGTGGCGGGGTCGAGAACTTCCAGGCGATCAGTCGAGTGGACCCATTGTCCGTTGATAAACATTCCATAGTCTTGCATGGTGTATTGCTCCTGTAGAAAATTTTTAAGCCGCCTCTGATATTCGAATCGCTAGGTGACTTGGGGTGGGGAGGATTGAGGAGGGAGTGAACGTATTCAATGTAGTGGGAGGTTGTCTTGGTGAAAAGCTAGGCACAGCAGCGAGCGATGAATGGTCGCTACGATTCGTTTTAGGCGTTGCAGGTTGTTTCTGTCGTCGAGTGTTTCAAGCCATTTTCCGTTTCACAATCTGTGACAGCTTGTTTTAGTAGAGCCTCCAATTCTTCGCGAAGATGATGCATCTGGTCCGAACTCCATTGCTGGCCAACATGCGCTATGACAAACAGCGCCAACCAGAGCACGACGGCACCAGCCGCTACCCACAGTCCCCAAGCAGTTTCCCCCAAGGTCCATTGGGAGATACCGAGCACCAGTCCAAAGAAAGCGCTAAAGAGAAAAACCAAGTAGGCTATCCATACAACGGTCCAGACATCGACGCGCGGCGCGAAGCGTCCATGGACAACAGCTTTGTGGTCGACTTCATTGAGATAGAACGACAAATGAGGTGACCACAGACGATGTTCGTGTGGAGGCAGATGCAATTCACCGTATTCGCCGAACATCAAAAACAATTGTTTGTTGGGATATTGGGATTGTAGTTCGGAAAGTTTTTGGATGAGGACATCACGAGTCTGATTCAATGGCAAGTCAAACGTGGGACGTAAACGAAACCATGACATGGCCGACAATCCGACAAGAGAAAAGGGGCGGGAGAGGCTTTAGTTTACGCGATAGGCGATTCAACTTCCTACTCGCTCTTCCCATTTCGGCAAGATAATGTTTGCTAGGCGTGCGATGTTGCGCGCATCATCGATGCCACGGTGATGTGTACCGATGATGGAAAGCTTCTGTTGTTTTAGGGCAGCTGCCATTCCACAGCGTCTGGCTTTGAAAAGCGAGCTGTATTCTGCTTTGAGGTTAATATGTGTTTTGAGCAGATTTGGAAACTCTAACCCATGTCGCCGACAATCGGTGCGGATTTGTTCAAGGTCATACGCTCCCCACGAGCATAAAGTAATGGGGCTATCGCCGATCCAGGAAACAAAGCGGCGAAAGACGTCTGGAAAACTATCGGCCTCATCTATGGAGGCTTGGTCGATAGTGGTTAGCTTCTTACAGAAATCACTCAAGTGTGGCTCTGCGACAGGCCGCACAAAACTTTGAAACTCTGAATTGGGAGGTAGTGATGAAGATGGCAGAGAGACGGCACCGATCTCAATGATCTCCATGCGGTCTGGTGTTTGACCTGTTTCCCAGCACGTTGCTTCTAGATCCACAACGATGTAACGCATGACTCACGACTCCTTGCAGGCGAAATTATTTCGAGCGTTTGCTTTTCTTGACGCTCTTTTTCGGCGCAGCGTTCAGGACGTTTTTCTTACTTGTAATTTTCTTGGCCGAAGTTTTCTTGCCTGGTATTTTCTGGATGGTCTTTTTCTTCAGGCTGGGTTTGTTGTCGGAGGTTGTGCTTGCCGGGAACCGCGTCCGAATTTGAGAGATAGAGTAAGTGAGCAGTTTCTTTAGTACTACGGTGTCGAGGTCCGCCAGGCGTTTGACGTAGAGGCAGGAGCTGCCACAGGAGTGTGGTCCGATTTGTTGGAGAAGTTGTTGGTGGGTTTTGTCAAAGGTGTCGATACCGCACATCAAGTAGATCGTTAGATTTTGTTTGCGTGGTGAGAAGCCGATCTCCATCCAATCGCCCGATTTGCCTGAGGCGTAGGTGTAGCGATAAGAGCCGAAGCCCACGATGCTCTTGCCCCACATGGTCGCGGGTGAGCCGGTCAGTTCTGCCATTAGGGAGCAGAGTGTTTGGCAATCGGCTTCGAGAGTGGGCGCTTTTAATTTAGCGATGAAGTTTTGGACGGAGGCGGAGGTCTTTTGCGTTTTGAGTTCTGTCATGATTTCGTGGGTGCGAAGATCGGGTTGGTTGAGACGCTGGAAGAGAGGTTGGTGGCGTAATTTAGCAGGTTGCGGGCTTGGCTCCCAATTTTGGGGGCGATTTTCGGAGTCGATCGACAAAAGCTCCAAAAGTACTTCTAGTTAGTGTACTTCTTTCGAGGAAAGTGCAGCGAATCGGCGGTTCTGTTTTGGATTTTGGTTGACTGAGTTTTGGGGTTGCTAAACGGGAGGAATCCGGTAAATTCTAGCTCTTCGTGTTAAAAGTGTTTAATTGTGTGACAGAGTGATTGTTTGGTGGGTACGTCGTCCAGCGTGAACGCACGGGAAAGTCGTTCGGTTCGGACCGGCCACCTCAGGGATTTGTTGACAACCCCATGGCGATAACGACAGAGCGCAAGCAGAGCTTAGTGGAACAGTACCAGCACGCTAACGGAGACACTGGATCTCCCGAAGTACAGGTAGCATTGCTGACCGAACGCATTAACGCGTTGACTGAGCATATGCGCACGCATTCGAAGGATTATTCAAGCCGTCGTGGTTTGTTGGCTTTGGTCAGCAAGCGACGTCGATTGTTGGATTATCTTCGCCGCATTAATCCACAACGCTACTTGGATGTGATCGGTCGATTGTCGATCCGCAAGTAAGTCGCTGGATTCAACCAGTTCCTTGTTGTTGCTGCGAGTCTGAAACCGGTTTGCCTCTTCTCAATCGCGACCGGTGAGACGTAGTACCAGAAATCTAGTGTTCAGATACTTGGTTCTTATCGGTGTCCCCCATCGAATGAGCCGAGAGGAAATGGATTTTTGTGGTTGCATTTGCAGCTTGGGCATTGTCGTGATTTCATGACCCGTGAATTCATGGACTATGGATTCATGGGAAGTTATCTCGTCGGTTTATTCAAGCCGCAGGATCCAACCACACCTCAGAGCAACGCTCGAAATTTCGACCGTTAAGGATGTCCTGTGAAGATTCGTGTAGAAAAGCAAATTGGGGATTTAGTACTCTCTTTTGAAATCGGACAACTCGCTAAGCAAGCCACAGCTTGCGTTATCGCTCAATACGGCGATACGATTGTCCTCAGTGCGGTAACCTCTGGTCCATCCCGACCAGGGACCGATTTCTTTCCACTGACCTGTGATTACCGCGAGCGATTGGCAGCGGCAGGTAAGTTTCCTGGAGGTTTCATCAAGCGTGAAGGTCGTCCTTCGATGAAGGAAACCTTGACCAGTCGTTTGATCGACCGCCCGATTCGTCCCCACTTCCCCAAGGGGTTCCGGGATGAAGTTCAAGTTCAATGTATGGTCTTGTCGAGCGATTCGCAAAACGACGCCGATGTGATTGCGATGAACGGTGCCGCTGCTGCACTGTTTGTAAGTAGCCTACCTTTCGAAGGGCCGATCGCTTCGGCTCGCGTGGGTCGGGTTGAAGGAAAGTTGATTGCTTTCCCAACGATGGCTCAACTGGAAGAGAGCGATCTCGATTTGGTGATGTCCGCCAACGAGCGTGAAGTCGTGATGATCGAAGGCTTCTCGACCGAAATGCCAGAAGCTGAAATGATCGAAGCTTTGCAATTTGGTCATAACGTCATTCGCCAAGTGATTGCATTGCAACGCGAGTTGTATGCACAGGTAAAGCCTACCAAGATCGTTTACACTCCTCCATCCGATGGTGGCTTGTACGAAACGTTGAAGGCCCGTTACTACGGTGATTTCAAAGTTGCCAAGCAGACTGAAGGCAAGCAAAAACGAGCTGAAGCAGTTCGCAATTTGAAGGCTCGTGCGATCAGCGAAATGATTCCTGATCCAACTGCTGCCGATGCGATTCCAGCTGCTTTATTTGCATCCGTATGGCATGACTTGGAAGAGCGAGTGGTTCGCGATTTGATTCTTGGTGGTACGCGTGCTGACGGTCGTGACCGCACCAGCTTGCGACATATCGAATGCGAAACCGATTTATTGCCACGCACTCATGGTTCCGCTTTGTTCCAACGCGGTGAAACACAAGCGTTGATCACAGTGGTTCTTGGTACTTCACGCGATGAGCAACGCGTTGAAGGTTTGGTGGAAGAGTTCAGCAAGAAGTTCATGCTTGACTACAACTTCCCTCCATTCTCGGTGGGTGAGTGCAAGCCAATTCGTGGGCCAGGTCGACGTGAAATCGGTCACGGTGCATTGGCTGAACGCAGCGTGGCTTCGGTGTTGCCTTCGCCAGAAGAATTCCCGTACACCATTCGCGTGATCAGCGACATTCTTGAATCCAACGGCAGTTCGTCGATGGCTTCGGTTTGCGGTGCTACTCTTGGTTTGATGGCTGCCGGTGTTCCGCTCAGCAATCCAGTGGCTGGTATCAGCGTTGGTTTGGTACGAGAATCTCATGATCAATGGTGTTTGTTGACCGACATTCTCGGTGACGAAGATCACTATGGCGATATGGATTTCAAAGTTGCTGGTACACCCAATGGTATCACCGGCATTCAGTTGGATTTGAAGATCAACGGTATCAGCGATGAGATCATCCGCGCTGCTTTGAAGCAAGCTCGGGAAGCTCGCATCGAAATCTTGCGCAAGATGTTGACCTGCATTCCACGCCCACGCATGGAAACCAGTCGTTATGCACCACGCTTGCTCCGCACCAAGATCGATGTCGACAAGATCGGCGCGTTGATCGGTCCAGGTGGTAAGAACATCCGTTCGATCCAAGAAGACACCGGTGTAACGATCGACGTCGAGGATGACGGAACAGTGACCGTAGCGAGCTCGAACCAAGATGCAGCCAAGGCTGCTATGGCTCGAGTGGAAGCTGTCACCGCGACCGTACAGATCGGCAAGATTTATGACGGTACCGTTTCGAGCATTCGCGACTTCGGTGCATTCGTTGAAATCATCCCAGGCCGTGACGGCTTGTGCCATATTTCCGAACTATCGCATGGCTATATCGCCAGTGTAGACTCGGTAGTTAAGGTTGGCGATTCGATGAAGGTTTTGGTGATCGATATCGATGAGCAGAACCGCGTCAAGTTGAGCCGACGTCGTGCGTTGGAAGAACTTGGTGTCGAAGATGATTTCGCGACCGCGACACCTGAGGAAGGTGGCGAGGAAGGCGACTTCGATGATTCCAACGGTGGCGGTGGTCATCGCGGCGGAAGCGGTGGCGGACACCGTGGCGGCGGACATCGCGGCGGTGGAGGCGGCGGACGTCGTCGTGGCGGTGGTGGCGGCGGTCATCGTGGCGGCGGACGATAGTCTGTTACTCAGTCACCCAGTGAAGCAATAATTTAGAGATCTGCTCAGTGCATTTTTGTGTTGAGCAGATCTTTCTCTTTAATGGAATCGAGTACAATATTGGAGTGACGTTTTGGATCACTTCACCATACCCCGCCAGGATCTGCCCCATGGCAACTTCTCCGAACGATCCTGAATCCAATCCAGAAGCCGAATTGCGGCGACAATATCATGAACTTGCGGAGTTGGCCGGTTCGTTAGCCCATGAGATCAAGAACCCGCTATCTGTGATTCGGATGAACGTCGACTTGATCAGCGAAGAACTTGCAGAGAGCGATTGGTCTGGAAAGCGCCGAATGCTCACGAAGATTGACATGATCGGTCAACAATGTGAACGCATGGAAGGATTGTTGCACGACTTTCTGCGTTTCGCTCGCATGCGCGATTTAGAGATGACACCAGGGAGTCTTAACGATCAAGTTGAAACGGTGCTTCGACTGTATCAAGCGCAAGCGAATCGAGATGGTATCGAAATACTGCGATATCTTGATCCTGATTTGCCATCGATCATGTTGCACAGCGATTCGATGCAAGCCGCTTTAATCAATCTCATCAAGAACGCTTTGGAGGCGATGCCAGACGGTGGGCAATTGGTTGTTCGCACACATCCTGTTCCGCGTGGAGTGGCGTTGGATTTGATCGATACCGGTTGCGGCATGGACGACAACACCGCGATGCGAATGTTCGAGCCGTTTTATTCGACAAAAAATGGTGGCTCAGGTTTAGGGTTACCGACGGCGCGAAAGATTATTGAGGCGCATGGTGGTCGTATTGCGGTGCAAAGTGCCGTTGGCCGTGGTACTAAGTTTGTGCTCGAGTTTCCAACACCCGTTCGGCTCGTTTAGCCCGCTGGCCGTCGTTTATATCGTTGCATTAGCGCAGCGTTTAGTCCGTTGCCGTGGCGCATGCGGAGGCTAGGGGAACATACGTTTGATTCATCATTGGTACACGCATCCCACGCACTGCCCAACGGGCACCGACCCACTGCGCCAACGAACCTACATCACTGCCAACCGTGTACCGTTGGAAAGGTAAAACCGTGGCTAAGGCCAATACGGCTGATAACGCGCTGCGCTTGTAACGCATCACTGGTACCAACATCCCCAGCGCCGCTCGAAGAGCGCCGAACAACGTGTACCGTTGGCGAGGTAAAACCGGGGCTAAGGCCCTGCGGCTGATGATGCGCTGCGTCAACGGGCTGAACGACAACAACCCATTACGCGTCAGCCAGGTCTTCGGGTTTGATTTGCGTTAGCAGTTCACGGGTAACGGGTGTGATAGGAGCGATACGGCTTGCCATGCGTCGAATCGATTTTTCAAATAGATTGCGAACCACTCGGCCGTTACCAAAATGTTTGTCGCGCTTGCTGTGCAACGTTACCAAATTCTTATACATCGCTTCGCGGGTTTCAGGTAAACACTGATAGTGATGTTCGCGACATAGCAGTTCAAAAATCTTCAATAACTGCTTGGGATCGTAATCCTCGAATTGCATATCCATGCCGATGCGCGATGTCAGGCCGGGGTTGCTCTTGAGAAGTTTGTCGACAGGCTCGCTATAGCCGGCTAAGATAACCACCAAACGTTCTCGGTCATCTTCCATGCGTTTGAGTAAGATTTGCAGCGCCTCGCGTCCGTAGGCGTCATCGCTTTTCGAGTCGACGAGACTGTAAGCTTCGTCGATGAATAAGATTCCGTCGATCGCTTCATCGACGCGCTTGCTCGTTTTGGTAGCGGTTTGTCCGGCGTATTCGGCAACCAAGCCGCTGCGATCCGTTTCAATCAAGTGGCCTTTTTGAAGGACGCCAAGACCGCGCATGATATCAGCCAAGATGCGGGCTACCGTCGTTTTGCCGGTTCCTGGATTTCCTTTGAAGACCATGTGAAGGTTGTGCTGACTGATGGGGAGTCCAGCGTTTTTGCGCTGCTGTTGCATCCGCAAAAAATGCGTCAACTCTTCAACTTGCTTCTTGATCCCATCTAAGCCGATGAGCGAATTGAGTTTCTTGAGCGATTCATCTAATGTGGCGGGGCGTTCCGGAGCGGTTGGCTCAGGCCGTTTCGCGGAGGCAATCGTTTTGCCAGGTGGATCGCTAATAGGAACCAGGATCTCCCACTCATCCTGTTGAAAGTTCGTTTTCTTCTTTCCCAGTGATAACGCTTTGTGAAGTTCTTGCTCTAAGGCTTGAAGTTTGGCTGCTTCAGGTTCGAGGAGCACGCCATCGCATTTGGCGATAATATTGGCTAGACGCATTCCGGCAGTAAAAACATCGGATCGCAACGCTCCTAAATCGGAACAACGCAAAAATGGGCTAAAGAGTTGATTCCAGGTCAGTTTTTCTGACTCGGACATCAGGCCCTGCCACGCCGTCTTGAGTTGAGTATCGGATAGTGTGCGATCCCAAAAGTGCTCGATGATTAGAGCACCCATTGCTTTTTCTGTTTTGCTCCAGCGATTGTCCGCTCGAACCACTTCGGTATAGATCTTTAGAACATAGCCGCGATAGAGATCGTTCATGCGGATCGCCATCTGCGTGAGATCAAGTCCCGATTGACGAGCGGATTGACGCAATAGTTGTCGATCGTTGGGTACGAACGCGGCGCGACAAGTGGCCAGGATTTCGGTTATCTCTTGTCGCCAGTTCTGCATATTGGCTACTCGAAGGGGACGTTGAAAAAGGGCTAACGATAAAAATCCACCCAAGCCAATTTTATTTCGGAGGGATTGGACTCAAAAAGTTGGGAAGGCAAAACGACTTTGAAGAACTGGTCTGACAATAAGGGGATTGTTGTAACAGGTTGTTGATTAGGCATAACATAAACGATGGCTTTATCTTTCGAAATGCTCTGGTCCAAATCGTTTAGACGACCCGTGATAGCGTGGCCCTGCGAAGAAGAGACGTTGACTTCCCACTTAACGCCATCGGCTTCAACCACAAGTGATTCAAGTCCCTTGAGGTGCAAATACAAAATCACTTCAGCAGGCCAAGATCGCCCTGGTGCGAGAATCGACCCTCGTCCAATTCCTCTCCGACTGCGGATTTCGGTAATCAATTTTTCTTCCGAATTTTCGAGCGTTTGAAACGATAATTCGGCGATGGGGGTCTGGTCTTCGGCAGTTGTCACATCCTCTTCTTCGATCGAGTTGTTTGAAGAAGGGGATGGTTCGCAACCCGCAAGAGAACTCAAGAAAAGCAGACTGAAAACGGCTACAAATCGTAATGGCATCGGAAGAATCAGCTCAAAGTTAATGGCAAGCGTCCGCTGTAAGTGTCAACTCAAAAAGTACCATTCCGGCCACGGAAAGTTCCCTACATTGTACATAAAGATACCTTCTGGAGTATCCGAGAAATATCCATCCCAACCTTGCTTCCTGCGAGTTGTAGTGGACAATCTTAGGTGGAATCGCCGTGCTCGCTTCACGGAAGAGTTGTGGGTTGGTTCGTTTATTATGTTGCCATTAGTGGGCTAGGTATTCACGACGGCCCGCCTTATTGGCCCTGACAAGGTTCGCGAGTGGATCATGAGCAAAGATATTTACAAAGTCGCGGGTGTACAGATGGATGTTCAGTTGGGCGACGTTGGCCTCAACTTGAACAACATGCTCAAGGCTATGCGCGAAACGGATGCGCGGCATGCCGACTTGGTTGTCTTCCCCGAGTGCGCATTGACGGGGTATTGCTTTGAGTCCCGCGAAGAGGCATTGCCATTCGCTCAATCCAAAGATGGCTCAGCCGTTCAAGCTTTTGCGTCGCTATGTCGCGAACAAAACCAATTTGCCGTTTTTGGCTTTCTCGAAACGCTCGGCGATAAGCTCTTCAATAGTTGCGCGTTGGTTGGGCCGCAGGGCTTAGTGGGCGTCTACCGTAAAGTGCATCTACCTTTTTTGGGCATCGATCGCTTCGTCGATCAAGGTACAGAAGGTTGGAATGTGTTCGACATTAACGGTTTGCGAATTGGTATTCACATTTGCTATGACGGGTCATTCCCAGAAGCTTCGCGAGTGATGGCTTTGGCCGGCGCGGACTTGGTATTGTTGCCAACCAATTGGCCTCCTGGAGCAGATACCTTTGCCAAATATCTTCCGAATGCTCGAGCGTTGGAAAATGCGATTTACTTTTTCTGCGTCGATCGAATTGGCCACGAACGCGGGTTCAATTTTATTGGCTACAGTCGACTTTGTGATACAAACGGAAATCCCATCGTCGATGCGCCGCATGCGAATCCCGAAGTTTTGGTCGGCGAAATCGATGTTCGTAAATCGCGACAGAAACGCATTGTGCGAGTCCCTGGTAAGCATGTGATCGATCGATTCGCTGACCGCCGACCAGAGTATTACGGTCCGGTCTGTGAGCCGCACGGTCTTAAGCGCGAGATCTGAGCCGCTTTGCGATACTTTGCCTAAGTTTGCCGATTAGTAACCGATGGCCATTCCATCTTTGCGTGATTCCGTTGCTCCTTCGAGGATGCCGCGCGCCCAATCGATATGAATCGCTTGATAACCACCATATCCAGAGCCGCGTACGGGATCCACGACATGACCGCGTTGCCGTAAAGCTTCCATGGTGGCAGTGGGGAAGGTTGGTTCGAGTTGAACCACGCCACCCTTAGCGTCTCCCTTGAGACCTGTAGGTGTTGCACTTCCTTCATGATTGAAGCGGCCTGCATCACCGGCCATCTGAATATTCATTCCGAAATCGATCCAGTTAATGAGCACTTGCACATGGCCCTGAGCTTGCATATCGCCTCCCATCAAACCTAGCACCAACACTGGGAGATCGTCTTTCGTCACCATCGCAGGAATGATCGTGTGGAATGGTCGTTTGCCTGGCTCTAAGCGATTCGGGTGATCGTCCTGCAGGGCAAAGAGTGAGCCGCGATCTTGAATGGCAAAGCCCACATCATCCGGAACAATACCGCTTCCAAAGCCGTGGTAATTGCTTTGAATCAAGGAGCAACAATTGCGATCTTTATCCACAACACAAAGATAGATTGTGTCAGCTTGTCCGGGACGTGGATCACCGGGAGGAATATCTGTTGCCGCCTTTTGCATGTTGATGCGAGCGTTTTGTTTCAACGCATATTCTTCTGAGATCAGCTCAGCAACAGGGACATCCACAAACGCAGGGTCAGCGTAGTATCGGGCTCGGTCTGCGTAGGCGAGTTTCTTGGCTTCGATCAATAGATGCAGATAATCAGGAGTTCCCCATCCCATCGATTTGAGATCATGTTGTTTGAGGATTTGTAGCATCTCCAGGGCCGCAATGCCTTGTCCATTGGGTGGTAGTTCCCACACTTTGTACCCGCGATAATCGACGGACACGGGTGGATCCCAAGTGTTCTTATGCTCGGCGAAATCTTGCATCGAGAAGAAGCCTTTGTTGGCATTACTAAATGCAACGATACGTTCTGCGATCGAGCCGCGATAAAAGGCAGTTGCCCCTTGTTCGGCAATCATGCGATAAGAAGTGGCCAACTGAGGATTCTTAAAAATATCTCCAGTCCGTGGCGCTTCGCCGTTATCGAAAAGCAACGTGGCTTTTGAAGTGGGGAAGGCTGAGAGTTTTTTCTCGGAGGCTCGCCAGTATCCAGAGATGATGGGCGAAACGGGAAAGCCTTCTTCGGCTTCACGAATGGAGCTAGAGAACAACTCCTTCCACGGCAGCTTACCAAACTTCTTGTGCAAATCGTCCCAACCCGAAACGCAACCGGGTACGGTCCAACTCAATGGTGAGTTGCTGGGGATCACTTCCAGTCCGAGGGATTGGCAATGTTGTCTGGTCAGTGATTTCGGTGCGCGGCCACTGGCATTGAGTCCATGCAAGGTTTTGGTTTTCGCATCCCACACGATGGCGAAGAGATCACCACCAATTCCGCAACTCATCGGCTCGACGACACCGAGCATCGCGTTGGCTGCGATTGCGGCATCCACTGCCGAACCACCACGTTGCAAGACTTCAAGGGCCGCCATCGTCGCGCGTGGATCGCTGGTGCAGGCCATGCCGTGTCGCGCGACCGTTACGGAACGGGTCTGAAGCTCTGGGCCACTCGGTCGACTGGGGCCAACGATTGGTGATTGTTTATCTTGGGCCATCATGGCAGTAGTCATGCTGCAGGTCAGCAAGAGTAAAAGAGCTACGACGCGCGATCGATAGTGACAGACGTGCATCGAACTGGACTCCCAGTAGTGTGTGGCGAGTGGTTTTGGGTACGCGTCCTAAGGTATCGGATGCCGAAACGGGTTGAAAGCCCTTCGCCCCAAAAGACATAAGGGGGGAAGGCTAACCACTCGGAAGGCAATTCGGGTTATAATGGGCGAACTCCTAATCATCCCACCTTTCGCACCGGAGATTCACAGCATGGCAATTCGCTTTGTTTGGCTTTATCTGTTAAGCCTCGGTTTATTTTCTTCATCATCCTTGTTGGCCCAAGAGAATTATCCAGAACATCCTGATTCGGTGGCCAAAGAAGGGGTGCCCAAAGGTGAAGTGCTTGGTCCCTTTCCTTTTGATTCCAAAGTGTTTCCAGGGACCAAGCGAAATTATTTTGTCTATGTTCCAAAGCAATATGACGCGCAGAAGCCTGCTTGTTTAATGGTGACACAGGATGGTTTGGGGATGGCCAATCAATGGCGTCTGCCTATCGTGATGGACAACTTGATTCACAGCGGCGAAATGCCTGTGACCATTGGTTTGTTTATTGAACATGGCATTGTGCCAGCTCCCAACGATAAAGCTCAACCTCGCTTCAATCGCAGCTATGAGTACGATTCCATAGGTGATCGATACGCACGGTTCCTGATTGATGAACTGCTGCCTGAAGTAAAAAAGAAATACAACATCAGCGATGATCCGAGCGACCGCGCTATTGGAGGTGCAAGCTCTGGCGCGATTTGCGCGTTCACTGTCGCTTGGGAAAGGCCCGATCAGTTTCGCCGCGTGCTCAGCACGATTGGTACTTATGTTGGCTTACGCGGAGGTGACATCTATCCGACCTTGATTCGCAAGTATGAAAACAAACCGATTCGCGTCTTTTTGCAAGATGGCAATAATGATCTCAACATCTACGCAGGTGATTGGTGGATGGCGAATCAAGATATGTTGTCGGCTTTGAAGTTTTCAGGCTACGAAGTGAAGCATGTCTGGGGTGAGGGTGGTCACAACGGAAAACAGGCTGCAGCCATACTACCCGATGCGATGCGTTGGTTATGGAAAGATTGGCCAGCCAAAGTCGAAGTACCCAAAGGTGTCAAACGCCAACAGAACCTACTGATTGAAGGCGAAGGTTGGGAGCTCGTTAGCGAAGGACATCGATTCACCGAAGGACCGTGCGTTAATGCGAAGGGTGAGGTTTTCTTTAGCGATGGAGGCGCGGGCAAAATTTATAAAGTTGGTCTTGATGGTACGGTTACCATTTTCCTTGACAATAGCCCTGGTATAAATGGCTTGATGTTCGGAGCTGACGGCAAGTTATATGGATGTCAGAGCGGCAAGAAGCAGATTGTGCGGTTCGATGAATCTGGCAAGGAAGAAGTGCTGGTAAGCGATGCACCGTGCAATGATTTGTGTGTAATGCAAAACGGCTTGTATTACACCGATCCCGATAACAAGAAGATTTGGTGGGTCGGATTTGATGGGACACGCAAAGTAGTCGATGAAGGTATTGCTTTTGCCAACGGCATTATTGCATCACCGGATCAAACGCTTTTGAATGTAGCTGATACGCGTGGCAAGTTTCTATACAGTTACCAGATTCAAGCTGATGGTTCACTTACAGCGAAGCAAACTTATGGCTGGCTACACGAGCCTGATGATGCGAGTGATAGTGGAGCCGATGGTTTGACGATGGATCAAGAAGGTCGATTGTACGTGGCGACGCGCGTTGGCGTTCAAATCATGGATCAATTGGGTCGTACCAATCTCATCCTGACGAAGCCGCAGTCGTCTTGGATTGCAAACGTCGCCTTTGGTGGTCCCGAAATGAATGTGCTTTATGTGACAGCTGCCGATAAGGTGTATTCGCGCAAGTTAAACACCAAAGGCGTATTGCCCTGGCAGGCACCAGTAACACCACCTAAGCCTGGACTGTAGGTCGCTTGGTCCGTTGCGGCGGAGTTTCGTTTAGCCCGTTGCCGAAGGCTAGGGGATCATTCGTTTGACTCACCTCGGGTACCAGCATCCTCCACTGCTCGTGGAGCGTCGTCGCCCTGCGGGCGGTGTAGGATGTTGGTACTGGTGATGCGCGTCCAGCGTATGAACCCCTAGCCTTCGGCAACGGGCTAAACGATGGCAACGGGCTAAACAAAAAATCGCTCCAAATTCGGAGCGATTTTGCCAACTTTTTGGGGTGGCGTATCGTAGCAGAGCCAATGGCGATTTCACCCCCTGTGGCTCTCATGATAGAATCCCCGTTCACCTCTATCTCAACGTCCAAGATCGCAAAGGAATCCTAATGAAGCGTTCTTTTTTTCGTCGTTTACTTCTAGCTACCGCTTTGATTGTTTCTGGAAGTTCAGTGTCTTCTACAACGTCGGCCGATGAAGGTATGTGGCTCTACAACAACCTTCCACTGGAGACACTGGAAAAGAAATATGGCTTCAAGCCCACGGCCGAATGGGCAGACCATTTGATGAAGTCCAGTGTCCGCTTCAATTCGGGCGGATCGGGGTCGTTTGTGTCAAGCAACGGTTTGGTGTTGACCAACCATCATGTCGCCAGCGATGTCCTCTTCAAGCTCTCAACCGCAAATAACAATTTGTTGGAAGAAGGTTTCTTGGCGAAAACCACGGCTGAGGAACTGAAGGCTCCCGATTTGGAATTGAACCAACTTATTTCCATTGAAGATGTGACCGACCGTATCAACGCAGTGGTGAAAGATGGCATGAGTCCAGCTGATGCCTCGAAGGCACGTCAGGCGGAAATGTCTCGTGTCGAAAAGGAAGCGGGCGACAAGAGTGGTTTGCGTTGCGATATCGTGACGCTGTACGGTGGCGCTCGATATCACCTCTACAGCTACAAAAAATATACCGACGTCCGTTTGGTATGGGCACCAGAAACCAAGTCCGCCTTCTTTGGCGGTGATGCAGATAATTTTGAATATCCCCGCTTCTGCCTCGATACCACCATCTTGCGAGTCTACGAGAACAACGAACCAGCCAAGATCGAGCATTACCTTAAAGTGGATGCCGATGGTGCTGCTGAAAATGAATTGGTGTTCGTTTCCGGTCATCCAGGTCGTACTCGTCGTATCTACACGGTAGATGCGTTGCGCTACCAACGCGATCAACGCTTGCCCAAAACACTCGATCTTTTGCGCCGCAAAGAAGTTTTATTGCAACAATATGGTTTCGGGGGCGATGAGCAAACTCGTCGGGCTCGCGACGAAATGTTCGGCATCCAAAACTCGCGCAAGGCCTATACCGGAATGATCGGTGGTCTGCAAAATCCTTCGTACATCGAATCCAAGATTCAATATGAAGCAGAAATGCAGAAGAAGATCGCTGCCGATCCGAAACTGGCCAAATATGCTGATGCATGGAAAAAAGTCGCTGAAGTTCAGGCTAAACGGCAAGCCTTAAGCCATCAAGACGTCACCATTCGCAGCGGCATCTTCGGCATTGCTCAAGAACTTGTGCTCATGGCGGCTGAAGATCAAAAGCCCAGCGAAGAACGTTTGCGAGAGTATCGTGAGAGCAATCGAGAGTCGCTATTGCAACAGCTCTACTCTCCTGCACCGATGTACGATGATTTAGAACGTGTTCAGTTGGCGGATGAATTGGCTCGCTTAGCCGAAACACGCGGCGGCGAAGATCCATTGGTATTAGCCGCTTTACACGGCAAGGGACCACGCGAACGTGCGGCCGATTTGATTGCAGGCACTAAGTTGTTTGATGTGGAAGCCCGTAAAGCTGTCGTAGCGGCTGGTGCAAAGGGCATCGAAAATTCGACAGATCGATTGATTCAATTGGCGAAAACGTTGGATAGCGAATATCGCCGCTTGCGAAAGTTGACTGAAGAACTCGACGAAGTTGAACGACAAGCATACGCTCAGATCACCGAAGCCAGATTTGCGTTGGAAGGTACATCGGTCTATCCAGACGCGACCTTTACTTTGCGATTGGCCTTTGGGCCAGTGCAAGGCTATCACGTCGATGGCGAATCGATTCCTTATACGACGACCTTGGGTGGCGCATTTGAGCATGAAGAATCGCACGGTGCCAAAGATCCATGGATTCTGCCAGAATCGTGGAAGAAGGCCAAAGATAAGTTGAATCCCAAGACTCCGCTTAACTTTGTTTGTACAGCAGATATCATCGGTGGAAACTCCGGTAGCCCTGTTGTGAATACCAAGGGTGAGTTAGTTGGCATCATTTTCGACGGCAACATTCAAAGTTTAACTGCAGACTTCTACTACAGCGATGAAGTTGGGCGGGCAGTGTCTGTGCACATCGCAGGCTTGTTGGAGTCGCTCGACAAGATCTACGGTGCGAAGTTTATTGTGGATCAAATGGGCAAATAGGCACTACGCGTATCGAGGCTAATCGTAGCGTCGGCACGGTTCAATACCCCAGAATAACAAACGCCGCATGATAGAACGAATCTATCATGCGGCGTTTTCTTTGGAGTTTGACGTTTTTTGTTTAGACCACGAAGTTCTACTTGAGATACTTATCGAACCAGTTCAGAGTACCTTCCATCACTTTCTTCATGTCTTCACCGACAAAAGCGTGTCCGGCACCTGGAATCACCAATAGATCATGCTCCACGTTGGCCGCTTTGAACTTTTCGACAATCGCTTCGCTTTCGCCGACCGGAACCAATTCATCTTTATCACCATGCGCCAAGAATACGGGAGCGTCGTCAGAGGTGACATGTTCCAGCGGTGAAACGTCAGGAATTTTCTTGGTATCAAATTCAAGGGCAGGAAATTGTTGCTTTAGTTTCAAGAATTTTTCGAGATGTGTGGGTGGGAACCAAGCAACACCCGCGCGAATACGATTCGAGGTTCGTTCGACTTCATCTTTAGAATTTGCATCACCTTCGTCGGCTGTTGTCGCCAACATCAGGGTGAGATGCCCACCAGCGCTGCCACCGATGACGCCAATGCGATTGGGATCGATTTCCCATGTCTTTGAATGCAAACGAATGTAGCGAACAGCGCGACGCACATCGCTTACTGCATCGGGTACCTTGAAGTACGGACTGCTGCCGTGGCGCACCAAGAACAGTGTATAGCCTCGGTCTACAATCTGTTCCCAAGGATTCGCATCTTTCGAAGTGGGACGAATGATGGTTTCAGGCGGGGCCCACATCGAGACCCAACCACCACTCACCATAAACAGCACGGCTGCTCCGTTGGGTTTTTCTGGACGAACAACGTCAAACGTCAACGCCATACCCGCTTTGTGACCGTAAATCACATCGCGATCATAGGTCAGTTTGCGTTCGATTTGTTGCGCCTGTAGTGGCGAGGTGAGGGTTAAACTTAGTAAACCGCCAAGCAACAAAAGAGAGAGGAGTCTCATAGAGTGATCCAATAGTGGAGGGGAATAAAAAAGGCACGCAACGGTGAGCGTTGAGTGCCAAAACGCCTAGTTTAGTATAGCAACTAGGATGAGCGACTTGGGGATAGCGATTTAGTTTATCGCTCGATAACCATCAGTTCGTTTGGCTTGAGTTCCGTGATGGTTTGGGATTCTCCCCCTGGCCAAATCACATCCAATTTTTCGAGTTTGGCTTGTGAGCCCAAGCCAAAAGTAGCGATGGATTCGCACTGGGATAGATAGCTGCGAGTCGGTGTGATGCAGCGACAGAGGACAGAAGTCTTGTCGCCATTCTTCACGGTCAGTCGCAATTCTGCACCGTAGGCAAAGCGGTTCTTTTCTTTTTGTTTTAGCGAAACTCGCAGCCATTGATTTCCTAGGGCTTGATCGTTGCGCAAAACTCGGGCCTTGCCACCGTTCGCCACGAAGATAATGTCGATATCACCATCGTTATCAAGATCGCCATAGGCAGCGCCGCGGCCCACCATCGGCTTGATGGCATCAGCACCGATTTGTTCTGCTGAAAGAGGCGTTAGTTCGGTTCCGCCTGCGGTGCCAGCGTTCCAAAAAATCTGCGGTGGTTGCTCATAACGCTGCGTGTTGGAAACGGTTGCAATTTCTGGCTCTAATTGGCCGTTGGTGCAAACGATATCTTGGCGACCATCCAGATCGAGATCGGAAAAGAACATTCCGAACGTGAGGCTCAAACGCGTCTGTGGTCCGAGTCCAGTCGCGTTGGCCGCGTCGAAGAAGTTGGCTTGTTTGCCACGTGACAAATAAAGCGAACAAGGTTCATTCGAGAAGTTACCAATGGCGATCGCCAGAGTGTCATCGTTGCGCATGTAAGCGCAGTCGAGACCCATCGCCCCAGTTGCACTCCCGTTGCGGTCAAACGCCAAGCTGGATGGAACACCGCTTTCGCGGAAGGTACCATCTTTTTGATTGAGGAACAAAAAGTTTGCGACCGTATCGTTGGCGATGACTAGATCCAACCAACCGTCATGATTGGCATCGATTGGGGCGATACCTAATGACTTTGACATCGGAACGTTGGTGGCTGGATTCTTCACGTGCATGCCAGCCTTTTCCGTTACATCAGAGAATTTGCCGTTCCCGTCATTATGGTAGAGATAGGGATGTGTTCCTTTGAAGAATGCAGGTGGACCATAAGCGCGTCCAACGCCGACCAAGCTGAACTCTTGTGACAAGTCGATATCCCGCGACCATTGCACATAGTTGCATACGAATAGGTCGAGTAAGCCATCGTTGTCATAATCGAAGAAGGTTGCTCCGGTGCTCCAATCTGCATCCAGGCCAGCAACGCCCGCTGAATCAGTGACGTTAGTAAATTTCCCTTGCTCATTTTTGAACAACATGTTTTTACCGACAGCCGTTACGAATAGATCTAACCAACCGTCGTTGTCGAAGTCGCCAACGGCTGGCCCCATGCCGTAGAGCGATACGGCCAAGCCGACTTGTTCGGTGACATCGGTGAATTGAGCCTTACCATCGTTGGCGTAGAGCTTGAGCGTAGGTCGAGGTTCAACGGGCGTCTTGGACCAGATCCATGGATTGCTGTTCACGAAGAGTACGTCTTGATCGCCATCGTTATCGAAATCGAATAGTGCAATTCCGCCACCCATGGTTTCGGGAAGCAGTTTTTCTCCATCCATGCCATTGAAGTGGGTGAATGAAATACCGCACTTATCGGTGATATCCGTCAACGGGACATTGGGAAGAGTCACCGCCACTTGAGTTCGTTGTTGCGGTAGCGTCACTTCAATTTTCTTGGCAACTTCCTTCGGTTTATTGAACTGAAAAAAGGCCCAGATACCGAGGCCCACGACTACGATACAGCCTAGAGCCACAGCAGACCATTTTACGGCAACGCCAATGATGGCATCATCTTGTTCGTTCGCTTCGTCGCGATCAATTTCTTTTTGAACCGGTTTGTTTTTCTTAGACATATATTTATTGACCTATTAATGACGAGATGGAGGGAGGTGGTTCGGCAGCAACTTTCGGTGTCTGCCTTGGAGGACGTGCTTCTTCGGCGGGAAGGCGTGGAGCGTTCTCTCGCTGAAGCCAATAGATAACCAACGCTTCAGCCGCATGGTTCGCGGCGGGGTATTGAGCCCTAGCTGCTGGAATGGCCACGTCGATCGCATTGTCGTCAGGCTTATAGCGTAGATGAGCTGCGCCGTGGAAATTGCTCTTCTCTTGATCACCCAGTCGTTGGTAAATCGAGGCGAGAGCGGCGTGCGCCGTAACATCTTCTGTATCGACCTTGAGCGACTGCAAGAATTCGTCACGAGCTTGTTCTAGATACGTTTTCGATTGATCCATTTCGTTGCGGCCTTCCGCTTGTTCGGCTAAATCAAGCAGCGTCTGACCAAGTTGATTGCGTATGCGGAAATCAAAACTGAAATCAAAACCGCGTTCTGGTATTTTGGCAGCCAGTACTTCGCGGAAGTTCTTTTCTGCTTCCAATAATTGACCTTGTTGCCGAGCAACTTCGCCGCTGAGCCAAGCGATGGTCCATGGATTGGGTTTGGTTTCCATGGCTGAGGCACGCTGCAGAGCGGCTGTTGCACCATCAAGGTCCCCTTCCAACAGAAGCACACGGGCCGCATTGATCGGACCGTCGGGCTTATTCAATTTCTCAACCGCCTCGAAAGCCTTCAGGGCTTGACGCGTTTGAGCTTTACCTGTGAGCAATAAGCCGATGCCATAGTCATTCCAACGTTGCCACGTTGGCGGCAATTTATCTTCCGTAGGTTGAGGATCTTTGGGTTGGATTACTTCACCCGATGCCAGCTGCACAGGCAACACGACACGATCTGCGCACATCACGGTGATGGGCAACGTATTCTTGTTCGTTTCGCGCCCGGCGAATTCATTATCACCCGGTTTGAAAGCGGAATTCATGAAATCGATATAGCCACGATCAAATTTGCGATAGTTGAGTTTCGCTACGATTTCGATCGGTGCGCTGACATCTTCAGGAATTTGCAAACCATAGTGTGCGACTTGACCTGCACCCGGTGGAATCTGGTGATTGTAAAGAGGCGTAAAAATATCTTGCGCGTTGCGGCGTGAGATACGATTGCCGTACCGATCGAGCATAAAGACATTGAGGAAATGGGACCAAGAGTCGACAGCATCCTTTTCGTCTAAACCACCGCTGTATCCTATGATTCGATCGCCACTCTTGACCATGACCTCGATCCATAATTCGTTGGAGTCGACGGTACCTTGGGTTAGGTGGTGACCCATCTTAAGCGTGCGGACCACAGTTTCGATCAAATAGTGATTGCCCGCTTTGAGAGCAGGAACCTGAGGACGCAAGGGAGCGACTAATTCGCCTTCGATCGTACCCCCTTCACGAACACCGAAGATGTCGATGCGGGTCACACCTGTGAGAAGTTCTTTAGCTCGCTCCACATATTCTTTATCACCTCTCCAATGTGGTAATGCCGTGTTGGCACCAGGGAAGAAGTGATCGTGGATCGTGAGTCGACTGGTGTCGTCATTTTTAGTAGCCCCGAAGTCCTTCGATTCGACCAAAGGCATATGGCATTTTGAGCAATCATCGACTGCCTTTTCAGGATAGTAGAAGCTCTGGGCTCCATGTCCTGAAACACCGCTCAAGAGATACGAATCGTAATGGTTTTGTCCGCGCAGAAATTCCTTATACGCTGTGAGTTCTTTCGGCAGGTGAACTTTGTGGCAAGTGCTGCAGAACTCCGCCGATTTGTGAAAAGGCTTCAGCATCGATTGTTTATGGAACGATGGTTTGGATTTGACCAAAATTTCATTGATCTTCTGCAGCCATGGATTGGTGCTGTAAGTGAATGGATATTGCATCGTTTCTTCGATCACATAATCCGCATTACCTTTCGTACTGCCAACATGGGTAATTGCGTGGCACGACATACAGCTGATGCCCGCTTGAGACGTCGAATGATTGACATCGTCATAGTTGGGATCGTCAAACGCGCCAGTGAAGAATGGGACTGGGTCGTGACAGCCAGCACACCAGCGAGCCGCTTGAACCGTACCGTCGCGTTTCTTGGAAACTTCGCGAGTTTCACGCACTGCGTATAGGTAGGCAGGGTTGTTGAATGAACTGAAATGGTGAGCGCTATGAAACCAACCTTTGTACGCATCTTCATGACATTTCAGGCAATACTCATCATTCATGAGGGCTTTTTCGGGGATGAAATTGCCAGTAGAAGTGCGGGCCAAAGAAGGCTGGAAATACTTGTCGCCTTCCTTAGGAGCAGCTTGGTTCCATTGACGCGGATCTTGCATTTGAAGAACGATCATTGCACCGACGATAACTGCCGTTGAAATGGCGATCCGTCGACCGATATACCATTTGATGCTTGTACCAACCAAACGATGGATCCAGTACATCCAGGCGGCGGCCAACGGCGTGATCACGTGGGCCCAATAAATAATTCGGCGCGCAACCGGTTGTTTGAGGTCAAAGCTGCCGATGCGCATCAGCAATAAGCCTGTTATCAACACGGCGATAGCGATGGCCAGAAGGGCATAGCCAACTTTCACGGCTCGGCGGTTGCGGCGGTTATGGGCTGCTTTCCAGTGATAGAATCCAAAAATGATAACGGGCAAAACCAAAAGCAGACCTAGGACCAAGTGACCCAAGAACATGAACTGATAAAAGTAGTTCTGATAGGTTTGTTGTGTTAACCACTCTGCGAAGGTGACTCCAGATAAATAGAGACCGTTGGCAGTGAGTAAGGAAAAGAGTCCCAGCACAATGATGAGGAGAATGCGAGTTCGCGGCGTGATAACACGCTGCGGTTTCTTGCGATTCGGATCGGCCTGCACCAAATGCGCTAGATCATCAGGTATCGCGTTGGGTGAAGAACTCATAATTCGTAATCTCGTATCGGATATGGCGAGTCATTAATGGAATGTTCGGAAGATCTATGTCTTGCAGATTAAAATTCCCAATTCATCTCGATCGGGAATAGCACCTATAGACTGGTAACCATCGAGTGAGGTAAGTCAGGTTGCCTGACTAAGCACGCTGGTTTGCCGCTGTATGAGAACGAGCGCTCGGTAGCCGTGGGCTCCGCGCACTACAGGGCTTAAGAAACTTTTGGCGGGCGATCTATAGAGATTGTATCGCCGCAGTGAGGTAGTTCATTTTCTTCGATCGAGCGGATTCCGTGCACTTGAGCTCGAGAAGTGACAAAAGGAACCGAGCCGATCACATAAACGACCCGAAGCGTTTCCACAGAAGTACCCGAGTGTCCCCATTGACCCTCTAGTGGATTGGAGCGACAGCCTGGACCATCACATCTGGGTGCAAGAGGATTGCGAAGTGGTTGAAAATTCCCATCCTCAAAAATCCACACGTCTGCGGAATAGGAAAAGAGTTTAGGTTGTTGGTGGATTTGGCGTTGGTGATTTTCCAGTCCACGTGCATGGTGAAAATCGTTGTAGTCGTGACCAAGAAAGCAACCCGCTTGAACCGTATTCGAGAGTTGGCTCCAAGCACTCAACACAAACAACACCACAATCCAAGTTGCTGAAAAGCAACTGCGATGTCTGGTGTTCAAGCGTGGTTCGTGATGGAGAGTCTTCACGGTTTTGGTGCAACAAATTCAGAACAGAAAAGGGCGAATTCTGAGAGAGGAGCTATCTATAATAGTATAGCCCCCCTCTGGTCGGGTCAACGGAAAGATCAGTTTGCGATTTGCCAAAAAGTGCGGAAGTTCTTTTGTCGCTTGAGGTTAGGGCGATTGAGTTTCCAGATTTCGTCCGCTTTTTCGTGTTGTTTTTCGGGTGGCGGATAGGCTTCCATCTCTTTGAATGGCAGCGGCAGACTTGATTG
>Ga0209174_10000418_pt1 | contig 32765 bp, 27 predicted proteins | sample JI91814BDNA_FD_187505 | JGI IMG/M metagenome (GOLD analysis project Ga0209174, IMG submission 187505) | Wastewater effluent complex algal communities from Wisconsin, to seasonally profile nutrient transformation and Carbon sequestration -... | ecosystem: Engineered > WWTP > Effluent > Algae...
GGGGAGGAATTGGATAACCAGTTGCGCCAATCTATTAAGGAACTGGAATATCAGGAGCGAAGGGTAGCATACCGGATCAGGTTCAAATCATTATTTCACCGAAAATGGCTCTGTCATGGAGAGTGGGGCGGGCATTATCATATCCGCCTGGCCAATAAAAAAACTGTTTCAACAGGGGATCATAAAATAAGCGAAAAAATTTTCAGGCAACAGGGAATACCTATCCAAAAACTCGAAGGCAGTATTTTGCACCGGGTATTGAATGACCGGCAATGGCTGCGAAGCAAACTCTGGAGGGATGCCCGGCTCGCCGCCATTCGTTATTACCGGCATGGACAACATTGTACCATCCTGCACCTGGTTATTTCCCCGATGATTGCTTTTATTCAGCATTATTTATTGAAACGGGGCTTCCTTGATGGCAGGCAGGGATATATGTGTGCAAGATTGGGTGCCTGGTACACATTTGCCAAGTATAGTCAGCTAAGAAAAATATACCAGGAATTAAAAAGCCACCCGGAAACTGCCAAATACACCAAATGATTTGTCGCCTTCTTTGGGCAGGGAGGAAGGAAGCACTCTCCATACAAAATCAATCCGCAACACTTTAAAGATATTATCTACCCCTGTGCCCAGTTCCAGGTAGGTATTGCCATTGAGGGTTTGAAAAGTATAGCCCTGTTTGAAATTGAGTGCCCGGTTGGCAGGACTGAGGCTGCCCCATAATGTTTTGGCGGTCCAGAACTGGCGAAGCCGGAGTTTAGGAAATAAGCGAAAGATTCCATTTCCGATATTGTGTTCGATATTGATACCGGCATATTTATCATGAATGAACTCCCAGCGGTTCATCATATTGAAAGCATATTTATTATAGTAGTACAGTTCATTGCCCGGTGCAATATCCAGTAAAGTATAAGGTAAGGTGCCGAAGGTTTTACCTCCGTACACATACCAGGAAATATTTCCAAAGGGCGGGATCTTGAAATTATCTGAGATACTGGCTGATAACTTGGTATAATTATAACTGCTGCGTAATACACCGGCAAATCCCCGGCTGATATTGATTTCACCAATGGGGTAGGCACTACCGAGACTGGTACGGTAGAATTGTGATTCCAGGAAACGTTCCAGCCAGGCAAATCGCAATTTGAGGGAAACTTCAAATGTAGTCATCGGATCACCGGAGGCAGTGGCTCTGAAGGAATCGAGTGGTACCAGGTTGCGAAGCGGCAGGGTGGATTTGTGGATGACCGTGAGCCGGTTCGACATCCAGGGCAGCACCTCTTTAAAAAATTCCAATCTTTTTTCTTCTACTTTGATATTCTTTACCGGAATGCCCTGCTTTCTGATGGCCAGGGAAAAAATATTATCCTGCGATACTTCTCCATAATAATTCTGACCCCAGTCCAGGTCATTGGTATAAGCGGCGTAGAAATAAGTACGGGGATCTTTGTTGGGAAGGAAAAATGCTTCCGCCATGCCTTTTAGTTTTTTATCACCAAATCCATAGGCCAGGTAGGTATGCAGTTTTATTTTTTTGTTGAAATGCTTATTAGTGCCAAGATCGAATCTAAGTCTGAGGCCTTCCCATCCATTGGTGGAAATCCAGTTGAACCAGGGGCCGATCTGGTAATTACCGATATCCTTATAGCCGGTGCCAATAAAGGCCAGGGTCTTGGTGAATTTTTGAAAGACGGGTGCCTGTGTCAGTGTATCAATCATTTTGATGATGCCGCTTTCTGTCTTACTCAGGGGTTCATGCCTGGACGATGTCCAGAAATCCTTTGGCTTCTCTGCCGCCTGTGGAAGGGTGATGATTTCTTCTACCGATTTATTCTTTTGTAGTTCTAGTGTAACGCTGCTGTCGTTCACCAGTATATTCCGATAGGTGGTAGTTTTTCGGCCGATAAACCCGGGTTTGTCGGATCCGGTGGGAGAGACATCCAGTACATATTTGTCTTTGGATAAAAACCAGGTACTGTCGTTGAGCAATTGATATTCCTGGATGATACTAAGGTTCTCAACAAAATTCACATTGGCTTCTTTGCCGAGGCGCAGGTTCATTTTTTGTATGGCGAAACTACCCAGGTGTACCCAGCAATCACCTTCGAAAGTATCACCGCCTTTTCTTCTGGGTGTGAACACAAGGTGAAAATAACGTTGCCCTGCCACCATCTGCGTATCTATAACACTGTAGTTATAATAGTAGTCGCCGTTATCGCTGATCGGACTTACAAACTGTTTATCAAAGACGGGGATGAAATTATTATAGACATTCACTACCTGGTCCATGCCGCCCAGGAATTTCAGCATGCTTTCATTTCTGATGCCATTGGGATTGGCGGCCTTGATGATTTCTCTTCTTCTCTTGGGGTCTTTCTGGTAGTAGTAATCAGAAAGTGCTTCCACAATATAGGTGGGCAGGTAGCGGGTGCCTTCTGCCGTATCAATATTCTGATTGATCAGGTCGGTAACGGGTTTGAGGGGTTTCAGTTTGCCGAATTTCTGGAAATTGATATTCTTCAGATCCAGCTCCAGTTTATTATAGAGTTCGTAGGAGAAATTATTAAAGCGAAACCGGTCGTTCTCTGGTTTATGTTGTACAATTTTTCTCCAGACCAACAGACCTTTATTCACCCGTACTTTAACTGATGCGCCTTCACTGTATGTGCCGCGCTCCAGATTGATCGTAAGAAAGATGGAATCTTTTTTGGCCGGGATGATGTAACGAAAGGGCTGATAGCCCACACAGGTGATCAGCAGGCTGTCGGAGGGCCAGTTGTTGACGGAAAACCGGAAGTTGCCGGCACTGTCGGTCAGCTTGCCAACCGTACTGCTCCCGAATTTAACGGAGGCAAAGGGTATCTTCTCTTCACTACTGGCATCCTGGACCTGTCCACTGATAAACTTACCCTGACCTATTGCACTGGCCTTGAGCAGGATAAAGAGGAAAAGCAGTAAAGCGTTTCTGAAGGGTAACTGTTGGTTCATTCTTGCTTAAAATTACATCGCCCGGACAGATTTTGAACTGTTAATTAATAATTAAGCATCATGAGTTGGTAAAAAATCTTTGGAAATATGCAAATGGTCTATTTACTTTGTAGTACAAAGTGCTTTTTTATGGAGAATACCAAACCCCAACAGGCAGGCAGCCGGCCGGAACAGGCGCTGGAGGATATCAGGCAGATGATGGAACGGAGCAGCCGTTTTATTTCGCTGAGCGGATTGAGTGGAGTGGCAGCCGGTATCTGTGCCCTTGGAGGCAGTTGGGTCGCAGGGGAAATGATTCAATCCTACTATGGCAGTTATAACAGCCGTGGTTTTTTTACCGGGGATGATTTCAGTCGTTTAAAGATCAAACTGATCGGACTGGCGCTGATTATTTTTATCCTGGCTTTTTGTTCTTCCTTTTATTTTACCTGGCGCAGGGCTAAGAAGCAGGGGGTTTCTCTCTGGGGACCTGTTTCCAAACGGGTGTTCTGGAATATGATGGTTCCTTTGATCGCCGGGGCTGGTTTTATTCTGGGGATGTTACGCTATGATGAATGGAGCTTTGTTTCATCTGCCTGTCTTTTGTTTTACGGACTGGCCCTGATCAATGCCAGTAAATACACCGTAACAGATATTCGTTACCTGGGTTATTGTCAGATCATACTCGGACTGGTAAATATGTTTTTCATCGGCTACGGTCTTTATTTTTGGGCCGCAGGATTTGGGGTGCTTCATATCCTGTATGGACTGATCATGTGGAAAAAGTATGAAAAGGAAGCAAGCTGATATTTATGAATGATTAGCAATTCAAGGAGCTTAGGTTATGAAGAATCCGATCAATGGTTTAAATAAAGTATTTGAAAGCAGGATCCGCCTGGGGGTCATGAGCATTCTTATGGTGAATGAGGAAGTTAATTTTAATGAATTAAAACAAATGCTGGAAGTAACAGACGGGAACCTGGCCACTCATTTACTGAGTTTGGAAGAAAACGGCTATATCCGGGTACACAAGGGTTTTATTGGAAAGAAAACCAATACCACTTATGCGGTTACCCGTGCAGGGGAAAAAGCATTTGGCGAACATATTGCGGCCCTCGAAGCCATGATCAGGGGCGTGAAGTAATTTTTTTTTGTAAATACACTTTGAAATACAAAGTACTTTTTAATTATGGAAACACAATCAACCACCCCGACAGAGCCCGGTACAGCCGGTACCATTATTCAGTCCATCTGGGACAAAGGAAAATTATTCATGAAAGCTGTTATCATTTTTGTGATGGCCCTTTTTCTTTGGCTGCCCACTACCATGATCATGAATATGGTCAGGGAAAGAGAGTCCCGGCAGCGCGAAGCCATCGCAGATATCAGCAGTAAATGGGCAGGCCGTCAAACGGTAATGACCCCGGTATTGATGGTGCCTTATACGGAGAGCAGCCAGGATGCGAAGGGAGTCATCAGCACCGTTAAAAAGAACGCTTATTTCCTGGCCGGTAATGCCCGGATCAATGCAACCGTGCATCCGGAAAAAAGATACAGGGGCATTTACCAGGTGATCGTATATCACACTGATTTGTCCATCAGCGGAAGTTTTGGCCCGCTGGCTTATGGCGAACTGAAAATTCCTGCGGCCAGTCTGCTATGGGAAGAAGCTGCCCTGCTTTTCAAGGTAACGGATAACCTGAAAGGGATCAATGAAGATGTCCGGGTGCAGTGGAATGACAGCAGTCATTCACTTCTTCCGCAACCATTGGGAGCTTCTCATTTTGAAGATGCATTAATGGCCGTTGTGCCCATGAGTCTGGAAAAAGCCGGATTGGAAAACAAGTTTCAGTTGAAATTTTCACTCAACGGTTCTGAGCAATTATTGTTTGCTGCCCTGGCCCGTGAAACCAGCATCACGATGCAATCTACCTGGAGCAGTCCCAGTTTTACCGGCATCAAACTGCCTGACTCCCGAGAACTGAATGACTCAGGGTTTACCGCCAAGTGGCGTTACCTCAACCGTTCCATGCCACTGGTTTGGAAGAATACAGTATATCCCACAGAGCAATCAGCCATGGGAGCAGATTTGGTGATTGCAGTGGATAGTTATGATAAAACACTTCGTTCGGTAAAATATGCCCTGCTCTGTATCATCCTCACCTTTGCTTCTTTCTTTCTGATCGAAACGATTTATAGAAGGCCTTTGCACTTGCTGCAGTACGGGTTGGCAGGACTAGCCCTGGTGTTGTTTTATACTTTGTTGCTTTCCATTTCAGAGTACACTTCTTTTAACCTGGCCTACCTGCTCGCTGCTGTGTCCACTATTTCACTGGTAGCCTGGTATGTAGGCAGTATCATGCGATCGGGGAAACTGGCGGCCTTTATCAGTCTGGTTTTGGGAGTGGTGTACGCCTATATTTTCAGCATAATTCAGTTGCAGGATTATTCCCTCTTGATGGGCAGCATAGGTTTGTTTGTGGCACTGGCGATTATCATGTATTTCTCCCGTAAACTTCAATGGTCATAAAAATTGTTTATGAAAAAAGGATTGATTCGTTTGCGCTCGGCCATCCTGGTCTACCTCACTCACCGGATTGCATTACCCGTATTAAAAGTGGCGAGAAGACCCATTGCCTTCAACTGGTCGGAGCTGGAATTGTACCAGTTACCAGCAGGAACACTGGGGCATGATCTCTGCCAGTTTCTGGAAAAAAGAAATCTTGCTTTGATGAAACACTATGCCCGGCATGATATCAAACATGTGTTACTCGGTTATGATACCACTGATGTGGGGGAAGCATCACTGCAATGTTTCATGATGGGCAACGGACGGCTGTCCTTCCCCGTTCTGGCTACTGTGATCTATAGTTTTGTTACGATGCCGGAACACTGGACAAAAATGAAACAGGCTTACCGGGAAGGGAAAAAATGCCAGTCTTTTCATCACTGGGAGTGGAATGATCTGATGCCTGTACTCACAACTGAATTAAGAAGTAAAATTTTTAAAACAGCTATATGAAGAATCCAGTTCCGGCCGTCTGGCTCCTGGCCAATTTGATACATCCGGTAATACTGATGCTTTGGTTCAATGATGGGATATTGGCTTTTAAAAGCGAAGACATTGGTATTGGTGTGATGATTTTTATCTATGCCTTTCTTTTTTCAATCCCTTCGTTGCTATTCGGCTTACTGGCGGAGTATATCATTTCAAGCATTGTGAAAGATGCAATTTATCGTTACCTGTTCTGGCTCTGTTTAGCGCCACTGCTGGCAGTACTGAACTGGGTGTTAGTAGCCCTGCTATTTGACGGTGGTGTAAGGTGGATGGAATTATCACTTGCCATACCCTCGATGATTGCCGTGCTACTCGCTTCCCTGATGCGGTATCGTTCATTCCTGAAGCAGGAATCAGCAACAATAATAAATGAAAATGAAGCCGAATCAGTTTCATAAATCAACCGGTTTTACCTGGCGGGATCGCTGGCGAAGCGTTGGCTTTGCCCTGCAGGGGATACTGGTGTTTATTAAAAAGGAACAGCAGGCACGCCTGCATGGAATAGCTACGCTATTGGTATTGGTACTGGCCATTTATTTTCAGGTGAATAGCTATGAAGCCATCGCCCTGACCCTGTCGGTTGGGTTAGTATGGTCGGCCGAAATTTTTAATACGTCAATAGAACAAATCATGAATTATATCTCCAGAGAAAAACAACCAGCTATTAAAATCATCAAGGACCTGGCTGCCGCCGCTGTGCTGGTTTCGGCCCTTACTGCCCTGCTGGTGGGTGCCTTTGTCTTCATCCCTAAAATCATTGCTGTATGGTAGCATTAAAATTATTCCGTAGAAAATGGGTTGGGAAACCCCTTGAGCTCACAGACTGGTTATGGCTGTCGGTTACATTTAGTATTCTCTTATTGATTGCCCGGGTACTGGTTACAGAAGAGATCACTTATCTATTTCTACCCTGGAATCTTTTCCTGGCCTGGGTGCCTTTACTGATTACACGATGGCTGCAAAATGATATCCGTTTGATGGAAAAGAAATGGGCATTTTTATTATTACTTGGTATCTGGCTGCTCTTTATTCCGAACTCATTTTACATCATTACCGATCTGTTTCATTTAACACATATTGATTCTGCGCCTAAGTGGTTCGATCTGCTCCTGCTTTTTTCCTTTGCCTGGAATGGTTTGTTATTGGGCATCCTGTCGGTGAGAAAGATGGAATTTTTTGCCAGCTTGCAATTCAGCAAGCCAATTTCGCAGGTCTTTGTATTTGTGGTGATGTGGCTTTCTGCTTTCGGTATTTATATTGGTCGCTTTCTGCGGTTTAACAGCTGGGATGTGCTGACCAATCCTTTTTCGCTGATGGGCGAGATTGGCGAAATGATCCTGCAACCGGTAACGCATGGCTTTGCCTGGGGAATGACCGTTTGTTATGCGGCGTTTATGAGTCTGCTGTACTTTACGTTAGGGAAAATTAGAAATTGAAAATTGAAAACGCGGAGACCATTTTCAATTTTCAACCTTCCCTATTCAACTTAGAAGTCAAGTCCCATGGCTACATACCACTGCGGCTTTCCTTTGAATACTCCGTTCATCTGCCAGGCGGCATCTACCCGCATAAAATATCCCAGCAGGGTGCTGCGGGCACCGAAACCATAACCACCGGCAAAGGGACCGATTCCTCCGGCTTTCACTTTAAAAGTAAGAGGAGGGGAAACATAGGTAACGTTGGGCCTTTCGATTTTATCGTAAGCACCGTTCCATGCGGTTCCCAGATCTACAAACTGTACAATCTGGAAATTGCGGAGGAAGGCATTATTGATCGGCTTGTTAAACAGCGATGTAAATACCGGTACCCTGATTTCACTGTTGATAACCACGGCATTGTTTCCATTGGCTACATTCTGTTTGAAGCCGCGCAGGTTCACTGCCAGTGTCTGATAGGCATAATTGCCATCGGGATCAGGTTGGTTATTGGCATCGAAATAACGGAAAGAGCCGTCAGCTTTCTGGTTGCTGCCAAACATCAGCCAGTTGTCCACGCCACCGAGATAGTAAATCATTTTCTGATTTCCCCAGGAGAAATCCCCGGCTGCTCTTACTGCCCATGTAATATTGCGGTAAAGGGGCAGGTAATGTCTGCCATCAAATCCAAAATTGAATGTGGTTGGGTACTTTTTTCCGCCGGTAGACGGTCCGCTGGTTTTAATCCTGGCATTTACATCCATGTACACTTTCCAGCGAAGACCATTCCAGATATTCAGTGTGGGGGTAATGGCATCATCATGCACAAATTCAATATGGCTCAGCAGGTATTTATCTTTAATATCTTCCAGTTCCAGGGAGAGTGGTGAAGTAAAGCTATTGGCCAATATCACGAGCTTATCGCTTCTTACGCCAGCATTGATGCGCAGACTTTTGATCTTATTGAAAGGATAAGTTACTGTAGCCTGGTACAGGTTAGAAAACTGTTTGGCATTGAAATCGCCCACATTGGTACTAACCGCTCCCGCCGCACTGCTGCGATAATAAGTAAAGCCGTAGTCAATTCTTTTCTTGAGATACTGGGTGGTGAAAACATACTCGTTATTCTCCAGGTCCGGACTGATCCGGAATCCGCCGGCGAATTTCCAGTCTTCCATCAGATCGGATGTGCCCACCCTGATGATGCCATTCAACGGATCACCATTGCTCAGTTGGATCGGACCTGCACCTCCGCCATAGGGCTGGTAACGGGTCACCAGTACGTTATTATTGAAACCGCTCACGAGGTAATCGTTAAAAAACTTCGGCGGACGGTATTCCCACACTTTTGCTTTTTTCAGCGTAGATTCTTTGACGACCATTTCACCACTGACCACATTCCCTAGTCTGCTGGAATCGTTTTTTTCATCTTCAAACCCACTATTGAAAAAGTCCTTTTGTTTTTTGGAAAGGGTATCTGACTTAGGTGTGATCAGCGCTTCTTTTCTCACGGATTTCTTTTCCTCTTCAATCACTTTGCGCATGTACTCCGTTGGTCTGGCCGTAATATTCCGGCGGCGCAAAGTGGTTTCATCCACTTTCAGGCGGTAGAGTAATTTGGTATCTCCCAGTTTTACCACTTCACTCACCATCTGGTTATCACCGGCTGTCCTGGTTTCCAGCATACTGCTTTGGTAGTTGGTCAGCGGGAATACATAAGACGAATCGTTGGTAATAGAAACATAACCCACGGAATCAATATCGGTCTTGCTCCATTCTTTGAGCAGACTGTCCACTTCTTTTCTGGGCGGGTTGCGAAGAACTTCATCACCGATAAACACCAGCGTATCCAGTCCGGCCCTTTCTGTAGTAAAGAAACCGGCATATCGGTTGTTTATGCCATTCTCATCACTCACAAAAGTAAAATGCGACTGGTTATACTGAGAAGGGAAACGGGCATTGCCTCTTTTCAGGTCGGTGAGTTTGGACAATTGTTTGAATTCGGATTTATTCCAGTTGTCAACCAGGTAAATATTAAAATGCTTACCGGGTAATGAATCATCACTGCTGGCTGCCAATGCAGAAGGGCGGTTGCTGGAATAAAGAATACCTGTTTTGCTTGGGAAGGCCACAAAGGATGGATCCAGGTCATCGTACACATCATTAGTGACCTGCTCGAATGTTTGTTTATCTATTTTGTACACATAGATATCTGTTTGTCCGCTGCGCACCCCGCTGAATAAAAGGGTATTATTATCCAGCATGTATTTCATGTCCTGGATCTGGTCAAATTTTTCATCCATTACATGTTTCCAGAGTTTGGTCCGGTTGACCAGATCGTACACAAAGAAATTGGTCTTGCCTTTATCGTTATACAACACAGCCAGTCTGGTCCCCTTGCCATCCCAGGCCAGCAGGGGATAATTGGGGTGCAGTTCTGTTTCGCGGGTACGTACACCCAGTTTCAGCAGGACTTTCTTGTTCACAAAATTTTCCATCAGCACTACCTGGTAGCGGCCCTGTTTGTATTCGGTAACAGCATAGGTAAAACTGCGGGGAAGGGGATTGGCATTAAAGCGGATAAAATCTTTTTTGCCGATATCTTCTGAAACGGATAATTGTCCGCGTGGGGTATTTCTTCTTCCACGGATATCCTTGAAATAACGCTCCTGTACTTCCGTCATAAAGTTTTGCAGGAGTTTTTTGAATTTCATTTTGGCGATCTTATTCGACGCATTGTTCAGGTTGCGATAGATCCGGGAGAGGTAAAGGAAATAAGTAGTCTTGTTTTTTCCGTACTTGTCTGCAACGTATTTCCAGAATGCATGTCCTGCCAGCAGGGGTTTATCAAAAGCAAAATGATAGAATGTTTTGTATTCGCCATTCAGCATCACGCCCCGCAGGTCATCATCCAAACGGTTATTCCAGTTTTCGGCGGCGAAAGCGATATAGCCATCAGTGAGCCATTTTGGTAAATCGAGCAGGGCCTGGTTGGCGGCAAATTCACCCAAGTCATCTCCGAAGAGCAGGTTATCTACCAGCACTTTGGCCAATCCTTCTCTGATCTGGCGGCGGAGATTATCATGATTTCCATCGAAGTAAACAATCATTTTATTATTCACCAGCTTTGTTACCCCGCCGGTATTCTGCCAGTCGATCCCCAGTCCGATATTGGACTGTTGCATCTCATCATAGTTGTTATATACCACGATATTGATGCGTCGCTGGGAACCATATTCAACAAATTCTTCAATGGAAGGAAGTTCCTGTTCGGCCACCTGGGCTACAAACTTGCCGAGGCCCAGTCCATCCTGACTGAAATAAGTATTGAAATTTTCGGTCTGGTAGTATTTCCATTTGAACTTCTGGTACTGCACACGGTTCTTTCCAAATTCAACGGTATTAACCTGAGCAGTTGCAGTTTGCAGCAGGGCAAGGGAACCAATCGTCAGCAGGGGAATAAGTTTCTTCATAGCGTCTTTATTGAGCCGGGAAAAGGAGAATCGCATAAAACAGGCAGGTAGCTGCCGGAAACCGTTTTTTTTGTTTCCATTTTTGCTAAAAAGGAAGGTATATGTCCAATCCTCCCGCCCAGTTTCCCGGAAATCCTTTTTAATCCGTATAATCGTAGTTCTAAATTAAGGAAAACCATCCATGTTATCTGTTAAGTCCTTCACTTTTAGCCCTGTCCAGGAGAATACCTACCTCCTTTATAACGAACAGAAGCAATGCTGCATTATTGATCCGGGCTGTTATTTCCCGGAAGAAAGGGAGGAATTAAAAACGGGCATTGAAAAGACAGGCCTGAACCCCGTTTTGCTGCTTAATACCCACTGCCATCTTGACCATGTTTTTGGCAATAAATACGTGGCAGAAACCTGGAAACTGCCCCTGCATATCCACCCCAAGGAGCAACCGGTTCTTGATTTTGCCCCCCAATCCGGAAAAATGTGGCAGCTACCCTTCGACAATTACGAGGGCACTCCGGTTTATCTGGAAGCAGGAAAAATGATCAAAATCGGGGAAGAAGAGCTGGAAATCCGGTTTGTACCGGGACATTCACCCGGAAGTGTGGCTTTTTACCATGCGGCTGGTGGCTTTATTATTGGCGGGGACCTGCTGTTCCAGCTAAGTGTGGGCCGTACGGATCTGCCCGGTGGTGATTTTGACACCCTGGCCAATAGTATCCGGACCCAGTTTTATACCCTTCCCGATGAGACGAAAGTGTATTCGGGGCATGGACCGGTAACAACGATTGGGTATGAGAAAAGGAATAATCCTTTTGTTGGTGAGTCGTGAGTCGACCCCCATCCCCTAAAGGGGTGAAGGGAAGTCGGGAGTAATCAGTCGACAGTAGACAGTCGACAGTCATCAGTCTTCAGTCGTTAGTCATGAAGCATAAATCCGATGGAGAAAGCTGTTTCAACGATTAAGCTAGTACCGGTTCTCAATATCCCAATATCTGAGTATCATAATATCCCGCCTTCGCTAAAGCTATGACGGGCGAAGCAATATCCCACTCTCCACTTCCCACTCGCCACTAGCCACTAGCCACTAGCCACTAGCCTCTCCCCTTTATCCATTTCCCAATCACCGGCATCTTCACCAATTCCTTCCTTTCAATCTGTACAACAAACCAGGTAAAAAATAAGAAGAGTCCCGTGGCCAGTCCGAGGTTGAACCAGTGATTGTCCAGGAAATAAACGGCCCCGCGATGGACACCATAGAGCAACACTACCAAAACAATATAGGCAATGAGTTTTTTCCTGGCATAAGGAACCGGGTAGTGTTTCTGTCCCAGTTTATAACTAACGATCATCATGAACAGATAACAACAGAAAGTAGCGATGGCGGCACCGAGATAATGCAGCTTTGGTATGAGGATGATATTTAACACAATCGTAATCGCGGCCCCGGTCAGGGTAATCATGGCTCCGGTGAGGTTCTTGTGTTTTAATTTATACCAGATGCTCAGGTTATAATAAATACCCAGGAAAATATTTCCCAATGCCAGCAAGGGTACTACCTGCAAACCTTCTACCCAGGCCGGTTTGCGGATGGCAGTAAAGAACCAGGCAAATACATCAATGTATAAACTGATCAGCAGGAACATAAAGCAGCAGGCGATCACAAAAAATTTCATGATGCGCGCATAGGTACGGGGCGCATCATCTTCCTTACTGCGGTTGAAGAAAAAAGGTTCGGCTGCCATCCGGAAAGCCTGGATCATGATGGTGATCAGCACCGCCAGCCGGTAAATATTTCCGAATATACCCAGTTCATGTTTGGCTTCCTGCTCAGGAAGGTCCACCACATGCTGGTAAATCAACCGGCTCAGCATATCGTTGATCATGCCTCCCATCCCTACAAAAATCAGGGGCCAGGAATAAGTCATTACTTTTTTCCAGATGGCCCCATCAAATTGAAAACGGATCTGTGAAAATTCTTTCCGGAGAATGATAAACGTCAGTACACTGCCACAAATATTCCCGATCAGGTAATAGCCGATACCTGTGTTTTTATTGTACACAGTGCTCATGAAACTGTCGGGGTGATTCTGCAGGTATTTAGGCAGAATACCCAAAAAGAAAATTACCACAATAACATTCAGCAGTACGCCGGCGATCCGCGCAAAAGCATATCGTTTAGGCCGGTTTTCCTGACGAAGGCGGGCAAAGGCCAGGGTGCTGATGGCATCAAAGAAAATGATCACGGCCATCCAGGTGATATATTCCGGATGGTTCTCCAGATTGGCAGCCCTTGCAATGGTTCCCTGAAATAAGAAAAGCAGGGCTGTAAAAAAAATCGTGGAGCCAATCAGTGAAACAGAAAGTGTGTTGTAGAGTTTGGTGCGGTCATGATCCTGCGAAAAACGGAAATAGGCTGTTTCCAGTCCGTAGGTAAATACAATATTTAAAAAGGGAATGATGGCGTACACCTGTGTCAGATCAGCAGTAGAAGCAGGCTGGGCAAAAAGCAGGGGCAGGGATAAATTCATCAGGTAGCCCAAAAAACGACTGGCAATGGTGGGCACACCATACCATAATGTTTGTCCTGCCAGTTTTTTTATGCCACTCAAAGGATTGGAATTTTCAGCCCCTTCTGTTTTGGGCTTTGACAAAAGTAGGTACTGTACGGGCAAAAAACGAATCCTGATCTGATTCTGATTCCTTCTTTATCCATCCATGCAACGCCTTCCTGCCCTTTTTTCGTCAAAGTTTTGCTAAAGATGGGAGACAGGCATTTATTGCTCCTGTATCTTTACAGACAAAAACGGTGCTATGAAGAAAATGGGATTAATTGTTTCAGGTCTGCTGATGACGGTATTGTCATTCGGACAGTCTTATGAGGCTTCTATTCAGTACGACAAAAAGAAACAGCAGGCTATTGCCATTGATTTTGTATTCCAGCCACAGGCAGTGGAGAATGCCATCGTGCAAAAGCTGGCTAAAATGGGATATAAGCCTAAGGAAGAAAAAGGGATATTGAACCGCGACAAGGGGTTTCTGGTATTCAAGAATATATTCATCACCGATATCATGTCCGACCGGATGGATTATCTCATCAAGGTAGAACGCAAGAGCCGCAAGGAAGCAGACGAATCCATCATGTATCTCGTGATGCTGAAAGATGATAAAAATGCCATGGGGATGATGGATGCCGGGGATGTGGGCCGGGCCAAATCTTTTCTCAATAATCTTTTACCCGAAGTGGAAGCTGCTGATCTGGAACTGCAGATCATTGCCCAGCAGGAAGTAGTGGCCAAAGCCGAAAAGAAACTCCGTGATCTGAAAGAGGAACAAACCAGTCTGGAAAGAAAAATTGCAGATAATAAATCCGGCCAGGAATCTACCCAAAAAGATATTGAATCACAGAAACAGGCCCTGGGCGTACTGGAAGGAAAACGCAGAACCAGCAATTGATTTACTGCGGCCTACTATAGCGACTGTCCTGCAGAAAGGAAGAATCCGTCAAAGTTCTTAAAAACCGGAACAGGTCCAGTGCCTGTGCATCCGACATGCTGATCGGGCTGCTGAGTAAAGGGTCCAGTGTGGCACTGATCTGAATGCCGCTGCGGTAATGATTTATACACTGACTTAATGTATTGAAACGTCCATCATGCATGTAGTTGGAAGAGATATAGCAGTTCCGCAGGGTAGGTGTTTTAAATTTCAATGAATCCTGTCGGAGCCCCGTGATCCGCATTCTTCCAAAATCATTTAATAAAGCATCGACCGGTAAGCCAATATTCCGGAAGCGCTGATCGGTGAACAGTGGTTCGGGGTGACAACTGGCACAATTCGCTTTATAAAGGTTGTAGCCGTTTTGTTCCTGCGTAGTAAAACTCTCCTGTCCTTTCACCACTTTATCATATTTGGAATTGGCGGATACCAGGTAACCGGTAAACTGGCTCAGCGCTTTTAAAATATGTTCGGGTCTGATGAATGGGGATCCAAAAACTTTTTTGAAATCCTCCCGGTAAGTTTGGTCTTTTTCAATTTTATCAATGACTCCTTCAAAGCTTTCACCCATTTCAAGATGACCGTTGATTGGCTGGGCAGCGGCATCTGTCAGGTTGCTGAATTCACCATCCCAGTGAAAAGAATTATTCCAGGCCAGATTAAATAATACGGGGGCATTACGGAGCGTGTGCGAATTGTTTACACCATGACTGCGATCGTGTTCAAAAGTGCCGAAGCCGGCAATCTGCTGGTGACAGGAAGCGCAGGGGGTGAGGTTATCAATGGAGAGGCGGGGTTCATAAAATAAGCGGCGGCCGAGTTCAAATCCTTCCTTGGTCAGCGGGTTATCTGAAAAAGTATAGGCCGGTGTGGGAAAGCCGGTTGGAATCTCCTGCTGCAGCCGGGTTAATCCTTTTATTTTTTGTTCTTTGCGGCAGGCACCCAGCAAATGGGTGAGGGAAACAACCGTGATCAGCAATACCAGTATCGTCAGGAGACTATTTCGCACAGGGATGATTGAATAGCTAAAATACGAAACCTTTGCCGCGATCAGTACTGACCGGGTCTGAACTTCTGCCGGCCCGCCTTGATTTCGGCATTTTTCTTTTTCCAGTCCAGCCTTTTTTCTTTGGAAGCCTTGCTCACCCGGGTAGCAATCCGGGCTTTCTTTTTTACCAGGGCTTGTTGGATGAGCTCGCTTATTTTTTCCCGGGCCTCCTCCTTATTGGATAACTGGGTGCGATGAGTTTGCGCTTTTACCTGTAAATAACCTTCCTTGCTGATGCGGTTGCTGAGTTTTTCTTTCAGGATTGTTTTCTGTTCTTCCGTCAATAATGCGGATTGATCAATATGAAAAGAAGCAATCACGGCGGTTTCTACTTTATTCACGTTCTGTCCGCCCTTGCCGCCGCTGCGGGTGGTTTGGTAGTTTATTTCGGATGATATGTCGGGGATAGGGGCAGTCATCAGTCTTCAGTCATCAGTCAGCAGTCTTCAGTCAGCAGTCAGCAGTCAACAGTCTTCAGTCATCAGTCATCAGTCTTCAGTCATCAGTCATCAGTCTTCAGTCATCAGTCATCAGTCAGCAGTCAACAGTCTTCAGTCAGCAGTGGACTGTAGACTGTCTACTGTCGACTGATAGTCTGTACATTTGACACTGCAAAGATACAAAATATGCGAGCAGTGATTCAAAGGGTATCAAGGGCCAGTGTTACAATAGAAGGGAAAGTCAATGCGGCTATTGGAAAAGGATTGCTGGTATTATTGGGAATTGAAGATGCCGATACGGAAGAAGATATCAGCTGGCTTAGTGGCAAGATTGTGAACCTGCGGATTTTTGATGATGCCAATGGGGTGATGAATGAATCGGTACTGGATCAGGGTGGAGATATTATCCTGGTCAGTCAGTTTACCCTGCATGCTTCCACCAAAAAAGGAAACCGTCCTTCTTATATCAGGGCCAGTAAGCCGGAGATTGCGATACCAATCTATGAAAAGATGATTCAGCAGATAACAACTGATCTGGGCAAACCCATTGGGACCGGCATTTTCGGGGCCGATATGAAAGTGGAATTGCTGAATGATGGTCCGGTGACGATTGTGATGGATACGAAGGGGAAGGAGTAGGCAGTCTGTCAGTCTACAGTCGGCAGTCGACAGTCATCAGTTAGCAGTCGGGAGTCATGAGTCTTTCACAAATGTTCAATCTTCAATTTTATTGCATTCCGATTCTTTCCGTATACACTTTTCCGCCGGGCATTTCGATCATTACATAAAAGGAACTGCGGGTGATGGGAATATCCAATTTGACCTGGCTACTGTTGATGTCTTTTTGTTCAACAACGCGGTGACCATCGTTGGTCCAGACCATTACATTTTTAATGTTTTTGCTGCTTTTGATGGTGATTTGCCGGCCGGCAGTTAATATTTTATAGGGTTTGGATTCTTTCTTTACCGGTTGGGCAGCGGTGACCTGCAGGGATACGGATAGGGCAACAATGGCCAATAGCCTGTTTACAGACAGCTTCATAGCATACATTTAATCTTTTAAAGGAATTGGTTTCGCGTTTTCAGCGGGGACGGGGGTCTATAACAACAATTATCGTGCTATATTGCGTATAACCGCCTTAAAAATTTCAAAAATGACTATCGCTCAAGCCCAGCAGCGCGTAGATGAATGGATCAAAACTGTTGGTGTACGCTATTTCAGTGAACTCACAAATATGGCCATCCTCACCGAAGAAGTGGGAGAGCTGGCCCGGATCATGGCCCGTACTTATGGCGACCAGAGTTTCAAAAAAACGGAAGAGGGCCGGGAACTGGGCGATGAAATGGCCGATGTATTGTGGGTGCTGATCTGTTTGGCTAACCAGACCGGTGTGGATCTGACCAAGGCATTGGAGAAAAATTTTGAAAAGAAGACCAGCCGCGATGCTGACCGGCACCGGCAAAACGAGAAACTCTGAGATCAGTTCCCGTAAACAGATCCTACATTAATTATTGCTTCTTTGGCAAAAAACTATCGGGTGCCTTCATAAAGCTGGCGCGACAGCCTTTGGAGCAGAATCCGAAAATATGTCCCTTGTAATGGATGGTATCTCCCTTTTTATCATCCACTTTCATGTTGCAAACGGGGTCCTGACGAAGAGTATCGGCACCGAAATAACTATTCATCCCCGTTTGACGGACTGAACCGGCCGCCGTCAAAGCATATACAATACCAGATACACAACTTACAAGGAGAATCGCAAGGGTCAATCTCTTTTTCATCAACAGGAATTTATACAAAGATACAACCCGCCGGAAGTCGTTTGTAGGGCTTATTTTTGCGCCCTGTCCCGGAGGCGGTGCTGAAGAGTGGGCTCAATGGTTAAAAAAAGACAGATTTTGATATGGCAAACGATACGAACAGGTTCCAGGCAATTATCTCCCATTGTAAGGAGTATGGCTTTATTTTCCCCAGCAGTGAAATTTATGATGGCCTGCAGGCGGTATATGATTATGGCCAGATGGGCGCTGAACTGAAGAAAAATATCCGCGACTACTGGTGGAAAAGCATGACCCAGCTGAATGATAATATCGTGGGTATCGATGCTGCTATCTTTATGCATCCCACCACCTGGAAAGCTTCCGGTCACGTTGATAATTTCAACGATCCGATGATTGATAATAAGGACAGCAAGAAAAGATATCGCGTTGATCACCTGATTGAAGGTCATGCAGAGAATCTGAAAACGGCCGGCAAAGAAGCTGAAGCAGATGCCTTATTAGCGGCTATGGATGCTTTATTGGCCAAGGATGATTTTGTAGGACTGAAACAACTGATAGAAGATAACAAGATCAAATGTGCAGTGAGTGAGACTTGCAACTGGACTGATATCCGACAGTTCAACCTGATGTTCTCTACTGAATTTGGTTCTACGGTTTCCAGCGATGCAGAAGATAATAAAGTATACCTGCGTCCGGAAACTGCCCAGGGTATTTTTGTGAATTTTCTGAATGTACAGAAGACAGGCCGGATGAAAATTCCTTTTGGTATTGCCCAGGTGGGTAAGGCCTTCCGGAATGAGATCGTTGCCCGTCAGTTTATTTTCCGGATGCGCGAATTTGAACAGATGGAGATGCAGTTCTTTATTCGACCTGGCACACAGAAAGAGTGGTATGAGAAATGGAAGGAAACCCGCCTTAACTGGCACAAGAGCCTTGGTATCCCTGCCGAAAAGTACCGCTTTCATGACCATGTGAAGCTGGCTCACTATGCGGATGCCGCCTGTGATATCGAGTTTGAATTCCCGATGGGCTTCAAAGAACTGGAAGGTATTCACAGCCGTACCGACTTTGACCTGAAACAACATCAGGAATTCAGTAAAAAGAAACAACAGTATTTCGATAACGATATTGATCCCGCTACTGGTAAGCCTTATGGTAATTATATACCTTATGTCATTGAAACCTCTATCGGTCTGGATCGTATGTTCCTCGCGGTGATCAGTCAGGCCTATGAAGAGCAGGACCTGAGTACTCCTGAAAAGACCGACAGCCGGGTGGTGTTACACCTGCCGGCCAAACTGGCTCCGATCAAACTGGCTATTTTCCCTTTAACGAAGAAAGACGGCCTTCCAGAGATAGCCGAAAAAATTATGGAAGAATGCCGCCCTCATTTCCGTTGTTTTTATGAAGAGAAAGATGCGATAGGTAAACGTTACCGCCGCATGGATGCCCTCGGTACTCCTTTCTGTGTAACAGTTGATCACCAAAGCCTCACCGACGGCACCGTCACCATCCGCCATCGTGATTCGATGGAACAGGAAAGGGTGAAGATGAGTGAGGTGAGAGAGCTGGTGATGAAAGCGATTGGTTAGAAGAGAGTCCGGAAGTCGGAAAGTCAGAAAGTCCGGAAGAAGGACGGTTAGATTTGACATTTGTTTTCCATTTGATAGCTGGGCTAAACATTGAGGGCTTTCATCTATCTGAACGAACCTTGGTTTAATATAAGCCTAAGATTCACCTTACTAGTTGCGCCAAAATATTAAAATGACGAGCCATTCGGACTTTCTGACTTCCGGACTTTCCGACTTTTCTACAAATTATCATCTCCCCGACTGACCTTCATCAGTCCTCCAATTCAGCATACTGGGTACTTTGGGTCTCATTTTTTACTCAAAAACCGCTGAAATGGAAACCAACATCGCCCCTGCGGCTGAAAAACAATCAGCCACAAAAGATAAAAAGGCCTTTTCCATCATGGATGGAAATGAAGCCGCTTCGTACATCGCTTATAAGACAAGCGAAGTTTGCGCCATCTATCCTATCACCCCTTCCTCCGCAATGGGAGAATGGGCTGATGAATGGAGCAGCAACGAAATCAAAAACATTTACGGGGAAGTGCCCCGCATTATAGAAATGCAAAGTGAAGCCGGTGCTGCCGGTGCTATTCACGGTGCATTACAGGGTGGAGCACTGGCCTCAACCTTTACCTGTTCACAGGGATTGCTGCTGATGATCCCCAATATGTATAAGATTGCCGGGGAACTTACTCCCGCTGTATTTCATATCGCCGCCAGGGCCCTCGCAACCCATGCGCTTTCTATTTTTGGTGATCACAGTGATGTGATGGCTACCCGGTCCACTGGTTTCGCCCAGTTATTTGGGAATAGCCCGCAGCAGGCCATGGATATGGCGATGATTGCGCATTCTGCCACCCTTCGTGCCAAAGTGCCTTTCCTGAATATCTTCGACGGATTCCGTACATCTCATGAACTGAATCAGGTGGCAGTATTATCAGATGATACCATCCGGAAAATGATGGATGAGCAGGCGGTGAATGAACATCGTCACCGTGCGTTGAATCCTGATCATCCGATTGTGAGAGGTACCGCTCAAAATCCTGACGTGTATTTCCAGAGCCGCGAAGCCTGCAACCGGTATTACCAGCATGTACCCGAAATAGTAGAAGATACGATGGTACGTTTTGCAGAACTGACCGGCCGCTCTTATAAATTATTTGAATACTACGGACATCCTGAAGCGGAGAGAATCATTATCATCATGGGATCGGGCTATGGTCCGGTTCATGAAATAACTGATTACCTCAATGCACGCGGAGAAAAAGTAGGATATGTCAATATCCATCTCTTCCGCCCCTTCTCTGTTAAGCATTTCATTGATGCGATCCCCACAACTGTGAAGCAGATTGCAGTACTGGATCGTTGCAAAGAACCCGGCGCCATCGGCGAACCATTATATATGGATGTGATCACCGCCCTGCACACCGACTGGAAACATGCGATGCCTTCGGTTATTGGCGGCCGCTACGGGCTGGCTTCCAAAGAATTCAATGCCGGTATGGCCAAGGCCGTATTTGATGAACTGAAAAAAGAAAAACCAAAGAATAGTTTCACCATTGGTATCGAAGATGATGTTACGTTTACCAGTCTTGACTGGGACAACAATTTTTCACTGGAAGAACAACACCTGTTCCGGGGTCTCTTCTTCGGACTGGGTGCTGATGGTACCGTGAGTGCCAATAAGAATACCATCAAGATCATTGGGGAAGTGACCGACAATTATGTACAGGGATACTTTGTGTATGACTCCAAAAAATCCGGGTCATTGACTGTATCCCATTTGCGTTTCAGCGATCATCCGATCCGCTCCAGCTACCTTGTGAATTCTGCTAATTTTATAGCCTGTCACCATTTCAACTATCTTAAAAAATATGATGTTTTAAGAGATGCTGAACATGGTGCGGTATTCCTGCTCAATACGCCTTATCCAACAGATGAAGTATGGCAGCAACTGCCACGCAAAATTCAGGAAGAGATCATTGAGAAAGACCTGAAATTTTATGTGATCAACGCTTCCAAAGTGGCTAAAGAAACCGGCATGGGTTCCCGGATCAATGCCATCCTGCAAACCTGCTTCTTTGCTATTTCCTATGTTATGCCCAAAGAAGAAGCGATTGATTATATCAAAAGCGCTATACGCAAAACCTATGGCCGCAAAGGGGAGGAAGTGGTACAGAAAAACTTCCGGGCTGTTGATCAGACCCTGGAAAATTTGTTCCGCATCAATTACCATGATTTCAAAACCGGCGATCGTGAAATTGAACCACCCATCAGTGGTGATGCACCTGATTTTGTACAAAATGTATTGGCTAAAATCATTGCCGGTGATGGTGACCTGTTGCCGGTAAGCGCCTTCCCGGTTGATGGCACATATCCCAATGGTACGACCCGCTGGGAAAAAAGAAATATCGCCGATCAGGTACCTGTTTGGGATCCGCAACTCTGTTCCCAGTGCGGTAAATGTTATTTTGTTTGTCCGCATGCTGCTATCCGTGTAAAAGTGTATGACCGCGAATACCTGAATGAAGCACCTTCTTTCTTCAAACATGTGGATCCGATCGGAAAAGAATTCATGAAGGATCAGGAAGCTTATACCCTGCAGGTGGCCGTTGAAGATTGTACCGGATGTAAACTTTGTACGGAGGTTTGTCCGATTGAAAGCAAAACCGTGGCCGGGCATAAAGCCATTGATATGGTGGATGTGCTGCCATTGAAAGAACAGGAAAAGCAAAACTGGGATTTCTTCCTCTCCCTGCCTGATATTGACAGAACCCGGGTGAATAAAAACACCGTGAAGGGTTCTCAAATGCTGGAACCATTGTTTGAGTTCTCCGGTGCCTGCAGCGGATGCGGTGAAACACCATATCTGAAACTGCTGACCCAGTTATTTGGGGATCGCATGATCGTGGCCAATGCCACCGGTTGTTCTTCCATATTTGGAGGTAACCTGCCTACCACACCCTGGACTTCCAACAGCGAAGGTCGCGGACCAGCCTGGGCGAATTCATTGTTTGAGGACAATGCAGAGTTCGGACTGGGTTTAAAACTGGCAACAGATAAGAAAAGAGAAATGGCACTGCGCCTGCTGAAAGAACTGCGTGAAGATGTGGGCAGTGAACTGGCAGACGGCATCCTGGCCAATGCAGAAAATACAGAGGGTGAACTGATCCAGCAAAGAAAGAGTGTGAATGAATTGAAGAAAAGGCTTCGTGATCTTCGCCGCGAAGATGCCTGGCGTTTGTACCAGGTAGCGGAATTCCTGGAGAAAAAATCTGTCTGGATCGTGGGTGGTGATGGCTGGGCCTATGATATCGGTTTCAGCGGACTGGATCATGTACTGAGTACTGGTGAAAATGTAAATATCCTGGTAATGGATACGGAAGTATACAGTAATACCGGTGGACAAAAATCAAAAGCCTCTCCATTGGGTGCCAGTGCCAAGTTTGCGGTGAAGGGTAAGACCACCGGTAAGAAAGATCTGGCGATGCAGGCTATCGCGCATGGCAGTGCATACGTGGCGCAGATCGCGATGGGAGCCAATGATGTACATGCTTTGAAAACCATCCTGGAAGCGGAAGCTTATCCCGGACCATCCATCATCATTGCTTATAGCCATTGTATCGCCCATGGATATGATATGTGCCATGGATTGGATCAGCAGGATCTGGCAGTGAAAACAGGTTACTGGCCATTGTTCCGCTTCAATCCTGAAAAAGGAAAAGGACAGCGCTTTACCCTCGATTGTAAACCACCTTCAGTGGCATTGAATGAATTCCTCTACCACGAAAACAGGTTTGCAACGATCAAGAATAATTATCCGGATAAAGCAGAAGCCTTCCTGACACAGGCAAATGAAGGATTGTTGCGCCACTGGGAGACAATTGAAGCATTAAAGAACCTCTGACGAATATTGATTGCTGTTGAAAAAGAAAGGAGTCCGGTTGGGCTCCTTTTTTGTTTAAAGAATTTTAGAGATTTACCGCTGAGAATATAAGAAAGCAGAGTTTACGCAGAGATATTAAAATAAACTCTGCGTAAACTCTGCGCTCTCTGTGCCTCCGCGGTTAGATTTCCTCAAACCTCGCCTGAAAAAACCGCAGATACTTCGGCTCATAGACCATTTTCAGTCCTTTGATTTTTTGTCTTTTATTAAAGACCCTGGCAGTGGATTCTGCAATTACATCCATATGGGCCTGTGTATACACCCGGCGCGGAATCGTAAACCGCACCAGTTCCAGTTTGGGAAAATAATTTTCGCCATTGGCTTTTCGGCCGGCGGAGACCACTCCTCTTTCCATGGTCCGGACTCCTGAATCAAGATAGACAGCAGCAGCCAGTGTTTGTGCCGGGAACTGATCCTGCGGAATATGAGGCAGGAATTTTTTGGCATCTACAAAAATGCCATGACCGCCAATAGGTTTTACAATAGGTACGCCAAAGCTGATCATTTTTTCACCGAGGTAGACGACCTGTCCTACCCGGGCATGTATATGATCATCATTTACACTTTCCAGGATACCAATCGCCATGGCTTCCATATCGCGACCGGCGAGGCCGCCATAGGTATGCAATCCTTCATACACGACTACCATATTACGGGCTTCTTCAAACACATCCCATTCATTGATGGCCAGGAAGCCGCCGATATTTACCAGCGCATCTTTTTTGGCACTCATGGTAGCTCCGTCTGTAAGAGAACAGATCAGTTTCACAATCGAACGGATCGGCATTTTTGCATATCCTTCCTCTCTTTGCTGGATGAAATGGGCATTCTCTGCCACCCGGGTCATGTCATGAATGATCCGGATGCTGTGTTTTTTGGTATAGGCCCGGAGTGCTTTCAGGTTGGCAATGCTGATTGGTTGTCCGCCTGCCATATTCACGCTGGTGGCAATGCTGATATAGGGAATTTTTTTGGCGCCGTGTTTTTTGACGAGTTTGTCGAGTTTGTCCAGGTCCACATTCCCCTTGAAGGGAAATTCATTCTCAGGATCATGGGCTTCATCAATGATGATATCTTCAAACTTTCCACCGGCCAGCTCCTGGTGCAGACGGGTTGTGGTGAAATACATATTACCGGGAATGATATCTCCTTTTTTGATCAGGATTTTAGAAATGATATTTTCAGCCCCACGGCCCTGGTGGGTAGGGACCAGGTATTTATAACCATATACATCCCTGACTACTTCTTCGAGGTGATAAAAATTGCGGCTGCCTGCATAAGCTTCATCACCCAGCATCATACCGGCCCACTGGCGATCACTCATGGCAGAAGTACCGCTATCGGTGAGCAGGTCGATATATACATCTTCGGAACGAAGCAGGAAAGTGTTGAAGCCAGCTTCTTTGAGTGCTTTTTTACGTTGTTGCGGACTGGTCATTTTGAGCAGTTCCACCATTTTGATTTTGTAGGGCTCGGCCCAGCTGTGGTAAGGGGATTTATGCATAAGATGATATTTAGATATTATGATATTGAGATATTTTACCGCGGAGAACGAGAGATACAAGAGGTTTCGCGGAGCGGAAATACCTCTGCGTAAACTCTGCGATCTCTGCGGCTCTGCGGTGAATCACTTTTCTACCGGTTTTAATTTCGCCGTGAAATGTCTCAGCAGTGGTGTTTCTTCAATTATTTTTAATCCACTGATTTGATCCCGCTTTTCATACACTTCTATGATTACTTCTGCTACATAATCAATATGACTTTGGGTGTATACTCTCCTTGGTATGGCCAGTCTTACCAATTCCAACTGTGCCGGGACGAGTTTACCTGCTGTATCATATTTTCCAAACATCAGTGATCCGATTTCTACGGCGCGGATGCCACCATGGGTATAGAGCGCACATACCAATGCTTGTCCGGGATATTGATCTGCAGGGATATGTGGCAGAAATTGTTTCGCATCGAGATATACTGCATGTCCGCCCGCTGGTTGCATCACGGGTACTCCGGCATTCGCCAGTTTTTCCGTGAGGTATTCCATGCTGCGGATACGGTATTGCAGGTAATGTTCATCCATGATTTCCTGTAAGCCAATAGCAATGGCCTCCAGGTCGCGGCCAGCCAGTCCACCATATGTTGTGAATCCTTCTGTGATGATCAGCAGGTTGCGGCAACGCAGGGCCAGGTCCAGATCATGCATGGCCAGAAAGCCACCGATATTGGCAAAAGCATCTTTCTTCGCACTCATGGTGCAGCCGTCCGCATAAGAAAACATTTCACCAACGATTTCGGGGATTGTTTTTTGCGCATATCCTTCTTCGCGGATCTTGATGAACCAGGCATTCTCTGCAAAGCGGCAGGCATCAATATAGAGTGGGATCTTGCTGGCTTTACAAATGGCATGTACTTCCCGAAGGTTTTGCATACTCACTGGTTGCCCGCCGCCTGAATTATTGGTGATGGTCATCATCACCATCGGAATATTCTCAGCACCCAGTCTTTCAATTGTTTTTTTCAGCAGTGCTGTATCCATATTCCCTTTAAAAGGAGCGGGAATGGTGGGGTGTTTGCCTTCTTCACAGATGCAGTCGATTCCTTCGGCGCCGGAGAATTCGATATTGGCCCGGGTGGTATCGAAGAGGGTATTGCTGATAAAGTATTTGCCTTTGCCGCCGAGAATACTGAAGATGATTTTTTCAGAAGCCCTTCCCTGGTGGGTGGGAATGATATAAGGCATATGGGTGATGCTGCGAACGGAATTTTCGAAACGGAAAAAACTTTCGCTGCCGGCATATGATTCATCGCCCTGCATGATGCCGGCCCATTGGTTGCTGCTCATGGCAGATGTACCACTGTCGGTGAGCAGGTCGATCAGTACATCGCGGGCCTTGATGCGGAAAGTATTGAAGTGGGCGGCTTTAAGAATGGTTTCTCTTTCTTCTTTTGTGGTAAAGTAGATGGGTTCAACGGATTTGATCCGGAACGGTTCAATGATGGTTTTCATGTAAAAGGGACTGTGTGGCTAGGCCACGATTGGAAAATAAAGTACCGGTCGGAGAATATCCGTTTATTTAGGTCGACCGATGATGTTTTTCCAGAGGTTCATGAAGGATACAAATGTAGAGCGGTGAGAGCAGGGGAGGGATGATAATGGTCAGGAGGGGAAATGAGAGTTGAAGGCTGAAAAAGTTTAACCGCTAAGACGCAATGACGCTAAGAATATCTTTAACTTTTAGCGTGTAAATTTTAATAAGTAATGTCTTTGCGTTTCTTTGCGCCTTAGCGTCTTTGCGGTTAAACTCAAACCCCGAATTGCCGCAAATGATGATCCACATGTTTCCAGGTAGCTTTGCTCCAGTTTTCTTTCGTCATTTTTCCGAAGATGGGATGTTTTTCCCCGACAACAGCTGTTTCGCTGAACCGGGTAATCAGATCCAGCAGGGTAGCTTTTTCTTTTTCAAAATCTTTTGTGGTACCGGTAGTGATAAAGGTTGGGTCGGTGGGCAGTCCCTCTTTCCAGGGTTTATTATCCCATAATTTGCTTTTGAACAATGGTCCGATCAATCGGAGGAGAAAACTGCCTTTAGGCTGGTGGGTGCCATAGGCAATGGCAATGGGCAATTGTAAGTGAGCCAGCATTTGGGATACATTCATCTTGCCCCATTGAGGTTGGGATTGCGGGTTCAGCGTATCGATCCGGTTGATGATTTCCTGTTTGACAGCGGAGTCGAAGAGGTTCTTGATTTCCATATTGTTGGTTTCCGCGAAGGTAGGAAAAACCTAAAAAGCGAAATAGTTAAGAAGTAGTAAAATGGATAGACTATCATTACTGCTGAATGATGTCAAAAAATTTGCAGATGGATCGTTTGATCAGCCAGGGAATCTGTAAATTGAAAAGGAAGTTCAGTTTAAACATTGCAATTGGCTGGCAGAAAAATTTACATTAAAATCAACATTCACTCATGGATTTAGACAATAAAATCTGGCGCACATTGCAAGGGGGGTATAAAATGGTTTATGATGCATCCCGGCCTTTGAAAAAATTGAAAGCCGCTGGCAGGCAGGAGGAGTTGAAAGTCGTTTTTGATGAGCTATGGGAAAATCTGCATCACCAGGGAAATGTGGGAACGGCATCTTATTTAGCGGTACCCCATTTGGTGGAAATTTGCATAGAGAAGAAATCACTGGATTGGAATTTTATCGGCCTTTGTGTGCTGATAGAAAATGGCAGACTGGAAGAGCAGAATCCTGAACTGCCTGATGAATTTCAGGATTATTATTTTGAGGCGTTAAGTAAGCTGGAGAATTATTTGCTAATCAATTTTAAAAACATCACCGATCAATCTGCTATCAGGTTGACTCTGGCTTTATTTGCAACCATAAACGGGCAACCCAAACTTGGCAAGGCTATTGAATTGCTGGATGAAGATGTATTGCCTGCGTTTCTGGAAAAGTTCTGATAAAGTGGATATTGAAAGTATAATTTTACTTTTGTCAATACAGTATAGCTGTTTTATCCTGTTAGGGGGTATTCTGAAAAATTATTTTACATGCCGCGAAAAATTTATTTAGTATTTGCATTTTCTTTCATAGGGTTGTCTGTTTTTAGTCAGATGAATGCTCCAAAACTAAAAATAACTCCCCTAACCGGCGACTTCTACATATATACTACTTACAACACTTACGAAAATTCCCGCACTCCCGCCAATGGGATGTACCTGGTGACAGAAAAAGGCGTCGTGATGTTCGATACTCCCTGGGATACCACTCAGTTTCAGCCACTTTTAGATACAATCATTGCCAGGCATCATCAACCAGTGATCATGGCTTTTGCCACCCACTGGCATAGTGATAAAACCAACGGACTGGAATATTATCGCCAACAGGGGATTAAAACTTACACGACCGTCCTGACCGATGAACTAAGTAAAAAGAATGATAAGAAGAGGGCGGAATTCCTGATGACAAAAGATACCGTTTTCCAGGTGGGGCCTTACCGTTTTGAAGCCTATTACCCCGGGGAAGGACATACATCCGATAATATTATTGTCTGGTTTGAGAAGGAGAAAGTGCTCTACGGTGGCTGTCTGATCAAGGGAGTGGATGATAAAACCCTGGGTTACCTGGGAGATGCGAATGTGTCAGCTTATGAAAAAACGCTGAGAAATGTGCAAGACCATTGCCGGAGCCCCAGACATATTGTGATTGCGCACAGTGACTGGAGGAATACGAATTCGCTGAAGCATTCAATAAAGATGGCGAAGAAGTTAAAGAAGAATAATTCCAGATGAATTTGACAGAATTTTTATTTAGAAATCAGGTTTATCTTTTCAAACAAAAACCCCCGCCACTTTCAAGGCAGGGGGTTTACTAACCTAAACCTTAATTTTATTTTTTCCTCGGACTTTCTATTGCTGCCTGTGCGGCTGCCAGTCGCGCAATTGGCACACGGAATGGGGAACAACTTACATAGTTCATGCCGATGCGGTGACAGAATTTTACACTTTCCGGATCTCCGCCATGTTCTCCGCAAATACCCACTTTTAAATTGGGTTTGGCATGGTGTCCGCGCTCCGTACCTGCTTTGATCAGCTGACCGATACCATCCTGGTCAATGGTTTGGAATGGATCGGAAGGAAGGATCTTCAGGTCGAGGTATTTGGGAAGGAAACCACCGATATCATCGCGACTAAAACCAAAACTCATCTGGGTAAGGTCATTGGTTCCAAAGCTGAAGAAGTCGGCTGCCTTGGCCATGTACTCGGCTCTCAAAGCGGCACGTGGTGTTTCAATCATGGTGCCATAGAGGTAAGGGATTTTTTTCAGTCCGCTTTTTTTGCAAACCTCGGCATAAACCCTGTCCACAATTTCTTTCTGATGCGTTAGCTCATGCCAGATCACAGTTACCGGTACCATGATTTCAGGCAGGGCTTTTCTACCAGCTTTCAATAATTCAGCGGTGGCTTCAAATATGGCGCGTACCTGCATTTCAGTAATCTCCGGATAACTGATACCCAAACGAACTCCGCGATGCCCCAGCATCGGGTTATTCTCATGCAGGGCCAGTACCCGACGGTTGAGCATTCCCATGCTGATGCCTAATTCTTTGGCCAGCTGGCGCAGTTTTTCTTTATCATGCGGTACAAATTCATGCAATGGCGGATCCAGCAAACGAATGGTAACAGGATATCCGTTCATTACTTTCAATGTATCCTTCACATCTTTCTTTACATATTTGAACAAACCATTCAGGGCATCCCTTCTTTCTTTTTCGGTTTTGCTCACAATCATTTTCCGCAACTGGAACAAAGGTGCTTCACTGCCTTCGCCATAGAACATATGTTCGGTACGGAACAATCCGATTCCTTCTGCTCCGAATTTCACGGCATGGGTGGCATCTTCCGGTGTTTCGCAATTGGCTCTTACGCCGATTTGTTTTACTTTATCTACCAGCAGCATCAGGTCCTTGTATGACTGGTTCTTATCTATATCAATATCTACCAGTGCCATACTGCCTTCGTATACCTGTCCCTTGGTACCATTCAAACTGATCCAGTCACCTTCCCTGATCACCACGCCATTATTGGCATGCATGGTTTTATTTTCTGTATGGATTTCAATATCACTGCATCCTACGATACAGCATTTACCCCAGCCACGGGCTACGAGTGCTGCGTGAGAGGTCATGCCTCCTTTGCTGGTGAGAATCGCCTGTGCTTTGTGCATACCATCAACATCTTCGGGAGAGGTTTCTTCCCGAACAAGGATCACTTTTTCACCTCTTGATGCCCATTCTACGGCATCGGCTGAACTGAATACCACACGACCTTTGGCTCCACCAGGACCGGCAGGCAAACCTTTGGCAATAATCGGAGCAGTGAGTTCTGCCTTGGGATCCAGCATGGGCAGTAATAATTCCACCAGCTGATTGGGCCCAACCCGCATGATGGCGGTTTTGGCATCAATCATTTTTTCCTTGTGCATCTCGGTGGCCATGCGAACAGCTGCCACTCCGTTTCTTTTTCCTACTCGGCACTGGAGCATATAGAGTTTCCCTTTTTCAATGGTGAACTCAATATCCTGCATATCGTGGTAGTGTTTCTCCAGTCTTTGCTGTATTTCGTATAATTGTTTGTATTGATCAGGCATGCCTTTTTCCAATGTGGTAAACTGCCTGCTCTGGTCATTTTTGGAATATTCATTGATGGGTGCTGGTGTACGGATACCGGCTACCACATCTTCTCCCTGGGCATTCACCAGGTATTCACCATAGAATTTATTTTCACCATTGCCCGGGTTGCGGGTGAATGCCACACCAGTGCAGCAATCTTCTCCCATATTCCCAAATACCATGGCCTGTACGTTTACCGCAGTACCCCACTCATCAGGAATTTTTTCAATCCGGCGGTATTCGATGGCTCTTTTACCATTCCAGCTGGCAAAAACAGCACTGATGCCTCCCCACATTTGTTCCATCGGATCATCGGGGAAGGGTTTGCCCAGCATTTTCTTCACGGTCTTCTTGTATTCCTTCACCAGCTCTTTTAATTCCGCGGCGGTGAGTTCGGTATCAATTTTGTAACCGCGGTTATGTTTGATTCTTTCCAGTTGTTCATCCAGTGTTTTACGGATGCCTTTTCCTTTTGGTTCCATCCCTGAGCCTTTTTCCATCACCACATCGGCATACATCATGATCAGCCGGCGGTAGGCATCATAGGCAAAACGTTCATCACCGCTTTGTTCAATAATTCCCTGAATAGTGGTATCATTCAAACCAACATTCAATACTGTTTCCATCATTCCTGGCATGCTCTTGCGGGCACCGGAACGAACGGATAATAAGAGTGGGTTTTTGGGATCCCCGAATTTTTTGCCAGTGATTTTTTCCATCACGGTCAGGGCTTCCTTTACCTGTGCATGAAGAATCTTCGGGTAATTTCTTTTATTCTTATAATAATAGGTACATACTTCGGTGGTAACAGTAAATCCCGGAGGAACGGGGAGTTTGAGTTTGGGGTGACCAGCCATTTCGGCGAGGTTCGCGCCCTTTCCACCCAACAGGTTTTTCATGGATTCATTACCATCTGCTTTGCCGCCGCCGAAAAAGTATACATACTTTCCGGCTTTTAGTTGTGTTGCCATAATGTTTAAACTTTGTTCAATGCATAGGTAATAAAGGCAGGGCTGAATGCCGGAAACGGGGGTCAAGGAGGGGGGTGATTGTGGTCAGTTCTTCAGTCGACAGTCGACAGTCGACAGTCAGCAGTCTTCAGTCTTCAGTCGACAGTCGGCAGTCGGCAGTCGACAGTCGACAGTCTTCAGTCAGCAGTCAGCAGTCGGCAGTTGAAAAGTCCGGAAGTCCGAAAGAATCTGCTCCGGTTAGGTAAGTACTCTTAGATGAATTGTTAGAATTCAGGTGCGAACGATCAGGGATATATACCTCGGCTCCTTAATAAGCCTGTATTGACTATCGACTAATGACTAAAGACTCAGGACTTCTCGTAATAAGGAATCTCATCATTACTCACCTTATCCTGCTGTTGCCAGTAAGCCAGGGTTACAAAATGCCCGTCTTTTGTCTTGAGGAGGCGGCCAAATATGGCATTGACCCAGTTAAAGGTATAGTCGGTAACACCAACAGTAAAGGTTGAGGGTGGTGGAGGCGGTGCAGGTGCTGGAACGGCTTCGGTTTCTCCTTCTGCCGGTTTGGGAGCTGCTGCGGCCTTGGGGGCAGGGGAGGGAACCGCAATAACGGTATAACCGTTGGATTCCAGTATTTCTTTGAGGAAGGATAATCTTTCCGGGCTGACATTCTTTTCCACGATGCCGCATTTCACGCCATCCAGTTCTTCGAATTCGTGGTTTTTATTGAGTGCCATGGTTATGCAATTAAAGACTGAATATAATCAAAGAGTTTACCTGCGAGTCCGGTGAACACGATACCCGCTGCACAAATAATCATTCCGAGTTTAACGGAAGCGCTCACCTTGATGGGTTCAACCGGGTTTTCATTTTTATCCATGAAAATCGCGCGAACCACTTTCAGATAATAATAAAGGGAGATCACCATATTCAATCCGGCAATGATGATCAGCCAGAAATTTCCTTTCTCTGCACCGGCCGTCAGCAAAAAGAGTTTGCCAAAGAATCCGGCAGTGGGGGGAATACCAGCGAGGGAGAAAAGCCCCAGTGCCAATACCCAACTCAGGAAGGGGTTGGTCTTATACAGCCCTTTGTAATCATCAATATTTTCCTTGCCGGTCTTTTCGGCAATCACGGCTGCTACACCAAAGGCGGCTAAATTGGAGAAGATATAAATCAGCACAAAATAAACAACGGAAGAAGTGCCGGCTGTATAGTTTCCACTGATAGCCACCAGGATAAAGCCTACTTGTGCAATAGATGAAAACGCAAGGAATCTTTTAATATTCTGCTGACGCAAAGCAAAAAGGTTACCCGTGAGCATCGTGAGTACCGCCAGCACGGCCAGCATCCAATACCATATTTCATACAATCCACCGAATACCCGATAAAGTGCCGTGATAAAAATAAAAGCAACCGCTCCTTTTG
>Ga0209174_10000422_pt1 | contig 32561 bp, 37 predicted proteins | sample JI91814BDNA_FD_187505 | JGI IMG/M metagenome (GOLD analysis project Ga0209174, IMG submission 187505) | Wastewater effluent complex algal communities from Wisconsin, to seasonally profile nutrient transformation and Carbon sequestration -... | ecosystem: Engineered > WWTP > Effluent > Algae...
CCACCAACATCGAGAAGGAGACCGGCCGAATGAAACGCTAACCCATGCGCTAAGCTCAACCCTAAATCGGGTGGCTCAATATTGGATGGAAACCCTGGGTCAGTTTTCCGTGGAAATCAACAATTTGGGCTAAGCGCGAGCCGGAATACGACACTTAGCGCAGGACCGCATAGGAGGGTGTATGGAGCTGCTGGCGATGTTCAAGAATGGGGCAGGATTAACGGCATTAATGCTCACAGCTGTCTGGCCTGCGTCTGTAATTGCTGGTCAGCCTGGAAACCAGGCTTCTTCCGAGACTATTTCCGCTCTTGAGGCGATCATGCGTAAGGATATCTCGGACACTACCCCAGGCTGTGTCGTTGGTATTCACGCGCCTAGAACGGATGTGTTGCGTGCCTACGGTCAGGCGGATCTGGAGCGCCATGTAGCCAACACCATCAACAGCGTGTTCAATCTTGCGTCAGCAAGCAAGCAGTTCACGGCAGCGGCCACGTTGTTGCTAGCAAATGAGGGCAAGCTGTCGCTGGACGATGACATTCGCAAGTTCTTGCCCGAGCTGCCGAAGTGGGATCACCCGATCACAGTCGACAATCTGCTCAATCACACCAGCGGACTGCGCGATTTTCGCTTTACGGACTGGTTGACCGGACGGGATACATTGGCACAGAGCAACCCGGACATCTTGGCCTACACGGCGCGGCAGAAGTCGTTGAATCACGTCCCCGGTCAGTCCCATTCCTATACCAACACCGGATATGTGCTGCTTGCAATCATTATCGAACGCGTAAGTGGCCAGAGCTTCGCCGATTTCACGCGCGATCGTTTGTTTGTTCCTGCCGGCATGACCCGAACAGGATGGGAAGTGGATAGCCAGCAGCTGGTGGACCAACGCGCATTGGGATATGCCCTGGCGGAACCGGCGCAGGGTGAAAGGCCCGCGAAATTCATCCAAATGCCCACAGCGCGCAATACGGTCGGTCATGGAAACCTGCTTAGCACAGCCAGTGACATGCAACGCTGGAACGCAGCTTTGTCGCGCAACGCTTTCGGCCCGAAGCTGACGACTCAGCTGGAAGAGCCCGCACGCTTGGCGAATGGCTTTGTCATCGGGTATGCAAGAGGGGAGTTCGTCGGCAAGTATCGCGGACTTCGGGAAATCCAGCACGGCGGTTACAACGGCATCTACACCGCCTGGATTGGACGTTTTCCAGAAGTCGATGTGTCCATGTCGCTGCTCTGCAACGGAGATGCAGACAATGTTAGTCCGCACGACCTAATTGATCTCTTCTTGCCTGAGACCTTGCCAGAGCAAGAGACGTCACAATCAGGCGATATCAAAGACTTATCTGTTTATAGCGGCGTCTATCGCCACATCGACAGCGACCAAGTGTCACTTTGGGCGTTTCCCTCACAGGCAAAACTCGACGGTACGCGCTTTGTCATGGGGCCGTATACCTACGAATTCCCTGTCGGCCATCCCGAGCGAATCACTCGGCACACTTATGGCAACTCAATGGAATGGACGCGCGTTCCGGAGTGGACCCCAGCCGCAAGTACGTTGAATACGTTCCAGGGGCGCTTTACCAGCGACGAGCTACTTGCTAGCTACGACATAAGCTTGGATGGGCAGCAGCTAAAGCTTTCTTTGGTCGGCTTATCGGCTCTTACCGCATCTCTGCAACCGCGTGCCAAAGACATTTTTGAAGCACAGGGTCTTCCGCAGATGCAGGGGTTATTAGTCAGGTTCAAGCGCGATGAGACTGGTCGCATCCTTGGACTCTCCGTTGCACCTGACGGGTTACATGAGTTGCCGTTCCGGAAAGTTGAAGCCCCTGATCCGGTTCCTTATTGAGTATTGAACGGATCTAAGTCGTTATGTCCGCTTCTGGCCGATCGACGCCATCCAACCAATAGCGGCCCTAAAGGTCGATAATTCTCTGGATTGACACTGGCGTGTTGGCACAGATACTTTCCAAAAGTTAATATTGAGATAGCGCCCCTATCAGACGACCTTCCGGCTGGAAACCACTCGGACCTTAGGCTTTTGTTGGATCACATGTAGTACTTCATCGGTTATCCGATCCGCTTCCAGTGATTTCCACTTTGGCGATTTGCTGGATATCCAGTCAATCCAGCTGCGCGGCTTTGACATATAGGCTGTCGGTTCAAGCACTACATCCGCCCAACCATGATTCGGCCTGAATCTAATGTCGACAAGATACAAGTGATCGTTCGTTCCCGCTGGAACGAACGCGCGTAAAGGATGCTGGTCGTGAAGCAGGTTTGGCGCCCAATAATTCCCTTCGCTCCGCACCATTTTTCCCGTCCATTCGAACTCGAGGATGGCGCCGTAGTTTTCAAGCTGACTAGCCATATAGGGACCATTCGGGTGATCAACGAGCCAGGCATTGAGTCCGTCATCTGCCTGTATGGGGCCGCCTACTAGGCATAGGGTTCGCACCACATAGACTGCAACCAGCGGGCTCGTTTCATGGATAAGCTTCATAAATTGCTCTCACATCAACCACTGGGCTACCACGTCTGGATGCGCCGCACGGCCTCTTCGTATTTGTTCTTCAAACCGAGAGTGCATGCCATTGATCGTTGTCCGCCACCACATTAGGTGGCAACAGCATGCTCAATATTTTCTCGCTTTGCGACCGTGCATATGATGTCTTCCATTAGCCGTAGGCCGACATTAACCACTGCTACACCGGCGACTTCGCATTTTGGCATGTCCGTATTAGGCCGTACGTAGATTCTTAGACTAATGGCTTGCGTGGGGCCTCTCAGTTGTTGCGAACTTAAGTAAGCCTCTGTGGATTTCAATATTTATCCATGAAAATTGATGGCCGGAAGATCGTGTCTTGTCTTGATGTAGTCAATGACCTCTTCTGAGAAACGGAAGAACTTTTTGGCATCGTGAACTCGGTAGCAAAGCTCGAATAACATGCCGTAAGAGATCACATAGCAAGGTATTTTTCTTTCGACCATTAGAGCATTCAGAGTCTTGGCGTACTCTTCGCTGTCTTGTTCGAAAATCTCTTTAAGAATTACAATAGCAAAAGTCCTCTTGCTACCGATGTCGATAGAGCTTTCTTCTCCGCCAAGAATGAAGCGCAACGTTCCGTTGCCTGCCCTAATATAACTTTGGGCACCTCTTAACTGTCCTACAGCTTTTTTGAAGGCACTCCATGCCGTTGAGCGCTTTCTGCTCATCTTCTGCTGCACAATCGACGTCCCCCCGCCTTCAGTAGCGTTCGGGTTTAGAGTCCAAGGGTGATGTTACTGCTTTCATTGCCAACTGTTCTGCATAGGCCGATGGCGTCATGCCGCCAAGTGCTTTCTTGGGTCGTTCCTCGTTGTATTCGCGACGCCAGGTTTCGATCTCGGTACGGGCATGCAGCAGGCTGGGGAACCAATGTTCGTTGAGGCATTCGTCGCGTAGCCGGCCGTTGAACGATTCGATGTAGGCATTCTGGTTTGGCTTTCCCGGTTCGATCAGTCGCAATTGAACGCCGTGTTCATGCCCCCAGATCACCATCGTCTTGCCGCAGAACTCCTTGCCATTGTCAGTGCGGATGACCTTCGGAAGGCCACGACTGTGTTTAAGTCGATCCAAGACACGGCTGACGCCATGGCCCGAGATCGCACGCTCCACTTCGATGGCCACCGATTCATGCGTGGCATCGTCCACGATCGTCAGGCACTTGATCACCCGGCCTTCGGCCGTGCGGTCGAACACGAAGTCCATCGACCAGACCTCGTTGGCTTGGCTGGGCCGTAGCAACGGCTGACGTTCGCCGACCAGCACCTTCTTGCGCTTGCGCCGCCGCACCTGCAGCTTCGCCTCCTGGTACAACCGTTCCACGCGCTTGTAATTCACCAGCAATCCTTCCTGTCGAAGCTTGAGGTAGATCATCCCCACCCCATAACGCTTGTGCCGCTGCGCCAGCGACACGATGCGTTCGCGCAGCTCGACGTTGCGATCCGGCCGCGGCGCGTAGCGCAATGCGCTGGCGCTCATCCGCACCACCGACAGCGCCCGGCGCTCGCTCAAGCCCTTGTCCATCCATTGCCGCACCAACACACGTCGTGCCGGTGCGCTCACCACTTTTTTCGCAAGGCGTCCTTGATCAGGTCGTTCTCGAACATCTGCTCGGCCAGCAGCTTCTTCAGGCGCGTGTTCTCCGCCTCCAGGTCCTTCAGGCGCTTGGCGTCGGGCACGCTCATCCCGCCAAACTTGCTGCGCCACAGGTAATACGAGGCCTCACTGAAGCCATGCCGTCGGCACAGTTCCTTGATCGCCATGCCGGCGTCGGCCTCACGCAGGAAGCCAATGATCTGCTCTTCTGAAAAACGCTTCTTCACGTCCAATCTCCTTCGTCTGGGGAATTGGACTCCAAATCGTCCTGCTACTCAAAATCGGGGGGACGTCGCATGGACACGCCGCGCTCCCCGGGTGCGGCCGTTGGCCTTACCCGGGCTACGGGTGTTTTCCTACAGCTTTGCATCGGCTGTGCTGGATAACCTTGTTGCATGGTCAGATATCGTCGCAATCGAGTTGTGGGCGCAACGTACTTCTTCACCGTCACGCTGCGCGACCGCAGGAGTGACCTGCTAGTGCGTGAAATAGAAGCCTTGCGTGAAGCATGGCGCAAGGCCGCGAATCGCGTCCCGCATGCGGTGATCGCTGCGGTGGTGTTACCCGACCATCTGCATGCCGTAATACGCATGCAGGACGAAACCGCTGACTTCCCGCGCCTGTGGCAGGACATCAAGAAAGGATTCACGCGACGCACATCCCAACCGGGCGCCGCATCTGCATGGCAATCCCGGTTCTGGGAACGTACCGTGCGTAGCGAAGAAGAACTGAATGCCTGCGTGGATTACGTCCACATCAATCCGCTGAAACATGGCCTGGTCAATACGCTGTCGGAATGGCCGCACTCCACCTTCCATCGCTATGTACGCAAAGGCTGGCTGTCGCCGGGTTGGGCAACACCATCCGACGCGGCCGGAATGTTTGGCGAACGTTGATGCGTCCCCCGGGTGCGCTCCGCTTACCCGGGCTACCTGCTCCCTGTTCCTGCAGCGGCGTTTGTGTAGCATGCAGTCTCACCTGTAGAAACCGGAGGAACCATGGCGGTCTTGGCAAGAGTCCTGATGGCGTGCCTGGCGATGGCAATCTCTCCTACCGTCAACGCAACCGCGCAAGCGTCCGACCTGTTGATCGTGGAGGGGCAGGAATTCGCCCTCAACACCAACCCTTTGGAGACACAGCTTGAGCAGAAGCAGTGGAAACCACCCGAGGACGCGGTGCGCTCTTCGGCCAACTGGCGGGGCTACATCGCGACGTGGGAAATCAAGGACGACAAGCTGTTCCTGAAGGATGTCTCCATCCGGGTCAGAGATCCCAAAGAGGAGCGCAAATACCTTCGCAAGTCCATCACCAACGAACTGTACCCTGGCGCTACCGAAGTCTTTGCCGACTGGTATACAGGCGCACTGATCGTCCCGGACGGCGAGATGACGCACTACGTACACATGGGCTACGGCTCCTCCTTCGACCACTATCAAGTATTCCGCGTGCGCTCCGGCGAGGTCGTCGAGCACCTGTCCATGACCGGCGTCGAGTTCGAGGCCTACAAGGAAAAGAAGTTCGCTGCCTTCCGCAAGACCGACACCTACGCCAAGGCCTACGCCGACTTCCGCAAGCAAGCCCCAGACCTCAATGAGGCGCTTGCCGAAGGTTTCATCAAGTCTTTCTACGCCGAAAACTACCTGTCGCAATAACCAGCGTAGCCTGGGTAGAGCGAAGCGAAACCCGGGGCCTTTGAACCGATCCGCCAACAGCCCCGGGTTGACCAGCTTCGCTGTTGAAGACCGCTGCGCTCTACCCGGGCTACTCGCTTCTTCGCCAGGATTTGGAACCATGACCTATCACCCACTGTTCAAACTTTTGGCGGCCATGCTGCTGGCGGCGCCCCTGGTCGCTTTTGCCGGCAACCTGTCGCCGCGTGTCGTCGAACTCGATGCCAGCCAGGCCACCCAACCGATGGATCGCTTCTTCGACCTGTCGGTGGGTGCCGACTATCCCGGCACCCTGATGCGTGACGACAGCCAGGCGCAGCTGGCGGTGGTGGTGGACGAACTTGGCTTCCGCTATCTGCGCTTCCACGCGATCTTCCACGACGTGCTGGGCACCGTGAAAGTCGTGGACGGTCGCACGCATTACGACTTCTCAGGCATAGACAAGCTTTACGACAACCTGCTCGCCAAGGGCATCCGCCCCTTCGTCGAACTCGGCTTTACACCCGAGGCCATGGCAACGTCGCCACAAACGCTGTTCTACTGGAAAGGAAACACCTCCCACCCCCAGCCCGAGGCATGGCGTGCACTGGTCGAGGCCTTCGTGACGCATTTGCGCGAACGCTACGGGGCTGAAGAAGTACGGCAGTGGTATTTCGAGGTCTGGAACGAACCCAACCTCAAGGATTTCTGGGAGGGTGCCGACCAGCAGGCCTACTTCGATCTGTATGTGCAGACCGCCAAAGCGATCAAGGCCATCGACCCGCAACTGCGCGTCGGCGGGCCGGCCACGGCCGGCGCCGACTGGATTCCCGAGTTCCTGGCCTATGCAAAATCACAGCAGGCGCCGGTCGACTTCGTGTCGACCCACACCTACGGCGTGGACGGTGGCTTCCTGGATGACGAAGGCAAGGACGACACCCGCTTGTCACCGTCGCCCGATGCCATCATCGGCGACGTGCGCCGCGCCCGGCAGCAGATCGCCGCGTCTCCGTTCCCGGACCTGCCGCTGTATTTCAGCGAATGGAGCAGCAGCTATTCTCCGCGCGACCCGGTGCATGATTCCTACACCAACGCGCCGTATGTACTGACGAAACTCAAGCAAAGCAAAGGCCTGGCCGAGGCCATGAGTTACTGGGTCTATTCCGATCTGTTCGAAGAGCCGGGGCCGCCGCCCACGCCGTTCCACGGTGGATTCGGATTGATGACGCGCGAGGGCATTCGCAAGCCGGTCTACTTCGCCTACAAATACCTGCATGCACTGCAGGGACGCGAAGTGGCCAGCAACGATGCATCGACCTGGGCCGCGACCGACGGCAGCACGGTCGCCGCGCTGGTGTGGGATTGGCAGCAGCCCGTGCAGTCGGCCAGCAACCGGCCGTTCTATACCAAGCCGCTGCCGTCGACTGCCTCTACACCGGTGCAACTGCGATGGAAGCAATTGCCTCCCGGTGCCTACCGTTTGGTGGTGCGACGCACCGGCTTCAACGCCAATGACGCACACACCGCGTACCTGCTGATGGGTTCCCCCGCGTCGTTGGACGCGAAGCAACTGGAACACCTTCACGCATTGACCGCCGACGTACCAGAGATCGATCGCCGCGTGCATGTAGGCGACGATGGCCAGCTGTCACTGGACTTGCCGATGCGCAGCAATGACGTGGTTCTGGTCACCGCCGAACGCCAGGCAGACGCCCCACAATAAAACCGTAGGGTGGGCTTAAGCCCACCGCCCTTTCGTTTCGATTGCAGGTGAATCACGCGCCGCGATGGTGGGCCGAGGCCCACCCTACGTGATGGATTGAAGCACCGGCGTCACAGCATTCCGATGCTGTGCAGCCATTGCCTGACCTGGCCTGGCCATTCCGTCGTGACGGGATCGGCGGTGGGCCGCATCCCGAAGGCATGGCCACCCCGCGCATAGAGGCGCATATCGACCGGTACACCCGCCTCGCTCAGCGCCAGCGCATAGGCCATAGGATGTCGTACATCATCGACCGGGTCATCCATCGCGTGGATGATCAGCGTCGGCGGCGCCTTAGGGCTGATGGTCACCCAGGGTTGCAGTTCAAGGCTGTTCTTGCCCTTGCGGTCATCCAGCATGCGCGCCGTATACGCCACGATCGCGAAGTCGGGCCGCGGCGATTGCCGGTCCGCCGCGTCTGCAATCGGAGTCGTGCGAACTTCGGTGTTGCTCAAGTCCGCCGCGAGGTACGCGCCGGCCGAAAAGCCGATCACGCCGATCCTGCGTGGATTGATCCCATAAGCCGCCGCCTGCTGCCGTAGCAAGCCCATGGCGCGTTGCCCGTCTTCCAGGCCCAGCAGCACCTTCGGCCGCTGCTGCTTTCCGTTCGGTGTGGGCCACACCTGCGGCGTCCGGTACTTCAGCAGGACGCAGGTCATCCCCTGCAGGACGACCCAATCGCAGATTTCGGTGCCTTCCAGGTCGGTCGCCACCGCGCGGAAACCACCGCCCGGCAGCACCAGCATCGTGGTGCCGGAGTTCGGCCCCTTCGGTTTGTAAATGGTCATGGTTGGCCGGGTGACATAGCTCGCCCAATGCCACTTCCTTCCGCCGACAAGCGGCGAGCCGTTACCGGTGGCCTCGGGATGATCGCCGCTGTCAGGCTTCGCCAGTACGACACTCGCAGGCCACAGCGGCACTTGCATGCCATCGTCGGTCGGTTGCCATACGCCCTCGCGCTCCACCTTCGCAACTTCGATCCTTGCGGGCGATGCGTCGCGCTTGATGGTCTGGCCATGGCCTGCGCCGGCGAAGCCAATCGCGAGCAGGCAGGGCACGATGAACTGCAGCCGCCACCAACCGTGCCTGCGTTTTCGAGGGCATCGCCCTTGTTGCAGGGGCGGCGTGGCAACAGGGGTCAGGGAAAGCAGCGGTTGTACACGTGTATTCACGCAGGCCCTTTTTTTTGCACACTCTAGCCCCTTTGTTGGCAGGTGCATGGCGCCGCGCGATGGTCGGCCAAGGCCGGGCAGGGCGGAACCCGCATCGCGGATGATCCGTTTTTCGTTTGAAAACCCGCCGGATGTCCCATCGCCGCCATCCTCGTTTGATCATGCACACGCGGCGGGCTTTCAACAGCGAAGCGGGTCATCACCTCCGGTGGTTGCGCCCTGTGCTTGCTGCAGCAGGTGCGAGATTCCCGCAGGATCCGATAGCCAGAGCCGCACCGCATCATTCGCGTGACGACGATCACGATTGATGTAGTGCCCTGTGCGCACTACTTCCTACGCGTTGGTTGCACCCTCTTCACAACCCGTCCACGTACTCCAACGCCGGCTAAAGGCGAATCATGGTGCTGGCGAAAAGGCCGTTATATTCCAGACGCCCCAGACGAAGGAGAATTGGAATGTTCATGAACAAGCAACATCTGACGATGGCACGTACGTTCAGCATGGCGATGATCGCCACACTGGGCCTTGCCTCCTGCGCTACCTATGACGACGAGTTTGCAGGGATCAACTCACGCCTCGATCAACTTGACTCGAGGGTGCAGGGCGCGGCCCAGAGCGCCGAATCCGCCAACCAGTCCGCACAGCAGGCCAACCAACGGCTGGATCAGATAGAAAGCCGCGTCCAGAAACTTGAAACGGTGCCCGGCCGCAAGCCGCGCGGTTAATCGCTCTTGCACCATTACCGACGAACGGCATGAGCCGTGATCCGGTGGCCGTTGCTGGCCACCGGTTTGTTATTTCTACGCAGTCTTCGCTCCAAGGAATCGTCCTATCCGTACGTGCATACGCCCTGCGATCCGTACCATTTTCTGTGCGCTGGCGTTCGCAAGTGTCGTCGTGGCCAACGCCAAGGAGGCCGCCGCGCAACCGGTCGCCGCTGTCGACCAGCTTCCACCGGGCCAAGCGGTGTCCGACACGTTGATTGCGCTGGCGGGCTGGGTGGTCGCCGCCAAGGACAGCCAGGGTTATCCGTTCGCGGTGATAGACAAGGCCGCCGCACAGATCCTGGTGTTCGGCGGTGACGGCCGGCTTCGCGGCGCGGCACCGGGACTCTTCGGCTCGGCGATCGGCGACCATACGGCTCCCAGCATTGCCGGCCTCGCGCTTCGCGAGATTCCGGGCCGGGATCGCACGACGCCTGCGGGTCACTTCGTGGGCGGTTTCGGTCCGTCCATCGACGCGGGCCGCGTGCTGTGGGTGGACTACGATTCCGCGATCTCCCTCCACCCTACCGCTAGCGTCCCGGGCGAGAAACGCGCCGAGCGCCTTGCCTCGCCATCGCCGGACGACAACCGCGTCACCCATGGCTGCATCAACGTCACGCCCGAATTCTACGAGCAGATCATCCGTCCGACGTTCGAGCGGGGCGGGGTGTTCTACATCCTGCCGGACGAGGCGTCGATAGCGGAGACCTTCCCGGAGTTCGCGAAAAGTCGCCGCAGGAAGCGGTAAGCCGCGGGCGCACCGCATCGTTGCCGTGGTGATGCTCGCGATGGATGCGGTTCGCTGCGCTCACCGAACCCTACGAACTTTTCTCCGCATGGACACGTGGGCGCTAGACTGTGCGCCACGATAGTCCCAAGTCCACAAGGAACCTCCCATGGCATTCACCACCACGACCTCCGGCCTGCAATTCGAAGACACCGTTGTCGGCAGCGGCGTCGAGGCCAAGCCGGGCCGCAACGTCACCGTGCACTACACCGGCTGGCTTTACGAAAACGGCGAGCAGGGCGCCAAGTTCGACTCCAGCAAGGACCGCAACGACCCCTTCATCTTTGCGCTCGGCGCCGGCATGGTCATCCAGGGCTGGGACGAAGGCGTGCAGGGCATGAAGGAAGGCGGCCAGCGCACCCTCATCATCCCCGCCAACCTCGGCTACGGCACACGCGGCGCGGGCGGCGTCATCCCACCCAACGCCACGCTGAAGTTCGACGTCGAACTGCTGGGTGCCTGAGAACGTAGGGTGGGCTCAAGCCCACCGCCCTCCGGTCCGAGTGCGTACGAACGACGTGCCGCGATGGTGGGCCAAGGCCCACCCTACGGCTTCACCAACCCAGCGCCTTCATCCGTGCGACGACATGCCGGGTTGATGGAGCCGATCCGGCCTATTCCATCCTGACAACAACCTTGCCTTTCGCCCGGCCCGTGTCCACGTAGGCCATTGCCTCATTCGTCGAGGCGAATGGAAATACCCGATCAATCACCGGCGAGATGACGCCGGCGTCAACCAGCGCCCCCAGCGCGCGCAACTGATCACCGCTGGCCTTCATGAAAAGGAATGAATAGCTCGCGCCGTGCAGCCTTGCTTTCTTCCTGATGCGGTAGCTCAGCAGGCGCATGACCTGTGCCATGAACCAGGGAGCGCCAATCTGCTTTGCGAACTCCGGATCCGGCGGGCCGGAAATCGAGATGAGCATGCCGCCCGGCTTCAGCACCCGCAGTGATTTTTCCAGCACGTCTGCACCCAGGCTGTTGAGGACCACGTCATAGCCGTGGAGTACCTGTTCGAAATCCTCCTTGCCGTAATCGACGACCACGTCCGCGCCGAGTCGTTTCACCCACTCCACGTTGGCCGCACTCGTGGTGGTGGCGACGAAAGCGCCCAGGTGCTTCGCCAACTGGATGGCCACGGTTCCCACGCCACCCGAGCCGGCGTGGATGAGGACTTTCTGGCCCTTCTGCAGTTTCGCCCGCTCGACCAGTACCTGCCACGCAGTCAAGGCCACCAGCGGAAGCGCCGCCGCCTCTTGCATGCTGATGGACGTGGGCTTGTGCGCCACGGCCGCTTCCTGCATCGCGATCATTTCAGCGAAGGCGCCGATCCGCTCCGCGGGCGGCCGGGCGTAGACCTCGTCGCCGGGTTTGAACCGGCGCACGTTGGATCCGACGCGAACCACCACGCCCGCCACGTCATTGCCCAGGACCAGCGGAAGTCGATAGGGCAGCAACAGTTTGAATTCGCCGTTCCGTATCTTCGAGTCCAGCACGTTCACGCCGGCGGCGTGAACCTTGACCAGCACGTCATCGTCACCCAGCGCCGGTTCCGGCAGGTCGCCCATGCGCAAGTCGACTGTTTTTCCATAGCGGTCGAGGATGAAGGCTTTCATGCCGCGCCCCTCGCATCGAGCCGCAGGTCTTTGCGGATTCCGGAGTCCAGCACAGACGCAGGTGCGAACTTGCGCAGCAGGCGCAAGCGCGCGGCCAGCTTGCCTGCCGTGTACCTGGGCTTCGGGTGTGCGTCCCTCGCTGCCTTCAGCACGACGCCTGCCACTACGCCAGGCGGATCGGCAACCTCCATCACGGCCTTCAGCGTGTGGGCAAGGGAGGCGCGAATCTGGTTGTACTCCTCGAGCTTCGCATCCGCTTCCACGAAGTTCGCGTCGAACCGGGTTCTGGTATACGCCGGTTCGATGACCGACACGCGGATGCCGCGCGTGCGCAGCTCATGGTCGAGCGATTCCGAATAGCCTTCGATGGCGTGCTTGGTGGCGGCATACAGGGCGCCGAACGGCAACGGCAGGAAGCCCAGCACCGAGCCGATGTTGAGGATGCGTCCGCTACCCTGCCGGCGCATGTGCGGAACCACGGCACGCGTCATGCGCACGATGCCCATGAAGTTGGTATCGAAGATGGCCTGCGCTTGCTGGATGGAGCTTTCTTCCGCGGCGGCGGGAGCCACGCCGAAACCGGCGTTGTTCACCAGCAGGTCGATGCGGCCTTCCAGTGCGATCACTCGATCGATGAGGGCTTGCACCGATGCGTCGCTGGTGACGTCAAGCGGCAGCATCGTGAAAGGCGCCGGCCCTTCCGGCGCGCCACGCCTGCTGGTGCCGTAGACCGTGTAGCCGGAGGCGGCGAGTCGCTCCGCCGTTGCCTTGCCGATGCCCGAGGAGGCGCCGGTGACGAGTGCGATGTTTTTTTCAGGTTTCATGGAGGGTGCCTTGTAGGTGGGGCGGTGGGTCGCGGGACAGGCTGAAAATCAATATGACGAACATCATATTTGCAGGCAAAGAGCAGGGCGGCGGTGGGTGTGCCGCTTCAGTCAGCTGGAGTGAAATGCTTGAGGGCTGCTTCGCGCAGGGCGTCGGAGAGCCGGGCGTCGTCGACCGCGCGCGCCAATACCAGTGCGCCGACCATGGTGGACACGGCCGCGAGGGCATGTGCATGCGCGCCTGGCTGTCCCCAATCGCTGGAATGGCGGGCAACGAGGTCGATCATCTCCTTGATGCGGCGCGTGGCGGCACGCCGTACTTCAGGCGCCTGGCGTGGCATTTCGGAGCCGAGCGCGGCGGTCGCGCATCCGGTTTCGATGCTGTTTACATGGTCTTCGGAAAGATAGGCCTGCATCATCGCCTGCAGCGCCTGTTGCGGCGGCACGGCAGCGGCGACACGCTCCATGAGCACCACGGCATCGCTGCCGGCACGATCCGCGGCTTCGGCGAGCATTGCATCGCGCGAGGGGAAATGGGCGTAGAAGCCGCCGTGGGTGAGGCCGGCCGACTTCATGATGTCCGCGACGCCCGTGCCGCTGTAGCCACTGCGCCGGATCGCGCGCGCCGCCGCATCCACGATGCGGTCGTGGGTGGCGTCCTTGGAGCGTGTGCTGGTTTTCTTCATATGACGATCATCATATATATCTGTGGCGCCATGTGCAAGGGGCTCAACGGCGGCAATCTGGCGCGGGTGTTCAGCGCACCTGCGACACCGGCGCCGGGCCGCCGGTGACTTTGTGGGGTGCGGTCTTGGCGGTTTCGGCCAGGTAGGCCAGTGCGAACTGCGCGAACTTGACGCTGTGCTGCGCGGATTCGCCCATCGTCGCCAGCGTGTCGCTGGTGGTGTGGATGTAGGGGAAGCTGCCGCTCGGGCTGCCGGCCTCGAACATCATCGCCGCCGGATAACCGGCGTTGGTCCACGACGCGTGGTCGGAGCAGGCGTAGCCGCAGGCCACGCTGCTGCGTGTCAGGCCCATCGGCGCGAGGTAGGCATCGAACAGGGTGATGAAGAAATTCTGCAGGTCGGCATTGGAGTAGTCGCTGATCAATTTCATGTCCGTGACCGCGCCGGCCTTGTAGTTGGTCATGTCCACCTGCAGCACGCTGACCACGTTGACGCCACTGGTGCGGAACGACTGCGCGATGGCATTGGAACCGCGCAGGCCCACCTCCTCGGCGGCATAGCCCATGAACTTCACCGTGCGCCGCGGTTGCCAGCCTTCGGAGAGCGCGATGCGCAGCGTTTCGGTGAGGGTGGCGATGCCGGAGGCGTCATCGTCTGCGCCCGGCGCGATCTGGTTGGGATCGGTGCGGGTGTTGGCGTTGATCGAATCCAGGTGCGCGCCCAGCACCACCACTTCGTGGGGCAGGTCCCAGCCGGTGATGGTCAGGATCACCGAGGGCTGGGTGGAACAGTTGCTGCAAGCGGTGAACAGCTCGGTGCTGACGTCACTGCGGCCGGCGGCGAGTGATTGCCAGTGCGCGTGGATCCATTCGGCCGAGGTCCTGCCGTACGCGCTGGCGTAGTAGCGGTTGCGGTAGCTGGAGAGGTGGTTGATGGTGTCGTAGAGGCGCTGTTCCTGCACCTGCGGCAGCCAGCGGGCCACGGTGGCCTGGTTGTCGAGCGTGTACGCGGCAAGCAGCGAGGCCTTCATCGCCTGCATCGAGCGATCCGCCGCCACGAAGGCTTCCGCTTGCACGCGGCTGGGAAATGCGAAATAGCCGCCGCAGCGACCCTCGCTGGCATGCACGTAATGGCTGATCGCGGCGAGCGCATCGGCGCGGGTTTCCGAAATCACCAACGGCTGGCCGGTGCTGTCGCGCCGCGCGACCGCGTTGCGGGCCACGCCGCGGATGCCCTGGTACGTCTCGCGAGAGCTCACCAGGTACACCGGCGCAAACGGATCGGCCTGCGACCACGCCGACGTCGCCATCGGTGGGGTGATCGCGCCGTTGGTCGGTGTGGTAAGCAGGCGTGGCGTGCTGGCGACATGCACGATGCGCGCCGTGTCGAATCGATCCAGCGCGGCCGTGGCAGGCGCGCGCGCCGCGCGCCTGTCGTCCGCTCGCAACATCACGACGCTGGCCAGCATGGCGAACAGCAGCATCGTCGGACCCGGCAAGAACGGCTTCATGGTGGCATCCCCCGCATCACGGGCTGCAACGTTTCCCACCGCCACACTACCACTTCCATCCGTCCCGGGCCTGTGCCTGCTGCGCGCATGCGTTGGGCCATGGCAGACTGTCCGCGGGGACGGTGCCACGCGGGCGCCAAGGGGAACAACGATGCATGACGTACAGCGGGCCGCCGGCCTGCGGGTGGTGGCTTGGGTGCTGTGCTTGGCACTGCTGGCCGGATGCGGCAGCGGTCCGGACGGAAACGACTACGTGGACTACGACGGCACCACGCTGGTGGTCGAGGGCAGCGAATTCGTGCGCGAAAACACCATGGACCCGCCGGGCACCTTCCTTCCCGGACGCGTCGTCGTGCAGCCCGAGGATGGGAAACTGGACGATGCCATCGGCCTCATCCAGCGCTATGGCTTGATCCTTGAAGGTCGCAGCGCCGAGGGCTGGCTGCTGGTGAAGGCACCCGACGGTTTCGAGATGCAGTGGGCGACCGCCCTGCAGGGGAAATTGGGCGGTAGCAGTTATGCGACCAACGACTCGGCACAGTCGCCCACGCCGGTCGCCGTGGCGGAGGCTGTTGATGCCGCGGTCGCGGACGTGCCCGTACCTGACGATGAGCCCTCGGCGGCGGACGTGCGCCGCATCGCGATCGAGAGTTACGAACGGCTGGAGAAGGCCGGTGGCCTGCCCGTGACCATGACGGCCACCGGGCAGTCGATGGTGCTGCATGCCAAGGTATTCGATGCACGCAAGGAATCCTGCCGCCGGCTTCCCCACGCCAAGCCCGGCGAGTGGGAGTGTGAGGCCGAACTGATGATGGGGCTGTGCAGCGGCGACTGCGATCCGTCTGCCGAAGCGCCCTCGCCCAAGGGCGAGCGCGTGTATATCCGCTGGGATCCGGCGCAGCGTGGCTTCACGCTTGACGACTGATTCGACCCAAAGCGTAGGGTGGGCTTAAGCCCACCGCCCTTCGTATCGATTGCAGTCCGATGACGCGCCTCTACGGTGGGCCAAGGCCCACCCTACGTTGCGTCACTTGCCCAGTTCGTACAGGTACTCGACGAACGACATCACCGCGCCGTCGTAGCCTTGCACGGCCGGGTTGCTGGACTCGATCAGGTAGTACTCGTCCGGTGCATGCGCGCCGCCGCCGGTGCCCAGGCCGAAGTGGCCGGAGGCCAGGCTGAGCGGCGCGTCGGTGAAGGCGAAACCCGGATACGAACCCGCATTGCGCGGCCACATCAGCGGTGTGATGCCGCGGCGTTCCAGCACCGCGCGCTGCGCCTGGATCAGCGGTGCATCGGCCGAGGTCTGCGTGGCGTCATAGCCGCCGCTGACGTTGACCTCGATGTCGCCGTAGCCGCGCTTGGCCAGGTGCGCTTTCAACGCGGCGACCGCGTCGTCCTTTTCCATTCCGGGTACCAGGCGGAAATCCATCTTCGCCACCGCGCGGCCGGGCAACACGGTCTTGCCGCCCGGGCCGGTGTAGCCGGCGACCAGGCCTTCGATGTTCGCGGTGGGTTGCGACACCAGGCGCTCGTTGGCCTGCTGCCACGCCAGGTCATCGATCCAGTGCTGCACGCCCAGTTGCTGCTTGAGCTTGGCTTCGCTGCGTATCTGGGTGGCGGCGGCGATCATCGCCTTGTGTTCGGCGCTGATCGGCGGTGCCTGCGGATAGCCATCGATGGTGATGGTGTTGCCGTCTTCGGACACCAGCGTGTCCAGCGCCTTCACCAGTCGCCAGGCCGGGCTGTCCACCATCGCCTTGAGCGAGGAATGCACGTCCTTTTCCGGACCACGGCCCCATGCCTTGCCACTGGCGACCAGTTCAAGTTCGACCACGCCCTTGGCGCCTAGGGTGATGGTCACGTTGCCGTCGCTGTCCTGCGACGCCGAGGGCATGAATACGCCGACGGTGTCGCGCAAGGCCGCTTCCACCTCCGGGCGATGCACCAGTTGCCCGATATGCGGCGAGCCGATTTCTTCTTCGCCTTCGGCCACCAGCACCAGGTTCACCGGCATCGCCTGGTTGGAGGCCTTGATCGCATGCAGCGCCGCAAGCAGGGCCGACTGCGGGCCCTTCTGGTTCACCGCGCCACGCCCGACCAGGACCTTGCCCAGGCCGGGTTTGTCGACGAGCCTGGATTCAAGCGGCGGCGACGTCCATTCCTTCGGGTCGAACTGCTTCACGTCGTACATGAAGTACAGGCCCACGGTTTTTTCGGCACCGGCATCCAGCGTGGCGAACACGCCCGGCTTGCCGTCGGTGTCGAGGATCTCGACCGTCTGGAAGCCGGCCTCGCGTGCCAGCGTGGCCATGTACTCCGCGCCTTCGCGCGAGTTGAGGTTTTCGGCGGCGATCGACGGCAACGCGATCCAGTCCTGCAGCCGCTTCAGCGATACATCGTGCTGCGCGGCCACCGTGCGCTGGATGGCGGACAAATCGGCTTCGGCCGCGGATGACAACAACGGCACGCCGAGCAGCAGCATGAGCAGGGCGGCGGGAAGCGTGTGGCGACGGACAGGGACGAACGGCTGCATGCGGCGCTCCAGGTCGGGTGGTTGCGCGATGCTACGCCGGTTGCGGCAAGCGCGCCGTGGCCCAGGCCGTAGGGTGGGCCTAGGCCCACCGCCCAACATCTGGAACGCAAAAGGATGACGCGCCGCGAGGGTGGGCCTAGGCCCACCCTGCGTGGCTAGCGGTAACGCTCCAGCCAATGCGCGTACGGCGCAGGCAACACCCACGACGGTTTGTCCTTGCCCAGCGCCTTGGCGGCGGCGTAGGTCCAGTGCGGATCGGCCAGGTGCGAGCGGCCGACCATCACGATGTCCAGGTGCTCGTCCTGCACGGCCGCCTGCGCGACCTCCGGCGTGCCGAAGCCCCAGGCCGACGTCGTGGCCAGGCCGGTCTCATCGCGCACGCGCTTGGTGATGGGCGAAAGGAAACCGGCACCCCACGGAATATCCGTCTCCTTGATGGTGAAGCCGATGCTGACGCTCAGCATGTCCAATCCTTCGGACTTGAACACCTTGGCCAGTTCAATGGACTCGGCCAGGGTTTCTTCATCGTGGCCGTCGAACTCCAGCACGCCGAAGCGCGCGGTGAGCGGCAGGTGCGCGGGCCACACCGCGCGCACGGCACGCAAGGTTTCGACCAGGAAGCGGCTGCGGTTTTCCAGGCTGCCGCCGTATTCGTCGCTGCGCTGGTTGGAATGCTTGGAGAAGAAACTCTGCGCCAGGTAGCCGTGGGCGAAATGCAGTTCCAGCCATTCGAAGCCGGCGTCCAGTGCGCGCTGCGCGGCGGCGGCATAGTCGTCACGCACGCGATGGATCTCGGCGACGGTCATCTCGCGCGGCACCTTGCGCAAGCCGTCGCCATAGGCAATCGCCGAGGGTGCAAGCGTCTGCCAACCGCGCGGGTCGCCTTCGGCGATATGGTCATCGCCTTCCCACGGCAGGTTGGCACTGGCCTTGCGACCGGCGTGAGCAATCTGGATGCCGGGCACGGCGCCACCGGCCTTGATCGCGGCGACCATGGGCTTCAACGCATCGCGCTGCGTGTCGTTCCACAAGCCCAGGCAACCGGGGGTGATGCGGCCTTCCGGCGACACGGCCGTGGCTTCCATCACCACCAGGCCGGCACCACCGCGCGCCATGCCGGCCACGTGCACGTGGTGCCAGTCGTTGGCGAGGCCATCGACGGCGGAGTACTGGCACATCGGCGGCACGGCGATGCGGTTGCGCAGGGTCACGCCTTTCAGGGTGTAGGGATCGAACAGGGACGGCATGGGAATCCTCGGGGGAAACAGGGCGTTCGCGGGGGAGAAGAGTGCGGGACGTGGCCTCGCAGGCCTCGTGCTTTCAGGGTATTCGATAATGTTTGCAGCACAAGCAAGCGCGGAAGAAACGTATCATCCTGCCCATGCACGCATTCATCGCTGGATAAGAGGATCGAAACACATGTTCAACCACATCATGGTCGGGTCGAATGACATCGAACGCTCCGCACGCTTCTACGGCGCGGTGCTGGGCGTGCTGGGCGCAGGCGAGCCGCTGCGCCACCGCGCGGCAAGCGGTCGCATGCGGCTGTTCTATCGCCACGACGGCAACACCTTTTGCGTGGGCGAACCCAACGACGGTGAACCGGCGACCCGTGCCAACGGCGCGACCATCGGCTTCAAGTGCGCGTCGCCGGAGCAGGTGCAGGAATTCCACGACACCGCGGTGGCCGCAGGCGGTACGTCCATCGAGGAACCGCCCGGCCTGCGCAGCGGTGACCTGGGCCCGCTGTACCTGGCTTACGTGCGCGATCCGGACGGCAACAAGCTCTGCGCGATCCATCGGCCTAAGAAATGACACGGCTTGCGTGTCCCCCTGCGTGCATGCCATGCGGCGGGCCCGGGCCCGCCCTATGTGTCGCCTGACAATGAAGCGGCGATGAGCCACATGCGAACGTTTGTACTGCGCGCGCGCGCGGCACCCACCGACAGCCAGAAACTGCTGGCGTCCGTGGGCAAGGACGCGCACGCGGAAATCCTGGCGCACACGCTGATGAACGCCATCTTCGTGGCCCAGTCGCATCGCCCTGATGTAACCGTCTACCTGGTGCTGGAAAGCACGCAGGATTTCAGCCGCACGATCCGTTTCGACGTCAACGCCATGCACGAGATCGGCGGCTTCGACGAACGTGCGCTGCTGGGCAAGATCGCCAAGGCGCTGGATGAGTCGCGTGGCATGGGCAAGGAAGACGCGCGACCCGTCGAGTCCGGCGTGATCGTGCGCACCCTGAGCTTCGAGCGGCTGGTGCAGGAACTGGCCGAAGACCACCAGCTCTTCATCATGGACCGGAAAGGCACCTCGATCCGCGAGCAGGTGTTCGAGGGCAATCCCTGCTTCCTGCTGACCGACCACATCCCGATGCCGAAGAAGACGTTGCCCAGCCTCGAGCGCCTGGGCGCGAAGAAAATATCGCTGGGATCGAAGATGCTGTTCGCCTCGCAGTGCGTGGTGTTGATCCATTACGAACTGGATCTGCGATAGCACGCAAGAGGCTTGGGGCCAGCTCGCGGTTTCCGGTTACGTCATGGCGGATCAAGATCCGCCTTCCATCAAGCTGCGCTGTTCGTTCGCTCATGTTCCAACGGAGGGCGGGTCTTGACCCGCCACGGCACGTTCGCGATGCGTGCCGTCGCCGGGAAATACCTGATCCTTCGAAGCGGTATTTTCCGATAGTAGGCGCGCACCGGTTAAGCGACGTTCTGAGGCATGCCTAATTATCGACGTGTCTGGGTGCCGGGCGGCACCTATTTCTTCACCGTGAACCTGCTGGAACGCAGGCGGTCCCTGTTGATCGACCATGTCGATTCGCTGCGGAATGCTTTCCGCGAGGCGCGTGTTGCGCGACCCTTCGTGATGCCGGCTTACGTCATATTGCCCGATCACCTGCACTGCTTGTGGCGGCTACCCGATGGCGATGCGGATATCGCCACGCGATGGCGCCACATCAAGACCCTGTTCTCGCGTTCCTTGCCGGCCGACGAGCGTCGCTCCGAACGACGCGTACGTAAATCCGAACGTGGCATCTGGCAACGCCGCTACTGGGAGCGCGTCATCCGCGATGAGCAGGATTACCAAAGCCATTTCGACTACATCCACTACAACCCGGTGAAGCATGGTCACGCGCAGTCCGCGCTGGACTGGCCTCATTCGAGTTTCCGGCATTGGCTGGAGAAGGACCACTACCCCGCGGATTGGGCGATGCCGGTGGATTACGAGAAGGTGCCTGACCATCCCAGGACAATCTGAAGCGGCCTCGCGGTTTCCGGCTTCGTTCGTGGCGGGTCAAGACCCGCCTTCCATCGCCTTCATTATTTTTGCATCCGGGTTGACCGGTCGATGCTCTTGATCAATAGCGGGAGCGTCAACCCCGCCGCGCCGCTTCGATCGCGGCGATATCGATCTTGGTCATTTCCATCATCGCGTTGAAGGCGCGCTTGGCGACGGCAGGGTCGGGGTCGGTGACCGCGGCGGTCAAGGCGCGCGGCGTGATCTGCCACGACAGGCCCCACTTGTCCTTGCACCAGCCGCAGGCGCTTTCCTGGCCACCGTTGCCGACGATCGCGTTCCACAGGCGATCGGTTTCGGCCTGGTCGTCGGTCGCCACTTGGAACGAGAACGCCTCGCTGTGCTTGAACGCGGGCCCGCCGTTCAAGCCCAGGCAGGGGATGCCCAGCACCGTGAACTCCACCGTCAGCACGTCACCCTCCTTGCCCGAGGGAAAGTCGCCCGGCGCGCGATGCACCGCACCCACCGCGCTGTCGGCGAAGGTCGCGGCATAGAACGTCGCGGCTTCCAATGCGGCGCCGTCGTACCAAAGGCATAGGGTGTTCTTGCTGGTCATGGGTGGCTTCCTGGAAGTGGGAGGGATGTAGATTGGTCCGGGCACTTTTTACACCTTGGCTGCCGGCGAAGCCAACTGCGCAACCTGCATCCCTCACTACATGCACCACTCAATGCACGCATCGCTCACTACCGTCATCCCGGCGAACGCCGGGACCCAGCGCATCGACGTCGGGTAGTTGGGTCCCGGCGTTCGCCGGGATGACGTCCTTTTTTTCACGTGGGGCGTGGCGTCAACTTCACAGAGCGCAACGCGCGGCCGCTTCCTGATCTACACTCCGTGCCAGCCCAATCACGCAGGCTATGGAGCACGCGGTGAACGACCAGTTCCAGCACGTCATGGTGTTGATCTCGATCATCATCGGCTTGGCCATCACCCACCTGCTGTCCGGCGTGGTGGATGCGGTGGATCGCGCCAACGACGAAGACGATCCGGTGATCTTCAATCCGTTGCCTGCGCTGTGGGCCGGCACCGCCTTCCTGTGGATGATCAATTTCTGGTGGTTCCAGTTCCGCCTGCTGTCGCTGGTCGAAGCGTGGACGCTGTGGCGCTACCTTTTCATCATCCTGTACTCGGTGGTGCTGTACGTGATGACGGTGATCCTGATTCCGCGCGACTGGAACGCACTGAAAAGCTACCCCGAATACTTCATGCGCAACCGGCGCTGGTTCTTCATCGCCCTGCTGCTGGCCAGCCTGGCGGACGTGTTCGATTCGTGGTTGAAGGGTGGCGTGGCGTATGTGGTCGCGATGGGGCCGATCAACTGCATTGTTTCGCTGATTGCCATTCCCGTGGTGGTGATCGGCATCCGCTCGCGCAAGATCCGCACGCAGACCATCATCGCCGCGCTCTACTTCGCGTTGTACGTGCTGGCGGTATTCGAATACACGCCGGTGCTGGGCGTCGATCGCGCCGATCGCGGGGTGCGGGTGGAAGTCAGCGTGGCGCCGTAGGGTGGGCCTTGGCCCACCGCCCTTGGTTTCGATGGCTGCCGATGCTTTTCGAGGAGGAGGCAAGACCCCACTGGGTGTTTGCTATTCTCGGTTCATCCCGCCAACACGCCCCCTGTGGAGGTGTTTGTAGTGACTATCGGTTCGATCCTGTTGCTGGCACTGCAGTTCATTTCCACGCACGCCTACACCTTCAACGACGAGCGCATCCTCCGCCAGGCCAGTGAGCTGGTGCCGTGGTGCAAGGCCAAGGCCGAATACATGTACATGGCCAAGGGTGAATTCACTTACCAGTGGACGGCTTCGTACCACGACAAATCCAACATGCTGTACGTGGATGGAAAACTGCGGGTGCACAGCGACGACGTGCCGGTGCGGTGCCGGATTCCCAGCGGTGGGCGCGAAGCGGATGCGCTGATCGAGATCGATGATCCAAAAGTGTTCGGGTAGGCAGCGTGATGTCGTAACGCGGGGATCACAGGCATGGCGTTTGTTCATTTCAGTGACGACGGGGGCGAACTCATCTACCGCGAACGCCTGTCGCCGTGGGCGCGGTTGTGCGTGGCGGCCATCGGCGTGGCCATGTTCGTCATCCCGCTGATATTCCTGCAGGACCCGGCCTGGAACACCGGCGCGCTCAACCTCCTCGCACTTGGCGCAGGCGTGCTGTTGCCGGTTCTGGCCGGCATCGTCTTCATCGCCATCGCCCTGGTCGGCGTCAAGCAATTGCGCTTCGACAGCGCGCATCGCCGGATGCACCTGACCACGCATGGGCCACTCGGTCGACGCCAGGCCCGGATCGATTACCCGCAGGTCGAATCCATCGACGTGCTTCGGCGCGATGCCGTGGATGATCCGCCGTACTTCGTGATCGTGCTCAAGGCCAGCGGCCGCCGCGCCATCGAACTGGGGAGCTTCGCCACCCATGCCGAAGCGGAATACTGGCAGCGGCGCATGCAGGCGGAATTGCGCGCCGGGTAAAGGATCCCGTGCAAGCGGGTCGCCCGATCCATGAATGCAGCGTTCCAGCCGTGGCCTCGACGCCATTGCTGCATCGCAGCACAATTCGGCATGACTTCCGTTTCCCTTCGCGCTTCCGTCCCCCACGATCCCCTCACCCTCGACCCGCGCCAGGTCGGCCTGATCCTGTTCGCGCTGACACTGGGTGGTTTCGCCATCGGCACTGGCGAGTTCGCCAGCATGGGGCTGATGCCGAACATGGTGGCCTCGCTGGGCGTGAGCGAGCCGCAGGTCGGCCACCTGATCAGTGCCTACGCGCTGGGCGTGGTGGTCGGCGCGCCGCTGCTGGCCATCCTGGGTGCGGGCTGGAAGCGCAAGACCTTGCTGCTGTCGCTGATGGGCTTCTATGCACTGGGCAACCTGGCCAGCGCGCTTGGTCCCGGTTATGGCAGCCTGCTGCTGTTCCGCTTCATCGCCGGCCTGCCGCACGGCGCGTATTTCGGTGTGGCGGCCTTGACGGCCGTGGCGATCAGTCCGCCGGAGCGACGCGGTCGCGCGGTGAGCCTGGTGATGCTGGGCCTGACGCTCGCGATCCTGATCGGCAATCCATTGGCGACATGGGCGGGGCAAGTGCTCGACTGGCGCTGGATCTACGCGGCGGTGGCGATCATCGCCTTGGCCACCGTCGTGCTGCTGGCGGCGTGGCTGCCCGCGCATGTGGATGGGCCGAAGACAAAGCCGCTGGACGAACTGCGTGCGTTCAACCGCTTGCCGGTGTGGCAGGCGCTGGGCATTGGCGCGATCGGTTTCGCCGGCATGTTCGCGGTCTTCAGCTACCTGGCACCGACCATGCTGGAAGTGACCGGCGTGTCGGCGGCATGGATTCCACTGGGGCTGGCGGGCTTCGGCCTGGGTGGCGTGATCGGCAATTTCGCCGGCGGCTGGCTGTACGACCACTACAAGCTGCGCGGCGCGTGGGTGGTGCTGGTGTGGGCCATCGCGGCGCTGTTGCTGTTTCCGCTGATGGCGCAAAGCCTGCCGACCATTCTGCTGGCCACGGTCGCCATCGGCCTGATGGGCGCGCTGGGTCCGATCCTGCAATCGCATCTGATGGATGTCGCTGGTGACGCGCAGACACTGGCCGCGGCCTCGCACCACGCCGCGTTCAATACGGCGAATGCACTGGGTCCGTGGCTGGGTGGCATGGCCATCACCGCCGGGTTTGGCTGGACCTCGACCGGCTACGTCGGTGCCGCCACTGCGGCGATTGGACTGCTGGTCTATGCATGGGCCCGTCGCACGCAGGCCGCGGCGCGCGTGGACCATGGGATAGCGGTGGCCGCGGTGGCCTGCGAATCCTGAAGGCTGCGTACCCGTGCACCCGCGGTACTCGCGGGGCACCCGCCTGATGCCGGGGCTATGGACGCCTGCATTGCTGTTTCGTGTCGATGGCAACGTGCTGCGCGATTGATTTCGCTATGCTCCGCAGCAGCCTTCCGCCCGAACCCAAGGATTCCACCGTGATGACCTGTGCCCGCAATGCAAGAACCCGTCTCGTGAAGCATGTCGCGGCAGCGGGGATCGCTTGCGCGCTCTCGCTCGTCTTCGCCGCGAGCGCCGCCGCCGCGCCGGTGCCGCTGTCGCAGAAGGAGGCCACGGTGTCCAAGTCCGCCACTTCGCTGCCGGGCCCCACGTACCGGTGGGTGGCGATGCCTGAGCAGAAGGACGTGCAGAAAGACGCCCGCGTGCAGGATCCACAACTGATCGCACGCTTGAAGGCGGCGCTGGACAAGGCGATGAAAGCCAAGGGCTATCGCCTGGCGGAAGACCCGGCCAAGGCCGATTTCATCATGGCCTACGGCGTCGGCGTACGCGACGTGCAGCAGGCCACGGTGAAGGGTGACAACGGCGCAACGCCGCTGTCGGTGCTGGCCTGCGATTGGGACGATTGTTCGCAACTCGTGATCATGAATGACAGCAAGCCGGAGCATAAAGTCGTGACCACCGACAGCACGGAAGGCGGCCTGATGATCGAAGTGATCGAGCCGCGCAGCGTGCGCGTGCTGTGGCGCGCGCTCAACCAGGGTGGAGTGAAGCGCGGCGACGGATCGCAGAAGACCCTCGACACCATCGCCACGCATACCCTGGCGCAACTGCCGGCCGCCAGCAGCAAATGATCGATGGGATGCGGAGCGCCACGAGCGCGCCGCATCCAGCGAACAGGCATTGATCGCCAGTCGTCCCGCCCACGGTGGAATCCATTGCCATGCAGAAGACGAATCCCGCGCTGTGCATCACCGGCCTGGTCGCCGCCATGTGCCTGGCCGCCTGCGCGCCGGCGCAGGCACCTGCACCTGAGGCCACGACACCTGCCCCCGCAGCCGCAGATACGGCCCCACCGGCAACCAGCCCTGCACCCGCGCCCGTCGAACCTGCAGCAGCACCGACCACGACGACCGTCGTGGGTGCCGACTTTCCCCTTGCGCGCGATGCCTGCCTGGCCGCAGTGTCGAAGCAGGCCAACGTTGCGCAGGAAAAACTGGTCGCCACCGAAGTGCTATGGGCCCAAGCCGGCGTAGGCGTCACCGTGCAGGTACCCGATGCAGACGCGCCGTGGTCATGCCTGTCCGATGAAAAAGGCAACGTGCAGGGCGCGGCGTATACGGGTTCGGAAGGAAAACTCTGACCGCTCGCTTGAACTTACTCGGCCGCTTGCTGTTTCAGCGTCGCGGCATGTTTCCACAGGTCATCCAGCAAGGCGTTGTACACCGCGGCCTCCTTGCCCGATAGCGAGGTATTGACCATCAGGATGACGGCCATGTCCTTGTCCAGGGTCGACAGCATCTCGGTGCTGATGCCCGGGTCCGAGCCGCCGTGGCCGATGTAGGTGACATCGAACTTGGTGGACCAGAAGATGCCCGAGTTCTTTTCGTTCAGCAGCACGTTGTCGGGCTTGTGCGCTTCGGTGTACTGGAACCGGAGCATCTCTTCGGTCGAGGACGCGCCGAGTATCCGCGCTCCCTCGTACTGTCCTCCGTCCAGCAGCGCGATGAAGAACCGCGACAGGTCGGCCACCGACGTGCGCACGCCGCCATCGGGATAGGTGGTGATGCCATACCGCTGGATCGGAATGCTGAAACCCTCCTGGCCCACGTACAGGGTGGAGTGCGCGCCCGGCGCGATTTCCGACAGCAGCCAGCCGCTGCGATCCATGCCCAATGGCTTGAAGATGCGCTGGCGCGTGTAGATGTTCAGGGGCTCGCCGACGGCGCGTTCCACGATATAGCCCGCAAGGCCCGCCGCGATGTTGGAGTACTCGCGGTGCGTGCCGGGCTTGAATGGCAGGAAGTTGTCCTTCGCATAGTCCTTGCCGCCCGTGGCGAGATAACCCTGCAGGAATTCGCCCAGCGGCTCCGGTGCATCACCGCCCCAGTGGTAGCTGCGCTGGTAGACCTCCCAGCGATCGGTGATGCCGGACGTGTGCGTGGCCAGGTGGCGCAGGGTGATGCGCGCATCGGGGAACGCAGGATTGACCACCTTGAAGGGCAGGTAGGCATTGATGTCCTCGTCCAGCGACAGCTTGCCGTCCTCGACCGCCTGCATCAGTGCGGCACCGGTGAAGGTCTTGCTGATGGAGCCGATGTTCATGACCGTATCCGGCGTGAAGCGCACCGCGTCCTGCTTGTCGGCGAATCCGTAGCCGCGGCTCCACACCAGTTTCCTGTCGAGGATGATCGCCGCGCCCACGCCCACCAGCCCGGCTTCCTGCATGCGCCCTCCGATAATGCGGTCGATGGCTTGCGCATCCACCGGCGTCGTCGTTGGGGCGGCGACGGCCTGCAGGGATACCAGCATGCCGCCGAGCAGGGCGGCCATCGTCGAGGATTGCTTCATGTGCATGGCTCGCAAGAGTGGGAACACAAGGATGCCGCGTGGATCGACGGCCGACTATCGTAATGCGACGAATCCCCCTGATGTGGCGATGGATTGCAAGACAGGGGTGATGAGTCGCGAGGATACCCGGCTCAATGCTGGAACGTCGTCCAGCGCACACGTTCATCGGCAATGGGTATGCTGGCCATCCCCACGCTGTTGCTGCCGACCACCATGTCCCGATTCGCACTGATTCCGTTCGCGGCCGTGCTTGCAGCCGCGCTGCTTGCCAGTTGCGCCAGCACGCCACCCAAGTCGTCACCGATGTTCATCGACGAATCCTTCGACGCGGACAGCATCTATTCGCGCGCTTTCGAGGTGACGCCGGCAGTGGCTTGCGAAGCCGCGCGCCGCGCCCTGCTCGGCCAGGGCTACGTGGTCACCCGCGCCAGCGGTGAAACGGTGGAAGCCACCAAGAATTTCCAGCCCGAAGCCGAGAGCCACGTGCAGCTGGATATCCGCGTGTCCTGCGTGGTGCATGGCACCGACCAGGCGCTGGTGTTCGTCAGCGCGGTGCAGGAACGCTATGGATTGAAGAAGAGCCCGACCTCGGCCAGCGTGGGCGTAGGCGCGCTGGGTTCCTTGTCGCTGCCCATCGGCAGCAGCGACGACTCACTGGTGCGCGTGGCCAGCAACACCGTGCGCGACGCGGAGTTCTACAAGCGGTTTTTTGAGCGGGTGAAGTTCTATGTGCCGGTGGAGGCATCGGCGCCAGCGCCAGCGCAGTCTATTTAGGAGTTAGGCCTGATGATCAAATACCTCGCACTTATGGTTTTGGCCTTATTGATCTGCGGCTGCGCGAGCTGGCAGGAACAGTCAGGCATGTGTTTCCCTGACAAAGCACCGCCCGTCACTCGCAGTGCTGGCGATGTGAAATCACTAGATTACGTGAAACGCCATGTGGGCTCTTCGTGCAGGCAGCCTGGAGTCGAGTGCCACTTGGTGTTGCAGCATGCCGCTAGTGGTGAGATTCAGGTAACTGCATCCAGGGCAGTAGTTCTAAGTGACAATCCACCCACATGCCAACATCTCGACGGCGGATTTGAGACGTATATATTCTCGCCGCAAGGCAAGTATATCCGGGTCGTTCTCGGGCTTTAGGCCTAACAGTCTTTATTCAAGCCGGACCCGGATTAGGTTCGCTAACTTCGGTTGGTTCTGGGTACTATCGACTTCGGTGCCTATCCAGTGCAGGTCGGCTTAACTCAGGCGTTAGATGCTTAAGATACTTCGCCAGCTGGAATCAAAAATCCCAAGCAAAACTCCTGTACCAGTCGTAGTCGGCGTTGGAGTATGGCTCATTGGGCTTGCCCTGATGATGCTCGCTGCCTTTTGCTCTTTCATGCATTGGCGGTTCGCGTTCTACATCCTGTTCGTCATGCTTGCCATCTGCGGCTTCCTCTTCATGGCGACCGTTATCCAAACGGCATTCCAATCATTCGCCGGCACCATCAGACATTGGCGCGACGACGATGGCGCTTCCGACTGATCTGGCAGCATCTAACCATTCATTCAAGCCGGAGCCGCATCAGGCCACATAGGGTGGGCTCAAGCCCACCGCATGAATGCTTCGGCGCGTTCGGTGGGCTTGAGCCCACCCTATAGTTTCCAAGGGTTTCAGCGATCGGCGCGATAACGCAACGTCAATCCCTTCAGGAAATTGCGCAGGATCTGGTCGCCGCACAGGCGGAAATGCTTGTGGTCGGCTTGGCGGAACAGGGCGGTGAGTTCCGGCTTGGACAGCGGGAAGCCGGCGGACTGGAAGATCTCGTGCATGTCCACGTCCTTGAGCTGGAACGCTACCCGCAGTTTCTTCAGGATCACGTTGTTGGTGACGTGTGTTTCCACCGGCCGCGGCGGCAGGCTCTCGTCGCGGCCGCGGTAATACACCACCAGCCCATCCAGGAAATGCGCGAGCACGCGGTTGCTGCACTCGACGAAACCGTCCTCGCCTTCCTTGGTCAGCAGCGCCTGCACGTCGGCTTTCTGGATCGGGAACTGCGGGTCGGCCAGCTGGATGATATCCACGACCTTGCTGTCGCCCAGGTCCAGCATGTAGCGGATGCTGCGCATGACGTCGTTGTTGATCATGGTGTTCCAAGTAGGGCATCGGGTCGCAGGTTGCGTAGTTTAGCCCCATGCGTTCCGTGGCGCGTTGACAGCGCGTGCTTCGTCAAACTTGAGCGCCAGCATCGCCATGGCTAGCATGCAGCCAGTACGCCCGGCCGGGCGTCCACCAAGGCGAAGGCAATGCTTCCTTTCGGCACACGGATTGACATGGCGCGTACGCTGCGCAAGCACGGCGTCTTGCTGCTGGTGGCGGCCATGATCGTGAGCGCCTGTTCGCCGGCCGCCGATCAAACCGCTAGCTCCGCGACCACGAGCGCCGCGCCGCCAGCAGAGAAGAAACCGAAACCCACCCAGGTCGCGATGCAGGCGCGCTTCCAGCAATGCCGCCAGAAGCTTGAGGCGGCGATCCCAAGTGGACTGGTCACCAATGCATCCGTGGACAACGGCCGGCCCAAGCTCTGGGTGGGTCCGGCGTGGCGTACTGCGACGCCCGCCGTGCAGGAAGCGCTAGCGCGTGACGCTGCGTGCTTCTTCCTGTCCGGCGACGACTCCAGCACGATCAAGTTCTCGATCTACAACGCCAACGGCAGGGAAGTGGCGGTGTGGAACCTGACTTACCTGGTCATGGCCTAGCGCGATTCACGCTTCAGCGCGGATGAGCGTCCGGATCGACGCCCGGATCACGCACCGGTGGAAACACGGGATCGGTTGGTTGGTTGGGCGGCACGTCGCGGACCGGGCTGGGGACTTCTCCCGGGCGAGGTTCGGGTGCGCGCAGTGGATCGTTGCCGGGGTCGGGATACTGTTGGCTCATGTGGCTCTCCTGGAATGCGTGGAATCACGCAATGCGTGGGAGGCAACATGCAGGTGGTCGCGATGGATGCGCGTGAAGGAGATGGAAGCGCCGCGTGAATCAAACCCGCGACGATTCCCTCACAGTGCCTGCCTGCAACAGCGCCGGCGTCAACCGAAGCAATTTCATCCCTTGGGCGTCACTGCCTCCACGGCCCCATTGCGCAAGGTACGGTTGAACAGGGCGATGGTCTGCTTCCACGCCTCCGCGGCCGCCGCCTGGTCGTAACGTGGCGTGGTGTCGTTGTTGAAGCCGTGCTGGGTGCCCGGCGGTTGCAGCAAGGTGTAGCGCACGCCGGCCGCCTTCAATGCCTGTTCGTACGCGGGCCATCCGGCGTTGACGCGCTCGTCGTCGCCGGCCAGCACCACCAGCAGTTCAGCCTTGATGTTGGGCACGTCCTCGGTCGCCGGCGCGCCGCCGTAGAACGGAGCCGCGGCGATGACCTGCGGCATGCGCGTCGCGAGGAAATTGGTCATGGCGCCGCCGTAGCAGAAGCCGACCACGCCCAGTTTGCCGTTGCCGCCTTCTAACGCGAGCAAGTAATTGGCCGCGGCGATGAAATCCTCGCGGCTCTTGGGTTGCTCGAGTTTCGCGAATAGCGCGCGCGCGGCATCTTCGTCGCCGGGATAGCCGCCCAGCGGGAACAATGCATCAGGTGCAAACGCGATGAAGCCTTCCAGCGCAAGGCGCCGGGTGATGTCCTCGATATGTGGATTGAGGCCGCGGTTCTCATGCACTACCAGCACCACCGGCAACGGTCCCTTGGCGTCGGCCGGTTTCACCAGGTAGCCGCGCGCGGTGCCATGGCCTTGTGGCGAGGGGAACTCCACAAACTTTGCCGACAGTCGCGCGTCATCCGGCGCCACCTGTTGCGCGGCCGCGAATTGCGGCGTCAGCGCGGCCAGCAGACCCGCGGCACCGGCGCTGCCTACGGCGAAACGCGCCGCGCCCTGCAGGAAACCACGGCGGTCTATGTCGCCATGCACGTACTGGTCGAACAGGCGCATCACGGCAGGGTCGAAGTCGTTGGCGGTGGAGCGGGGCGGGTGGCTCATGGCGGTCTCCGGGCATGGTCGGGAAAGGAATGAACAGTACCGGTCCGCAGCTTACGCACGATCATGCAAAGACGGCGCGAATTCCCATGCTGCCCTGAAGGAGCGCGCGTCAGCACCTTGCAGCCCACTGGCGATTCCCTGCCCGGGCATGGAGAATGTGGTGGGGATTATTCAACAGCCAAGGGGAGTGGACTCATGAAGCAAGTGTTTGCATGCGGGATCGTGCTGGTGGCCGGTCTGTGGGGTGGCGCACGGGCACAGGACGCCGCCGTCGTCGCGCCTGCCAGCGCCACGGGCACGCTCAAAATGGAAGTCAAGGCGTTCACCAGCGAAAAGGAACTGCCCAAGAAGGTGGACAAGCAATTGCGGAGTGGTGGACTGGAGTGGGGCATCCGCGACAACCAGATCGTCTTCACCATGGTCAACAAGCAGTTCATTGATTTCCCGATCAACCACATGACCCGCTACGGCCAGAGCGAGTCACTGGAGTTGCCTGCTGGCGATTACAAGGTAACCGGCATCGGCATGGAGATGACGCCGGGTTTCAATGTGCAGAAAATCCTGGACCGCGGCGCCTTCGTCAACCAGGACGTGCTCACTTTCCGCATCGAGCCCGGCAAGACGACGACGCTCAGCATCAATCCAGTGATCAAGAAGGACAACGCCTTCGTCGTGGATTTCTGGATGCCAACCCTGCTGGCCAGCATCAACGACGGTGCGGTCTCGAGCGAGGAGAAGGCCCTGAATGCACGTGGTGATACCTCCGTCGCATGGCCCAACTACACGGGGCCGTTGAAGTTCGTGGCGAAGTAAGGCGGCGACAGCGCGGGTCGGGACGCGGTTCCCGACCCGCGCACCAATGCCTTACAGGGTGGCCTGCAACGTCCTGTCGCGCCGGCCATGCCACAATCAACCGGTATGCAAACCACTGCCAGCGAACCCAACGAACCTCTTGATGCGCTGGTCCAGCGCGGTCTCGCGCAGCTGCGCGTGCTGTCGCCGCAGGTGGCGGCGTTGCTGGACGATGTCGCGTTCGCGTCACGCGTGACCGCCGTGACCGTGGCCAGTGATTTCGCGCTGGAGACCTTGCGCAGGCAGCCCGAGTTGCTCGAACAGTTCGCCAAAGACGACGGTGCAGAAGCATTCGTGCCGCCTGTGCTCGCTGCCGATGATCCACCGTCGTGGCCCGGCCAGTTGCGTCGCTACCGCGCCGCCGAATCCACGCGCCTTGTGTGGCGTGATGTACTCGGCCTGGATGACGTCGATGCGATCCTCGCCGGCAGCACGCGTCTCGCCGAAACCTGCCTGCAGACCGCACTGGATGCGCTGGAAGTGGAATTCGCGCAGCGCCATGGCGTAGTGCGCGCCAGCGATGGCACGGTGCAGCGGCTGGTGGTGTTCGGGCTGGGCAAGCTGGGCGGTGGCGAGCTG
>Ga0209174_10000423_pt1 | contig 32516 bp, 15 predicted proteins | sample JI91814BDNA_FD_187505 | JGI IMG/M metagenome (GOLD analysis project Ga0209174, IMG submission 187505) | Wastewater effluent complex algal communities from Wisconsin, to seasonally profile nutrient transformation and Carbon sequestration -... | ecosystem: Engineered > WWTP > Effluent > Algae...
GATCAGCAAGTAAAAACTGTGATCACTGTAGAAATGAAATCATGAAGAGATTATTGGTATTCATATTTGTTTTATCCGGCCTGTTTGCAAAAGGACAGGTGATGATTTATGATGGCGTCAAATCACCCCGCACACAATACGGAGTGGCCCGTTTGCAATCAGTCATTAAGAAATATAAACTGGATAAAATAAAGTATTCAATATTCCTATTGCAGCAGGCTCCGCTTTTTCTTGTTAAACCAGCGGTACCTTATGATACAGCCAAAGAAGGCTTCACCATTGATTGCAGCGATCAGGTGGCCCGACTAACCGGGAATGATGAAAACGGAATCCTGTATGCGGCACTGGAACTGGCGGCAAAAATTGAAAAGGATAAAAAATTCCCGGATCGCTGGTTAATGAAAGATGCACCGGAGATGGTATTACGCGGACAATGCATCGGTCTGCAGAAACCCCAGTATCTCCCCGGCAGAAATGTGTATGAGTATCCGTATACTCCGGAAACCTTTCCCTGGTTCTATGATAAAGAATTATGGATACAGGTGCTGGATTCCATGGTCAACAACCGGATGAACTCTCTCTATCTCTGGAACGGACATCCCTTTGCATCGCTCGTTAGATTAAAAGATTATCCTTATGCTGTGGAAGTGGATGACAGCACTTTTAAAAAAAATGAAGAGATCTATCGCTTCCTTACTACGGAAGCAGATAAAAGAGGGATCTGGGTGATCCAGATGTTTTATAATATCATCGTCTCAAAACCCTTTGCAGACCGCAATAAAATCAAGACACAGGAAAGAGAAAGACCGATTGTACCACTGATTGCGGATTATACCCGGAAATCTATTGCCGCATTTGTAGAAAAATATCCCAATGTGGGATTGATGGTTTGTCTGGGTGAAGCCATGCAGGGCACCGGTCCGGATGATATTGAATGGTTCACCAAAACTATTATTCCCGGGGTGCAGGATGGTTTGAAAGCATTGGGTAAAAAGACAGAGCCCCCCATTGTTTTGCGTGCCCACGATACCGATGCACCGGCCGTGATGAAAGCTGCGTTGCCACTTTATAAAAATTTATACACCGAAGCCAAGTTCAACGGAGAAGCATTGACCTATGCCCGTCCCCGTGGCAGCTGGGCCGAACTGCACCAGACCCTGAGCAAACTGGGTTCTGTGCAGATTGAGAATGTACATATCCTGGCTAATCTCGAACCTTTCCGGTATGGTTCCCCCGATTTTATTCAACAAAGCGTGATCGGTATGCATGAAGTGATGGGAGGAAACGGATTGCATTTGTATCCGCAGGCTTCTTACTGGGACTGGCCTTATAGTGCAGACCGACTCAGTGGCGGCAGACGTTTATTGCAGATTGAACGCGACTGGATCTGGTACAAAGCCTGGGCGCGCTATGCCTGGAAAGCAAAAAGAGACCGGGAAGAAGAAATGAATTACTGGGGTCAGCTGCTGGCTAATAAATATGGCTGTAGTATTCAGGATGGCTGGTGGATTTTAAAAGCATATGAAGAGACGGGTGAAATCGCTCCAAAACTGTTAAGAAGATTCGGTATCACTGATGGAAACCGGCAAACACTTACGCTGGGTATGCTGATGACACAGTTAATCAATCCCTATCGTTACGGATTATTTACTTTATTATATGATGCCGAAGCACCCGAGGGAGAGATGTTGTTGGATTATGCCGACAAACAGGCAAAGGGATTACCGGTTAAAGGTGAAACGCCGCCACAGATCATCATGGAAGTAAGAAGACATGCTGATATGGCCAGGGAAATCATCTACGGGGTGAAGCCAACCAAAAATAAAGTGGAGTTCGCCAGACTGAAAAACGATGTATTAGCTTATCATGCCCTGGCCTGGTTTTATTCGCAGAAAGCAGAAGCTGCACTCCATTCATTGCGTTATAAATACACAAACGATATCAAAGACCTGGATAACGCTGCCCGCTCACTCCGTGGAAGTGTGGAGAGTTTTACGCGGTTAGTGGGGCTGACAAGGTATAGTTATCGGTATGCCAACAGCATGCAGACCCAGCAAAGAAAAATACCGATGCGTGGGGTGGATGGTACTTATAAGCACTGGAAGGAGATGCTGCCGGTCTACCAACTGGAATTGAAAACATTTGAACGGAAGATTGATTCACTCAAAAATCAATCCGGTAAAAGCCAGACAGTGGCCAAAGCATTCGAAAATGCGGCTGTAAATCAGGAATGGCCTGTAGTGAATCTCACAAAAGGAGCTTCCCTGTTTACTGACACTTCACTTGCAATAAAAGAGCTTGCCCCTGAACTAAAAGGACTTCGGGCTGTACAAATCCCTTTCCAACAAATGATTCAAAAAGGAACGGAGATCAGTTTTACTACGGATCAGCCGGTTAAAATCCTGGTAGGATATTTTAAAAAACCCAGAACTGCGTTCAGTACCGATTCCGTTTTTCTGAAAGCACCGGAACTCGAAACCAATGCCAGTGCGGATGATTACGGACAGGCAGAGATTAAAATTTCCAATGCATTGGCGATTGAAGGGATGCCCCCGGTGAATATCCATACTTATCGGTTTAATAAAGGAACACATGTATTGAAACTGGAAAAAGGAGTTTGCCTGATCCTTGGTTTTGTGAACGGGGATACTGTTATTCCGGTGTATGATGCAGGAATGCTGTCAGACTTGAAGAGCCGGAATATTGACTGGCTGTTTGAATAATGCTATTCATTAAATTGTTGGAATGAAATACAGATTGTATTTGATACTGTTTTGTGCGTTTTGTTTGTACACCTGTGCTTTGAATGCACAGGACCTGAAACTCTGGTACCGTCAACCAGCGGTAAAATGGACTGAAGCCCTGCCCATTGGTAATGGCCGTTTGGGAGCCATGGTTTTTGGCGGGGTGGAGAATGAACAATTGCAGTTCAACGAAGAAACTTTATGGTCCGGCGAGCCCAGGTCCTATAGTCGCCCGGGTGCCTATCGCTTTCTGGATTCGATCAGGCAATTGCTTTTTGCAGGCAAACAGAAAGAAGCCGAAGCATTAGCAGAAAAAGAATTCATGGGCACTAAGAGTTTTGAAGCTGAGCGTTCCGCCTGGATCAATGCCTCCACTGCAGATAAAAAATATGCAGTCCCTGACTTTGATGACAGTCAGTGGAAGAATATGTATGTCCCCAGCTGGGATGGCTGGGAAACCGTGGGCTTTGGCGGATTAGATGGGGCTGTTTGGTTGCGCACCAGTTTTGTTTTGCCTGATAACTGGCAGGAGACAGATATGATTGCCGATTTCAACCGGATCCGTGATCATGATTATACCTACGTGAATGGGGTGCTGGTGGGCAGTCAGCAAAATAACGAAGGCAGGAAATATAAAGTCGCCAAAAACCTTTTGCACAAAGGAAAGAACAGCATTGCCATCCTGGTTTTGAACTTCTTTGACAAGGGCGGTATCTATGGGTACAAGGATACCAGTATCCATATTGGTATTTATCCCGAAGGAAAAGAGAAAGAAAAAATTCCTTTGGAAGGGCAGTGGAAATATTTTGTGGTGAATGATAACCCGCCACCGGTTGGGGTTTACCAGGCCAGTTACCAGCCCTTTGGCGATCTCTACCTGTTGTTTCCTCATCAGGGAGCTGTCAGCAATTACAGAAGGGAACTTGATATCAGTACCGCCATTGCCGCTACATCATATACTTATGATAGCGTCAATTTTAAGAGAGAGTATTTTGTATCGGCGCCACAGCAGGCGATCGTAACGCAACTCAGTGCCAGTAAAAAAGCCAGTATCAGTTGCAGCGTGGTCATGAGCAGTCCGCACCGCAATTATACCATCGACAAACTGGATGACAATACACTGGTGCTTTCTGTGAAAGTCAGGACCGGAGCGATGCAGGGAAAAAGTTATATCCGGGTCATTACCAAAGGCGGGAAAATTTCATTCGACAGCACCCGACTGGTGATTGAAAAAGCGGATGAAGCAACCATCTATGTAACAGCAGGTACTAATTTTAAAAATTACAAGGATATCACCGCAGATCCATCAATTCCCTGTACAAAAGCATTACAATCGCTGAAAGGAAAAACTTATGTTCAGGTAAAAGCCGCGCATATTGCGGAATACAAAAAATGGTTCAATAGTTTTTCCATCCGGTTGGGAGCAGCGGTTAAGGATTCACTGGCAATCAATACATCCACAGAAGAAAGGCTGGCGAATTTTGCAAAAGGAAAGGATCCATCATTCGCGGCTTTGTACCTGCAGTATGGACGTTACCTGTTAATTGCATCTTCCCGTCCCGGTACAAAGCCTGCTAACTTGCAGGGTATCTGGAATGATTTGATCAATCCTCCCTGGGGCAGCAAGTACACCACCAATATCAATGCAGAAATGAATTACTGGCCGGCGGAGCTGCTGAATCTTTCTCCGATGCACCAGTCTTTATTTGATATGATAACGGAACTGGCAGAAGCAGGGAAGCAAACTGCAAAAGATCATTACAATGCACCGGGCTGGGTATTGCATCATAACACGGATTTGTGGAGAGGTACGTCACCGATCAATGCCGCTGATCATGGGATCTGGGTAACAGGTGGTGCCTGGTTATGCCAGCATTTATGGGAGCATTATCTGTATACACAGGATAAAAAATTTCTGATCGAGAAAGCTTATCCCATCATGAAGGAGGCCGCTCTGTTTTTTGATGCCTTCCTGATCAAAGATCCTGTTACCGGTTTCCTAATCAGTACCCCTTCTAATTCTCCTGAGCAGGGTGGATTGGTGGCTGGTCCCACGATGGATCATCAAATCATCCGTACATTATTTCGGAATGTGATTACTGCCAGCAGCATTTTGAAAAAGGATACTGCTTTCGCCAGACAATTAAACGTAAAGCTTAAACAGATCGCACCGAATACCATTGGGCGTCACGGCCAATTACAGGAATGGATGCAGGATATGGATGATCCAAAGAACAAGCACCGGCATATTTCCCATTTATGGGGCATGTATCCCGGATCGGAAATCAATTATGATGATGCTCCTCAAATGATGGAAGCCGCTAAACAATCTTTGTTATTCCGTGGTGATGAAGCCACGGGCTGGAGTCTGGGCTGGAAGATCAATTGCTGGGCCAGGTTCAAAGATGCGGAACATGCATTTAAGATGGTGGGTATGTTATTGAGTCCCGTGAAAGGAGGTGCCGGCAGTTACCCGAATTTATTTGATGCACATCCGCCCTTCCAGATAGATGGAAACTTTGGTGGTGCAGCGGGTATCGGGGAAATGCTGTTACAAAGTCATACCCAATACCTGGATGTATTACCAGCCCTTCCTGCTGCCTTCAGTGAGGGAGAAGTAAAAGGCATTTGTGCCAGAGGTGGTTTTGTGATGGATATCAAGTGGAGCAAGGGTAAACTGGAGCAATTGAAAATTGTTTCGAAAGCCGGTCAGTCTTTACAGATCAGATACAATGGCCGTATCAAAAAAATCAGCACGACTAAAAACGGAACCTATATACTGAATGCGGCATTACTGTAACTATAAAAAAATCTTTCTCCTGTTTTTTTTAGTGCAGGGGCTCCATTCATTGGCACAGCGGAAGGATTTGTTATTGCAGGACGGTTGGACTTACACGGCTACCCTGGATGATAAGCCTTTAAAGAAAGACCGACTGCCAACAAAAGTTGTAGCCGGTTACTGGCATCCGGTGAGCATCCCGCATAACCTGGATACCTATCATGGCTATCGTAGGTTATTGCATGGTAACCGTCATGGAGATGCCTGGTACCGGAGAACACTGTACCTGAATGAACCCCGGAAAGGCAAACGGTATTTTCTTTATTTCGAAGGAGTGGGTTCGCATGCGGAGGTTTTTGTCAATGACAAACTGGTAGCCCGACATGCTGGTGGCCGCACCGGATTTACAATTGATATCAGTGATTTTATCGAAACAACCGAGGCGTATAATGAGATACTGGTGCATGCCAGCCATTTATCCGGTATCAGTGATCTTCCCTGGGTTTGCGGAGGCTGTAGCGATGAACGCGGATTTTCAGAAGGCTCCCAACCCTTTGGTATTTTCAGACCGGTTCATTTAATTGTTTCCAGTGATATAAGAATTGAACCCTTCGGGGTGCATGCCTGGGCAGCAATCAGCCAAAAATATGCGAAGCTCCATAGCACCAGTACTATTAAAAATTATTCAGCCCAGCCAAGAAAAATCCAGTTGGAACAACAACTGGTGAATAAAAACGGAGTGGTGGTAAACCGGGTTTCTGTAATTAAATCATTGCAACCATATGACTCCCTCAATATCCCAATACCCAATATCCCAATATCCAATATCCAACTATGGTCAAACGAAAATCCCTATCTCTATAAAATCGTAACCCTTATTAAAGAGAGTGGTAAAATTCTTGACAGGTTAGAAACCGATTTTGGTTTCCGTACCATCAGCTGGAATGGACCGACCAAACAATTTATCCTCAACGGCAAGCCGGTTTTTTTAAACGGCATTGCAGAATATGAACACCTGCTGGGGCAAAGTCATGCTTTCAGTGAAGAACAAATCAGATCCAGGTTGAAATGGATTCAATCCGCCGGTTTCAATGCCTTCCGCGACGGACACCAGCCACATCATTTATTATATGGTAAGCTATTTAACCAGAAAGGCATTTTATGGTGGACACAGTTGAGTGCCCATGTATGGTATGATACCAAGGCTTTCCGCGACAATTTCAAACAATTACTCAAAGAATGGGTGATTGAAAGAAGGAATGATCCCGCTGTGATTTTATGGGGTTTGCAGAATGAAAGCAAACTACCCAAGGATTTTGCCGAAGAATGCACGGCATTGATCCGCTCACTCGATCCAACGGCCTCCACACAAAGACTGGTTACCACCTGTAACGGTGGGGAAGGAACTGACTGGGATGTGCCGCAGAACTGGACCGGCACTTACGGAGGTAATCCCGATGACTATGCGAAGGATTTAAAAAAACAGGTACTGGTTGGTGAATATGGTGGCTGGCGCAGTATTGACTGGCATACCGAAGGTGGATTTGAACCCAATGGCCCCGCCAGTGAAGATCGCTTTACCGCATTATTGGAAAAAAAGATTCGTTTGGCTGAATCTGTGAAACACAGTGTGGCTGGTCATTTTATGTGGCTGCTCACTTCTCATGATAATCCCGGAAGAGTACAGGGTGGGGAAGGCCTGCGTGAAATAGACCGGATCGGTCCGGTGAATTATAAAGGGCTGCTTACATCCTGGGAAGAACCTACCGATGCCTATTATATGTATCGCAGCAATTATGCCGATAAGCTGAAAGAGCCGATGGTATATATTGTATCGCATACATGGCCCAACAGATGGAAACAACCTGGTATAAAAAACGGACTGATCGTTTATTCCAACTGCGATGAAGTGGAGCTCTTTAATGATCTGGACGGCGCTTCATTGGGGAAGAAGAAAAAAAATGGAATCGGGACCCATTTTCAGTGGGACAGTGTGCTGATCCTTTATAATATTTTATATGCAGTAGGATATGTGAATGGTAAAGCAGTGGCAAGAGATACCATTACGTTGATGCACCTGCCGGAAGCACCCGGCTACCGGAAATTATCAGTTAATCCACAAGCCCAGTATGCAGCTGAAGGCGATTACAAATACCTGTACCGGGTCAACTGTGGTGGTCCCGATTATGAAGATAGGTTTGGAAGACTATGGCAGGCTGACCGGGGCTTCACCCAATCCCTGAGCTATCATTTTGAAGGAGTCTCTTCTGCTTTTGCCAGTCAGCGAAGAATATTTACAGCTTTACGAAATACAACCGATTCAAAATTATTCCAGACTTTCCGGTACGGGAAAGATCGTTTGATTTATCGTTTCAAAGTAGATCCGGGCGAATACCGGGTGGAGTTGTATTTCATGGAACCCTGGTTGGGAGTAGGCGGTGGTATGAATGCAACGGGAATGCGTCTATTTGATGTTGCCGTCAATGATCAAACTGTTATCAATGACCTGGATATCTGGAAAGAAGCCGGTACGCAGGCACTGCTGAAGAAAGTAGTGACGGTGAAAGTGAATTCATCAGAACTACAGATTAGTTTTCCGGAGAGCAAGGCCGGACAGGCAGTGATCTCGGCTATTGCGATTGCGAAAAAGGAATCGGAAGAACAGCGCTCGTTAACTCAGGAAGTTGAGAAAGCTCCCATTTACCGGATCGCATCCTGGCTGGATATCGGAGACAAGATATATTATGAAGGAAATGCAGTCTTTCATCAGCTGCCGGCACAACTGTACGGAGCCGACTGGATCCGTTTCCTCCGGAATGATCCAAACGAAATTGCATCTTATACATTAACCAGAGAAACGGATTGTTATATTGGGGTGCGCCTGCCCATGGCCCTGCCTGCGGAATGGAAGGACTTTGAACCCCTGAATACCGTCATTGAAACCGTGGAAGACAGTCTCGTACGGTATAGTGTTTATCGTAAAAGAATGAAAGCGGGAACCACACTTAAGGGAATCAGACCCGGTTTTATCTATATACTAAAGGAAGCAGATAATATGCAACCGGCTTATGACTTCAAGCCCGTGACTCAGTACCGGGCTGCTGCCGTTGCAGCGAATGAAACCATTCAAAAAGATTCGGTGAATGGCCGGTATTGTGTAGTGATGAATACGGATCAGGCAGCAGCCGGATTCCAGGTGCAAACCGGGGTTGGGGATCATTATTCCTTTACCGTAAAATATTACTGGAACCGGGAAACCACTGTAAGTGGCAGATTGCAATTACTGGATGCAGGTGGGCGCATGATGATGGATGAACCCGTAAACTTTAGTTTTACCCGTGCAGGCAAATGGAACCAGTTCACGCTGAACACAGCCACCATGATCAATGCCGGGAATTATACGGTCAGGATATTGGTGAAAGATGGAAAAGGACTGGCACTGAGTAGTGTGGATCTGCAATAAATAAAGGATGCCTGCTGAATCAAATGATATGCATTGTATGAAACGATTGCCGCTATTCAAATTATTGTTATGGATGTCCGGCATCCTGCCATTGCCTGCATTGGCGCAATTACAGGTGAAGGATCTGCGATGTATGTATACTACTAACCCATTGGGCGTGGAAACAATGAGGCCCTTCTTCAGCTGGAAGATGGAAGGCAACACACAAAACCTTTTGCAATCCGCTTACCGCATTTTGGTCGCCGATGATTCCGTATCTCTTGTCAGGAATAATGCCAATTACTGGGATAGCAAAAAGCAGGCGGGTCAGTCTGCTGTACAGGTTTACTATCAGGGAAAACAGCTGGCCGCCGCCCAAAAGTATTACTGGAAAGTATTCATTTGGGACAACAAAGGAAAAACAGCTGAAAGCAGGATCCATTTTTTTCAGATGGGATTGCCGGCTATGGCTGACTGGGGCGCCGCCCGCTGGATCGGGTATGATGAAGTGGTGGATTCATTACGGATCGCCCCGCATGTACACCTCAGTGGTAAAAAAAGCTGGGGACCCCGCTTGAATGTGTTACCGATGATGCGCAGGGAATGGACAATTGATAAACCGGTTCAAAGCGCTATTTCATATATCAGCGGACTCGGCCATTTTGAAATGTTCGTCAATGGAAAAAAAACAGGCGATCATTTTCTGGATCCGGGTTGGACGGATTATGACAAACAGGCTCAGTATGTTGTTTTTGATATTACTTCACAGTTACAGCAGGGCAATAATGTGATTGGCGTGATGCTGGGTAATGGATTTTATTATATTCCGGGTCAGCGTTACCGTAAAATGACAGGGGCTTATGGTCATCCCAAAATGATCATGAAAACAATGATCACTTATAAGGATGGTTCCCGTACAGAACTGGTGAGTGATCAGCAATGGCAGACAGCGCCTTCACCCATCATATACAGCAGCATATTTGGAGGAGAGGATTATGATGCGAATAAGGAACAAAAAGGCTGGAGCAGTCCGGGCTTTGATGCAAAAGGCTGGCGGTCGGTGATTATTACAAAAGGCCCGCCCCGTCTCACTGCACAATTGCAGCCTCCTTTGAAAATCATGGAACAATTTCCTGCGAAAACAAAAAAGGAAATCCGAAAAAATGAATGGGTCTATGACATAGGACAAAATTGCTCCGGTATTCCTTCTATCAAAGTAAAAGGAAACAAGGGAGATACCATTCGGATCTATTGCGGAGAATTAATTAACAAGGATGGTACAGCCAATCAACGAGCGACTGGCTCACCCAGTTATTTCAATTATATTTTAAAAGGAGAAGGAACAGAATCCTGGCAGCCCCAATTCACCTATACTGGTTTCAGGTATATGCAGGTGCAATGTATTCCCAAAGACAGTATGCAATCAGCACCTATGGTTGAAGAGATTGCAGGACTGCATACCCGCAATGCCGCAGCAACCGTGGGAAGTTTTTCCAGTTCCAATCAGTTATTTAATGATACCTACAAACTAATCGACTGGGCCATTCGCAGCAATACTGCGAGTGTGTTCACTGATTGTCCGCACCGGGAAAAACTCGGCTGGCTCGAACAAACCCACCTGATGGGCGCATCAGTCCAATATAATTATGATGCCGCATCTCTGAACCGGAAAGTGATCATGGACATGTTGGAGTCGCAGTATCCGAATGGAAAGATCCCGGAGATCGCTCCTGAATTGACTGTCTTTGTTCCACCTTTTGATGAATCTCCGGAATGGGGAAGTGCATCCCTGATTTTACCCTGGTACCATTATCAGTGGTATGGAGACCGCGAGATACTCGTCACTGCTTATCCCATGATGAAGGCATACGTCGATTACCTGCTTACAAAAGATTCCATGTTCATTCTGAAACATGGTTTGGGTGATTGGTTTGATATTGGTCCGGGTAGGCCGGGTGTTTCCCAAATGACAAAAAAAGGAATCACGGCAACTGCTACTTTATATTATGACCTGACCATCCTAACCAAGGTAGCCAACCTGCTGTGGCAAGCGAAAGATGCAGCACGTTATACGCAACTGGCTGCAGAAGTCAAAAAATCATTCAATGCTGCATTCTTCGACCGAAATAAAATGCAATATGATTCGGCCAGTCAGACCGCCAATGCCATGGCATTATACATGGGATTGGTGGAGCCGGCTAACAGAGCGGCCGTGGTCAATGCGCTGGTGAATGATATCCAAAAAAGAAACAATGCCCTCACTGCCGGAGATATCGGTTTTCGTTATGTATTAAAAGCACTGGAAGCTGGCGGACAAAATGAATTGATTTTTGCCATGAACAACCGGGATGATGTGCCGGGTTATGGTTATCAGTTAAAACATGGGGCCACTGCACTCACGGAAAGCTGGCAGGCCTATGAGTCGGTCAGTAATAATCATTTTATGCTCGGACATTTAATGGAATGGTTTTACAGCGGGTTGGCCGGTATCAGACAGCAACCTGGTTCAACAGCTTACCAGCAACTGGAATTCAGACCACAACCGGTGGGTGATATCAAATTTGTATCAGCTGCATTTCAAACCATGTACGGTGAAGTGAAATCTGATTGGAAAAAAGAAGCGGGGCAGTTTATATTGCAGATTGTTGTGCCAGCGAATACCCGTGCATCAGTGTACATGCCCGGGTCAGTCAAACCCATCCTCACCGGATCGGGTACTTATACTTTCAAATCAAAAATATAGTGGATGAAAACTCTGATCTGTGAACAACCCGGTCAGCTGGCATATGGCAGCAAAGAAAAACCACTGCCTGAAAAAGGCAGCGCCATCCTGCAAGTGAAAAGGATTGGTATCTGTGGTACCGACCTGCATGCATTTGAAGGCACACAACCTTTTTTCAATTACCCGCGCATACTCGGGCATGAACTGGCTGCGGTAATTGATGCAGTGGAACCCGGTCATGGTTTTGCTGCCGGCGATCAGGTCTCCATCATTCCTTATTTTAATTGCGGAACCTGTATTGCCTGCCGGAACGGATTACCCAATTGCTGTGCCGCTATTTCTGTTTTCGGTGTTCATGCCGATGGAGGAATGTGTGAGTATATTTCTGTTCCGGTGGAATACCTGCTAAAGGGAAATGATATGTCTTTTGATGAACTGGCATTGATTGAACCTTTGGCCATCGGCGCCCACGGCGTAAGAAGGGCAGGAGTGAAGCCGGGAGAATTTGTATTGGTGATCGGCGCAGGACCCATTGGTTTGGGCGTTATGGAAATGGCAAGAATTGAAGGGGCGAATGTGATCGCGATGGATGTGAATGAAACGAGACTGAATTTCTGTAAGGAAAAATTACAGATCACATCTACTATCAATGCAGCAGCAACTGATGTATTACAACAATTACAGGCAATCACCGGAAAAGATATGCCAACCGTAGTGATTGATGCCACTGGTAATTTGAAAGCCATCAACAACGCTTTACAGTACCTTGCACATGGCGGAAGGTATGTGCTGGTGGGTTTGCAGAAAGAGGCTTTTAGTTTTTCGCATCCGGAATTTCATAAACGCGAAACCACGCTCATGAGCAGCCGGAATGCGACCCGGGAGGATTTTGAAAAAGTGATGACAGCCATGCGGGAGAAAAAAATCAAGCCTGCTACTTACATCACCCATCGGGTACAATTTGGCGAAGTAAAAGAACATTTCGAAAGCTGGTTGAATCCGGCCAATGGAGTAATCAAGGCCATGGTGGAATGTTGAAAGACTAATTAATACTTATATTGACCGATCATGAAAAGAATTTTAGGCAAAACAGGTTTTGAAATCAATCCTATGGGACTGGGTACCTGGCAGGTAGGCGGCAGATGGGGTTCGGCCTTTGATGAAAAAAATGCAGCAGCGATCCTGCACCAGGGAGCTGACGGGGGCGTAAACTTTATTGATACCGCCGATGTATACAGTGATGGAGAAAGCGAAAAAGCCGTTGGCCGTTTCCTGAAAGAAAGAAAAGAAAGAATCTATGTGGCTACCAAATGCGGACGACAGATCCAGCCGCATGTGAATGAGGGGTACACAGTACCGGTATTGAAAAAATATGTGGAGGACAGTCTGCGCCGTTTACAAATAGAATGTATAGACCTGATCCAGCTGCATTGTCCGCCCACGGCCGTGTATTACCGCCCGGAAATATTTGCATTGTTTGATGATTTGAAAAAAGAAGGAAAGATCCTGCACCTGGGGGTAAGTGTAGAGAAAGTGGAAGAGGCATTGAAAGCGATTGAGTATGAAAATGTAACTACTGTTCAGATCATCTTCAATATGTTTCGCCAGCGCCCGGCTGATTTGTTTTTCCGCGAAGCAAAACAAAAAAATATAGGCATCATCGTAAGAGTGCCACTGGCCAGCGGATTGCTGACCGGACAATACTCCGCCTCCACCAGCTTTGATAAAGGCGATCATCGTTTTTTTAACCGGGATGGTGCAGGTTTCGACAAAGGAGAAACTTTTTCCGGGGTGGACTATGCTACCGGTTTACAAGCGGTGGAAGCATTGAAGGAAATATTTCCCAATGATCTGGCTGCAGCTGCTTTACAATGGGTGCTGCATTTTGAAGCAGTGAGTACAGTGATCCCCGGTGCATCCCGTCCGGATCAGCTTCTTCGTAATCTTGCTGCCATGAACCGGGCAGCGCTGACAACAACTGAAATGGAAAAAGTAAAAGCCATGTACGAGCAATATATTAAGCCTTCGGTACATCATTTATGGTAAGAATTATTTTTTTCTGGGTACTGTATTTGTCTGCGTTGAGTATTCATGCGCAGGTAAGGCAGGCTATTGACTTTAACGCAGACTGGCATTTTCAGTTGGGAGATGATAGTCTGGCCCGGGAAAAGAACTATGATGACAGCCGTTGGAGAAAATTGCAGTTGCCGCATGACTGGAGTATTGAGTCTGACTTTATAAAAGACGCCCCTGCTACTAATCAGGGCGGATCATTACCCGGAGGGATTGGCTGGTACCGCAAGACATTTGTACTACCATCAGGAGCCAAAGGCCAACAGGTACAGATAGCATTTGATGGTGTTTACCAGCAGAGTGAGGTATGGGTCAACGGACATTATCTGGGGAAAAGACCCAATGGGTACATGCCTTTTCAATACATCATTGATGAATACCTGTTGCCCGCACCGCAGAAAAATACCATTGCCGTCCGGGTGGATAACAGCAAACAGCCCAATAGCCGCTGGTATACAGGCAGTGGCATTTACCGGGATGTGACCCTGCATCTTTCCAATAAAGTAGCGTTTGTTCCGTACGAAATTTTTATTAGTACAAAGTCACTCATGGGAAACAAAGTAGTGCTGGATCTTCGTACGGTTGTTTTTAACCGTTGGGTGGATACAGCATTGGATCTTCAGATGAGCACTGAAATTCTGGACCAAAAGCAAAAACAGTTATACCATAGGCAGGCAATGAAAAAAGTCAACAGGCCCGGCCAGTGGAATAATTCCTTAACAGATACTTTACAGGGGATCATGCCATGGAGTTTGGAGCGTCCTTATTTGTATACGCTTCGATTAGTACTATACCAGCGAGGGAAAAAGATTGATGAATACAAAATAAAATTTGGATTCCGGGAAGCGCAGTTCCATAAAGAAAAAGGGTTTGTATTGAATGGCAGACCAATGCTTTTAAAAGGAGTTTGCATGCACCACGACCTCGGTGCTTTGGGGGCAGCCTTTAATAAAGTGGCTGCGAAACGGCAGTTAAATATGCTAAAAGAAATGGGTTGCAATGCCATTCGCTTCTCCCATAACCCGCCTGCAGCGGCCATGCTCGACCTCTGTGATGAGATGGGCTTCCTGGTGATTGATGAGGCTTTTGACAACTGGACGAAGAAAAAAAACAAATTCGATTACCATCTTGATTTTGCACAATGGCATGAGCGGGACCTGCTGGCCATGGTCACACGCGACCGGAATCATCCCTCGGTCATTGCCTGGAGTGTGGGCAACGAGAACCGCGAACAATTCGACAGCAGTGGGATCTACTGGGGAAGGAAATTGGTTGAAATCGTACAAATCGCCGATACCACCCGGCCGGTGATTGCGGCATTAACGGAAACAATGCCCGATAAAAATTTTATTGTGAAATCGGGGGCCATGGAACTGCTCGGCTTCAATTATAAACTCTACGATTATCCTCATCTGCCTCAGCGATTCCCGGGTAAAATGTTTATTGCAACTGAAACCGCTTCTGCACTTTCCACCAGGGGGGTGTATCAATTTCCGGCCGACAGTATCCGGATCTGGCCACCGGATTACAAAGTGCAGGATACTTTTAATACCGGGAATAAAGATTTTACCGCTGCTGCCTATGACAATACCCATGCGTATTGGGGTGGTACCCATGAAAAAACCTGGCTGGCGGTTAAAAAGCATCCGCATATGACGGGCATTTTTGTATGGAGTGGTTTTGATTTTTTGGGAGAGCCCTTGCCTTATCCCGCCTTTCCTTCCCGGAGCAGTTATTATGGGATCATTGATCTGGCCGGATTTCCCAAGGATGTGTTTTATATGTACCAGTCGGAATGGTCAAAGAAAAATGTCCTGCACCTTTTCCCGCACTGGAACTGGAAAAAAGGAGATACGGTGGATGTTTGGGCCTATTATAATCATGCGGATGAGGCAGAACTTTTTGTCAATGGAAAATCGGCTGGAAAAAGAACTAAAAACGATTCAACATTACATGTCAGCTGGCGGGTTCCTTTTGAAGCTGGACAGATCAGGGTCCGGAGCAGGAAAAAAGGGCAGACAGTAATGGAAAAAGCGATCCTGACAGCGGGTCCGGCCTACCGGATTGAACTGCTGGCTGATAAAATGCAATTAAAGGCTGATGGAAAGGATCTTTCTTTTATTACAACCCGCATTCTGGACCGGGAGGGAAACCTGGTACCGGATGCAGATGATCTGATACAATTTACCGTTTCAGGCAACGGGCAGATCGCCGGAACCGATAATGGTTACCAGGCCGATACCCGATCCCTGAAAAGTCCGGCAAGACATGCCTGGAAGGGACTTGCTTTGCTCATCCTTCAATCCAACGGAAAAAAGGGAAATATTACATTAAAGGCAACGGCCCCGGGGCTGAAACCAGCTACCATTATCCTCTCTGTCACAGACTAAGTACCGTGTTTTCTCAACGCAATCGTTCCCGGAGCAGGGGCTTTGTTTTTTAGTAAAATAATACATCTTTATAGCAAAACCTTACATTTTCAGGCGGGAAGGTCACCTGTACCTTTAAATCACGGTTATCATTCGACATTCACAATTAACGGTTAAGCTGCGGTATGAAAAAACATCTCCTTTTAAAGGGTGACAATAATGGACTGTTCCTGCAACAGGCTTTGTTGTTATTGATGATGACCGCACAACTGGTACTCTCCACGGATCTAAAGGCTCAAACAACTGAAGACAAAGAAGCCGCTTTCAAAAAAACATTATCGGAGCGCTCGGCTAAAATTGTTACCGGATTAAATATCACTAAGCCGAACAAAAAAGAAAAGATCACCCAACTGATAGCCGGCCAGTACTACGATCTCAATAAAGTACATGATCTCGCTATCAGCGCCGAAGCAAAAACAAGCCGGCTGGAAGCCCTTCACCGGAAGTTTTCCCAAAAATTGAATAAGAAGTTATCAGATAGCCAGGTGGAACTGGTGAAAAATGGTATGACCTATAATGTGCTCAATGTTACTTATACGGCCTATCAGGAAATGATCCTTACCCTTACTGCAGAACAGAAAGAAAAAATTTATAACTGGTTACTGGAAGCCAGGGAGAAGGCCATGATGGAGGGATCATCAGAAGCAAAGCACAAGATGTTTGGAAAGTATAAAGGAAGAATCAACAATTTTCTTTCTGAACAGGGATATAATATGAAGGCGGAAGAAAAAGCCTGGCAGCAAAGATTGAGAGAGAAAAGAGAGAAGGATGCAGCCGGAAAGCAAAATGCCGCCTGATCAAAAAAGTATTAATGATTTTTTTATATAAACAAAGCCATATGAATAGTCTCCGACTGCCAAAACTGCTGCTCTGGGTTGTATGTATGCTGTTCTCGGTTCTGTCTTTTGCACAGGAAAAGACCGTCACCGGAAAAGTAACTGACCCCAATGGCAAGCCCCTGGAAGGTGTTAGTGTTAAGGTTAAGAACACCACCAATGGAACCACCACCAATGCGGATGGTGTATTTACCATTAAAGTTCCATCCTCAGAGTCCATCATCAGTGTAACCAGTGTGGGTTACCTTATTTACGAAGCCAAAGCCGGTTCAGGTAACACGTTTAATGTTCAAATGACCTTACTGGAAAAAACCATGGAAGATGTAGTGGTGGTAGGATATGGCTCCAAAAAAAGAATCAATGTACAGGGCTCTGTGGCCACGATCAAAGGAACAGAGATCGAAGATATTCCGGTAGCCAACCTGCCTTCATCCCTTGTGAACCGTATTCCCGGTGTAGGCGTCAACTTCAGTTCCGGTAAACCTGGTTCTACTACAACATTGAATATCCGGAATGCCACAACATTTCCCGGAGCACCAACAGGCGTAACCAATCAGCCATTGATTGTTATTGATGGAATTATTGCCAACCCCACCCAGTGGGCACAGGCACCCAATTCAGACTGGTTTGATAACCTGGATGCCAGCCAGATTGAGGATATCACCTTCCTGAAAGATGCGTCTGCTGCTATCTACGGCGCAGCCGGTGCGAAGGGAGTGGTGTTAATCACTACAAAAAAGGGAAAAGCAGGGAAACCAAAAATTTCTTATTCGGGATATTTTGGGGTAACTACTCCTTCTGTTAAACCCAAAATGTTAACAGCGTTTGAGCATGCTACATTCATGAATAATGGATTTGAGCTGACCGGGGCTGCAGATAACCTTCGTTTTTCAAAAGGAGATCTCGATTCACTGAGCAGGGTCAAAGATGAAGGATGGTTTGATTATTTCTGGAAAAACGGGAAAGTACAAAGACATACTATTAATGTATCAGGCGGTACTGACCGGGTTACTTTATTTGCCGGTGGTAGCTTTTATAATGAAAAAGGAAACTACGGAAATATTGAAAACAATAAGTACAGCTTCCGTTCTGGAATGAATGCGACTATTGTGGATGGATTGACTGCCAGTGTTACCTTTGCGTCTGACTTTAATAAAGAGCTGAGCAATAACCATAAAAACGCCAGCTCTGAAACTGATGATGCCACTATCCGTGCCCTCTACCTGACTCCAAAATGGGTACCGGTTACCATTAACGACAAACTGGTCGGTTTTCAGGGAGCCAATAACTCCTCTCCGCAAAATCAGAACTGGAATATGTTAGGGGTGCACAATTCCGGATCTTATCGTGATTCAAGGTCACAGGGTCTGGCCATCAATGCCTCTGTGGAATGGAGACCAAAATTTGTAAAAGGATTGGCAGCCAGGGTACAATATGGCCGCAATAACAGGAACGATAATGCCAAAGGGTATTATGCTTCTTATTTTGTTTCCAACTTCCTGAGAAGAGGACAAAATAATCTGCTCTATTCCAGCCAGATTAATACAACTACTCCTTTGGTGAAAATCACCAATAATGATCAGATTGAAGAAGGAACAACAACTTCCACCAACTATCAGTTTATTACCACCCTGTCCTATGCCCGCAAATTCGGATCACATGATCTGGATGTGATGGTGGGATTTGATCAGAGTGAAGCTGAAAGTAAAAACATCCTCCTCTCTAAAAACGTACAAATCGTTCAGGGTATTGATGAATTCTGGGCTTTCAGTAACGACCCATCCGTACTGGGTAGTGTTCAGGATGCCATCCGGAACCCTCAGCACTTTAAGAATGCAAAGCGTTCTTATATCAGCAGACTGAACTATTCCTTTAAAGGCAAATACTTTTTTGAATTCATCGGAAGGGCTGATGCTTCTGTGAACTTTACACCACAAAACAGATGGGGCTTCTTCCCCACAGTGGGACTGGGCTGGAAAATCAGTGATGAAAATTTCTTCAGAAATATTCTGTTTGTCAATTCATTGAAGTTAAGAGCTTCTTACGGACTGGTGGGTGAAGATAGGGTAGGTAACCGCCTTTGGGAATCAAGGTTTACACAAACAACCGGAATCCTGATCGGAAATACCAATACAGGTGGCCTTGATCCAAACGTGTATCCTAATGAGGATATCACCTGGGAAAAAGCCAGATCACTCAACGTTGGTCTGGATGCCACTTTCATGAAGAACAAGATCACTTTGTCAGTGGATGTATACCAGCGTTATTCTTACGATGGATATGATGTGTATTCTGCCAGCGTATTTGCACCAACAGCCGGTATCCAGCCTCCAGTTATTAACTACGGACGCCAGATCAGCTGGGGTACTGAGTTTGCATTAGGCTACCGTACCAGATTTGGAAAAGATTGGGGCTTTAGTGTGGATGCCAACTTCGGCTGGACCAACAGCCAGTTATTACAGTCTTTCTATAATGAAGCTTTCCTGGGCCAGTTCGGTCCCGATCAGTTGGGAATTGGTATCGGCCGTGACCCCAGAAGATATAACTCCAATAATATCGGTTATATCGCTAAAGGTATTATCAAAACACAGGCTGATGTGGATGCCATACTTGCAAAAAATCCCAATTACCTGATTGGTGGTGTAAAACCACAGGTTGGTTTTATGGATTTTGAAGACATTAACGGAGACGGGCAAATTACAGAAGCCGGTGATGCAACACTCATGTATGACAGAACAACTCCTTTGGTTGGATTTGGTATTACATTCGGAGCCACCTACAAAGAATTCAAACTCCAGATGAACATGAACCTGTCCATCGGTGGAAAACGTTTCTTTGATTCAGAAGCAAGAAAAATTCCAAACGCCACTCAGAATGCAGCAAAATTCTGGTCTGATCAGTGGACGCCTTCTAATCCTGAGGGTAAATATCCAAGAGCTGATGCGCCGTTGATCACTGCCAACTCTACTATGTGGGCGGTACAGGGTACACAAAGCCGGATTAATAATGCGGTGTTGTCCTATCAGCTGCCAAAAAGACTGGCTTCCAAACTCCGGATACCGGATATGCGTATCATGTTAACCGGAACGAATCTGTGGAATATTATCAATCCATTTAAATACAAGGATCCGTATACATCCAACTTTGCAAACTATCCCACATTGCGTACCATTTCAGTGGGAATAAATGCAAGTTTATAATCCAACACGGTTGCTTAATAACTAAACTTAGAAAAATGAGAAATATATTCACTACAGGTCAGAAACTGGTAATAGCTGCTACGGCAACTGTTACCCTATTGGCTGCCTGTAAAAAAGACAAAGAATTTTTTGAAGTTGAGGATCCACAGGGGATCGACTCAAAAATCTGGCATGATGAAGGAGCAATTGGATTGTTCCTGAACCGCGCCTATGGGGTGATTATGCCGCAATGGCCGGCTCCCGGATCGGCTCCCGGAAACATCCACATTTCTTCTGATGAAATGAATGGTGGTAATACCGCTTTTCTGTATGGTACCCTGAATGAAAATGCAGTAACTGATATCGGAACAGCCAATAATAATGTAACAGCCAACCGTTATTTTGATATCCGCCGCTGTAACCTGGCCCTCGAGGGTATTGATACCAGTTCTGTACTGTCTGAGCAAACAAAGAATACACTCAGAGGTCAATTCTTTTTCCTCAGGGGTTATGTATACTTCAGAATGGTGGCATTGTATGGTGGCGTTCCGCTGGTGTTAAAAGTTCAGGAACTCACGAATGACGGTATTCCTACTGTACCCCGTTCAAAAACCAGTGAGTGTATCGCTTCGATTGTAAGTGATTTTGATTCTGCTGCCGCCCTGCTGCCTGGTACCTGGCCAACCGCGGAAAAAGGACGCGTTTCCCGCGTAGCTGCTCTTGCCATGAAAGGAAAAGCATTAATGTACTGGGCAAGTCCGCAGTTTAACCCTACCAATATCACCAGCCGCTGGGAAGATGCCTATCAGGCTAACCTGGCAGCATATACACAGGGTATTGCTGATGGAAACGGACTGATTGTCAATTATTCTGATTTATTTATTACGGAAGATCATAAGGAAGCACTGATTGTAAGAAAATACAATACTTCCCGTGATTTTGGAACGAATATAGAAGCTATCACCCGTCCGGTTTCTGAAGCACCGGGTGCCAGCGGATCCTTCCAGCCAACTTGGAACCTGGTACAGAATTATACAATGAATAACGGTTTACCCATCACGCATGGTTCTTCCGGATATAGTGCCGTTCAATACTGGCAGAATAGGGATCCCCGTTTTGATGCAACTGTTGCTTACAATGGAGTTGTATGGCCACTCAGTGGAAAAGCCACCAGGAGACAATGGCAATATACTGGTGTAATTGATGAAACAAGCGGAACTATTGTAACCGGATTTTACTGCAGAAAGTTTTGTAACAATACCCTGACTCCGACACAGGCCGTTTATAGTTCAAATACAGGTGGCGGTAGTGGTATGGACTGGATCGAAATGCGTTTTGCTGAAGTGATGATGAATCTGGCTGAATGTGCCAACGAAACAGGTCGTTTGACAGAGGCAAAAAATATGGTACGTCAGATTCGCCAGAGAGCAGGCATTCAGGCCGGCGCATTTGATTACGGACTGGCTGTTGCTACCGATATCCCCAGCATGCGTTCCCTGATCCTGAATGAAAGAATGATTGAGTTTGCCATGGAAGGAAAAAGGAATATGGATCTGCGCAGAACGAGGAACCTGCACCTGATCTCTGCCAGACAATCCTATAAACTGGCCGTTAAACTGCCTTACGTTTCAGGTGCCCTTCCAACCGGCGGACCTGTACCGGGTAGAATTTATATTGATGTGCCTAATGCCCTGGGTCAGCGGCCAAGGGATACCATCAATATCAATAACCTGTCTTCTTATTCCACTGTATTTACTGTGCCGGGTGCGATTCAGACAATCGAGGGTTCCAGTGTAATCAATATCCCTTCTAACTATTATTTCTATCCCCTGCCAAACTTTTTCAGTCAGCAGAGTTATGTGATCGAACAAACACTGGGATGGATTAACGGAACTTTTGACCCACTTCAATAATTATTCAAAACATGATTAATATGAAAAAATATATTATAGGAGTTATGATCGCTGCCGGTTTTCTGGCTGCCTGCGAAAAAAAGGTGGATCCTATAGACACATTTTATGTGACGGTAGATTACCGGAGCGGTGGCGCCAAATACATCACCAGCGATGTAACAGTGAACCCAAAGGATAGTATTTACTTTGATTTCACGATCAATTCCCAGGACCCCATGTCCTATGTGGAAATCCAGAAGAACGGAACAAGAATCGATACTTTCCGGCTGGATGCATCCAATAACAGATCATTCTCCAGAATAAAAGGGTACAGAGCCGATAGCGCTTCCGGAGAATATACCTATCGGGTGCTTGCCAGAAATGAAAAGGCAACCTTTATGGGTGATGGAGGTAAGATGTTTAAGGTGACCGTTAATCCGGACTTCAATTTCTGGAGCTATCGCATCCTCCAGGTACCAGACACTGTATTAAAGAAAAATAAATGCTACTATTCTACCATTGATGGAAGAGTGCATACTTATACGGAAGCTACGGCTAATTCCGCCAGTATCGACTTCGGTTATTATTGGGATACTACCGGCAGAGGAACTGCCTCTACCAGTGATGACCTGAAGCATACATTCTATTCGCCTAGTGCGGCACAGCCACAGATTCCATTTTATGATCTCAGCAGCTGGACCAAAAATGTGACCTTATTAAAGAAAATGCCATCCAGTGTGAATTTTGTTTCCCAGCTTACTTCCGCGGGTGCCATTCAAACTTTAATCGGTGGCAATATGGCATCCGGTACTTCTTCCAAAGTATCTACCATTAGTACTTCAGGAGGAAATAATGTGATCGGATTCAAAACAGCTTCAGGAAAATTCGGAGCCATCCTCATCAGGTATGTGAGCGGAGATTCTCCCAATGCCACGACCCAGATTGAAGTTGATGTAAAAGTTCAAAAATAGCAGTTCGTATACAGCAGTTAGAAAAAAAGGAGAAAGTGTAACAGCTTTCTCTTTTTTATAGGATGAACGGTGCAATCTTCCTGTTATATGTTCGTCTAATAAAAAAACGCTGATGAAAAAAATTACTATCCTCGCTGCCTTATTCTGTACAACCGTCTGTTTGCCGGCTATGGCGCAGTATCCGGATATACCGGCTGCAGATCAGCGTAGGTCAGATTCACTGATGGAAGCCGGACGCAAACACTCCGACAGTGTCTGGCAACTGGCCTGGCACATCATACAGGAAGATGCCAGAAAGGGGAAACCTTATATTCCATTTGCTGCCAAACCGGAAGACCTTCCGCAGGCCGATATTCCTGCTTTTCCTGGTGCAGAAGGAGGTGGTAAATTTTCATTCGGTGGAAGAGGTGGTAAAGTATTTGTCGTAACCAATCTTGATGATGACGGCCCCGGTAGCCTGCGCTGGGCCTGCGAACAGGGCGGAGCCAGAATTGTCGTATTCAATGTATCGGGTATCATCCGCATCAAAACACCACTGATCATCCGTGCTCCTTATATTACTATTGCCGGACATACGGCTCCCGGTGACGGCGTATGCGTAGCCGGCGAAAGTGTATGGATCAATACCCATGATGTGATCATCCGCTATATGCGTTTCCGCCGGGGAGAAACCTGGGTCGGCAGAAGAGATGATGCCATCGGTGGTAACCCCATCGGAAATATCATGATTGATCATGTAAGTGCCAGCTGGGGACTGGATGAAAACATGAGCATGTACCGGCATATGTACAATGACAGTACCGGTGCCACTGAACAAAAACTGGGAACGGTAAATATCACCATCCAGAATTCTATTTTCAGCGAAGCCCTTGATACCTGGAACCATGCATTCGGCAGCACTTTAGGTGGAGAGAATTGCACTTTCATGCGGAACCTCTGGGCCAATAATGCCGGAAGAAATCCTTCTATTGGCTGGTATGGTATTTTCAATTTCGTGAATAACGTGGTTTATAACTGGGTACACCGCAGTATCGATGGCGGTGATTACCGGGCACTCTACAATATCATGAATAACTATTTCAAGCCCGGCCCCGCCACTCCAAAAACATCCATCGCTTACCGGATCCTGAAACCCGAAAGCGGCCGTAGTAAACTCAAACAAAAATTTTATGGCCGGGCCCATGTAAATGGCAATATCGTGGAAGGATACCCTGCTGTTACAAAAGATAACTGGAAAGGTGGAGTACAAATTGAAGACGAATCCGGTGCCGGAGAACATGAAGCCTATATGCGCTGGCCCAAACCCCTTCCCATGCCTGCGGTTACTATCGTGGATGCAGAACAGGCCCGCCAGTTTGTACTAGCCAATGCCGGCGCCACCCTGCCAAAAAGAGATGCAGTAGATAGCAGGGTTGTAGAAGAAGTAAAGACCGGTAAGGTAACAGTACCCGCAGGCGTCATTGCTCCCGCTAGCCAGTTCAAACATCGCCGGATGCCATTGGATTCCTATAAAATCGGGATCATCACCGATATCAGCCAGGTAGGCGGATACCCTGATTACAAGGGTACTCCTTATAAAGACAGCGACAATGACGGTATGCCTGATGAGTATGAAGTAAAGGCTAAACTGAACCCCAAAGATCCGGGTGATGCGCAGAAAATTACTGCCAGTGGTTATAGCAATATTGAAGTATATTTAAACAGTGTGGTGGATATAAAAAATGTAAGACCCGTGACAGCAGCCCGTAAATCATTCTAAGCAGTTTTGAAGCGGGAATCCTGCTGCCCTCCAACATTTTTGCTACCGATTTTTAAAAAGAATGTTCAGCAGTGACCCAATCACAACCATATTTATCTTTTCTTTTTTTACTAACCCTTCTGATATCGCAACAGGCTTTGCCGGCGCAAAAACCGGTGAAGCCTGCTGCTCCTTTATTTTTTGATAAAGGAAAACTACAGTATACTCCCGGATCAAATGGCGACCGCATACCTGATTTTTCTTATTGCGGATATGCCGCTTCCGAAAAACCCATTCCAACGGTCCCGGTAAAAATTATCGTACCGCTTTCAAAAGGCGATGCAACGGCCCGCATACAGGCCGCACTGGATCAACTGGCTGCTTTGCCCCTGGATGCGAATGGTTTTCGCGGAGCCGTATTATTGCAAAAGGGCAACTATGAAGTAATAGGTCAGTTAAGAATCAAAGCATCAGGCATCGTGCTGCGTGGCAGTGGCGTTGGACAAACGACCATCACCGGAACCGGCAACGGCAGGCTGGCCCTGATTAAGATAATTGGACAAAATAAGATTTCACGGGATGGATATGGGATGAGAATCATTGACCCCTACGTACCGGTGGGTGCCATGCAATTCCGGGTGGACAGCGGCATCATGATCAAAGATCACAGTAACCGGATCATCATCCGTCGCCCATCTACCCAAAAATGGATCAATCAGCTGGGTACGGATCATTTTGGCGGCGGCATCACTGCCCTGGGCTGGAAACCCGGCGACCGTGATCTTTTTATTGATCGTACCATCACCCGCATCGAAGGAAACATGATTTATATTGATGCACCCATCAGCACATCAATGGATAGTAGCTATGGTAGTGCTTCCATTTATTTTTATTCACCAGATGGGAGGGTTACAAATTGTGGTATTGAAAACCTGAGTCTGCAATCTGCTTATGACTCCAAAAATCCAAAAGACGAAGATCACCGCTGGAATGCCATTAACCTGGAGAGCGCGGAAGATTGCTGGATCAGACAAGTCAACTTTAAATATTTTGCCGGCAGTGCCGTCAGTGTACTGGAAACATCCAAGCGAATTACTGTAGAAGATTGCAAGTCATTATCGCCTGTTTCAGAAATCGGCGGACAAAGACGGTATACTTTTCTTACCACCGGACAGCAGACTTTATTCCAGCGTTGTTATGCCGAAAAAGGTTACCATGATTTTGCTGTGGGCTATTGCACACCGGGTCCCAATGCTTTTGTACAATGTGAATCCATACAACCTTATAGTTTCAGCGGTACGATCGACAGCTGGGCCAGCGGTGTATTATTTGATGTGGTGAATGTAGATGGCAATGCCCTTCGATTTGGAAACCGCGGACAGGATGCCAATGGTGCCGGATGGACAGCCGCCAATAGTGTTTTCTGGAATTGCACAGCAGCAAGAATTGATTGTTACCAACCACCTACGGCCCAAAATTATTCCTTTGGCAGCTGGGCACAGTTTGCCGGCGATGGTTATTGGGGTGAATCCAATAATACCATTACCCCGAGAAGTTTATTTTATCAGCAACTTAAAGAAAGACTCAACAAGAATATTGATGTGCAGGCACAACTGATGCCGCTGATTACTGAAGCCAGTAGCAGTCCTTCCGTAGAAACCGCCTTGCAATTAGCCAAAGAAGCAGCTACGCCCCGTCTGCTTTTACGAAATTGGATTGATGAAGCGGCGAAAAGGAATCCCATTAATACCGCAACAGCGGGTGCCCTGATGCTGGATGAATCCAAAATCAAGCCTCCCTTTATTTTCAAAAGGACTGCAGCTCTGCAAGTGAAAAACGGCTGGCTGGTACGAGGTGAAGAAGTATTAACGGGCAAAAGACAAGGGGTACAATGGTGGAGTGGTGGATTGCAGCCTTCTGATATTAAAAATGCCAAAGCCCATCTCACCCGTTTTGTTCCCGGTCGTACCGGTAAAGGATTGACCGATGATCTGCTGGAAGTAGTGGCCGAAATGAAAACAAACAATACCATTGCGCTGGAACATAATTACGGACTCTGGTACGATCGCAGAAGAGATGATCATCAACGTGTCCGCAGAATGGACGGAGAAGTATGGCCGCCATTTTATGAACTGCCTTTTGCCCGCAGCGGAAAGGATACGGCCTGGGACGGACTCAGTAAATATGACCTGACTAAATTCAATCCTTTTTACTGGAGCCGGCTCAAACAATTTGCTGATCTGGCCGATCAGCAAGGTCTGGTACTGGTGCATCAAAATTATTTCCAGCACAATATCATTGAAGCAGGAGCACACTATGCCGATTTCCCATGGCGTTCTGCCAATAATATCAATAATACCGGTTTCACAGAGCCGGTGAATTATGCAGGCGACAAAAGAATTTTTTATGCCAGCCAGTTTTATGATATCAGTCACCCGGTAAGAAAAGCAGTACATAAAAAATACATCCGCCAATGCCTCGATAATTTCAAAGACAATAGCGGAGTCATTCAACTAATCAGCGAAGAATTTACCGGCCCATTGCATTTTGTAAAATTCTGGCTGGATGTGATCAGGGAATGGGAAAAAGAAACCGGTAAACATCCGATCATCGGTTTGAGTGTGACGAAAGATGTACAGGATTCCATTTTAGCACTTCCGCAATATGCCGCTGTGGTTGATCTGATTGATATCCGTTACTGGCATTACCAGGCAGACGGATCTTTATATGCACCACAGGGCGGACAGAGTCTGGCGCCCCGGCAACATGCCCGTTTACTAAAGCCCAAAAAGACCAGTTTTGAACAGGTCTATCGTGCCGTAAAAGAATACCACGATAAATATCCCGGCAAAGCCATTATGTATTCTGGAGACAGTTATCCTGAATTCGGGGTTGCTGCTTTTATGGCTGGAGGTAGTCTTTCTGTTTTACCGGCCAATTTTAGTCAGGAATCACTTTCCACTGTTTCGGACATGAAGCCAATGAAAACAACCAGTGCGAATGAGTACAAGCTGGGAAATGAACGCAGTACAATTGTCTATAATTCTGTCACTAAAGTGTTTACCATTCAATAAAACCAACAAGTCACATGCAGCCATCTGCTCCAACACACAATACAAGTTCAAACCAGGCCGGTAGCGGAAATAAATACCTGGTTCCCTTTATCCTTGTCGCCTTCCTTTTCTTTTTATGGGGGATGGTACACAACCTCGATGGCATCCTGATCCCGCACCTGAAAAAAGCATTTCAGCTGTCCAATACGGAAAGCATGCTGATCGATAGTGCCATTTTTACGGCGTATTTTCTGATGGCGATCCCGGCAGGGATGATTTTGAAAAGATGGGGATATAAAAAAGGAATTATCACCGGTCTGATCATTGCAGGTATCGGTGCCTTTCTTTTTGTTCCAGCCGCCAATACCACCACTTATTTTATATTCCTGATTGCCTTGTTTATTGTAGGCTGTGGGATCACGATCCTGGAGACCGCGGCCAATCCCTATGCTGCTATTCTGGGTAAACCGGAAACAGCCAGTATGCGACTGAACCTGGGTGCAGCGGTGAACGGGCTTGCCGTTTTCATTGCCCCCTTACTGGGAACCCGCTTTATTTTTTCAGGGATTCAACATAGCGATGCAGAACTCGCGGCGATGACCGAAGTGCAAAAAGCTGCTTATCTATCCATGGAAGTCTCGCGGGTGAACACTACTTATATCTTTATTGCATTAGGCTTTATTGCAGTTGCCGTGATGTTCTTCCTTTTCCGTTTGCCGGAGGCGAAAGATACCAGCAATACGGTGAAACTCTCTGAATTCGGACAAGTATTGAAACACCGCCATCTCCGCTGGGCGGTAATCGCACAATTTTTTTATGTGGGTGCCCAGGTATGTGTGACCAGTGTATTCGTCCGCATGGCGATGAAATACGGAGGTGTAAATGAAGTGGAAGCCGGCAACAAACTCGGCTATCTCTATGGAGCCCTCTTCCTGATTGGCAGATTCCTGGGAACCATCCTCACCCGTTATTTCTCTTCCAGCAGGTTGTTGATGCTGTTTAGTATCGGTGCAGCACTATTCAGTGTGATTGCCATTACGGGGCATGGACAAATTGTGATATACTCCATGAGTATTGTCGGGTTTTTTATGTCGATCATGTTCCCGACCATTTTTGCACTGGGATTGGTGGGACTAAAAGAAGAAACAAAAGCCGGCAGTTCATTGCTGGTGATGGCGATTGTGGGTGGCGCTATTCTGCCACCTGTAATGGGCCAGATTGTAGACTGGCAAAACGATAATATTAAAATAGGATTTGCTGTGCCCCTGGTATGTTTCCTGGTCATCCTGTTCTTTTCGGTCGGGAGATATAAGCCTGACAGCACACAGGTATTGGAAACTCAATAGCCAGCCTGATTTAAATAAAATTGATTGATTCAAAGTTTGACGAGCATATGTTTGGAAGGGGTTTAAAAAATATAATCGCATTGCTGGCTTTGTTGTTTTGTTGCCAAAGCGAGGGGCAGCCTGTTGCCTTAAAGGTCTCATTGAATAAACGGTTCTTTACAACGGCAGATGGAAAGCCTTTTTTCTGGCTCGGCGATACCGGATGGCTGCTCTTTGTGAAGTGTACCCGGGAAGATGCTGTTTTTTATCTGGATACCAGAAAGCAACAAGGTTTTAATGTGGTGCAGGTGATGGTGCTTCATGATTTCAACAATACCAAAAATGTATATGGCGACTGGGCATTAAATGATTTTGATGTGTCCCGTCCTGCTACCACAACAGGCGCTGATTTCCGGAATGCGGAGCAGTACGATTACTGGGATCATGTGGACTTTATCATCGATGAAGCCGCCAAACGTGGTATTTATATGGCCCTGGTGCCTACCTGGGGCAGCAATGTGAAATCGGGAAAGATCAATGAACAACAGGCAGAAGCCTATGCAAAATTCCTGGCCAAGCGTTATCGCAATAAAAGCAATATCATCTGGTTAAATGGCGGTGATATTAATGGAAAGGAAGGATATGCGGTTTGGGAGAAAATCGGATCCACCATCAAAAACTTTGATCCTAATCATCTCATGACCTTTCATCCCCGTGGCCGTACCAGCAGTACTGACTGGTTTCATCAATCGCTCTGGCTGGATTTTAATATGTTCCAGAGTGGACATAAAAGTTATGCGCAGGATACTTCTTCCAAAGAAAGAAGACATTTCGGGGAAGACAACTGGAAATATGTGGAGGAGGATTATGTGATGGATCCGGTAAAGCCCACACTGGATGGGGAGCCCAGCTATGAAGATATTCCCTATGGTTTGCATGATACATTAAACGGTTATTGGAGGGGAGCAGATATCAGGCGCTATGCCTACTGGAGTGTACTGGCAGGAGGCGCCGGTTTTACTTACGGACATAATTCCGTGATGCAATATTATATGCCCGGTGATACCGGTATTTCTTTTTTCCCGCAACAGGATTGGAAAAAAGGAATCAAAGCCGAAGCTGCTGAGCAAATGCGGCACCTGAAAAAACTGATCGGCTCCTATTCCTATTTCGACAGGGAACCGGCACAGGCACTGATCCGCCAAAACGGAGAAAAGTATGATCGCATACAGGCTGCAAAAGGAAAGAGCTATGCCTTTTTTTATACCTATACCGGTCGTAACCTGGATATCGAAACAGGTAAACTTGGATTTATACCCGGTAAAGCCAGTTGGTTTGATCCGAGGACAGGTTTGAAGAAAAGCGTTCCGGGATTCAAAACGGGAACAAGTTCATTTGATCCGCCCGGTGAAACAAAAGCTGGAAATGATTGGTTATTGATACTGGAAAAATAAATGCGTCAACTGTTTGGCATATCAGTCCTTTTTTTACTGGCTTCCTGTTCCGGGAAGGCCTTTCTTTTCACATCCTTTCATGAACCGGCTGATAAAGGATTACGGATGCTCTACAGTTTTGATGGGAAGAAATGGAATGACCTGGATACCGTATTGCTGCAACCTAAAGTAGGGGAACAAAAAGTGATGCGTGACCCGAGTATGATACAGGATCGCAACGGTATTTTTCACCTGGTCTGGACCAGCAGCTGGAGAGGAGATAAAGGATTTGGCTATGCCTCTTCCAAAAACCTGATCAACTGGTCAGAACAATGGTTTATTCCGGTAATGAAACATGAACCAACCACGGTGAATGTGTGGGCACCGGAATTATTTTATGATGATATCCGGGATCAGTACATGATTATCTGGGCCAGCTGTATTCCTGGCAGGTTTGAAAGGGGTATTGAAGCCGATAGTAATAACCATCGGATGTACCTGAGTACCACCCGTGATTTTGTAACATTCAGTGATACGAAGCTATTCCTGGATCCGGGCTTCAGTGTAATTGATGCGGTGATTCTGAAAAAAGGAGAAAAGGAATATGTAATGGTATTAAAAGATAATACCCGACCTGAAAGAAATCTGAAAGTCGCTTTTGCAAATGACCCAATGGGACCCTGGACCAATATCTCGAAGCCATTTTCAGTCTCTTTTACCGAAGGGCCCAGTATTTTGAAGATGGATGATCAGTGGCTGATTTATTTTGACAGTTACCAAAAAAAGATTTACGAAGCGGTACAGACAAAGGATTTTAAATCATTTGAAAATATAACTACTAATGTTCAGGTGCCTGCTGGTCACAAACATGGAACTATCCTGCCTGTAAAAAGAAAATGGGTGAATCAACTGATAAAAAAATTGAAGAGATAATGCGTAGTCTGCTGCTCATAACTGTATACATGTTTAGCTTGTCACTGTCTGCGCAGGATACTGTACGTTATATTGGTAAAACCCTTTCGAATGTAGATTACCATCATGGACAATTATCTCCTGCCATCGGGGTTCACAATATCCAGACGTTGCGGGCCAACCGGGCAGATAAAAATGAAACCAGCTCCTGGACCTATAACCATGCGCCCATGCTGGCTTACTGGAATAATCAGTTTTACCTGGAATACCTAAGTAATCCGGTGGGGGAACATGTGGCACCCGGACAAACCCTGCTGCAAATATCAAAAAATGGTTATCAGTGGACGGAACCGGTCGTGATTTTTCCACCCTATAAAATTCCGGATGGTTTTGTAAAAGAAGGAAAGAAAGACACAGCACGGAACAGTTTCGCCGTGATGCACCAGCGGATTGGATTTTATACGAGCAAGGCGAAAAAATTATATGCGCTGGGGTATTATGGTATTTGTCTGGTGAAAGGCGATGATCCCAACGATGGCAATGGCATTGGCCGGGTGATCAGGGAAATAAAAACCGATGGTAGTTTTGGTCCCATCTTCTTTCTGCGTTATAACCATTCATTCAATGAAAAGAATACCAGCTATCCTTTTTATAAATCATCGGGTGATGCTGCATTAATCAGTGCCTGTGAGGAATTTCTTTCCAACCCGCTATTGATGATGCAGACTGTAGAAGAGGGTGATCGTAACGATCCCCTGATTCCATTGCAAAAAGATTTCAAAGCCTTTAATTATTTCCGGCTACCCAATAAAAATATTGTAGGACTCTGGAAATATGCCCTTACCAGTATTTCTAAAGACGGAGGAAAGACCTGGCCCATGAACCCCACCCGGGCACCAGGGTTCGTGAATGCCAATGCCAAAATCTGGGGACAACAAACCAGCGATGGCAAATATGCAACAGTGTACAATCCCTCCGCGTTTCGCTG